>Ga0208721_1000238_pt1 | contig 12853 bp, 4 predicted proteins | sample LakMenEpi17Aug10_FD_150705 | JGI IMG/M metagenome (GOLD analysis project Ga0208721, IMG submission 150705) | Freshwater microbial communities from Lake Mendota, WI - 17AUG2010 deep hole epilimnion (SPAdes) | ecosystem: Environmental > Aquatic > Freshwater > Lentic | place: Lake Mendota, Madison... | reverse complement strand
CTCCAGCCTCAGCAACACGCCTCAGCGGAAGTAAGTCTACAGCCAGATAGTCCAGCCCACAGACATAGCTTGTCTACTGAACTCCTGCCTGAGTTCATAGCTATAGGCGACTCTTGCCTGAGTCCCTAGGTCTGTGTGTAGTCCGAGCTGACTACAAGCTAGCTCGCCAGTTCCCAACAGAACTTTGACAATCTTGGAACTGAGCTTGAGCCTGAGAGATCTATGTTCTACAGATCTCGGATCTCTGATTGATCCCGGTCACAGCTGCCAGCAGGTTAAGGGGAAATTTATCAATTACCATCAATTGAGCTATTCAATCTTATTTCAGGAGATTCCTTACATTGCATTCATCATAGGTTGTTTATTTAGTTGTGGTTGTTGTCTATGTATTGTGAATATTATAATACTTTTGACTATTATTAATCTCTACCAACATCTAGAAATAAACACAATAATAGTTGACCAACTTCTCAATTATTTCAGTTCAGTAGTAACCGGCTATATTTATGGTAACGACACTATAGATGAGAGTAACAATAATATATGATCTCACACATCTTATGGATCTGGAATAGTGTTTCGATCCCTGGGTCGGTAAAACAATTAAGTCCGCGTGGCACTATGTATTTCTAGTCATTGAGACTTTATTTCCTATCTCTTAAGGCGCATCGAGCAGTAGTCTCTTACCACTGAGATAGTCCAAATAGAGTTGAGATACGAACTGTGAATATGAATAATATGAGCAGAGTATACATAGGAATGGCGACACCATAGACATTAGTTTATGGTGAATTCAGAACCTCTTACTTTCCCCAACGAACCGCAGTTCCTCTGAGTAGTGAGCTAGCTAGCCTAGCCAGAACCTCTGGAGAGTTTTCTAACCTTAAAGTAAGAAGTTCATACCCGATCTCACATCCCTAGAGATTTATTCTCAAGTTATGTGAGTGGCTATAATTATTATTTATAGTCACAGGAAACACTTAAGATTGATTATTGACTACTAAAACCAAGAAGAGCATCAACTCTTCAAGTAAGACAGTAGTTCTCTAAAATCTTTCTTATATTGTTAGTCACCACCAGAAGAGCTCAGTCTCTTCAATTAAAAGAGCTTAGTAAGAGCTAACTCTTTTACTGTGAAACGAGCTTTCAACCTACAAATGGTGATCAAACATTGATCGCCTAGAGTTGAGCTTCACTCACACAAGTGATGCCTCATCGGTGTTAAGTATTTACTTAAGCCATAGCATTAGCATCCTTCAACAAAGTGGTGTTCAAACATTTAACTCGTCAGGCAGAGCATTACTCGTACAAGTGGTGCAAACGCCGGTTCCTAACATAAGATATTCAGAGAAATATTTCCTGTTTTACCACTAAAATTAGTTCATAACGAAAATTTTAGCGAAACATTTCTCACTTGAATATAAGAATATTTTATTTTAGAGATCATATACAAACTGAGAATTTAATATCAGTAAAAATAAAAGATCTAAAAAGTATATTAATACATTAGATTGAATAATTGGAGAAAAATTTCCTGTTTTACCACTAAAATTGGTTCTAACGAAAATTTTAGCGAAATTTTTCTGTTCTCTTTTCTCTGTTAAAGGGAGGGAACCGAGACTGTTCCATAGTCTCACTCTCGTTTCAGTCTATTGTGTCGTGTTACCTTAGTCCGTTACCTAACTGTCTGAAGTAACTTTCAGTACCGTAAAAATTCGGTACCTACACAACTATAAATTCAGTATTTGCTGCGGGGTATTTTATTTACTAATAGCATTTTTATATGTATTAGTTTTCTATATAATATATTTTTATATTATATCCCCCAGCCCGGGAAGTTTATAGGTTGCACTCACTTAAATTTTTATGCTGGTACACGGCACCCTTCCGATGAAAAAGTGTTCCGGGAGGTGAATTATATATAATAAGCGCGCTATAAAAATTCATAGCCTGACAAGCTATCATATCCCTATATAATTAGTGGATAAACCCGATATATTAAGGGTTACTTATTTCTTTATTGGCCAATATTTTTCTGCCCTCACTTCATATTTTTATTAATATTTTTCCTCCTTTGTAACTAAAAATGTTCAGGAGAAGGACTAGATCACATAGTCGTGAAAGTGGCATGTCTGCAGTTTCATCTAACCATGAGGATGAATTAGTGTACATAGATGAGCCAGAGATTGTACCTGCTCCTATGATTACCGATCCTCAGGATCCTATTAGGGATTTGCCAGATATGGAAGGCCGGGATTCCAGCCCTGATCAAGCTTATGATCCTAGGTTACTTTTTACCCAAGGGCATCCCTTAGGAAATATTTTATTAAAGATGACAGCTGATTTGACGAAATTAGCTGAAGTGGCAAGACTTAGAGACATGTCCACAAATGTAAACGAGCTTTGCAAGGCGTTTCATTCTGGAACTAGGCTAGAGCGAGCCAAAATGAAAAATTCCATTGTAATGAATAATGACGAGCTAGAACATAGAATTCTGTCCAAAGAGCTACAAGCTCACCGCATCGAAACTGATGTGCGCTGCCCCACAAATTTCAGCTCAGTGCCTGCAATTAGGGATAATCCCCATAAGCTCAATGAAGTGTCAAAAGTATTTCCACGGTCACAATGTTTTAGTGGAATACATAAAGAGGGTCAGATGTCAGTTAGTGAGTTCCTAAATAATTTAACAGGGGCACAGGAACAATGCAACCTGTCTGAGCAGGAATTTCTTACTAGAATGCTTTACTCTAGTACAGGCCTAGCTCATGACCTTATCTCAATGTGGATAAATAACAAATGTTCGGCCGAACGTATTTATACTAGCTTGCTAATCCACTTTGATAAACGTCCATCGCCAGAAGATGCTAAAATGAAACTGTATGCTTACAGGGCATCTAAAAATGAAGATTTGGCTAAAGTTGAAGGACGTATTGAACTGCTAGTAGGAACAGCAGCTAAAGCTGTACCAGCTGGAGCTAGCAGAGTAGCTTATATGGACCTGGAAGGATGTCAAGCCTTAATTAGGGCACTTCCTGAATGGAGCAGTATCCAGGTCTCTAATCTATATAAGCAGCTGTCGGCAAAATTAGGCAGGAACCTCACATTTATAGAGCTAGACCAAGCATTGCATGCACTAAGAAAGAACATAGACTTGGACATAGCTCAGAATGGTTTAGAGGTACACCGTCCTAATAAATTTTCGCCGCAGAAATTTTCCCCGGGCACCAATAATAATAAATTCAGCTCCTATGCTGTAACCAATGTAGATACATTGGCTAACAGGACATATCCTGTACAGAAGTCTAGAACAGAAACTAGCTTCACTCCACAAATTCCGTCTAGACCTTCTGGGGGAATGGTCAGACGTCAGAACAAGCCTCATAAAACTGCAAATTACTCCAGGATGAATACTCATGTTGCTAGTAATAAGCCCACAGGAGGTGGAGCTTTCAATAAGTTTAATACTAAGCCTACTAGACGACAGGACAGGTCGAATTCTAGAAATAGAGGTGACAATACTAGACAACGATTTAAGAGTAACTCTGGAAAGTCTGGAAACAAGTCTAGCAATGATATTAAGCGCTGTGTATTGTGTGGTATGACTAATCATAGATCTGATACTTGCCGAATGATAAGAGATGATCAGGGAAATATTAAGTCAATAATTCCAGGTTATGGAAAGTGCAGTAAATGCCCACAAAGAATTCAGCCTAGGCTGCATCACCCTGAGAATCTCTGTCCATTCCGCCACAATGGACCTATGGCAGACAGATCAAATAACTGAGTACTTGTACCGGCTGATAACTCGGATACTTCTCCCATTGCTGACCCAACTAGTAAAATTTTAATGACTCCTACTCAAGTCAATCTAGTTGAAATGGCAGCACTAGCTGACATATCAGCCACTTCTTATGCTTTATCTACAATTTATGAGGAGGAGTGTCAGCCGAAATTATGTTGTTTTGCAGTAGACGACAGGTACAGTACTAGTTCTAGTCTCGAACGTAAATCGTTTTGTGCTCTTTATATTAACAAGCTACGAGTAATAGCTTGTATAGATAACGGATCTGATTTAACAGTAATGCAATATTCATTATTTGTTAACATATTTCCGTACTCACATAAACGCATACTGGAACCTAGTAATTTGAAATCTATTACTAGTTTTTCTGCCAATCCAATTTCCGTCCACGGTCAATTTACGTGTCTAGTCAGTTTCGCAGAGAACAATCCTAAAGTAGCTATTACTATAACTGTTATTATAGATATTAGTGGTGTTCCTAATATGTTATTAGGAAACGATACTCTTAGAACGACTTGGGCAGTTCTAGCTTTTGCAGGGGACAAATGTGACCCCCAGCCAGAACTTATTATTAGGAATCCAGTGGAACAAAATGTATGTGTATATTATGTACCTCCACGTGAATTATTTATGTGCCTTGCAAATGTAGAGATCGATCCATTTGCCACAAAAACCGTTGAGTTTGCACTAAACCGTGCAGCTCCCGTTTTGCGTAATCAAGAGATTATCATCAGCAGTCCCGAGTGGGGAGAGATTCAAATCTTCCCCTCTAAAACGGACATTTGTTTTGACAAAAGTCAGGATAGATACCTAGCTACAGCATTAGTAGCTAACCTGACTAGCAAACCTCTATCTCAAACTGTTGTTGCTCGCTTTGAAATTATAGATGACCTTATGTCTGTTCCTATAATTGAGGAAAATAGACATAAACTATTCAGTATTATGACAAAATTTCCGCCAGTGCGTGAAATATTGTCCACTCCACAGAATTTGAGTGTAAACCTTCCATTAATCTCTGTGTTTAACGTATCTCTTAATGATACAGAGGAACTAGATACTGACAGCATGCAACATATTGCAGGAATCAATAAAGTTTCATATACTGGAACTGCGGAGATATCCCCAGAAATAATTGACGCTGGTCTGGAGATTCCGAATTTAATTCATAAAACTCCAGAGGAAGCACTAAACCTTGACCTCTTTGAACCTGAAGTTCAACCTTACTTGAAAGATTTGTTTTTCAGTAAATTCCGAGATTTAGTATCTCTACATCCTATGGATGCAGGCGATATAAGTAAAACCTTAGGTTTTCTTAGCCTCAGATTAATTCCAGGTGAAGTGCTCCCTCGTCATAAAAGAATATTTCATTTGTCTCCGCAGGACAATGCATATTTGGAAGAGCTCTTAGAACAATTCATTAGATTTAATTACATGATCAGAGCTCCAAATGACGCTAAAAATCACCATCATTTATATGGTATGTCAGCATATCTGATTCCTCGTAAAAAACCCACAGATTTACCTAGATTGATTATTGATTATAGTCCGCTCACTAGCATTATACAGTCTCCTCCTTCTGTAGTTCCTGATATTAATGCAGCTCTACAACAACTAAAAGGACGTTCTATGTTTAGTACATTAGACATGAGACAAGGTTACTATGCATTGAGGTTGGATGAATCATCTAGGGCTTATACAACCTTTTTGACTCCAAAAGGGGCATATCAATTATTGACTTTGCCAACAGGTGCCGCAGTTTCACCTCCATATTTTCTGGAAGCAATGAATAAGATATTGAAATATCGTCCAGCTTTGGACAAACATGGAGACCCAATATTTGATGAGCCAAATAAAGTAAAACTCATCTGGGATCCCCTTCCAGACAGTTTTATTTATATGGATGATGTGTCCTGTGGTACAAAACTTTGCAAAACCTACAAAGAAACTTTAGATTTTCATTTTCTCAAACTTGAGGAAATATTACAGCGTTTGTCATTCCATAACTTAAAGTTGAATGTAAACAAATGCGAATTTGGGAAAAATTCTATCCTATATTTGGGATGGATTATTTCACAGGATTATATGATTCCTGATCCCAGAAGAATGGAGAAAATTAAAAACGCTGCATTTCCCCAAACTAAAAAGGAAATGAGAAGTTTCTTGGGTTTGGTTAATTCAATTAGGAGAGTGATTAACGTTGAAACTGTTCGAGAAATGAACACTTTAGCTCCGTTAACTAGTGCTAAAAAGGATGTCCCATATAAACCTGAAGCAGTTCACTATAAAACTTTTGAAAAATTGAAGCAAATGCTCATTTCAGAACCGATTTTTTGTAATCTTGTAGATGAACATGCAACGAAGTATATGTTTGTAGATGCTTGCACTACAACATCTACATTAGGATGTACACTTCTACAAAGAATAGACACCAAATCGGATGACAAAATTCTTCCAACTTGTTTAAATTTGGATGACAAAGTGCACAGGATTATATATGACAGACAACTTCCTTATCAGCCATGTAAATTATACACATCACTCCCAATTGTGCCACCAACTCCCACACAGTTAAAAACTATTCCGCCAAATGTCACTCCCAAAGGAGAATGGCTAGGTTTTACAAAGAATACAATACACGATTCATTTTTCTGGTCCGTTATGTCCTGCTATGCAACATATGGTTGTAAAATCCCGGATTCTATTCTAGAATTACGTGAACTAGCAGTGAAACAAATTAAAAAAGGTATCTTAGGCATTAAGCTGAAAGACCTAGAATTTAATAATTACCATAACGAGTACCGTCAATGGCTTACAGAGTTTGAATCTGGAATGCACGGTATGGACAGTAATTTTATTGTGGCTCAAGCCTTAGCTACTGCCACTCACCGTCCATTTATTTTTGTTAGTTCTCTAGAAGAACACAGTGACAGTCCAATTTTCAAGTTTAACGCTGATAGCCTTAAACCACCTTTAATATTTGGAGTTTACCAACTGGAAGGAACAATAGGTTTTCTCCCCTATTTTTACAACAAAAACCTAGAATTTTCCATAGAAAGCCTTTATGGTAAAGTGCAAGTTATTGCATATATGGCAAAAAGCGTTGGAGAAAATTTCAAAACTCGCTCAATTCTTGATTTGGAAGCCTTCAGTATTCTTGAAAGCCTGCACAGTTTACGAAAATACATTTCAAACTCAAAATGTTACCTACTTACTGATTCACGAGTATTATATTACTTATTTTCTCAACGTGTACACGATTCCAGTGTAAAAATCAGAAGATGGGTTTTGAAACTTTTGAGTGACTATCCCTTAATTATTTTAGTTTTTGTGGGTACTAAAAGTAACCTTGCTGATTATTTGACTCGTCAAGGACTCCCAAGAGGAGACTTGAACAGAATTAACCTCAAAGATATTGAGATTGAGAATTTTCATCACAAGTTGCCTAAACAGAATTTCACTCTCAAAGAGTGGGCAAAATTCGTGCAAGAAAATCCCCAGTATTTAACGGTTACTACCCATCAGTTAGAAGCAGTAACTTATGCTCTACATCAAGGGATAGACAATCTTAAAGACGTAATTAACCCAATTAACGTTCTTAAAGAAAAACTGAGCAGAGCCAGAATAATTGAAGAGCAAGTTAAACAATTTTCTGATATTCGAGAAAATTGCCTGAATAGTGAAAATTTCTCATATTCAATAACTGAGAAGAACAATTTACAGGTCACATATAAGCTAGATATGGACTTACTTCTGATTAAACGTGGTGAAACTTATTTCAAAATTTACATACCAACGTCTCTGATTGGTCCAATATTAGCATATTTGCATTTGATTGGTCACATGGGGACTTCTAAAATGGTTGATAATTTGAAAAATTATTATTTCCCACATAAATATACAGAAGTCAGACGTTTTGTTGGAATGTGTCATCCTTGCTTTTTGACTCATAAGTCAAGCAGACGCAATATTCTTGGAGAATATCCAATTCCAACATGTCCATTTGAAGAAGTTTCTATGGATTTAGCTGAAAATTTGAACATGGTGAAAGGGTATAGTCATTTATTGATCGTTATTTGTGTTTTAACGGACTATATAATTATCCATCCCATGAAATCCAAGACTTCATCTGAGCTTGCACATATTTTCATGTACTCAATTTTCCAGTCTTTTAATATTAGACGAGTGCATAGTGATAATGGGAATGGTTAAAATTGCTAGCAGCCTTAAATATAAAAGTCATTGACTCCTCTGCTAACAACCCAAGTTCACGAGGAAAAGCAGAACGAACAGTTCAGCAAGTTAAGCTTATTATGAAGAAAATTCTTGCATTAGCTTCCTCGAAAACGTTGAACTGGGAATACATTCCGTTATTTGTTTCTAAAGCTATGAATCAAACCGTTACTCCTAGAACTGGTTTTGCTCCCATTCAAATGGTCATGGGAAAAAGTAAACATACCGAAAGTTTTCTAGACTTAGACCCATTATTTCCCACTCATCACTCGATCAAAGGACACAAAGAGGAAATTGAGAAAATTAACTTGGAAATTACTGAGATGTGCAAAGTAGCACAACAAAATATTTATGATTTGAGAGAAGAAGTTCACAAAACCGTCAATAAAAACAGAATTGACAAGAAGCTCAATTTTAAGACTGGAGATATAGTCTTTGCGCTGGATAGATATAACCTTCCTGGAAATTCCAGACCGCTTAAAACGACATTTCTTCCAAGTCCATATGTAGTTATTGAATCTTATTACACTACTACATTAATTGAGCGTCTAGCAGACAAATTTCGTACATTGCTGTCTAATGACGATATAAAGCTTTATAACAGAAAGCTTCCTGAGTATACCAAAACACTTCCCAAAGAAGTTATGAAAATTTTGGTTAACAGATATGAAAATTTACTTCCAGAAGAAATTCTGAAAATAGCGGAATTTGACACGTTACAAATTCCGCCAGGCATTCCTTTAATTAATGAAGATGAGCCTAAAACAAAGTCTTTTGACTCTCCTCTTTTTGTAAAGGGAAGGGCCCCATCTGGGCCGGATGATGAAAATAATTTTCGTCCCACTGAAAATTTTCATACTGATGATATTACTGATGATAATGATGATAATCACGATTACGATGACTTGATAGTCTCTCATGATGAGGACAATCAACTCAATCAAAACGATAACGTTGCTAACCCTAATGAAAATAACGTTCAACAGGAAGACAACCAAGATGAAGAAAATCATGAAGAAAGAAGAGACCTGCAACTAAGAGGAAGAAAAGTCACATTTGACTTACCGTGAAGCCATTTCAAGAAAGCTTCACCATCACTACCCTCTGTCTCTCTTTCAAACTTTCTCTCTTGCTCTTTGTTTCAGCTAGAAAGCTATGTATATTCTCTAGCTCTTCCTATTTTCGAACACTAATTGGCCAGCATTTGTGCAATTTTCCCCCCTAACCGAAATTCTCTCTGTCGCTCTAACTGGAGATATATTTTCCCCCAGTGGTTGGACAAATGTCCCCCTCTTTCACTGGGCATGCTATTTAGTAATATTTAGGAAGCCCCTGACAGGAAGTGGCTTGCTAAACCAGTAGGACATGCAAAACACCCCCACTTCCGCTTCCTAGTTAGCAAATTTTCACCTCCAGGGGCAGACGAACAGGGTGGGGAACTAAGCGGAATATTTAGCGCACATTAGATCTCATGGCCTGATATAATGAGTAGGGGAATGATGTGCCATCGCAGTTGGTTGGTGGACATCATAGTAGACATAGGTGGGTGAAATTTCTCTCTCTAGAAATTCCCCCCCCCCCTCTCTAGCAATATTTTCATTCACATGTGACTGAGATTACAAATGAGTTATTATCGTCACGATTCACATTGGGTTTTGCAATATAATATTCCTGCATCTATCAAGAATATTATAATCATAAATATTCGTGGAAATGCAAAAATACAATTAGTAAGCAGTCAACCATGGTGGGAGCACACAACTGAAATTTTAGTTGATAGATCAGCATTTCATTTCTGTATTTGTTCAATTGACAGACGAAGAGTTAATTTAGCCCTCCGTTTCTGGAACAAAAATTTTCTCAGAAAAGTGACTTTAAGAGTTAACACTTTACTTCTGATTGAGAATGCTGCTTCCCCATTCCAGATCTCTCAACCTTTTTCATTAGGAGATCAAGCTGCTGTGAGATTACTTATGTCAGGCATCGTGTCATGTCCATATGATTTGGCAGTTCCTCTGTTTACTTTTAAAACAGTAACATATGACATTCCAATTTTCGAGAATTTTCTTGAAAAGAAAAAGTTAGTTCCTACTTGCAATTATGCAGAAGTCAAGGAATATATTCATGAAGACAATATTCAGGAATTCTTTTAAGTGATGGGAGATAATTCTGCTTCAGAAAAATATGAACCAATTCCTGGTACATTTATTTTAGTTCCCCATCGCACGAAAATCATCCTGATTGTCTCTTTAAAATCAGATGCCGAAGTTGACATATTGATATCTCAGCCTTTTAGCAAACAGAAATATTCACTAATTCCACAATTTGGAGGAACATTTTTCTGCTTATGCAACATTAACCTCGCAGTCTTTCATGTGTTTCTAGAAAGTAAGTTAAGATGTTACCGAGTAGTTAAAGTCCAAACACAACATGTGTTCCTGCTTGTTGAACAAACTTGGAATCCGCATACAAAACTTCCTAGAATACCTAGATTGTGGGAATTAGCAGCCGTTAACCTTCTTTTACAAGGTTACATTCATACTGATTGTCAAGTTTTACTTGAATCCCCATTGCTTACATGGAGACGTATGAATTTTCTGCTGCCACATAACCCAGTTCCATTTAGACTTTCTTGTGCTAATCCCAGACATGTTATTTCACGAATTCCAGATAACCTCATATGTCCGGAATTCTGGGATTAAAAAGTTCACAGAAAATCTTTCACTTTTGACAGATTTGACAGTCTCCCCCTATCCGGAAATATTTACTGTAGGGGTGGAGTCGGAATGAGTAGTGTGAAATTCCGGGGACAGGTTAATTAGGGGTTTAACACTCTGTTTAACAACCCCCCCCCAGCCATAGATTAGGCTCACACTATCTCTCCTACCATCTGTCTCTGTCTCTTTCCTGCTATATACCTATCTCTGTTCTCAAATTCTACCAAATGTTCGGTGTTCAGGAATTCTGGATGTTTTACAAGAACATGGGAATCACCTGAAGAACAGAAGATGGATGGAGCATGGCTCGCTCCTCAATGGGAACAGCCTACCAGGCAGATTGACATATTAGTCACTCAGCCTCTTCACATTGGGATACCTTCCTGGGACTACCATTATCCAAGAGTCACGGAAGACTCTCTTCTCCTCAAGAAAGTGCCAGCAAGTTCAGCACAAGAGGAAGAACAAGTCTCAGCTGCAGCCGTGGTTGAGCAAGACCACTGTTATTTGCCTGCACCTATCCCACAAGTTCAAGATTCCGCTGAGCTATTACAGCTCCCTCAAGCCCAGTCAAGACAAGTTCAAGAGATGACTACCGTTACAGAAGATAACGAAGAAACCACTACAGCTCCAGAAGAGAGTGACGATGATGACGAGGTGACCAGAGATTATTCTGAGCTAATAAGAATTTTAGGAGGCCAGCCCCCTGAAAGCTTGCCGGAAGTTGATGTAGCTGATGTGGAAAGGCTCTGCGAAGAATTCCCCAGCAAAGTTGACGCTCAACCTCAAGCCTCTTCAGAGAACAGCCAGCCCCAAGATTCCGAACAGCAAGAACTCTCAGCACCAGCAGAACCAGTCAAAGCTCAAGCTCAAGCTCAAGAAGCTGTCCCACCAGTCGGACAAGCTCCCAATCCAGAACCTGTAGCTACGGTTACAACAGATGAACTTCCTCCACAAAGAGAGCTTAGAAGTTCCCAGACTAGGAAATCTGTTCTTACTAAAGTTGTTACAAAACCTGCTACAGCAAAACTTGAGAGCCCATTTAAAGGTAAAACTGCACGTCAGATTTTAGCTGAGTCTGCAGTAGAGCCAACTGGTCCTGTTAAATGTTCACGCAACTTTTTATGTCAAGTTGACACACATCGTTCACTTGGATTGTTCACTGAAATGCACAACAGTTTTCCTGCTAGCTTTAAGCTTATAGTGCTGTACATATTAACGTGTGCTATCACCTATGTAGAAAATGGAGTCCGTTTTTGTGTACTATGTCGCACTGAGCAGAACAATGGAGAACGTGGAACCTTTTTCCAACTTCTCCAGCATTCCCTTACACATGGTCTGTTGTTAGTCCAGTGTAGAACTGTAGAGGAAGTGGTTAGAAAACTCTTTGCTTTGATTCTTGGAAATAAGCAATTCCGTTGGAACTGTTCCTTTCTGAACTGTAGTTTTACTACAAAGAATTCTCACTTGATGTACATACATTTTGTAGCCGTACATAGGAACCTTCCAACACAACTCATGCTGTACTGTCCATATTGCTTAGCACAATTGACAGGTGATTTTGTTGAACACATGAGTCAGCCACATCCTCGACATACATTTAGCTGTTGTAACAAAGAAGAACGGATGGGTTTTGCAGATTATCTGTTACATTTTGTAAATGCTCATCCTAGAGACCTTCTGAGTCAGTTAGACCAGACCACACGAGTCAATCTAGTCAGCCTATGGGAATCAAAAAGTATCCGTCTGTTTTGGACTACTAGAGTACCCATTGTTACTGTAAATAGGCGTAACATAAAACTAAAAGATGTCTTCAATCGTGTAACTTGGAAAACTCCAGTTGACACTGTTTCAAAGTTGATTAATTATATCACTGATTTGAATGAACTGGAGAGAATCAAGACTGTCGTTAACACAGTACCTGTTCCAACTGTGGAACATTGGAGATTACTTAAACATGAGATACTCGAGCAGTTTATCTGGAAAGAGTTTTATCCTCTCATTGAAAAAGTTGCTGTACTAGAGATTTCGTGCACTAAAAATACTGATACTATGACCCGTTGTGAAAAACGTAAATTTGACAATATTCAGTCCACAAGTTCCC
>Ga0208721_1000237_pt1 | contig 12897 bp, 12 predicted proteins | sample LakMenEpi17Aug10_FD_150705 | JGI IMG/M metagenome (GOLD analysis project Ga0208721, IMG submission 150705) | Freshwater microbial communities from Lake Mendota, WI - 17AUG2010 deep hole epilimnion (SPAdes) | ecosystem: Environmental > Aquatic > Freshwater > Lentic | place: Lake Mendota, Madison... | reverse complement strand
GCGCGGGTTCGATTCCCGCCTCGGGCTCCACACTTAGGATATGAGAGATGTCTGACTTACTGGTTTTTTTAGACAATTGTCCAGTCTGTGGATTCACATCCGCATCAGCTACAAATTGCCCAGGTGACCTCAATCGAGCTGGGGGCTGGCGCTACCTACAGCCGATGGCTGACGATCTGAAACTAGATTTGTCGGAACTTACGAAAACAATTGATGTATACCAGTGTGTTAACTGCCAGGCCCACTATCTGAATCCTTGGTTTTCGGTAGAGACGAGAAATCGGATATTTCTATCGGGCCATCCAATTCACAATATGGGATGGTCAAACTTCGTTGATCGAATTGCTTCTCAGGAAAAGCCAACTATGCCCATGCAGACTCACGAATTGATTGATGCAGTTGAGTCAAAAATCGGCAACATTTCTTCATACGCTGAACTCGGATGTCCATTTATGGGCCTTTTACTTCGGACGTCACCGCAAAATGAGATCAAGAACTGGCTCCGACTCAGTAGGTCGTTTGGCGCAATGCCACCAGCAAGCTTTAAGTTACTACCTCAAGCACTTGTGGACTACATGTCCGTGTCAAGTTGGTCGTCTAATCTTGCAAAGATCATTTCAAGACTTCGAATGCGCAAACGACAGATTTCAATCGGCCGAACAAACCCTATTGTCCCCAGTCGGACATCAATTCAGGAGCGCTACTTTCTGTCGACACCGTCAACCAAGAGTTGGGGATTAAACTGTTCCGGTTTCGGAGAAAGCTGTACTTCTGTTGCCCACACAGCATTGGGCGCAAAAGTGACAACGCTTTCTGATCTCGACAGTGCCGAAAATCGAACTATCGACTTGATTGGAATCTTCCTGATGCTTGACCACCAAGATTCACCACTCGAACTTCTGGCGGCATGTCTTTCGAAATCAAAAGGTGTGTTGGTCCTCACACACGGAGGACCGTTTTCCGTGCAACACCACATTGGTCTTGGCGAAACGTTCTTCACCAACTTGCCGAAGCTGATACCAGGACTTCGGGTTGACCGAATTGGCTCCAAAGAGTCCGATGTCATGTTTCTTCTTTACCAACATTCGGATAGATGATGCCCGAATCCACAAGTTGCGGAGCTAGCTGATTTCCCACCGAACTTCTACGGTCACGGTGACTTCTTGGATACCAAGATCAACCACCGTTCCGGAACTTTCTGCCATCGCGTCGGACTTTGCCCCAACCACGATGTTGGTTGGCGCCGACACTTCGGTGAAGTACACCAAGTCGCCGAGTTCCACGCCGAGAAGTTTTGCGTACTCCTCAGCCTTGACTCGAGCCTTTGTCACTGCGTCTTCACGTGCAGCAACGGTTCCGGCAGTGGCGTCGTCGACAACCGGAGACGTGTAATTGATCGAAACATTGGCGCCGCCAGCCGCCACAACGGCGTCGACCACCGCTCCAGCACTTTCGGCGTCTCGAATCAGGACGTCAAAGACCTGCGAGGCGCGATATCCGACGATCTTCTGACCCTCGGACTCCGTATAGCTGAATTCCGGATTCACCGTCACCGTTTGAGTCGCAATATCGGCAATCTCAATCCCCGCATCCGTCAATGTCGTACGGACGATCTCTGAGGTGTTCGCCGCCTGCGAAAGGGCAACTTCGTTGGTTTCTGCCAGAACACTCACGCTGAGTGACAGACGAACGGCATCAGGAACGACATCGGCAGTGCCGGTGGCCTGCACGGTAATGCCTTGGGCAACACCGTTTTCACCAATGTTCACCGTTTCACCGCACGCACCAAGCACCAATGCACTTACGAGAATGAAGGACGTTGCAGCCATTTTTCGCATGGCGTCACGCTACCGAAGTAGGCTCGGTACTGATGTTCGCAGCAGTTCCGTGGCACTGGTGGCTTGGTGCAGGCTTGTTGCTTGCTGGCATCGGCGCAGTCGTGTCGTTGGTGGCTGGCTACTTGCGTGCGGTGGAAGCAAAGAAGCATCCAACTCGAGCGCAGCGACGCGCTCAACAGCAATAGCACTGAGGATTGACGCGCTATGAGCGCCCTCACTGATGCGCTCTTCTCATCGGCATTGGCTCAGCAACTACTGACTCGCGCCAGCTTTCCTGATCGTACGCAACTGCATTGCGCAGTTTCTGGTGGTGCCGATTCACTCGCACTCCTGGCGCTCGCCACTCGTACCGAGCGGCATGTATCGGTGTGGCATGTCGATCACGGGTTGCGTGCCGAGTCGGCTGATGAATTCGCGTTCGTACGGTCAATCTGTGAACAACTCAACGTTGAATGCACGCTGCGTTCCGTCGAAGTGGCGCCTGGCCCAAATTTGGAAGCACGCGCTCGCGATGCCCGGTATGCCGTACTTCCTGATGATGTACTCACCGGTCATACTGCAGATGATCAAGCAGAAACAGTACTCATCAACCTGCTTCGCGGTTCCGGCACTGCGGGGCTCGCAGGCATGCGACGTGCCGACCGGCCACTTCTCGGCATCCGGCGTAGCGAAACCCACGCGTTGTGTGCCGAACTTGGCATCACACCACTGCACGACACCATGAACGACGACCATCGGTTTCAGCGAGTGCGCGTGCGCGATGAACTCATGCCACTCCTGGTGGACATCGCAAAGCGTGACATGGTGGAAGTTTTGGCTCGTCAAGCAACGGTGCTTCGCGAAGATGACGACGTGTTGGAAGAGCTCGCTTCAATGCTCGACCCCACCGACGCAAGAGCACTCTGCAAGGCGCCACGTGCACTTGCTCGACGATCAATCCGTCGATGGCTGAGCAACCCCAAACCACCCGACCTCGCGACGGTTGAGCGAGTACTCGCCGTCGCATGCGGCGATGCGGGCGCCTGTGATATCGGTCAAGGTCGTTCGGTGCGGCGTAGCCACCAACGCCTAGAAATTCACCTCGGCCACATGAGGTAACATCGTCACCCGATGTCTCAGAAACTCCGTGGCAAGTGGGCCCTTGGAATCCAGCCCCGTGATCTCATTTGGATCGTAAAGAATCAGCTCGCCATCTGTGAGCGTCCCGGTGGATACGGTGCCAGCCATCGCAAGGTTCGACGACAAGAAGAAGTCATCTGGCTGCGCGAGAACGACTTCCATTGCATTGTGAACATCAGTAGCGCTCCACACAATCTGCATACCTACGACGAGCTTGGAATGCCATGTCGACACATGCCACTTCTCACCAGCGACGACATTGACCAGTGGTGTCGCATGTTCTTCAACGAGCTCAACGGTCTCCTTGCCGCAGGCACACGAGTCATTGTGCACGCCGAGGAGGTCAGCGACCAGCTGATCAGCATCATGGGCACATATCTTCGCTGGCTCGGCGTAGTGGAAGAGCCGACCGAGGCCGTCACCTTGATCGAGCGCCTCACCAATCGTGCTCTCGAACCGGCATCGCGCTCGCTCATCTTCCGTGCGCACGAGCTCCGTAACTCGTAACGCCACCGCAAAGTTCACCACTCGCTACTCTGAAACATATGTCGCAACAGCGTCTGCTGGTGATCGGCGTCGGAAGCGAGCTTGGGTCACTTGCAACTGCGCTACTGGAACAAGATGCTCGATTTACGGAGATTCTTGGAATCGACGTGCACCCACCGCGACGTCGGCTCCGTCGCACCACTTTCGTACGTGTCGAGCATGACGAGTCGACCAGCTTTGTTCGACATGTGGTGGCGCATCGTCCGGACGTCATCGTTCACCTCGGAGTGTGGGAGCCACACGCACGACTCGGGACCAACGACGCTCGTGTGGCCACCGGCAATTATGCGCGAGCACTCTGTGATTCGCTCGCTCAGCTCGATGGGCTCTCACGGCTGATTCTTCGCTCCGGGCTCGAGGTGTACGGTGCTCCGCATCGGGGGCCAGCTGACGAATCAACTCCTACCGCACCTACTTCTACCTATGGCCACATGCTGACCGAACTTGAGGTCATGGTGCAGGACGCCGCACCACGTACGACCACCGTCACCACATTGCGATTCGCCCCGGTCATTGGCGCACACGTTCCGAGTCCACTGGGCCGTCTGCTGCGGTTGCCCATCATCCCCATCGACCCTTTCTCAAAGGCCGCGTTTCAAGTGGTAGCTGACGACGACGCTGCACGCGCAGTGGCACATGCCGCGGTGCACGGAGTCCACGGCATCGTGAACGTTGCTGCACATGAACCGACCACCGTTGGCGCCGTCGCCAGACAAGGAAGACGAATCGTCGCACCGGTCGTACCTCATACATGGCGAGTTACCGCATCACTCACCACATTGGCCGGCGCACCACTGCCCGACCATGTGGTGGAGCTCTTGCGTCATGGTCGAACTGCGATAAGTCACGTTCGCGACTCGGGTTATCTCCCGGTGCATTCGACCCGGGATGTGATCAAGCGACTGTATTCATGGCCGTCGATCGTTCGTATTGCTCCATTGCGTCCAATCGAGCGGGTTGCTTGATGCCGTTCCTCAGCCGACCCGATGGAGTCAACATCCACACGCAAACAACTGGAAGGGATGATGCACCACCAGTACTCCTTATTCAAGGGCTGGGAATGAACAAGAACGGATGGGCGCTGCAACGATTCGCCATGGCCACGAAATTCCGCACGATTGCCTTCGACAATCGTGGAGCAGGTCGAAGCTCTATTCCCGATTCTGAATTCACCCTGGAAGACATGGCAGACGATGCCATTGCAGTGCTCGACCACTACGGCATTCGTACTGCACACGTCGTTGGCGCATCGATGGGTGGTGCAATTTCGCAGATCGTGGCAGTCAAGTACCCCGAACGCGTTCGATCGCTCACGCTTGCGTGCACGGCCTGTCGCAATCTCCCCTGGCGCACCGAGCTGCTCCAACATTGGGCTGACACCGCCAACGTCCGTGGAATTCGCCAGTGGGCAGATGAATCCATGCGCTGGATGGTCGGACCTCGGTCGTTCCGACGGCTCGCGCCGGCCATTGGATGGCTGGGTCCACTTGCCACATTTCGACCATCGACCGGATTTTCCAAGCAAGTGGCGGCAATCCTCGACACCGACGACTCCATGGTGGCTGAACTTTCTCACATCTCGGTGCCCACGCTCGTCGTCGTTGGCAACCAGGACATCCTCACACCGCGTGCCGACAGTGAAGAGATAGCGGAACGAATTCCTCATGCTGAACTCGTGGTGATCTCCGGCGCGGCACATGGACTGATGGTGGAACATGCCTCCACCTTCAACCGAATCGTTGTCGACTTCATCGAGCGAACCGAACGCTCCGGTAGGCAACACCTTCGGGCGAGCTGAGCCACGATGCGTGTCATCGTTGTAGGTGCCGGCCTCAGCGGTTTGACTGCGGCACGACGACTCGCCGAATCTGGCCACGAAGTCACCGTGTTGGACAAGGGTCGCTCCAGCGGCGGCCGTTGTGCGACTCGCCGAATCGGTGACGCCGTGGTCGACCACGGAGCGCAGTTCTTCACGGTACGTTCGGCGGAGTTCGCCAATATCACCGACGGCTGGCTGAACGCGGGCGTGGCGATGGAATGGTGCCGCGGCTTCGGCACGAGCGACGGCCATCCGCGCTACTGCGGAACCAACGGCATGACCACCATCACCAAGCATCTCGCGACTGGATTGGATGTCCGTTGTTCGCACATGGTGTTCAGCATGGAGCGCAATGCCTCCCGCTGGAAGGTGAACCTTGACGACGGCACGGCGTTCGACGCCGACGCCGTGGTGGTTACATGTCCGATTCCCCAATCGCTTTCACTCCTCGCCAATACTGATTTGGAAATCCCTGACGGAATCCGCACCATCGAGTACGACAAGACCATCGCCGCATTGGTGGTGGTGAGTGGAACTACCAACGTGCCTGCGCCCGGAGGAGTTCAGGATGGCGACGCTACGTTTTCGTTCGTCGCAGACAACCAGCAAAAAGGAATCAGTGCGACACGCGCACTCACCTTGCACTGCAATGCGTCATTCAGCGATGCCAATTGGTGGAGTGACCAGGATGCAACGCATGCAAGCGTGATGTCACTCGCCGCCACATGGATCGGCGATGCAACGATCATCGAGCACCAGCCGAAGCGTTGGCGGATGGCCACCCCGCGAACCACGTGGCATGAACGTTGCTGGTCGGCTGGTGGCATGGTGTTGGCTGGCGATGCGTTCGCCGGTCCGCGTGTTGAGGGTGCCGTACTCTCCGGCTTGTCGGCCGCCGAACAACTCTTGGGTTAAACGAGGGAATCGAGCAACGCGCGTGGCGCACGACGCAATGCGTCGGTAGCAGCACTTGCCGGCAACGAGGCGCATGCCGCTTCGGCAATTGCGGCGTAACTCCGTGCGGTCTCCAATGCAGCCGATAGTCCACTTCCGTTGCGAACAATCTTGAGCGCCTTCGTACGCTCCTTTGCGGTGAGTGGTGACCCGAGTAGGTCATACAGCTCGCGCGACTCCGCAGTGTCGGCAGCCAAGGTGAGCAATACGGGCAGCGTGTAGACACCCTCTTCAAGATCGTGTCCTGCCGGCTTGCCCAACTGTTCGTCAGTGGCCACGATGTCCAACACATCGTCCACGATTTGGAACACCATGCCGTAAGCATCGGCCACATTCGTGATGGTGTCGGTGACCTGGCGCGAGTGACCTGCCATCAACGAACCAATGCGAGCCGACGTCGCAAACAGTGACGCCGTCTTACCTTGAATGCTCACCAAGTACGAGGGAATGGTACGACCGCGATCGTACGTGTGGCGCAACTCCTCGACTTGACCTTCACACAAACGACCAATCGTGCGCGCCAACAAACCGGAAACCTCATTACCGAGTGATGCTGCAATCTCGGAGGCTCGAGCCAACAAGAAGTCACCCGCAACGATGGCCTGCAAATTGCCCCATTTCGCATTCACCGTCTCCACACCGCGACGAGTGGCGCTTTCGTCCATGACATCGTCGTGGTACAGCGAACCAAGATGTACCAGTTCACAGGCAATTGCACCTTGTATGACGTGATCCACAACCGGCGCATCGGTGCCAACCTGCGCCGCTGCAACGGCCAGCACCGGTCGCAGACGTTTGCCACCTGCGATGATGAGATGGGATGCAATCTCCGTGAGGTACGCGTCCGCTGTCTGCACCGAGGCCCGTAGAGCCGACTCGACTCGTTCACGGTCACCGATCATGAGCGGCAACTCGAGCAGCGGCGACACCAAATTCACCATGTCAGGTTATGCGTGGACCGCAGACAACCCGTGTACGCAGCACGACATCGCCCAACGCCGCGGCGGGGACAGAGGTCACAATCTGTGCCGTTTCGTGCGTTGCTTTTCACGAAACCTTGGTGGCTCGTCCTCCCTCGGGAAGTAGGCACGGGGGTACACTTTCCGATACGACCCGGGGTCACGATTCCCCAGTAAGGCGGTAACAGCAGTGTTCGAACGTTTCACCGACAGGGCCCGCAGAGTGGTCGTGTTGGCACAAGAAGAAGCGCGCCTGCTCAACCATTCCTACATCGGCACCGAACACATCCTCCTGGGTCTCATCCATGAAGGTGAAGGAGTGGCCGCCAAAGCCCTCGAAGCCCTCAATATCTCCCTCGAGGCAGTACGTGCCCAGGTCGAGGAAATCATCGGTCAGGGTGGATCATCGCCGTCGGGTCACATTCCATTTACTCCGCGTGCCAAGAAGGTGCTCGAGCTCTCTCTGCGCGAAGCCTTGCAGTTGGGTCACAACTACATCGGCACCGAGCACATTCTCTTGGGTCTCATTCGCGAAGGTGAGGGAGTAGCCGCCCAAGTGTTGGTAAAACTCGGCGCCGACCTCTCGCGTGTACGTCAGCAGGTCATCCAGTTGCTGAGTGGCTACGAGGGTGCAACCGGCGAAGGCAAGGGTGAACCCGTCGGCGCCAAGGACACACCTGCGGAAAAGGGTGGCAGCCAGATCCTCGACCAATTCGGTCGCAATCTCACACAGCTTGCGCGGGACAAGAAGCTCGACCCAGTCATCGGTCGTCAGCGCGAGATGGAACGCGTCATGCAAATTCTTTCGCGTCGCACGAAGAACAACCCGGTGCTCATCGGCGAACCAGGCGTCGGCAAGACCGCCATCGTCGAGGGTCTTGCCCAGCGCATCGTCAGCAATGACGTTCCGGAGACGCTCACCAACAAGCAGCTGTACACACTCGACCTCGGAGCCCTCGTAGCGGGTAGCCGTTACCGCGGCGACTTCGAAGAACGTCTGAAGAAGGTCCTAAAAGAAATCCGCACACGTGGCGACATCATCTTGTTCATCGATGAAATCCACACCCTGGTGGGTGCCGGTGCAGCAGAAGGCGCCATCGATGCCGCGTCAATTCTGAAGCCAATGTTGGCACGAGGCGAACTCCAGACCATTGGTGCCACCACGCTCGATGAGTACCGCAAGCACTTCGAAAAGGATGCCGCACTCGAGCGTCGCTTCCAGCCCGTCAAAGTCGACGAGCCATCGGTTGCCCACACCATCGAAATCCTGAAGGGCATTCGCGACAAGTACGAAAGCCACCACCGAGTCACCATCACCGATCAGGCCCTCGTTGCTGCCGCCAACATGGCCGATCGATACATCTCCGATCGTCATCTGCCGGACAAGGCGATCGACCTCATCGACGAGGCAGGAAGCCGTCTGCGCATCAAGCGCATGAAGACGCCACCGGATTTGAAGGAGATCGAGAACAAGATCAAAGAAGTGCAGGCTGCGAAGAAGAAGGCCGTTGAAGACCAGCGCTTTGAGGAAGCAGGTCGTTTGCGTGATCAGGAGCGGACATTGCTCGATGAACGCGCACAGAAGGAAGCCGACGTCAAGGCTCAGGGCATCAACTTGTACGACGAGGTGAATGAAGAAGCAATTGCCGAAGTACTGAGTGTGTGGACCGGTATCCCGGTGTACAAACTCACCGAGGAAGAAACCGCCAAGTTGCTGAACATGGAAGCCGAGTTGCACAAGCGCATCATCGGACAAGAAGATGCCATCAAGGCGGTCAGCCAGAGCATTCGCCGGACTCGCGCCGGCTTGAAGGATCCAAAACGCCCGAGTGGGTCGTTCATCTTCCTCGGACCAACGGGAGTCGGCAAGACCGAATTGGCAAAGACCCTGGCCGAATTCCTCTTCGGTGATGAAGACGCCCTGATCTCCCTCGACATGAGCGAGTACATGGAGAAGCACACCGTCAGCCGCTTGGTGGGTTCTCCTCCGGGATACGTGGGTTACGACGAAGGTGGTCAACTCACCGAAGCCGTGCGACGCAAGCCGTTCTCCGTGGTGTTGTTCGATGAAATCGAAAAGGCCCATGCCGATGTGTTCAACACGTTGTTGCAGATTCTCGAAGAGGGTCGTCTCACCGACGCGCAGGGCCGCACCACCGACTTCCGCAACACCGTCATCATCATGACCTCCAACTTGGGCACCCAGGACCTGCGCAAGGCCAACGTCGGCTTCGGCAAGAACGACGAAGCCATGTCATATGCACGTATGCGCGACAAGGTCAACGATGCGCTGAAGGTGCACTTCCGACCGGAGTTCTTGAACCGCATCGACGAAGTCATCGTCTTCCATGAGCACACGCAGGAAGCAGTCATGGCGATGGTCGATCTCATGAGCAAGCGATTGGTGAGCCAACTCGAAGGTCTGGGTTTGGGTCTCGAACTCACACAGCCCGCAAAGGAACTGCTCGCCAAGCGTGGCTACGATCCACAACTCGGTGCGCGACCACTTCGTCGTGCACTGCAACGTCTCATCGAGGATCCACTCTCGGAGCGCTTGCTCAACAAGAAGTTCGTTGCTGGCGAAATCGTCGTCGTGGGTGTCGAGGACGATCCCGAGAACCCAGGCGAACAGCGCATCACTTTCACCGCAGTCGAAGGATTCAAGCCGCCGGTCGGTGTTGACCTCGCCGGGGCGGGCGAAGGTGGCGCCGCCACCAGCGAGTGACCCTGCGACGCGGCAAGATTCGCCGCATCGTCCACGTTGCGAGCGCTGGCATTGCACTGGTCCTGCTGGCCGCCTGCAAAGTGGATCTGTCCACCACGGTGACGGTGGCCGAGAACGGCAGTGGATCCATCGTGGTGGTGGCCCGTGCAGATGTCGCGGCTGTCGCCGCCGCGCCCGAGCTGGCAACCTCGTTGAACCTCGATGATCTTCGAGCCGCGGGTTGGGAAGTCGACGTCGTATCGCCGGCGGCTGATGGTGGCTTAACGGTCACGGTCAGTCGTGCGTTTGCCAACACCGATGAAGCAACCACGTTCCTCTCGCAGCTCTCTGGCAATAGCGGACCACTTCGCAACCTCTCGCTCAAACGAACCGGAAGTACCAACGACGCTCGTTATTCGCTTGGTGGACAGGCTGGGCTACCCCAGGGATTGGCTGGTTTTGCCGACAGCGAAGCACTCGCCGTGCTCGGGACCGCACCATTTGCTGCGTCACTGGCCACGCAGGGAGTTTCACTTGATGAGGCACTCATCATGAACTTCACCGTCACGATGCCTGGAGCAGAGGGGGCAAACAACGCCACCTCGGTGTTGGGGGCAGATGACGGCGTCTCGACATCCTTCAGTTGGATGATTCCCGTCGACCAATCCGAACTCGTACTTTCTGCTTCTACTCGTGATCGAGACGTTTCGGCGATGCTGGCATCGTATGCAGCGCAAGCATTTCTCGTGCTGATGATTCTGCTCGTCGCCGGAGCGGTGATGTACATCGCTTCGGTTGCCTACCGTCGAAAGTCGTCTACACCTACACCGTAGAGTTGGCGCGTGGCACGCCTGCGAACCGTCTACATATGCTCCGACTGCGGAGCACAACATCCAAAGTGGAACGGACAGTGTGCCACGTGTGGCGCCTGGAACACATTGGTTGAAGACGTCGTAGGGAGCGATACTCCACTCGTGTCCAAAACGGTGGCAGTAAACCGCTCGCTGAATGCCACAAGCGAGCCGCTACCGATCATGAATGTGGCACACTCTGCAGCAGCCGCAACACCAACCGGCATCGGCGAACTTGATCGTGTGCTTGACGGTGGCTTGGTACCTGGGTCGGTCACACTCGTAAGTGGCGAACCAGGCATTGGCAAATCCACGCTGCTTCTTCAGATGGTTGGTGCATGGTCGCAGAATTCGCTCTACGTCAGTGCTGAAGAGAGCGCTCAGCAGGTACGTCTCCGCGCCGAACGCATTGGGATTGCTGGCGATCACACGTACCTCGTGTCAGCGATGTCGTTGGGTGACATCGTTGCTGCAATCGACAAAGTGAAGCCATCACTCGTCGTGGTCGACAGCGTGCAAACCATCGCTGACGAGAGCGTGGAGTCTGCGCCTGGGTCCGTCACCCAGGTACGTGAGTGCGCCTTTCGATTGGTGCAGGAAGCAAAAGCGCGCAACGTTGCCGTGGTGCTCGTTGGGCACGTCACCAAAGACGGCAACATCGCCGGCCCACGCCTGTTGGAACACGTCGTCGACACTGTGGTGTCCTTTGAAGGCGACCGATTGCATCCATTGCGAATGGTTCGAGCCATCAAACATCGCTTTGGCACCACCAACGAACTCGGGCTATTTGAAATGACCGATCGTGGCTTGGTGGGCGTACCTGATGCGAGCAACATGCTGCTTGCCGACCGCCAACAAGGTGTTGCCGGCTCCGTGGTGGTCCCCACCATCGATGGTCAACGTCCACTTCTCGTCGAAGTACAGGCACTCACCACCAAGGTGGCAACGGGCATCACGCCGCGTCGGAGTGCACAAGGAGTGGAGTCGTCTCGATTGGCGATGTTGCTTGCCGTATTGGAGCGTCGCGCAAAGATTCCATTTGCGTCGCTCGAGGTCTATGCGTCAGTGGTTGGAGGTGTGCGACTCAACGATCCAGGCAGCGACTTGGCATTGTGTCTTGCGCTTGCGTCAGCAGCCATGGATACGCCGGTGCATTCCGACATGGTTGCGCTCGGAGAGGTTGGTCTTGGTGGTGAGATCCGTCATGTGACACATCTCGAGCGACGGGTGATTGAGGCAGAACGAATGGGGTTTCGTCGGGTGTTGATTCCGAGCAGTAGCAAAGCACCAGAACTTCGTCGTGCCACACTCGTACGAGCATCAACATTGAGCGATGCCCTATCTCTCGCGCTCTAAGGTCGTTGTATGCGTGTTGCGGTGATGTCGCCCACCTACAACGAACGCGACAATGTCGATGAATTCCTGCAACGGGTACTTGCTGCCGTGCCGATGGCCGATGTGTTCATCGTCGATGACAACAGCCCCGACGGCACCGGGCAACGGGTTCGAGAACTCGGCGCAACAAATCCGCGAATTCACCTCATTGTCCGCTCTGGTGAGCGCGGGTATGCAGCCGCCAGTCGTGAAGGATTGGTCCACCTGGCGGAGGCGGGCTACGAAGCAATCGTGACCATCGACTGCGATCTTTCGCATGATGCGCAAGTGATTTCAGCGATGCTCGTGGAGCTCGCGTCTGGAGCCAACGTCGTGATTGGTTCTCGGTATGTTCCTGGTGGCGGTGTACGTAACTGGTCGCTCTCGCGTCGTGTGTTGTCTCGCGCGGGCAATTGGTATACCGCAATCATGCTTGGCGTCGGAGTTCGAGACTGCACCTCTGGCTTTCGCGCCTACCGAGGCGAGGTCATCGGCTCGGGAACCATCGCAAACACCACTTCAAATGGTTATGCCTTCCTCACCGAAGTGCTCTTCCGCCTACGACAACGTGGAGTTACCGGATTCGTAGAAGTGCCCATCGTGTACGTAGAGCGTGTCGCCGGTGAGTCAAAGATGAGCAAGACCATCATCAGTGAGTCGATGCGACGTGTCACCGGCTGGGGCTTTGAGCGACTCCTCCGCCGTTCGTAGTACGTCTGAGCGCGACAGATTG
>Ga0208721_1000232_pt1 | contig 13024 bp, 10 predicted proteins | sample LakMenEpi17Aug10_FD_150705 | JGI IMG/M metagenome (GOLD analysis project Ga0208721, IMG submission 150705) | Freshwater microbial communities from Lake Mendota, WI - 17AUG2010 deep hole epilimnion (SPAdes) | ecosystem: Environmental > Aquatic > Freshwater > Lentic | place: Lake Mendota, Madison... | reverse complement strand
GAGCATCTGACTACGGATCAGAAGGTTGGAAGTTCGAGTCTTCCCGAGCGCGCCAATCACCACCAACTATCGTAAATTCGGTGAATAGCACGACCACACGTCACATGGGCGATGCGCAAGATGTACCCCAACCGCCCAAAGCAAGAGTTGCTCGGAATCGCATTGTTTCAGTATTGCTACTTTCGGTAACACTCATATCATTTGTCGTCGCATGGCCCGCTCGGGATCATGAGCTCGTCGTTCGCTTGAGCAGAGTTGCCGACGAAAAACCAATCGAACTGTACAACGAGCAACTGTTTTGTACGGTCTTGACCGACTGCTTCCGGGCTATCCATAAAATTTCCCTTGCTGCGATTCGACTCCCGATTGAAGGCGCGATTTCGCTGCTCTATGCGGTGCAAGGATCCACCACGACTGATGTCCCTGGTTGGGCTCCTCAATACGTCAGGAATCTCGGCCCATACCTTGTTTTGCGAGCGTTGCTACTTGTGGCAATTGCGTTTGCGCTCTACAGGTACTTTCGCCGATGGTGGACCGTTGCTCTCGCTGCCAATGTGTTGTTGTGGTGGTCAACCGGGGCCCCAATTCGTGCGCTGGTGAAGTTGTACGGGAACCTTGTCGGTTTGTTGGGTGATTCAAATCTGGGTTCTGTACTTGATTATCACTTTTCCATGAATTCATCGATTTTCTTGCTTGAGTACGACTACATAGCGCTGATGCTCCTGCTCTTTTTCCCGATTTTGCTCCAACGCGCAAGTGCACACGGTGGTCTGTGGCAACCATGGGCGTTCGGTCTGGTTCTGGCAATGACGTTTGAACACCTTGCACCGGTCTACGTTGTTGCTCTTGTCTGGTTGGCGTTACGGAGGAGACTGACGAATTGGCTTCGACCAGCGCTACTCATCTCCGCGGGTTGGTTTATCTACATTCTTGCGATGATTATCAACACACGCTTGAGTGTTCCTGGAGCAGAGAGTCGAATCGTGTCAATCACCCAATTGGGCTACCGCATCAATCGTGAGGGCGGTCATGAGTGGATTATTCTTCGCTTCGTCTTTGGCTTCCTTGGAATTCCGTATGTCCTTGGTCTTATCTTCGGAATTGTGTCGAAAAAGCTTGGGATACTGAAGAGTGCTGCAAGTGATCTTCGTCCTTACATTCACGCGGTGTTTGTTGGACTGTGTTTGAGTTATCTGGTCGGTTTCTTCCACTCGGCGCTGATAACCGAATTTGGCCGACAAACAATCGCCGCCCAGGTCTTGCTGTTCATCAGCGGAGTGTTGAAGCACTCGGCGTCATCTCAGTTGGTTGTTGCTGGCTCAAACAACACACGTTGAGCCTGGGCTTGACGCAAGAATCACGACTGAATCCGACGAGGGGATTCCGATACGGGATGGCCACCAATGGAGTTCTTGGTGATTTGGTAGACAAAAGCAAGATTGAGGTTCCAACTACCGAGAATGGGTATTGGGAATCCCGTCCTCCTTACCGTGTCATTTTTGAAGACAGTACTGAGAATTGCGATGATCGAACCCACGTGGTTTCGATGTGACAATGCCATGAGGAAGTCGTAGTCAACACCATGCTTTAGAGCCTTCCTTCGTGGTCCAACTTGGCGACCCAATCGCCATAAGAGTCCAGGATCGCACGGCAGAAAAATGGTGATGGCGCCGCCAGGCCGAACCACATTTCTCCATTGCGAAAGCGCGGCAAGTGGATTTGTTACGTGGTGAAGTAGGCATGTAGAGACAATGCGGTCTACCGAGTTGTTGGCAAAAGGCAAGTGTTCTGCATTCGCAAACAGGAATGGCTTGTCGGTTCTCGGCGTCTTATCCGGCCGATAGTCGCGAATATCGGTCATGATGTACTGGTCGTAGTGATGACGAACATGTTGTAGGTGTCCACCTGCGCCCGAACCCACCTCGACAGTGAGCGGAAATCGGTGACTTTTCCTAAAAGGCCACTCCATGAGTTTCTGGAATCCGCGCATAGCGAACCCCGATGCACCAGAAAAGAGATCTTCGTCGTAGTTTCCACTGCAGTAATAGCAATTGAAAAGATCCGCATCAAGCTCCATGTACCTAATGTAGTTCGCATCCCTGTGTCCACTTCTGGGACGACACATAGGGACTACTTCACAACTCAGTCGCTGGCGTCTCTGCGAAAAGAGTTAGCGCTTGTGCTTCCGGCCGCTGAAACGCCAGGTGCGATCATCGACGACGCGACGACGGGTTTGGTGGGTTGGCCACAGTGATGGCACCGCCAAGATGATTGCCGCCAATTCTTCGTCGGTTGTATGTGGATGCACACTTGCAATCTGCACAGAATCTGAGTGACGGTCCGTCACAGCGGAATGTTCCCGTGTTTACGCTGCGGAACCTCGTCACGTTTGGTTCGTAGAACTCGCAGACCCTCCACCAGTTTGATTCGCGTTTCGGCCGGATCGATGACATCGTCAACGAATCCTCGTTCGGCAGCAGCATACGGATTTGCGTATTTCTCGGTGTACTCCGCCACGAGTTGTGCGCGTCGAGCGGTGGGGTCAGCTGCCTGTTGCAATTCGCGCCGGTACACGATTTCGACTGCACCTTGCGGGCCCATGACCGCCAACTCTGCTGATGGCCATGCATAAGCAAGATCGGCACCGATTGATTTGGAGTTCATCACCACGTACGCACCGCCGTAGGCCTTACGTGTAATCACTTGGATGCGCGGCACCGTGGCTTCGCAGTACGCGTACAGCAACTTGGCGCCATGTCGGATGATTCCTCCGTATTCCTGGTCGACACCAGGCAAGAAACCGGGCACGTCAACGAATGTCACGATCGGGATGTTGAAGGCGTCGCAGGTACGCACGAACCGTGCCGCTTTTTCGCTCGACTCGATGTCGAGTACCCCAGCCAACACCATCGGTTGGTTGCCGACGATGCCGACAGAGTGTCCGTCGATACGGGCAAATCCACACACGATGCTCTTTGCCCAGTTGGGAAAGTATTCGAAGAATTCACCACTGTCGACTACTTCGCTGATGACTTTCTTCATGTCGTACGGCATGTTCGGGGACGCTGGAAGGATGCTGCGCAACGTTTCACAGCTGCGCATCGGATCGTCGTCGGACTCCAGCTTCGGTGCTTCACCCAAGTTGTTTTGCGGAAGAAACCCGAGCAGATAACGCACGTCTGCCAGACACGATTGTTCGTCGGCTGAAACAAAGGTTGCCACGCCGCTCTTGGATGCATGGCTTGCAGCACCCCCAAGTTCCTCAAGGGTGACGTCTTCACCTGTCACCGTTTTCACCACGTCGGGTCCGGTGATGAACATGTGGCTGGTTTCGCGCACCATGAAAATGAAGTCGGTCATCGCCGGCGAGTACACCGCGCCGCCGGCACACGGACCAAGCACCACCGAAATCTGCGGCACCACACCTGACGATTGAACATTGCGCCAGAAGATGCCGCCATAACTCGCAAGTGACACCACACCTTCCTGAATTCGAGCACCCGCACCGTCGTTGAGACCGATGACGGGGGCACCGGTCTTTAGCGCAAGATCCATCAACTTGTGGATCTTCTCCGCAAAGACTTCACCCAACGCCCCACCAAAAACGGTGAAGTCCTGGCTGAATACGAACACCTTGCGACCATCGATGGTTCCCCAGCCGGTGATGACACCATCCGTATATGGACGCTCTTCTAGCCCAGCTGCGTGTGCACGATGTCGTGCCAAGAGATCAAGTTCGTGAAAACTGTCCGGGTCCAGCAACAACTCCAGACGCTCACGGGCAAGCAATTTGCCTTTTTCGTGTTGGCGCTCGATTGCGCGGGGCGAACCAGCGTTTCGTGCTTGCTCTTTGCGCTCCTCGAGCTGGGTGATTTTCTCGGCAATCGGATCAGCAGCCACAGCCCGACGCTACTTGTCAACCGCCAGCGAGCGTGGTTTGCGTGTTGATGAGGGATTCCGTAATGGTGAGCGTGGTACCAAGGGGCGTGAGGTCGCCCGTGGTGGTAGTGCCGACAATCTCCACATTCCAGACACCAGCAACAGGGAAGACGAGTCCGCCATCAACTGGCGCAACGGCAGCACCCGGATATTTGATTGGCACGATCAAATTGATGCCTGCATAGCCCTCTGCTTGGGGGACGAGTCGAACCTCGAAGTTGTTGATTCGTTTCGGCGCGAGTAGCTCCACGCGCATGGCGTTGGCGCCGGTGGTCAAGGGCGTGAGCGAAAGCACCACATGGAATCTGTCGTTCTTCAACTCCTCGCGATAGAGGTAGTTGGCCGTGGGTGCCGCACGTTTGGCCACTGCTTGTGGTGGGCGCATGGAGACGGCCCACGAAGTGATTGCCAGGATGAGAATTCCTACGACGATTTCGGCCGTGATTGCCCGCCGCAAACGCCACGCCATCTTCGCAGTGAGCCGTTTTTCGGAACGCAATCGACCAGTGGCGAAGTTGCGCAGCAACAACATGATCCACACCATGACTGCTACTACGACGAGTTGCAACACGTTGAGGCGACCGTGACTGCTGGTAAAGATTGCCGAGCCATCCATTAGATACACCTGAACGAGTCCGGTAAACACCGTGGCGACGATGAGCCAGCCGGAGATCTTGGCGAAATAGCGCACGGCGTCAACGAGATCGCGTTCGCCAGGCCCAGCAAGTGCTGCACGCGCGAGCAATGCAAGGCCACCCAACCACAAACCCATTGACCACACATGGATGATGCTGAAGACGTAGGTGAGCACCGACAGGTTTTGGCCGATACGAGTGAGGCCATATGAGGACATCATCGCCAACAAGAACAACACTGCGGGAACTTGTGTTTCAGGCGCCAGCACTCGTCGCGGGTTGAACACCAGCCATGCCGAAGCGACCACCAACACGAATCGCAACAACAAGATGAAGCCAAACGCAAAATTGAGTGCACCAAACCACGAAAATGGATTCAGTGATGCAATGAACGAATCTCCGCTCGCTCGCGCGGCCTGCAGTGCCACTACGAGATACACCGATGCCACGGCACCAAACCAGCTCAGTCGCAAGAACCGTTGCGTGGTGTCATACTCAAAACCTTCCGGCCAACCGACCACGATGTAGAGCAATCCGCCGAATACACAAATGACGAAGAGATATTCCACGATTCGCAGGAGACCAAGCAGCAACCCAAATCGTGGCTCCGGAATGGCGTTGATTGAAATGACTTCACCCACCACCGTGGTGGGGGTTGTGCCGTCAGTTCCTACTTCGCCAGCGACGGTCGTTTGTGGGTTTACCAATAGTGTGAAGTTGAATGTGCCGAGACTTCCGATGTTGCGATTGATCACCCACGTAACGGTGCATTGACCGGCCGGCGGCAACGACGCGAGCGGAGTCGAAACCGTTTGCGCATCCACTGCGATAACGGGTGCTCCAAGCGAGACAGTCACTCCATCGCAGCGCAACAGCACGCCGAGGGCGGCTGCATCGTCGGCATCCAACTTGTTGCGGAAGATGAGTTGTAGTTGTGTGGGCACCACGGTGACCGTGGCATTTGGCTGCGGATTGGATGAGATGAGTTCATTCGGAATGGTGGATGCAGCACGCGCAGATCCCCCCATGGCTCCGAGGATGAGGACGCCAGCGAGCATCGCGAGCACTGGCGTCAGTACGGCACGCCGCCAAGGGACAAGAACTCCACGCATGGGCGTGACTCCACGGTACCCAAGGAGCGCATCGTTGGTGTCGCACCAAAGCCCACGCTCACCCGAGGGGTAGGCTCGCTACGAAATGGCCACCCAATCGCTGTATCGCCGCTATCGCCCGCGCCGATTCGCCGAACTCAAAGGGCAAGAACACGTGGTCCGCGCACTGCGCAACGCCGTTGCCAACGACCGTGGTGGTCAGGCCTACATGTTTTCCGGTCCGCGAGGCACAGGGAAGACCTCCGCAGCACGCATTTTGGCCAAGGTGCTCAACTGCACGAATCCACATGACGGTGAGCCGTGTTGCGAGTGCGATGCCTGCCTCGCAATCGAACGCGGCACCAGTTTCGACGTCCTCGAACTCGACGCCGCAAGCAACAACGGCGTCGACAACATTCGTGAGCTCATCGAACGTGCCGCGATGGGAAATCCGGGCCGGCACCGTGTGTTCATTCTCGACGAAGTGCACATGCTGAGCGCTGGGGCCGAAGCTGCACTGCTCAAAACACTGGAAGAGCCACCACCACATGTGGTGTTCGTGTTGGCAACCACCGATCCTCAGAAGGTGAGCGAAACCATTCGCAGCCGCACCCAGCACTTGCAGTTTCGCCTGTTGCCGGCCAAAGAGCTCGAGGAACATGTTCGCTTCGTGGTGCAGGACGCCGAATTGCACGTCACCCCGGAAGCTATCCGCCAAGCCGTGGAGCAGGGGGGTGGCTCGGCACGCGACACGCTGTCGGCGCTGGAACTGATTGCAGCGGGTGGTGGTGAAGCCGAAGTCTTCGTACGACCCGAAGATGTCATTGAGTCGCTCATCAATCACGACGCTGCTGCCGTGCTTACTCAAGTAGGGGCTGCGATGCAGCGCGGACACGACCCGAAAGCATTCACCGAGCAACTCGTGCGCTTCTTGCGCGAGATGTTCTTGTCGTCGATGGCACCGCAGTTGGTGCAACTCGCTGAGGACCATGCACACGTCGCCGCCGAGATGACGGCGCGCTACGGCGTCGCTTCGGTGGTGCGTGCCATCGAGGTGTTGGGCGAAGCACTGGTGGACATTCGACGTGCACCTGACCCGCGATTGGTATTGGAAGTAACGCTCGTTCGACTCGCCAGCAACATGGTGGCGAACGATACGGCGTCACTCCTCGCCCGCCTTGAGCGTCTCGAGTCTGGCACCACGCGTCCGCGTGATGTCACGGGCCCGATCCCGCGTCCAAAGTTGGTTGGCGGCGCACCAACTGCAAAACCCGCTACCACGAACGTCAATACAGTTGCCCCGAAGTCGCCACCGTCAACTCCCGTTGCCGTCACAACAGCAGCACCGACTGATGACCTTGTAGCGGCATGGCCCAACGTGGTGCGAACGCTCAAGGCAACGCAACGGGCGTTGTATTCCGCGGTGGACGTCATTGCAGTAGAAGGCGACACTCTGGTGGTATCGGCTCCCAGCGACATGCACAAAAAAAAGTGCTTGGAACTCAAAGACCATGTGAATGCCGCACTTTCTGCAGCTGCGGGTCGCCCGATAAGTCTGGAGATTCGGGTGCATGAGTCACGGGCAGCTGCCCACAGTGTGTCGAACAAGTCGAATAACACGTCTCCCACGTTGAGGGCTCCGAGTTCGCCACGGAATACCTCTGGCACAATTCGACAAGACACGACCCAGATGGAAGACGACGATTCCGATGCCAGTGACCTCTCGCTCGCAGATGACGACGATCAACCAGTGGAGTCGGTGGTCGACCAAATTGCCAAACAATTTCCCGGCGCACGCATCGTCGACACGTCACAGAACTGAGCCAGCAGCGTGGCGTCTGCCTATTCACGATCCATGCAGGCAATGATTGATGCGCTTGCTCGGCTTCCCAGCGTTGGGCCGAAGTCTGCGCAGCGCATTGCCTTCCACCTCCTGAAAAGCGACATCGAAGAGGTAAAGAAGCTCACCCGTGCCATCGAAGAAGCCCGTGGTTCGGTGCGGTTTTGTGACCGCTGCTTCAATTTTTCCGAGTCGCCGCTGTGCCACATTTGCGCTGATGAGCGTCGTGACGGCAGCGTTCTCTGCGTAGTGGAAGAGTCTCGAGACGTTGTGGCGCTGGAAAAGACGGGGCAGTTCCGTGGCCGGTATCACGTGCTGTTGGGTGCAATCAATCCACTTGAAGGCACCGGTCCCGAACACCTCAAGATGCGTGAATTGTTGCTGCGACTTGAGCCGGAAAACATCAAGGAAGTCATCTTGTGTTTGAATCCCAATACCGAGGGTGACGTCACCGCAATGTACCTGGCACGGCTCCTCAAGCCACTCGGAGTAAAGGTCACTCAGTTGGCAATGGGACTCCCGGTTGGTGGCGATCTGGAGTACGCCGACGAAGTCACACTCGGTCGCGCATTGGCGGGCCGTCGCGAAGTAGGCGAGTAAACGACGAACTAGCCGACGGTGCGCACGACCAGTGCATCACCTTGTCCGCCGCCACCACACAAGGCGGCAGCACCAACACCTCCGCCGCGACGTTTCAGCTCATGCAACAGCGTGAGCGCCAGGCGATTACCGCTCATACCAATTGGGTGACCCAGCGCGATTGCACCGCCATTGACGTTCACGATGTCGTTGCTGACTCCAAGTTCGCGCATGGAAGCAATTCCTACGGCCGCAAATGCTTCGTTGATCTCCAACAGATCGATATCTCCAATCGACATGTTTGCGCGAGAAAGTGCTTGTTGAATCGCACGGCTGGGTTGATGCAGGAGCGACGCTGAGTCGGGCCCGGCCACCATGCCGTATGACACGAATTCGCCAAGCGGAGTGACACCACGCCGCTCTGCTGCACCCTTGGACATCACAACGACCGCCGAACCACCGTCACTGATTTGACTTGCATTGCCCGCGGTGACGGTTCCGTTCTTGTCAAATGCCGGTCGCAATGCGCCGAGGGACTGCATGGTGGTGGCAGCACGAACACCTTCGTCGTCACGTACAACAACCGGATCGCCTTTTCTCTGCGGCACGCTCACCGGAACAATCTCGTCCGAGAGTCGTCCAGCAGCAATCGCGGCAGCAGCTCGAGAATGGCTCTGCATGGCCGCTGCATCCTGGTCGTCGCGAGAGATGTTCCCCGCTGCATATCGCTCAGTTCCGAGTCCCATCAAACATGCATCAAAGGCACACCACAGTCCGTCCTTGATGATGGCATCGGCCAACTCGGTGTTGCCGTATCGAAAACCACTTCGCGCTCCAGCTGCAAGATAAGGAGCGTTGGTCATCGACTCCATTCCTGCAGCCACCACGATGTCTGCTTCGCCACTGGCGATCATCTGATCGGCGAGGTAGATGGCGTTCAGTCCCGATAGGCACACCTTGTTGATGTTGATGCTGGGGATGCTCATTGGGACGCCTGCCTTGACGGCGGCTTGACGTGATGGGACTTGTCCCTGACCGGCCATGAGCACTTGACCAACGATGACGTGGTCCACCTCGGCTGGTTGTACCCCGGCACGCCGCAACGCCTCGGCAATGGCCAGACCGCCAAGGTCGGCTGCAGAGAAATCAGCCAGTGCACCACTCATTTTGCCGATCGGTGTGCGGGCCCCTGCGACGATATATGAACCTGGCATGATGCCTCCCCTTGGTCCAAAGAGTACCGCTCGGCAAGTAGTGGCAACACATCGAGTCGGTAGTTTCTACACGTGGATTCCATTCGCGATGCCATCAACAACGGGGCATCAGGGGAGCAGCTTGCCGCCATACCCCTACCCGGTACGTATCGTGCTGCGGTAATCGAAAAGCAGGACGAGGCGATGTTCGCCGGCGTAGCCACTCGTGACAAAGATCCACGCAAGAGCATCAAATTGCGTGAAGTCCCGGTACCCGAATTGGCACCCGACGAAGCCGTCGTTGCAGTGATGGCAAGCAGTATCAACTTCAATACGGTATGGAGTGCAATCTTCGAGCCGATCAGTACGTTTGGATCACTTGCGCGATTTGCACGAGAGAGTTCGTGGGCCAAACGACACGACTTGCCGTATCACGTGGTGGGAAGCGATGGCTCTGGCGTGGTGTTGCGCGTGGGCAGCGCGGTTCGTAACTGGAAGCCCGGTGATCGAGTAACCATCCACTGCAATCATGTGGATGACCAGGATCCGTCTGCGCACGACGATTCAATGCTCGGAGCAAACCAACGCATTTGGGGATATGAGACCAACTTCGGTGGCTTGGCGGATCTCACGGTGGTGAAGGCGAACCAGTTGATGCCCAAACCAGCTCATTTGTCGTGGGAAGAAGCTGCGGTGAATGCGTTATGCAACAGCACCAGCTATCGAATGCTGGTGTCGCAGAACGGTGCACGGATGAAGCAAGGTGACGTGGTGCTCATCTGGGGGGCGACCGGAGGCATTGGTGCGTATGCAGTGCAGTACGTATTGAACGGTGGCGGCATTCCTGTGGGTGTGGTGAGTTCACCGGACAAGGTTCGCATCTTGCGTGAAATGGGCTGCGAGGCAGTCATTGATCGATCCAAAGGCAACTACAAATTCTGGAACGAAGACGACACACACAACGAAAGCGAGTGGCGACGATTTGGCGGCGACATTCGAGCGTTGGTCGGCGAAGATCCCGACATCGTGTTCGAACACCCTGGGCGCTCCACATTCGGAGCATCCATGTATGTGGTGAAGAAGGGTGGCACCGTCGTGACGTGTGCTGCAACCAGCGGTTTCATGTTGGAGTTCGACAACCGATTCTTTTGGATGCGTCTCAAGCGTTTGGTGGGTTCGCACTTTGCCAACTATCGCGAAGCGTACGAAGCCAATCGTTTGATTGCCAGAGGCATGATTGATCCGGTGATTTCCCAAACGTTTCCGTTGTCGCAGGCTGGTGAAGCTGCCTGGCAGGTACATCGCAACCTGCATGAGGGAAAAATCGGCGTGCTGTGCCTGGCCGAGAATGAAGGCGAAGGTGTGACCGACCACGAATTGCGCGCCAAGGTCGGCGAGACAAGACTGCGACGATTCCGCCGATGATCCTCACCGAGATCGATCACATCGCCATTGCAGTGCGCGATTTGGCGGCAGCCGTCGACTACTACCAGCGAGCGTTTGGCGCCACGATCGATCATCGTGAAGTGGTGGAACGCGATGGCGTAGAAGAAGTACTGATGAAGGTGGCTGATAGTTACATTCAGTTGCTCACGCCAACTCGACCGGATTCACCAGTAGCGAAAGCGCTCGAGAAGCGCGGTGAAGGGTTGCACCACGTGGGTTATCGCGTTGCCGATTGTGCCGTGGCGCTCGCATCCATGGTTGCTGCTGGAGCAACCCCAATCGACTCCGTTCCTCGTCCTGGTTCGCGCGGCACGACGGTTGCCTTCATTCACCCGAAGGGTTCATTCGGCACTTTGATCGAACTCGTGCAGGAGTAACTCGACGCCCGTGCGTGGGGTCAGCAGTTCAGTCGGCGCAGCGCTTGGTGTCGTTGCGGTGCTGTGGTCGCTACAGATGGCGTCCACGATTCGCTACACGCTTGGTAGTGGACCACTCGTCCGCTCGTCGTTGGGGCAGGGGGTCACGGTACTCGTGGGGGCTGTGGTTGGCGGCATCACAGGATGGATGCTGCACCAATTCAACATGGGCACCGAGAGAGGGTTGCTGGTCGTTGTTTCGTTCCTGTTGCTTGTGCAAGGGCCACTCGACTTGCTCACATCGCGATTGTCGCGACCTCTTACATCAGGAGGTTTCATCGCCACGGTTGTCATCGTGTTGGTGGATGCTGTCGTCATGGTGACGCTACGCAGAGCACTCGTCGCCGCACTGCTGTGTGCTCTCGTTATGGTTGCATTCGGCGTACTGCATCGCGTTTCCTCCAAATCGCTCGGTTTCGGTGACGTTCTCCTTGTAGGACCTCTGAGTTTGGCAATTGGGTGTGTTTCACCGTCGAACATTCCATTGTGGCTACTCGCCGCATCCGTGTCCGGTGCGCTGCATGGTGTGATGAGCAGAGTGATTCGAAAGTCCACCACAATTCCCTTCGGACCTCACTTGTTGGGTGCGGCATGGCTCATACTCATGTTGAGCGTCTAGGTTCATTGTCATGATCGTGCACCTCGTGGACGGTACGTACGAGTTGTATCGCCAGTTCTACGGGCAACTCGGCCGCCATACCAATGAGAACGCGAACGCCGGTGTCATTGGTGTGCTCACCAGTACCCTCCAGCTCATCGAAGACGGAGCCACGCATATCGGTGTTGCCACCGATCATGTGATTGAGAGTTTTCGAAACGATCTCTGGCCCGGTTACAAGACCAGCGAAGGCATGGAGCCAGAGATTCTGCGACAAATTCCAGTGCTCGAAGAAGCGCTCACAGCGATGGGCGTCACCGTCTGGGCGATGTCGGAATTCGAGGCTGACGATGCGCTCGCCTCAGCGGTTCGTGTTGCCTGTGAGGATCGCCGAGTTCACCAAGTGCAGTTACTGACACCCGACAAGGATCTCGGTCAGTGCGTGAGTGGACGTCGTGTCGTGCAGGTGGACCGAAAGAACGCCGCGCTGATCGACGAGGCGGCGGTACGAGCAAAGTTTGGTGTTGGTCCGGAATCCATCATCGACTATTTGGCGCTTGTCGGTGACAGCGCCGATGGTTTCCCCGGGCTGCCTGGTTGGGGTGCCAAGAGCGCTTCCACCGTGTTGGCGAAGTACGGCGACATCATGTCGATTCCCTCCGACCATGCTCAATGGGTTGCCGACGGTGTGAAGGTGCGCGGAGCCGAGAAACTGGCTGCTACCTTGCGAGAGCAACGCGCTGACGCCGAGCTTTTTCGGATTCTGGCAACGTTGGTGGACACCGTCGATGTTGGCGCGGTTGATGAGTGGAAGTGGACTGGTCCGCAGGCAAGATTTGCCGCCCTCACCGCAGAGTGGGGTGTTTCGAAACTGGGTGAACGCGCAACTTCACTGCAATGAGCAGTTCATCGCAGACCTCGTCAACTGAAGTGACGGCCAGGCGATCTGCGGCACACTTCTGCGACCGATGAAGGCTGCTTCCTTCCGGACCTGACCTGATTCTCGGGCATCCGTTGCACAGGACCCGACCGCCACCTCACTTGACGAGATGTCAGCACGCATGAGACTAACGGTGGTGCAAGCCAGCGAGGTAACCAGAGATCACTTCGCTCTCCTCAGATAGCCTGCCTTCGTTCACGCGTTGCTTTGCAACACGTTGATGATTCGGAGGGGTGCGAGAGCGGCCGAATCGGCGCGCTTGGAAAGCGCGTGAAGCGCAAGCTTCCGTGGGTTCGAATCCCACCCCCTCCGCCATATCCTGGCGTGACCACAAAAACGACTACTTG
>Ga0208721_1000227_pt1 | contig 13207 bp, 11 predicted proteins | sample LakMenEpi17Aug10_FD_150705 | JGI IMG/M metagenome (GOLD analysis project Ga0208721, IMG submission 150705) | Freshwater microbial communities from Lake Mendota, WI - 17AUG2010 deep hole epilimnion (SPAdes) | ecosystem: Environmental > Aquatic > Freshwater > Lentic | place: Lake Mendota, Madison... | reverse complement strand
CTATCCTGCCTCAGCGAGGAGACTTCTGCCGTCCACCGGCGGGTTGGGCCGGGGGATTGCATGAGTGTAGAACGCATCCCACTCTGAGCGACGTGAAGGCGAAACCATGGCAACACCGCAACGCATCCTCGTCATCGGCGCCGGCGGCGGCATCGGGTCGGCCGTCACGCGGCTGATCGCCGCTGCGGGCGGATCCGTCTACCTCGCCGGCCGCGATGCCGGCAAACTCGCGCCACTCGCCGCGGAACTCGGGCTGCCCCACGGCACGCTCGATGCCACCGACCCCGACGCGGTCGACTCGTGCGCCGAGGCCGCCGCCGCAGCGCTCGGCGGCCTCGACGGGATCGTCAACTGCGCCGGTTCTTTGCTCCTCAAGCCCGCCCACCTCACCACCACGGCCGAATGGCAGGCGACGCTCGCCGCCAATCTCACCAGCGGCTTCGGCTGCGTCCGCGCGGCGGGCCGCCTGCTCCGGGCGAACGGCGGCTCGGTCGTGCTCGTCTCCAGCGCCGCCGCCCGCGTCGGCATCGCCAACCACGAGGCGATCGCGGCGGCCAAGGCGGGCGTCATCGGCCTCGTCCTCTCCGCCGCGGCCACCTACGCCAAGCAGCGGATCCGCTTCAACGCCGTCGCTCCCGGGCTCGTCCGCACGCCGCTCACCAAGGGGCTCGTGTCGAGCGAGCCGGCTGAAAAGGCCTCGATCGGCATGCATCCGCTCGGCCGGCTCGGCGAGCCGGGGGACGTCGCCCGGGCGATCGTGTTCCTGCTCGATCCCGCCCAGGACTGGATCACCGGGCAGGTGCTCGGTGTGGACGGCGGCCTCGCCGACCTCAAGTCCCGCCCCTGACGGACGCGCCACTCCGTGGTATCCTCCGCGGCCATGGACGCCTCCCCCGCACCGCGCGCCCCGCTCGCCATGACCCGGCTGGGGGTCATGATGTTCCTGGAGTTCTTCCTCTGGGGCAGCTGGATGGTGCCGATGGGAAAGTACCTCACGGCGCTGTTTGCCGGCCGCGAGGACATCGGCTCGATCATCGGCAACGCCTACGGCACCGGATCGCTGGCCGCCATCATCGCCCCGCTGCTCGTGGGGCTGGTGGCCGACCGTTTTCTGCCTGGGCAGGTCGTCCTCGGCGTGCTGCACATCGTCGGCGCCGGCCTGCTCTACGGCGTGGCCCGGGCGACCGATCCGACGACCTTCTACTGGACGCTGCTCGCCGCCGGGCTGTGCTTCATGCCCACCCTGGCACTGGTGAATTCGGTCAGCTTCGACCACCTGGCGGAGCCGCAGCGGCAGTTTCCCCTGGTCCGCGTCTGGGGCACGATCGGCTGGATCGTCGCCGGCGTCACCGTGGGCTCGCTCCTGCCGCGGATGCTGGCCGCCGATGCCCTGCCCGCGGCGGTGACGACCATGCTCCGCGGCGATCCATCGGGCAACGACGTCGGCAGAACGAACCTGCCGTTCCTGCTCGCCGCAGCCACGTCGCTCGTGCTCGGGCTGTACTCGTTCACGCTGCCGCACAGCCCCCCGAAGGGCCGCGGGCAGCAGGTGAGCGTCGCCCGGATGCTGGGGCTCGACGCCATCGGGCTCCTCAAGTCCCCCGCCTTCGCCGTGTTCGCCATCGCCAGCTTCCTGGTCTGCATCCCGCTTGCCGTCTACTACGCCAAGGCCAACGAGTACATCAGCGACATGGGGATCGCCGGCATGGTGGGGCTGGGCAGCGAGACGGTCATGACCTTCGGCCAGATGAGTGAGATCGGCTTCATGCTCCTCATGCCCTTCTTCCTCGCCCGCTTCGGCGTCAAGACGATGCTCATCGGGGGCATGGCGGCGTGGGCGGCGCGGTACGCGCTGTTCGCCTTCGGGGCCGGCTCCGCCTGGATGCTGATCCTTGCCGTGGTGCTCCACGGGATCTGCTACGACTTCTTCTTCGTCACGGGCCAGCTGTACACGGACCACGTCGCGCCGCGGGAACTGCGGGCCAGTGCCCAGGGGCTGATCGCCCTGCTCACCTACGGCGCCGGCATGTACGTCGGCAACCTGGCGTTTCCAAAAATCGCCGCCGGGCTGACCGACGCGACCGGCGCGTTCCCCTGGCGGCCGTTCTGGCTGACCTTCGCCCTCATGGCCGTGGCGGTCATGGTGGCATTCGCCGTCGCCTTCCGCGACCGGGTGCGGCTCGGAGCCCCGGCCCGTGGCTGACCGGCGGCAGCCCGACGCCACTCCCTGCGGCCGGTGAACCGGCCTTGCGGGCTGCGGCGGCCCTGCCTATCCTCCCGCCCCCGCCCCGTTCCGCGGGGCCGCCATGCTGGGAGGCTTCACCGATGTCGATCGCGCTTCGTGACCTGGCCGCCGCCGTTGCCGGCACGGTCGTCGGCGACCCCGCGCTGCCACTCGCGGGCGCGGCCACGCTCGAGACCGCCGGCAGCGCCGAGATCGCGCTCGTCGACGGCGCCGACAAACTCCATCTTCTCGCCCGGAGCCGGGCCGGGGCCGCCATCGTGCCGCGCGGCACGGGGCCGCTCGACCGGCCCACCATCGAAGTCGACGACGTCCACGCCGCCTTCGCCGCCACGATCGTCCGCTTCCGTCCGCCGCGGTCGCGCGCCCGGTGCGGCGTCAGCCCGCAGGCCGTCGTCGATCCCTCCGCCCGGCTGGCGGCCGACGTCGAGGTCGAGCCGCTGGCCGTGATCGGGCCGGACTGCACGATCGGCCCGGGGAGCACGATCCACGCGGGCGCCCGCCTCGCGGCCGGCTGCACGATCGGCGCCGGCAGCGAGATCTTTCCCAACGCCGTGCTCTATGAAAACACGCGGGTCGGGGCGCGGTGCATCGTCCATGCCAACGCCGTCCTCGGCGCCTACGGCTTCGGCTACCGCGTCGCCGACGGCCGCTACGCCCTGTCGGCCCAGCTCGGCTGGGTGGAGCTCGACGACGACGTGGAGGTGGGCGCCGGCACGACGATCGACCGCGGCACCTACGGGCCGACGCGGATCGGCGCCGGCACGAAGCTCGACAACCTCGTGATGATCGCCCACAACTGCCGGCTGGGCCGCCACAACATGATCTGCTCGCAGGTGGGCGTGGCCGGCAGCACCAGCACCGGCGACTGGGTGGTGATGGCCGGGCAGGTCGGCGTGCGCGACCATGTCCACATCGGCGACCGGGCGGTGCTCGGGGCCCGCTCGGGCGTCTCGGGAGACATCGAGGCGGGGAAGACGGTCCTCGGCGAGCCGGCGATCGACCTGCGCGACCGCAAACTGCAGCTGGCCACGATCAGCAAGCTGCCCGAGATGCGCAAGGAACTGAAGCAGCTCGCGGCCCGGATCGAGGGGCTGGAACGGGCCGGCAGGGCGGACGAGCCGCCGGCTTCCGCGGAGGCGGCCTAGCCGCGGCGCTTGCTCCATGGAACGACACGCGTGTGATGAGCCGGCGCCGCTGGCAGGCGAGACCGTGGGGATCCTCGCCGGCTGGGGACGGTTTCCCGTGGTGGTCGCCGAGGCGATCCGCCGGCACGGCGGCCGGACGGCGATTCTCGCCATTCGCGATCACGCCGACGCGGCCCTCGAGCCGCTGGCCGATGCCTACGGCACGGTCGGCGTCGCGGAGATCGGCACGGCGATCGATTTCTTCCGCCGGCATGGTGCCCGCCGGGCGACGATGGCGGGGAAGATCCACAAGGCGAAACTCTTCGGCCGGCGGGCGTGGCGCCGGCACCTCCCCGACTGGGTCGGGCTGCAGACGTTCTGGCCGCACTTCGTCAGCCGGCGCCGCGACAACCGCGATGATTCGCTCCTCGGGGCGGTCGCGGCGGCCTTCGACGCCCGCGGCGTGCGGGTGTGCCCGGCCACCGACTTCGCCCCCGAGCTGCTCGTCGCGGAGGGCCTGATCGCGGGCCGGCCGCTTTCCGCTCGGCAGTGGGCCGACGTGGAGTTCGGCTGGGCGTTGGCCAAGGAGATCGGCCGGCTCGACGTCGGCCAGACGGTGGTCGTCAAGGACCGGGCGCCGCTGGCGGTCGAGGCGATCGAGGGGACCGACGCCTGCATCCGCCGTGCGGGCGCGGTCTGCCCGGCCGGCGGCATGGTGGTCGTCAAGGTCGCCAAGCCGCAGCAGGACCTGCGGTTCGACATGCCCACGATCGGCATCGGGACGCTCGAATCGCTGGCCGCGGCCGGAGCGGCGGTGCTGGCCGTGGAGGCGGGGCGCACGATCCTCGTCGAGCGGGAGGCCCTCGCGGCCCGCGCCTGCGAGCGGGGCATCGCGATCGTGAGCTGTTGCGACGCGGCCGGCCGGCCCGCCCGCGACGACGCCCGCGCGGCCTGAGCGGGGACTGCGCTATACTGCCGACATGTCAGCCCGCCTCGTCCGCCTGTTGATCGCCCTCGCGCTCGTCTGCCGGTTCGGTGCGCCGCGCGGCAGCGCGGAACCGCCACCGGTCGCCGCGCCGGTCGCGGAGCCCGCCGTCCGTCCCGCGACGCGACCGCTGCCGATCGACACGGCGATCGACCGCGACACGCCGATCCCGCCGGCGGCGACCCATCACATGGGCCGCGAGATCGCCCAGGCGATGCACTTCGCCGGCGCCGACTGGCTGGTCCGCGAGAGCCGGCAGCGAGAGGAGGACTGCCGCCTGCTGCTTGGGGCGCTCAACGTGCGGCGCGGTCAGACGATCTGCGACATGGGCTGCGGCAACGGTTTCTACACGCTGGAACTCGCCCGCCGGGTCGGCCCCACGGGGACCGTGTACGCCATCGACATCCAGCCCGAGATGCTGCGCTTGCTCGCCGAGCGGGCCGGCGCCGAGGGACTGACGAACATCCGGCCGGTGCTCGGCACGGTGATCGATCCGCGCCTGCCGAAGCGTGGCGTGGACATGATCCTGTGCGTCGACGTGTATCACGAGTTCTCCCATCCGGCCCAGATGCTGGCGGCGATGCGGGCAAGCCTCGCCGACGGCGGAAGATTGGTGCTGGCCGAGTTCCGCGGCGAGGACCCCGCGGTGCCGATCAAGCCGCTCCACAAGATGACGAAGGACCAGATCCGTGTGGAACTCGGCCCGGCCGGGTTCGCCGTGGCCCGGGAATTCGATCGGCTTCCCTGGCAGCACCTGATGTTTTTCCGGGCCGCCGCCCCGGATCCGGCCGGCAAAACAGGCGGTTTTCCGCGGTAAAACAGGGGTTCATCCGGATGGGGCACGGTCCCCTGTCGGGCGGGCTGGGCGGTCCGTTGCATCGGTCATCTTTCCCGGCCATACTCTGCGAACACCCCCGCGGCGGCGATGCGCCTCTCATGGCTCGTCCCACCTGTGGGGTGCCCCGCCCGAACGGACTCCCCACCATGGCACTCAGGCCGGCCAGCTTCCGAGCAGCGGAGTCGGCTGCCCGCGATCCGCGCGGTGGGACGCTCGATCCGTCAGTCGTCTGTGATCCGCTCGAAGAGGGTCGCTGCGTCGATGGCAGCCCGGTCCACGGCAACTGGGTGCTCGGCGGCAACGCCACCGTCAAGCGGATCGCCAAGTCGATCGAACGGGCGGCCGAGGTCGAGTGCACGGTGCTCATCTGCGGTGAGACTGGAACCGGCAAGGAGCTCTGGGCCCGGCTGCTGCACCGCAGCGGCCCGCGGCGCAACAAAGCGTTCGTGCCCGTGAATTGCGCCGCGCTGACGGAGACGCTCGCCGAAAGCCAGCTCTTCGGCCACGAGAAGGGCGCGTTCACCGGGGCCAACGGCCGCTCGCTCGGCATCTTCCGGGCGGCACAGGGGGGCGTCGTGTTTCTCGACGAGATCGGCGAGATGCCCGAGCCGCTGCAGGCGAAACTGCTCCGCGTCTTGCAGCAGCGGGAGGTGCTCCCCGTAGGCGCCAGCGAGCCGGTGCCGATCGACGTGCAGGTCGTCGCGGCCACGAATCGCGACCTCGAGGAGGAGGTCGAGCAGGGGGGGTTCCGCGAGGATCTCTACTACCGGCTCAACATGATCGAGCTGAAGATTCCGGCCCTGCGGGAGCGGACCGAGGACATTCCGCTGTTCGTCGACTTCTTCGCCCGTCGGCTCGCCGATCGCTACCGTCTGCCGGCATGGGAGCCGACGCCGGAAGTGCTGGCCGAGTTCTGCCGCTTCCCGTGGCCGGGCAACGTGCGTCAACTCGAGCACGTGATCGAGCAGGGTTACGTGCTGCAGACCGATCCGATGCTGCCCACCCCGAAGCGGCCGGTTCGCGACGGCAACGGGTCGGGCCGGCTCCCCTGCCTCGATCTCGCCAAACTGCGGGAGCAGGCGATCAAGGAAGCGCTCGAGATGACCCGCGGCCACAAGGCGAACGCCGCGAAACTTCTCGGTGTCCACGCCAACACGATGACCCGCCTGCTGCGCGAGATCGACGGCGGCACGTCGGCCGAGGACGATGCTGGCTAGCCGCGGTTTCGTCAACTGATCCGGCAGGTGTCGTCGCTGCAACGGCCGGCGAACCCGTAGCGTCGGGCAGCGATCCAGGCGTAGAGCCGGCTCCACAGGGGCAGCGTGCCGGGAATGTGAAGCAGCATCGCCAACGGCCAGAGTGGCACGAGCCGGCGGGACAAGTAGCGGACCGCCTCGGCACCCCCCCGGGCAACGCCCGTGTCGTCGACGACGAACATCCGGTCCATCAGGTCGGCGACGGGAATCTCGGGAAAGTCACGGGCCACGGAGGGCTCGTGCAGCGACGTGAACCGCAGCCTGCCGCCGAGGTCGAGCCGGCTGAGCAGGGCGATCTGCCGCCGGCAGAACCGGCACTGCCCGTCGTAGAGAACCGTGTCGTGCTCGGGATGTCGGGCTGTTTGAATCATCGGGACGGGCCTGGTCGGTGGGGTGCTGGGCAGCCTGAAAAGAACCCCCTGCAGGGATCCGCCACGCGATCCACTCGCGGCCCGGGCGGGTCACGGCGACGAGTGACAACCCTCTTTGACAACCGCATCCGGCAACCCCAGATAACCGGCTGCCCCTGAGAACCGGCAGCTTCAGTGGTTCAGACTCCGCCAGGGCTGGCCGGTCGGTGCCGCCTGCTTCACCGGCAGCGTGACGAAGTGGAGGATCGTCACCGCCCCGACCGAAAGCAGCGCCCACGGTGCCCAGTCAGGGGCCGTCACGGTCTGCGGCTGTCCGCCCTGGAGCGGCATCACCGAGGCTGAATCGACGAGCAGCATCTCCACGCCGAGGATGCAGGAGAAGGCGCCCAGCGCCAGAAACACGCTCTTCCACATGGCCTGCCCGTCCGTGATTCGCTTGCCGGGGACCCGGGGCCCGGCGCCTCGCCCTGCAAGGCAATCGGCCGCGCCAGGGTGCCGAATGCAGCGGCCCCGCAGCCGGGCCTGACGGCACCGATTGACGGGGATCTGCGGGCTGGGCGTGATCACACCATTTCCGCGCCCGGGTCGATGCGGCCTTCGTGCAGATCGGCGACCTTCCACGCGGGGCTGCCCAGCCGCTGCTGGACGGGCACGGGCTCCCCCAGCCACGCCTACGGCGAAAGGCGTGAGAGCCGGCGGGCGGGCGGTCAGGTCCCGGCCGCGGATTGGCCGACGTCGCCCCCCTCGGCGGCCGGCCGCGGGCCGGTCCGGCGTTCGGCGGCGGTTCCGGGCACCAGTTGCGGGGCGTCGGTCGCCTTCTCGACGATCGTGCGCAGTTCGTCGCCGTCGATCACCTCGCACTCGATCAGCCGGCGCGCGACCGCCTCGAGGGCGGGTCGGCGGGTCTCCAGGATCCGGCGCACGCAGGTCATGGCCGCATCGACGATCCGCCGCACCTCCTCGTCGATCTCCCGGGCCGTCTGCTCGCTGTGGCTGCGCGGGGCGGGCAGGTCGGCGCCGGCAGCCGCCAGGAACGGCGACCGCTGGCTCTCGCGGTAGGTCACCCGGCCCAGCCGGCTCATGCCGTAGTCCATGACCATCGCCCGGGCGATGGCGCTGGCCCGCTCCAGGTCGTTCTGGGCGCCGGTCGAGACGTCGGCGTAGACCATCTCCTCGGCGATCGTACCGGCGAGCAGCACCTGGATCCGGCTCTCCAGCTCGCTCTGCGTGAGCAGGTAGCGGTCGTCCTCGGGCCGCTGCATGGTGTAGCCGAGGGCGGCGAGGCCGCGGGGAATGATCGACACCTTGTGCACGGGATCGGTGTTGGGGAGCGAATAGGCGACGAGGGCGTGGGCGGCCTCGTGGTAGGCGACCCGGCGCTTCTCGTCCTCGTGAATCACCCGCTTCTTCTTCTCCAGGCCGGCGGTGACCCGCTCGACACCCTCGTTGAACTCGTCCATCCCGACCGAAGTCTTGTCCTTGCGGGCCGCGAGCAGGGCGGCCTCGTTGACGAGGTTGGCGAGATCGGCGCCGACGAAGCCCGACGTGATCCGGGCGATCTGCTCGAGGTTGACCGCCGGGTCGAGCTTCACGTTGGCGACGTGCACCCGGAGGATCGCCTCGCGGCCGCGGACGTCGGGCCGATCGACGAGCACGTGGCGGTCGAAACGGCCGGGGCGGAGCAGGGCCGGATCGAGCGTCTCCGGACGGTTGGTCGCCGCCAGCACGATCACGCCGCTGTTGCTCCCGAACCCGTCCATCTCCACGAGCAGGGCGTTGAGCGTCTGCTCGCGCTCGTCGTGGCCGCCGACCACGCTCGTACCCCGCGTCTTGCCCAGGGCGTCGAGTTCGTCGATGAAGATGATGCACGGGGCCTTGGCCGCCGCCTGCTGGAACATGTCCCGCACCCGCGCGGCGCCGACCCCGACGAACATCTCGACGAAGTCGCTGCCGGAAAGGCCGAAGAACGGCACCCCGGCCTCCCCGGCGATCGCCTTGGCGAGGAGCGTCTTGCCGGTGCCCGGCGGGCCGACGAGGAGCACGCCCTTGGGGATGTGGCCGCCGAGCACCTGGTACTTCTCGGGGCTGCGCAGGAACTCGACCACCTCGCGGAGTTCCTCCACCGCCTCGTCGATGCCGGCGACGTCGTCGAACGTGATCCCCAGATCCTCCTGGGCGTACATCTTGCCGCGGCTCCGGCCGAAGGCCATCGGGCTGCCGGCGCCGCCGAGCCGGCGCATCATCAGGTAGAAGGCGAGGCCGAACAGCCCCGTCAGCAGGAGCATCGGCAGCCAGTTACGCCACGGGCTCGGCGGCCCCTCGTGGGAGAAGGGGACGCCATGCTCGCGGAGCCGGTTCTCCAGGGCCACGTCCGCCTGGCCGCTGGGACTCTTCGCCGTGCGGAACCGGCGGACGACTCCACGGCCGTCCGCGCCGGTCTTCGCCGTCATGCCGCCGGCGTCAGGGCCGGGCTCCTGCCCGGGCTGGCTGTTCGGCGGCAGTTCGCGCACGGATCCGCTGAGCTGGTGCGTGCCGATCCTCACGTCGGCGAGCCCGCCGTAGCGGACGGGCTGGCCGCCGGCAGGCCGGACCTCGATCCACCGCGCCTCCTCGTCGGCCTGATCGGCCGCCGCGACGAGACGCTCGAAGTCGGTGAGCGACAGCTCCAGGTCCGGCGTCGCGACGATCAGGTTCATCGCGAACAGGCCGGCCACGCCGGCGGCGACGAGTGACCAGACGAGGCTGCCGCCGGTGGGGCGGCGTTCCGGGGAGCGCTTGGGAACGTCTCTTTTTTTCGCCATGGGACGACGTGCGGGTCCTGCTTGGGGGGAAGCTGATCCGGAGGGAACGATGCATCCTAAGCCGGAGAAAACCGGGCGACAAACGGCAGCCGCCCCGGAGCCCTCGTGGTCGGTGGCCGCCGGTTCGCCAGCGGGTTTCGCATGGCGATCCCGGTCGCCGTGCCGTAGACTGAAGGCGTTCGAGGGTCCGTTCTCCGCCAGAATCCGCCATGACGTCCCCCGCCAGTTGCCCCACAGCCGAGGGACCGGTCCACCGGTCCCCGGATCCAGGCAGTGGCGTCGATCCAGGTGGTCGTCCGCTGGCCGTGGCCGTGCTGGGCTCGACCGGCAGCATCGGCACGAGCACGCTGGACGTGATCGAAGCGGCCCCCGATCGGTTCACCCCCCACCTGCTGGCAGCCCAGCGCAGTGTCGGAAAACTGCTGGAGCAGGCCCGCAGGCTGCGGCCCCGGTGGGTCGTCGTCACCGATCCGGCCGCCGCCGCCACGATCGGGGCCGCCAGCCTGCCTGCGGGCACGCGGCTCGCCGTCGGCGCCGACGCGCTCGACGACCTCGTCCGCGACCCCGCGGTTGACCGGGTCGTGTCGGCGATCGTCGGTGCCGCCGGGCTGCGAAGCACGTGGGCCGCGGTCGCGGAGGGCAAGACGGTGGCCCTGGCCAACAAGGAGACGCTCGTCATGGCCGGGCCGCTGGTGATGCGGCTCGCCGCCCGCACCGGGGCCGCCATCCTTCCCGTCGACAGCGAGCACTCCGCCATCCAGCAGGCGCTCTGCTCCGGCACGGGAGCGGAGGTGCGCCGGATCGTGCTCACCGCCAGCGGGGGGCCGTTCCGCACCCGTCCGGCGGAGACGTTCGCCGCGATCACGCCGGAAGAGGCGCTGCGGCACCCCACCTGGTCGATGGGGCCGAAGATCACGATCGACTCGGCGACGATGATGAACAAGGCTTTGGAGCTGATCGAGGCGCGCTGGCTGTTCGGCGTGCCTGCCACGAAGCTGGAGGTGCTCGTCCACCCGCAGTCGATCGTGCACTCGATGGTCGAGTTCGTCGACGGCTCGGTGATCGCGCAGCTCAGCCCGCCCGACATGCGGCTGCCGATCCAGTACGCGCTCTCCTACCCGCGACGGCTCCCCGGCCCCGCCCGGCGGTTCGATTTCACGCGCGGCTTCACCCTCGAGTTCGCGCCCCCCGATCCCGCCCGCTTCCCGGCGCTCGCGCTCGGGCACGAGGCCGCGTCCCGGGGGGGCACGGCGGGCGCCGTGCTCAACGCCGCCAACGAGGAGGCCGTCCGCGGCTTCCTCGCCGGCCGCCTCCGATTCACCGACATCGCCGCCGTCTGCGGCCGGGTGCTCGAAGCGCATCCCTTCCAGGACGATCCCACGATCGAGGACATCCGGCGGCTCGACGCCTGGGCCAGAGAGGAGGTCGTCACGTGGTCTGCTGCCTGATCGCCGCGGAAACCTGGATCCAGTGGCTGCTCCAGCCGTCGAGCTGGTGGGTGATCCTGCTGGTCGCCGGCGGCCTGGGGTTCGTGATCTTCGTCCACGAACTGGGCCACTTCCTCGTCGCCAAGGCCTGCGGGGTGAAGTGCGAGAAGTTCTACCTCGGGTTCGACGTCGGCGGCCTCAAGCTCTGCAGCTTCAAGTGGGGGGAGACGGAATACGGCATCGGCGCCCTGCCGCTCGGGGGCTACGTGAAGATGCTCGGCCAGGACGACAACCCGGCCGCCGCCGAGGCGGAACGGGCCCGGGCATCGGGCGACCTGCCGCCGGAGCCCGTGGCCGGCGCCCATCCCGCCTGGGATCCGCGCAGCTACCCGGCCCAGAGCGTGCCCGAACGGATGGCGATCATCTCAGCCGGCGTGATCATGAACGTGATCTTCGCCGTGCTCATGGCGTCGCTGGCCTACGGGCTGGGCGTCCGGGAACAGGCTGCGACGCTGTCTGGCTCGCGCCCCGGCGGTGCCGCCTGGCGGGCCGGACTGCGCACCGGCGACGAGATCACGGCCATCGCCGGCAGGCAGGATCCGATGTTCGAGGACCTGATCCACGCCGTCACGGTGGGCAGCGTCGAGCGGGGTGTCGACCTGACGGTGCGTCGGCCAGCCGACGGCTCGACGCGGACGCTGACCCTCAAGCCAGACATCGACCTCGGCAAGCCGACGCTCGGCATCACCGGCCCCAGTTCGCTGACCGTGCCCGCCGACCTCAAGGTCGGTCTGCCGGGGTCCGCCGGCCAGGCCCGGCCGGCGCTTCGCGGCGGCGACCGGGTGACGGCCGTGGCTGGAACATCGGTGGGGTCTTATGCCGAACTGATCGCGGCGCTCGCGCCGCTGGCCGACAAGCCGGTCACGCTGACTGTCCGCCGCACGGGGGACGAACCCGCCGCGCCGGAGCAGGATCTGGAAGTCGTCCTCGAGCCCCAGCCGCGACGCATCACCGGGCTGGTGATGACCGCCGGACCGATCAAGGCCGTGCAGGAAGGCTCGCCGGCCGCCGGCGCCGGGCTGCAGCCCGGCGACAGGATCGTCTCGGTCGCCGCTGAACCGGTGGGCGACCCCCTGACCCTCGACGACCGGCTGCGCCGGTTGGCCGGGACCCCGGTGAAGATCGACGTGGACCGGGCCGGCACGCCGGTCGTGGTGGAGATCGAGCCGCGCCGGGTGGAGTGGGTGGAATCGAACCTGCTCTCCAAACTGGCCTCGGTGCCGTCGATCGGAGTCGCCCTCGCCGTCGAGGCGGTCGTGGCCGGCGTCGATGCGGACGGACCGGGGGCGAAGGCCGGCGTCCAGGTCGGCGACCGGGTCATGGCGGTGCAGCTGATCGATCCGGCCGCCGAGGGCAAAACCAAGGGCACGGCGGTGACGCTCACCGCCAACAACCAGTGCTGGCCGATGGTGGCTGCCGAGATGCAGTATCTCGAGCCCGGGAAGCGGCTCCGGCTCACGCTCGAACCCGCCGCCGGCGGCAAGCCGCAGGACGTGGACCTCGAGCCGGCTCCGTCCCGCGACCTGTTTGTGGTCGAGCGCGGCCTGTTCTTCGAGCCCGTCGAGCGGACCTTCAAGGCGCGGTCGATCGGTGAGGCCCTCTCCAAGGGGACGCGGAAGGCGTTCCAGGGGCTGGCGATGGTCTATGGATTCCTGCAGAAACTGACGCAGAACCAGATCAGCCCGCGGCTGCTCGGCGGGCCGATCACCATCGCCCAGCAGGCCGCCAAGTCGGCCGAGGACGGCTTCAGCAGCCTGCTTCTTTTCCTGACGATGCTGTCCGCGAACCTGGCCGTCGTGAACTTCCTTCCCATCCCCGTCCTCGACGGCGGGCACATGGTGTTCCTGCTCTACGAATGGGTCCGGGGCAAGCCGCCGAGTGAGGGCGTCGTCGGTGTCCTCAGCTACCTCGGTCTGGCCCTGATCCTGACCTTGATGCTGTTCGTGTTCGGCCTCGACCTCGGACTGATTCCGAGACGATAGTTGGCCGCAGACCGGGGCTCGTTCCCGCCCCACCCGCCGACGGCGCGAATGCAGCGCGATAGTCACGCTGCGAACCAGGGGGGCATCACGCCCAAGCCGCAGGAAGACGGCAGCAGTC
>Ga0208721_1000226_pt1 | contig 13223 bp, 10 predicted proteins | sample LakMenEpi17Aug10_FD_150705 | JGI IMG/M metagenome (GOLD analysis project Ga0208721, IMG submission 150705) | Freshwater microbial communities from Lake Mendota, WI - 17AUG2010 deep hole epilimnion (SPAdes) | ecosystem: Environmental > Aquatic > Freshwater > Lentic | place: Lake Mendota, Madison... | reverse complement strand
CCGAGTTTGCGGTCGGTTTCGCTGCCGCCGAGGGACGTGCGCAGTTCAAACACCTCGCGGCCGGCCGGATGCTCGTTCGCCACCCCGACGCGGCCCGACCATTCCGTGGCCTCGAGCACCGTGCTGCGCTGCTCGGCCCGAACGCCGGCCGCGACGTCGAAGTTCCTGATCCTCGACCGCAGTTCGGCGGACAGTGGCCCGGGCCCGCCACCGTTCGGGCCGTGCACGGTCACGTCATGGACGGTGAACCCGGGCAGCCGGAGCAGGCCGGCCTGTTCGCGGGCGCGCTCCTCCTCGAACCGGCGCAGCGTCGCGCTGATCGACCCATCGCCGACAGGCCCGACGACGCCGGGCGCGGCGGCCTCGACCGCGTCGTCGACCGGCCGCGAGCCCGCGGGCGGCTCGCACCGTCCGCGACCGCCCGCGAGCAGGGCAGCGCAGGCACTGATTGCGATGTGAAGGATGACCCGCCTCATTCGCTGCCTCCTGGGGCCGGCACCGGCCCCATCTCCCTTGCCGGATATCGGCAGCCTGTGCCGCGAACCTTTCACCCGGCAGCCCCGACCAGCGAACCATACGAGCTTCCAGCGCGAGCCGCACCCGCGCCATATCAGCCGGTCTTGCGGCGCGGGTAGAGCGGGATCGTGCCCGCCCGCCGGCTCGTGTCGCCGCCCAACCGGGTGCACTCGAGGGCATCGAGCACCCGGGCGGCGATCTCCACCGCCGCGGCACCGGCGGCGGCCGGCACCAGCGGCGGCCGTCCAACGCGGATCGCCTCCAGGAAATCGTCATGCTCCGCGGCGATCGCATTCGCCTCGGCGACCGACAGCGACTCCAGCGGGAGGACGTCGGCGAAGAATCGCTCTTTGAGCCCGGACCGATCGGCCGGCGGCACCTCCGCCGCCACGAACGACCCGTCGCGAACGATCGCGGAGGGCGTGACCGCCTCCACGGACCGGGCGTTGAAATCGACCGTCACGATGCCGTCCGCAGACCAGGCCGTGAACGACCGGCGAAGCACCGGGCTGATCCGTGACGCCGTCAGGTCGGCGACGAGGCCCGACGAGAAGACGAGCCGGGCACGAACCGCGTCCTCGTGCCCCCCCGCGGCCACGATCCCCTGCGCCTCGACCCGCTCCAGCCGGCCTGGATCGAGCGACAGGACGAGGTCGATGTCGTGGATCATCAAGTCGTGGACGACGCCCACGTCGAGCGATCGGAACGTGAACGGGGCGAGCCGCGCGGCCTCGACCGCGATCGGCCGGCCGAATCGCTCGGCGGCCGCCCGCCAGGCCGGATTGAACCGCTCCACGTGGCCGACGGCGACCGTGCGGCCGTGCCGCCGGGCCGCGATGGCGATCGCCCGGGCATCCTCCGGCGTTGCCGCGATCGGCTTCTCCACGAGCAGGTCGATGCCCGCCTCGAGGAGCGGCACCGCGATCGCGGCATGCAGCCCCGTCGGCGCGGCGACGATGCAGGCGTCGGCGAGCCCGACGATCTCGCGCGGATCGGCCAGCCCGCGACAGCCGTGGGCCTCGGCCTGCCGCTGCCTGGGCTCGGCGCACGGATCGACGACCGCGACCAACGTGGCGTCCTCCCGCGCCGCGACGAGCCGGGCGTGGATCGCCCCCAGGTGGCCGCAGCCGACCACCGCCACCCGCCGCCGCTCCGAACCCACCCGCGCCGCGCTGTCGCTCATGCCGCCCTCCGTCGTTCCCGGGCCCGTCCGTGTCGCCCCTCCTGCTGGAGGACGAGAAAATCGAGCAGGTGCATCACCTCGGGGACGAGCATCTGCCGCTGCCGGAGCACCTCCCGCGCCGCCTCGCAGCCGACCTTCGCCCGGTACAGGAGCCGATGGGCCTCGACGATCGCGTCCTTCGTGTCGTCGCGAAAATCTCCGCGCTTGAGGGCCACGAGGTTGACGCACCGCGGCCGCGCCGGCGACCCCTCCACGAGCATGAAGGGGGGCACGTCGTGCAGCACACGCGACAGGCCGGCCACGAACGCCCAGCCGCCGATCGTGGCCCAATGATGGACGGCCACGGCCCCGGAGAGCGAGGCCCGGGACTGGATGCGGACGTGACCGCCGAGGAGCGTGCCGTTGGCGATGATGACGTGGTCGCCGATCCGGCAGTCGTGGGCCACATGGCAGTTGGCCATCAGGTAGTTGCAGCTCCCGATCGCCGTCAGCCCCTCCTCCTTCTCCGAGGCCCGGTTGATCGTCACGCCCTCGCGGATCACGTTGTCGTCGCCGATCTCGACCCGCGTCACGGTGCCCCGGTAGCTGACGTCCTGCGGCTCACCGCCGATGACGCAGTTGGGGAAGATCCGGTTCCGCTCCCCGATCCGCACGCTCCCCAGCAGCGTGACGTTGTTGGCGAGCACGGTGCCCCGGCCGATCACGGACTGGGCCGAGACGACGCAGGAGGGCCCGATGCGGACCCCCGCGCCGAGCACGGCGCCCGGCTCGACGATCGCGGTCGGGTGGACGAGCGTCGGTTCGCGGCCGATCGGCAGCGTCAGCCCACTTTCCTCCTCGTGACGACCGGCCGCATCCATGCCCGTCAGGCCGAAGCCCGCCTCCCGTGAAGGGCCACGAGCCGGGCGGCGAGCGCCGCATTGAGCCGGTGCCCGCTCCGTGAGCAGCGGACGTGGGCATGCAGCGGCCTGCCGACGAGCGCCAGGTCGCCGACCAGGTCGAGCACCTTGTGCCGCACGCACTCGTCGGACCAGCGCAGCGTGTTCCCGATCGGGCCATCGGCACCGAACACGACCAGATCCTGCGGCGTCACCGCCAGGCCGAGGCCGCTGGCCCGCAGTCGCGTCGCCTCGGCGGCTGAGATGAACGTCCGGGCGGCGGCCAGCCCCTGCCGATAGACCTCGGGATCGACCCGGACCGCCAGCGACTGCCGGCCGATCGGCCCCGGCCCGTAATCGAGCTCGTATTCGACCGTCAGCCCGGCAGAGCGGGGCGCGGAGGCCTCGATCCACGCCTCCCCCTCCTCGACCCGCACCGTGCCCGCCACGACGAGCGGATCGACGGGGGCCGCGAGATCCTCGAGCCCCGCGGCGTCGATCGCCTCGACGAACGCCCGGGCCGAGCCGTCGAGGCCGGGCAGTTCCTCGGCCGACACACGGACGACGCAGGCGTCGACGCCCAGCCCCGCCAGCGCGCTCAGGCAATGCTCGACCAACTGCACCTGCACGCCGGCCACGGCGAGCGTCGTCCGATTCATGGCCTCGACGCGATGCTCGACGGCGGCCGGAATCCGCACGCCGACGCCGACGTCGCCACGCACGAACACCAGACCTGCATTCGCCGGCGCGGGCAGCAGCTCGACCACGCAGTCGCGGCCGCTCCAGTAACCCGGGCCGGAGACCGCCGCGGGACGACACAGGGTGCGCTGGGATCGAAGTCGCATGACACTCGACGCGGGAAGGCGAAACGGAGCCGGGCGACCCACCGCGAGCCGCCCGGCACGGAAACCGCGGTCCGCTCAGCGCAGCGGCTGCCGCTGCGGCTGCGCAGCGATGGGGCCGTTGAGCATCCGGAGGACGTCGGGAGTGATGTCGACGAGCCCGTCGTGATAGACGATCGGTCGGCTCAGGTGGGCCATGATCTTGCCGCGGTCGGCCTCCTTGGGATCGACGGCCTCGCCGTCGAACCGCAGCACCACGGCAATCCGGTTCGACTTGGCGAACGTCGACACCGCCTGCTCGACCTCGCCATACACCCGGTGATAGACCTTCGCCTCGCGTTCGAGGAAGTCCTTCTTCTCCAGCTGGGCCTTGACCTGGAAGTCGCCCTGCGCCTTGGCGACGTCCCCCTCGAGCTTGCGATACTCGGGCGTCCCCGGCTGAAAGCTCTTGAGCTGCTCCATCATGCCGCGAATCCGCTCCTGCTCCTGCTTGAGACGGTTCTCGACCGCCATCACGTCATCCTTGATCTTCGCCATTTCGGCGTTGAAGCCGGCGTGATTCTTGAAGATGTAGCCGACGTCGAGCACGACCACTTGGGTGGGCGCGGCACCGGTGGGGGCCGCCGCCGGCCGAGGCACGGCGACGACAGCCGGAGCGCCGGCGGCGGGCGCGACACCCGGTCCGGGGCGGCCGCCGGGCTGCCCCGAGGCCGAGGCCATCGCGGTGATCATCACCGCAGCGATCGCGAAACCGACATGTGTCCTGCTCACGTGAAGCACTCCTTGTCTGACGAAATAGGCTGGCGAAAGGGGCTGGCAAAACGGTCTCGCATCCGGATGGTTCACGGGAACCACCGACGGCCTCGTGCGGCCGTCCTGAACTCGAATGCGGCGGGATGATGCCGATCGCCGTCGGCCGGCTCAAGGCCAGATTTCCGCCGAAAAACGGGCCGCATTCGCCCCCGCTCGCCCGCCGCGCGTCACTTCGGCGGGCCGAGGACGACCTCCAGCGGCAGCTCCGCACCGGCACGGACGACCACCACGGTCACGGTGTCGCCTCCCTTGTGCTTCCGCAGCGCGCTGTCGAAGTCATCGAGCCCGGTGATGGCACTCTCGCCGAGCCGCACGATCAGGTCGCCCCCCTTGAGCCCCCCCTTCTCCGCCGGCGAGTCCTTGGCGACACCCGAGATCGCATAGCCTTTGCCGGCCGACCCGAATTCGGGAATGCTGCCGAAGTACGGGCGATCACCGCCGCGGGCCATCTGCTTCCCTGCCACCTCCAGGTAACCGGGCCGCTCGGGGGCGCTGGCCAATTCCCTGACCAGGTCGGTGACGAGCGTTGCGATCCGCTCCATCCCCTCGTAGTTGATCTTCTCGGCGGTGTCGGTGGGGCGGTGGTAGTCGGCGTGGGAGCCGGTGAACAGGTGCAGCACCGGGATCTTGCGGGCATAGAAACTTGCGTGATCGCTCGGCCCGAACCCGCCCGACTCCTTGGCGATCGTGAACGTGCCCGCCGCCCCGAGCCGGTCGATCAGCGGGTCGAGGCCGGTGCCGGTATCGGCCCCTTGGACGATGAGCTTGTCGGCGTTCAGCCGGCCCACCATGTCGAGGTTCACCATCGCCACGGTGTCGGCGAGGGGGAGCGGGGCGTTGGCGGTGTAATGACCGCTGCCGAGCAGCCCGCGCTCCTCCCCGGAGAAGGCGACGAACAGCACGGTCCGCGGCAGCGGGCCGGCGGCCGCCAGCCGCCGGGCGACTTCGATGAGCAGGGCGGTGCCGCTGGCGTTGTCGTCGGCACCGTGGTGGACGGCGTTCACGCCGGGTGCGGCCGAGTTGACGCCGCCGAAACCGAGGTGGTCGTAGTGGGCCCCGAGGACGACGGTCTCGGCGGCCGGGATCGCGGGCCGCCCTTCGCCATCCTCCGTGCCCCGGCCACGGAGGATGGCGAGCACGTTCCTGGCCTGCGTCTCGCGCCGCTCGATCGCCGTCTCGCCCCGGATCCGCCAACCCTCGAGCGGGCCGCTCGCCGGGGCCAGCGACTCGTCGATGCCCTTCTGGATCTCGTTCAGGCCGCGACCGAGCGATCGGCGCACGACGTCGTCGAGCAGGCCGCGCCGCACGTGGAGGATCGGCTGCGACCGGCGGTCGGTGCCGTCGCCCGCCCGCGTGAACTCCATCAACCGGTCGCCGTCCGTGTCGGCGTCGTTGCCGAACACGATGCCGCCCGCCTCGTGCTCCGAGGCGTTGGCCACCTTGCGGGCCAGCGCCGCGTACTGCGACGCCTGGTTGCCGGCGAACACGCTGTGCGGGTCGTCCTTCTGCGGCTCCTGCCGGAGGACGATCACGGCCAGCCCCCGGGCCCGGCCGTCGCGGCCGGCGAACGGGGCGTAGTCGTCGTATTTCTCGGCCGGCGCCGTGATGCCGTAGCCGGCGAATGCCAGGGGCAGGTCGAACGCGCCCGAGCCGCCGGCGGCCAGCGGCGTGAAATCCTTGCCGAGCACGAGCGGCACCGTCGCCTGGCTGCCGTCGGCAGCCGGGGGGCCGACCAGTTCGGCCCGGTTGCGGGCCTCGGGCCCGAGCTTCGCCTCCAGCGTCATCGCAAACGCCTGGTAGGGGGCGTCGCCGACGACCTTCGTGTCCAGGCCGGTCTCGGCCAGCCGCGCGGCCACGTACTCCGCCGCGGCGTCGATGCCCTTCGTGCCGGGGCCGCGTCCCTCGCGGTCCGGGGCCGCGAGCCACTCGACCGCCGCCCGCATGCGGCCGACGGCGTCGCTGTCGGGCGACCGGCCGGCCGCTGCCGGCTCGCCGGCGTGGGCCAGGGCTCCGAGGACCGTCATGCCGAGAACACCGCCGCACGCCGCACGCCACCGGCGCATCGATCCCCGCTGTACCGCCATGCCCTGCCTCCACTTTCCGAAGTCAATCCGTCGTGTCGGATCCACGGCTCGCGCGCCGCCGAACCCCCTCCATTCTAGCCCCCGCGCCAGCGTTCGCAGCGACGGCGTCGTGGCCGCGCTTCCGGCCGCCGCGATCCTGTGCCACAATCCGGGAACCTCGGCGACTTTTCGCCCCCTTCCCCGCTGGCAGCCGGCCCGTGGCATCGCTTCTCGTCATCCAAGGCACGAACACGGGCGTGCAGCACGACCTCGGCGGGCTCGCCGGCGCGGCCACCATCGGCCGCGAGGCGGGCAACCTGATCCGGCTCGACGACAGCGAGATCTCGCGCCGCCACGCGGAGATTCGCCGCATCGGGGACCGGTTTCGCATCGCCGACCTGAAGAGTTCCAACGGCACGTTCCTCAACGACCGCCAGATCGAGCAGGCCGACCTGCGCTGGGGGGATCGAATCCGTGTCGGCCAGACGGTGCTGGCGTTCACGGACGGCACCGGACCGATCGCCGCCGGCCTCGACGACGTGGTCACGGCCGACGGCCTCGACGGCTCGCACATCGTGGCCGCGATCCGCGAGGACGACTCGATCGCCATGGCCACGCCGCTCGACACCCGCGACCGCTGGCTCGCCCGGGCCCGCGGCAGCCTGCAGGTGATGTACCGGACGGCGATGGCGGTCAGCCACACGCTCGACATCGACGAGCTCCTCGGCCGGATCCTCGACCTCGTGTTCGACTGGGTGGCGGCCGACCGGGGCTGCATCATGCTCGTCGATCCCGCCAGCGGCGCTCTGACGACGCGGGCCCGGCGCGACCGGCATGGCGACGGCGGGGAGTTGGTCGTGAGCCGCACGATCCTCGACTACGTGGTGACCCGCCGCGAGGGCGTGATCACCAGCGACGCACGCGACGACGACCGCTTCTCCGCCGGCAACAGCGTCGTTCGCACCGGCATCCGCGAGGCGATCTGCGTGCCGATGCAGGGCCGCTACGGCATGGTGGGGGCGATCTACGTCGACACCACGACCCCGCTCTCCAGCGACACGACGGGCCCGGCCGTGTTCGGCGACGACCACCTGAAGCTCCTCGTCGCCATCGGCAACCAGGCGGCCCTCGCGGTCGAGGACACCTCCTACTACTCGGCGCTGGTGCAGGCCGAGCGGCTGGCGGCGATCGGCGAGACGATCGCCACCGTGTCGCACCACATCAAGAACATCCTCCAGGGGATCCGCGGCGGCAGTTACCTCGTGGAGATGGGCCTCGCCGACGGCGATACCGACACGCTGCGCAAGGGCTGGGGGATCGTCTCCCGCAACCAGGACAAGATCGCCTCGCTGGTCATGGACATGCTGACCTTCAGCAAAACGCGGGAGCCGGAGCTGGCCCCCGCCGACCTTGGCGCCGTCGTCACGGAGGTCGTCGAGACGGTGCGGCAGCGGGCCGCCGCGGCGGGCGTCGCGATCCGCTGGCAGCCCCCCGCGGACCTGCCACTCCTGCTCTTCGACGCCGAGGGGATGTTCCGGGCGATCCTCAACGTGGTCACGAACGCTCTCGACGCCGTCGAGGAGCGGCCCGGCCCGGCGATCGGCCTCGACGTGGCGTTCGACGAGACAGCCCGGCTCGCGCGGGTCACCGTGTCCGATAACGGCGCGGGGATTGCGGAAGAGGCGCGGGGGACGATCTTCGACCTCTTCGTGTCGACGAAGGGAACGCGCGGCACGGGGCTCGGCCTGCCGGTGAGCCGGAAGATCCTCCGCGAGCACGGCGGCGACATCCGCTGCACGAGCAGCGTGGGGCAAGGGAGCACGTTTGTGCTGGAGTTTCCGCTCCGGCTCGCGGACGATGTGGCCGCCGCGTCGGTCGCGGCTCCCCCTGCCCCGGACCCGGCCGCCGAGGGAGAACGCCCATGACGGCCGCGGACCGCGGCGCCGCGATCTCGGCCGTGATCATCGTGGGGGAGTGCGCCCCGCACCTCGAGGCCGTCCTTGCGGCCCTCGACTTCTGCGCCGAGCGGCTCGTCCTCGATTCCGGACCGGGGCCCGGCGTGGCGGCGGTGGCCGGCGTCCGCGTCGAGCGGCAGCCGTTTCTCGGCTACGGTCCGCAGAAGGCCCGGGCGGTGGCGCTGGCGAGCCACGACTGGATCCTGTCCATCGACGCCGACGAGATCCTCGACGCGGAGGCCGCCGCCGCGATCCGCGGCCTCGATCTCTCCGATCCGGCGGCCTGCTGGGAGGTGCGGCGCCGGACCTTCATCGGCAGTCGCGAGATCCACCACGGGCCGTGGCGCGACGATCGCGTCCTGCGGCTCTTCAATCGCACGCGGGCCGCCTTCAAGCCCCTGCTCGTGCACGAGCAGGTCGCGGCCGCGTCAGCCCCGCGGCTCCTGCCCGGATCGATCCTCCATTACAGCTACGTCGATCTCGTCGACGTGCTCGCCCGCACGCTGCGGTACGCCCCGCTCAAGGCAACGCTGATCCGCGACAGGGGGGAGCGGGTCCGGCTCTGGACGCTCCCCTTCCGGGCGCTGGCGGCGTTCCTCAAGGCGTTCCTCCTGCGCGGCGGCTGGCGGGACGGCGCAGCCGGCTTCGTGATCGGGCTGGCCCGGGCGATCGAATCGACCCTGCCCCGCGCCCTGCTGCGCTTCGACCGCCGCGGTTGACGCGGCGCGAAGAGCATCCATCCGCCCGGCAGCGGGCGGCCGCCCGTCACTCATTCCGCCCGCAGGGCGTCGAGGACGCGCCGCATGTCGGCGGGCAACGGCGCCTCGAAGGCCATGCGCACGCCGGTCCGCGGATGATCGACGACGAGCCGCGCAGCGTGCAGCGCCTGGCGGGCGAGGAGCGGCTCCGCGACCGTCGCTCCCGCGGGCGGACCGGGAAAGCCCTGGTCGATCCGGCTCCGGCCGCTGTACAGGGCGTCGCACAGCACGGGGCAGCCGATGGCGGCGAGGTGGACGCGGATCTGGTGGGTCCGGCCTGTTTTCGGCGTCACGCGCACCAGCGCCGCCGTGCGGAACCGCTCCACGACCTCGAACCGGGTGACGGCCTCGCGGCTGGTGGAGTGGCCGTCGCGGATCGCCATCTTCTCGCGCTGGTAGGGATGGATGCCGATCGGGAGATTGATCTCGTCGCGGTCGAACCGCGGCGTGCCCTGGGTGATGGCCAGGTAGGTCTTCTCGACGGTGCGCTGCTCGAACTGGCGGGCCAAGGCGTGGTGGGCCGCCTCGCTGCGGGCGACGATGATCGCGCCGCTGGTGTCGCGGTCGAGCCGGTGGACGATGCCCGGCCGCGTCGGGCCGCCGGCGGTCGACAGCCCCTCCCCGGCCGCGCCGCCGAGGTGCCACTTGAGCGCCCCGGCGAGAGTTCCCTTCCAGTTGCCCTTGGCGGGATGGACGACCATCCCCGGCGGCTTGTCGACGACCGCGATCCACTCGTCCACGTGGAGGAAGACGAGCGGGATCTCCTCGGCGACCGGCCCGGCCCGGGGAGGCTCGGGCACCGTGAAGCGGACGCAGGCTCCGGCCCTGAGCTTGTGGGACGCCCGTTCCACCACGCCGTCCACGCGAACGGCCGACTTCTCGATCGCGCGGGCCAGAAACGACCGACTCCGGCCGGGCAGCGCCCGGACGAGAAACTGGTCGAGCCGCATGCCCGCCGCGGCCTCGTCGACCTCGACCGCGACCTCGGTGCCGGGGGACGGTTCCGCATCCTCTGCGGACTCAGCCTTCGGGCCCGGCTCCGGATCGTCGGCGCCGCCCAGGTCGTTCATCGCGTCGTGGTCGTCACTTGGCGGCAGGCTCGGCGCCGGACTCCGGCTTTGCCGCGGCTCCGGGCTCGGTGCCGGCTCCGGCGGCTGGCTCTGCGGCCGGCTTGCCTGATGATTCGGGCGTCGCATTGACGGGAGGCGTGGCCTGTTCCTGCGGCTTGTCGAGGGCCGCAAAATCCTGCGCCGCGAACCAAGCATACCACTCGGCAACGGCTGGCCGAGCCAGCGCTGCGGCGCGGGTGGCGGCCAACCCGGCAGAGGCGCCGTCGGCGTAGTCGCGAGCCACGGCCTCGTAGCCCCGGCGGGCCTCGGCCAGGTTGCCGAGCGACTCGTTCGTCTTGGCGAGGCCGAATACCGCCCGCTCCGCCACGATCCGGCTCGTCCGTCCCTGGATCAACTGTCCGTAGCGGGCCACCGCTTCCTCCAGCCGCTTCTTCGCCTGCACACGATCGGTGAACAGCAGGTCGGCCCCTTCCTCGAAGGCCATGTCGGCCGTGGTCAGTTCGGCCCAGTCGGCCGCCGACGTGCCCGGGTACAGCCGGGCGACTTCCGCCAGCGCGGCGGGGTTGCCATCGCGGGCGGCGGAGAGCCCGGCCCGCCAACTCGCCCCGCGCGAGGCGGCCCGCTGCCCTGTAAGCACCGTCCACAGGGCGAGCCCCGCAAACAGCAGCCCCACCAGCGCCGCGATCGAGCGGACGTGCGGACGTATCCGGTCGACCGTCTGCATCGTGGCAGCGGCCAGGTCGTTGTCCTCGAGATCGATCCGCTGTGGGGGCTGCATGTACCGTCTCTCCCTGGCTCTTCGGCGCTGGCGAAGGCGGGTCAATAGAAAAGTTCGAACCGATTCCGTCAAGGCGAATCGGGCTTCCCGGGCTCGTGCGCCGCTGCCCCGGAGGCGGCCTGATCGTCTGCTACATTCTCGGTTCGACATTCCCGTTCCGGGTCGAGCCCCGAACCCCCCGACGCTGCGAGCCGCCATGGATGGAGTGACGACCGAGGCCGATGCGGAACTGACGTCGGCCCGCGAGCGGCCTGTCCGGCGCACCGGCGTGCCCGGCCTGAACGCGGCCCAGTCCGACGCCGTGCTCGCCCCGCCGGGCCCGCTGCTCGTCCTCGCCGGCGCCGGCACCGGCAAGACGCGGGTCGTGATCGCCCGCATCGCCCAGCTCGTGCGGCGTGGGGCGCGTCCGTCGCGGATCCTCGCCGTCACCTTCACCAACAAGGCGGCCCGCGAGATGCAGGCCCGGGCCGCCGCACTCCTCGGCCGCAAGGATGGCGACCGGCCGGAGATCTCCACGATCCATTCGCTGTGCGTGCGCATCCTGCGCCGGCATGCCGCCGCGCTTGGCTATCCGGAGCGGTTCGCGATCATCGACCGCGGCGAACAGGAGACGGCGGCCCGCACGGCGCTCAAGGAGCTGCGCGTGCCGGAGACGACGCTCCGCCCCGGCGATCTGCTGGCGCGGATCGGCGGCTGGAAGAGTCGCGGCGTCCGCCCCGACACGGCCCTCGACACGATCGCCGCCGACGCCGACGACTCGTGGACGCTGACGGCGGCGGCCTACCGCCGCTACCAGAACGCGCTGCGGACGGCCGGCGCGGTCGACTTCGACGACCTGCTGCTCCTCGTGGACGAACTGTTCGCGGCCGACGAGGCCGCCCGGCGCGTCGAGGCGGGCCGGTTCGACCACCTGCTCATCGACGAGTACCAGGACACGAGCGCGATCCAAGAGCGGATCCTGACGGCGCTGGCCCGCGACCATGCGAGCCTGTGCGTGGTCGGGGACGACGACCAGTCGATCTATTCGTGGCGTGGTGCGGAGGTGTCGCACATCCTCGACTTCGCCCGACGCTGGCCCGGCGCGCGGATCGTCAAGCTCGAGGAAAATTACCGCTCCACGCCGGAAATCATCCGCGCCGCCAACATGCTCATCGAGCGCAACGCCCGGCGGCACGGCAAAACGCTCGTCGCCGCGCTCCCCTCGGGCCAGCCGCCGGCGATCGTCCAGGCCCAGGACGAGATCGACGAAGCCCGGCGCGTGGTCGGCGACCTGGAGGGCCTGCTCAAGGAGCGCCGCGTCGATCCCGCCGAGGCGGCGATCCTCGTCCGCACCGGCGAACAGACCCGCGTCTTCGAGCAGGAGCTGCGCCGGCGGAACGTGGCCTACGAGCTCGTCGGCAGCCGCTCGTTCTTCGACCGGCGCGAGGTCAAGGACGTGATGGCCTTCCTGCGCGTGCTCGTCGATCCCGACGACGACCTGGCGCTGTCGCGGATCGCCAACGTCCCGCCCCGCGGCCTGTCGTCGCAGGCGATCCAGGGGGCGCGGGCGCGGGCCCAGGAGCGCGGGGCGAGCATGTGGCAGGAGCTCGTCGCCTCCCGTGACTCGGGCCGGCTGTCGGGGGCCGCGGCTGGCGGGGTGGCAACACTCGAACGGTTGATCGCCCTGCGGCAGGGCCCGCCGGCCGCCGAGCCGGGCCTGACCCGCTGCGGCACGATGCTCCGCGGCCTCCTCGACACGGTCGGCTACCGCCGGCACCTGGAGAAGGAGTACGAAGCGGAGCCGAACGAGGCCGAGCAGCGCTGGGACTGCGTCGAGGAGGTGGCGACGGCGCTCGACCAGCACGAGCGCGGGCATCCGCAGGTCACCGACCCGGCGGCGATCGTCCGCGGCTTCCTCGACGACTTCGTGCTCGACAACGAGAAGGACGACCGCTTCGAGTCGGACAAGCCGAAGGCGGGTGCGATCCGGCTGATGACGCTCCATGCGGCGAAGGGGCTGGAGTTCGACTGCGTGTGGATGGTGGGGATGGAGGAGACGCTCCTGCCGCACCACCGCTCGCTGGCGGCCGGCCTCTTGGCGATCGACGAGGAGCGCCGGCTGTGCTACGTGGGCGTGACGCGGGCCAAGCGCCGGCTCGTGCTCTCGCTCTGCCTGACGCGGACGAAGTGGGGGCGGAGCAAGCCGACGCGGCCGAGCCGGTTTCTCTACGAGCTCACGGGCCAGCCGGAGAAGTTTCGCGAGGCGGGGGCAGAGAAGCCCGAACCCGGCCCGCGCCCCTCCGGCCGCCGCCCCCGCGGCCGCCGCGCGTGACTCGCGCCGGCAGTCGCGCCGGCAGTCGCGCCGGCAGTCGCGCCGGCAGTCGCGCC
>Ga0208721_1000225_pt1 | contig 13235 bp, 9 predicted proteins | sample LakMenEpi17Aug10_FD_150705 | JGI IMG/M metagenome (GOLD analysis project Ga0208721, IMG submission 150705) | Freshwater microbial communities from Lake Mendota, WI - 17AUG2010 deep hole epilimnion (SPAdes) | ecosystem: Environmental > Aquatic > Freshwater > Lentic | place: Lake Mendota, Madison... | reverse complement strand
TCGTCGAGGAGCTTCGTGAAGTTGAACTCCCCGGCGCCGAAGCCGGAGAAACTCCCCAACTCCGCCGGCTTGTCCTCGTGTCCTGACGCGCTCGCGTTGCGCGCGGCGCCGGCTTCCGCCGGCCGCGGTCGCGGCGTCCCCAGCGGGCGGGCCCGCATCCGCGCGGCCACTCCGGCGAGCCATTCGGGCGTCGGGAACGAGTAGGGGCGGAACTTCTCCAACGTCCCGGTCTCCTCGTGGATGAACAGGGCCCGCTGTGGGCCGAGCCGGGCCGCCACCGGGCTGTCGACGAGCTGGCTGGAGTCGTTGCCGCTCATCTGGAACAGGACGCGGAGCTCGAATTCCTTGACCGCGTTGCGGTCGAACGTCCGCTGCAGGTTCGTCAGCGAGTCGCACCAGATGATCGCATGCACTCCGACCGCCGGCCCGTCCTTGAGGATCGTCAGCAGGTGGTCAGCCGGGCCGGCCTTCTTGTCGCCGAACGAATAGCCGAAATCACCGTCGTTCTTGCGCAGCTCGCGGAACCGGCCGAGGTCGCGAATCACGACGAACACCGACTCCCCGTCGAGCACCTGCTCGTCGAGCCGGCGCTTGACCTCGTTGGCCACTCCCTCGATCGCCGCCGCCACTCCCAGCCGGCCGGCGGCCTCGATCTCGTGCGGCAGGTGGTCGGCGAGCCGGGCCAGCATGGTGTCGGGCTTCTCCTCGGCGATCGCCGGCTCGAAGACGACGAACCGGGCCGCACGGCCCAGCCCGCCGCCCGGATGCGGGTCGTGCCCCGCCGCCAGGCTGACGATCGCCAGGGCAAGAAGGCTCGTGCCCAGGTCCTCGCGCTGCCCGACCACGAGCAGGTTGGCGCCCCCCTGGCGGCGGAACACCGCCGCGGTCGGATCCTTGATCGCGATCGCGTCGCCGAGCCAGGCCAGCGGCGGCCCCGGCTCCCGGCCGCGGACCGTGCCCGAATCGAGGAGTTCGCTGAGCAGGGGGTTCCCGGCCGGTTCGGCCGCCTGGTTGCCGTCGAAGACGATCCGCGGCAGCTGCGGAATGTCGGTCCGCCGATCGGCGAGCGCCCGCAGCGCGCCGAGATACCGCTCGCGGCGCTCGTCGTTGAGGAACACGACCTGGAACGGGTTGTTCCCCTCGACCATGCCGTTGGCGTCGTTGTAGATCGCCTCGCCGGGCCGCGTCAGCAGCCGGGCCGCCGTGTTGTCCTCGGAGAGGATCAGGCTGGAGTCGGCCTCGTTGCACTGCAGCGCGATCCGCACGGCCATCTGCCCCATCGTCGCCCGGGGCAGGCTGTAGGAGCCGCCCAGCGTCTGCGAGCCGAGCAGGACGTGCATCCCGAAGGCCCGCCCCTGGCGGACGAGCCGGTCGAGGATCAGGGCGGCGTCCTGGGCGACCTTGTCGTCCTCGACGAAGATCTCCTGGAACTCGTCGATGAGGAGGAGGATGCGCGGCATCGGGTCGGGATGCCCGGTCTTGCGAAACCCCGCCACGTCCTGCACCGACATGTCGCGGAACAGGTCGCCGCGACGCTTCAGCTCGCGGTCGAGCTGCTCCAGCACCGAGAGGCCGAACTCGCGCTCGCTCTCGATGGCGATCACCCGGGCGTGCGGCAGCCGGTAGTGGTCGTAGAGCTTGAACTCGACGCCCTTCTTGAAGTCGATGAGGTAGAACTGGATCTCGCTCGGGCTGTACTGCAACGCCAGGCTGGTGATCATGGCGTGCATCAGGGTCGATTTGCCCGAACCGGTCTTGCCGGCGATCAGGCAGTGCTGGCTCGTGCCCCGGCCGAGCTTCAGAAACTGGAGCTTCTTGGCGCCCGCCGGTCCCAGCGGCGCCAGCACCTCGGTGGCCGTGCTCCCCTTCCACCAGTCGGCCTCGGCGGGCGCGACCCGGTCGAACGGCACCTCGACCCGCTTGGCCGCCTTCGCCGCCCGGCCGACCCGCTGGATGATCGCCGTGAACACGTCGTCGGCGGGGGCCTGCTCCACTGTCAGCGGCCAGCGCGAGAACTCCGGATCGCGCCACTCGAACACGCCCTTCTCGAGGCCGAGCACGGTAGCGTACTTCGTCAGGTCGGCGAGGTCGAAGCCGGCGGGCATCTGTGCGTTCACATCCACCGAGACGATCGTGTACACGCCGCAGCGCGGCCCCGATGCGGCGATGCTCGCCAGCCGCCGGGCGCTCGTCTCGTTGAAGTTGGCCGGGAAGTTGGCCACGACCACGAACCGGTAGGGTTCGGGAACCTCCGCCACCGCGTTGTAGGCGCCGATGGAGGGATATTCGTTGCGCAAGTACTTCTGGATCACCACCTCCATCTGCTCGGTGATGTCGGCGAGCCGCTGCTCGACGAGCTGCGGCTCGGTCCAGATCCGGCTGGTGACGAGCAGCTCGTCGTAGTCGGCGAGGTGCATGAACCCGGCGAACTGCTTGCCGAGGCCGAGCGGGTCGATGATCGTGAACCGACTCTGCCCCGCGGGGATGCCGGTCGCGATGCGCAGCATCAGCCCCTGCATGAAGGCCGACGCCGTCTCCTTGTCTTCGGCCGTCGTCTCCACCACCAGCGACGCGTCGACCGGATAGGGGAGGATCGCCGGCTGTGTCCAGGCCACCGGCCCGAAGGCGTTGAGCGCCGGATCGGCCGACACGCCTCCCGGCACCTTCTCGAGGGTCAGTTCCTGCGTGCCGAACCGCAGTCCGGGCGGCGCCACCGTCGGCAGCGGCACGTCCTCACGGCTCAATTCGTGCCACGGGCGAAACGCCTCGGCGTCGATCGCTGCGGCCGTGGCGCAGATCGCCGCCGTCCCCTCGCGGACCGACTTCCAGCGGGCCGTGAGGGCGGCATAGCGATCGTCGCGGTTGCGGTCCGCCTGCGCCAGGGCGTCGCTCCGCGCCTGCTCCAGCCGGGCCACCTCCTCGCGGCAGCTCGTCTCCAGCGCCACGATCCGGGCCGGATACTTCGCCTCGGCCGCCGCCCGGGCGGCACCGACCTTGTCGACGACCGCCTGGATCTCCGCCGCATGCCGGGCCGTGATGTCGGCGGCGTCCTTGTCCCGCTTGGCGGCCCGCGTGGTCCGCTTCTCGCCCGCCGACTGCCGGCGGGCCTCCTTTTCGCGGGTGAACTTCTCGTCGATCCGGCGCAGTTGATCGTCCCGACGGGCCGCGAGGTACGCCTGGCAGGACGGCTCCAGGTCCCGCGCCTGGCGGCAGGCCTCGAAGAACTGGACCTGAGCCGCGGCGAGCCGGCCGCGGGCCGAGCGGCGCAGGCTGCCCACGATCCACAGCCCGACCCCGAGTCCGATCACGGCGACGATCCCGCCGGCGCTGGCCGCGAGCCGTGCCCGGTCGGCCGTCTCTCCGTCGCGCAGGAAGAACGCGGCCGCGGCTGCCGCGACCGCGAGGATGACCGGCAGGGCGATCGAGCCGCCGAGCAGGCCGCCGGCGAATGCCAGCCGGGCGGCCGGCAAACCGGCCAGCTCCTGCTCCTGGGCGACGACCGCCGCCCGCAGCGATTCGAGCTGCGGCAGCGGATCCGGCGGCAACGGGTCTGCGGGACGCGGCGCGGCAGCCGCGGGGGGAATAGCCTCGTCGCCGGTCTCCTCCGACGCGGCCTCGGCCGGCGCGGCCGGCTCCGTCCCCTCATCGGTCGGCGTGGGAGCACCCGGGACCCGCCAGCCGGCCAGCTGCTTCCTGATCCGTCCCTCGGCATCCCCGATCTGCGCCAGGCTGGCGGACGCGTCCCGCCCCGCCTTGACGAACAGCCGCTGCGGGTCCTTGCGCTTGTCGCGATGCACCTCGGTGAGGGAACTCTCCTCGAAGGAATCTTCCTCGTCCGCCTGGCGCATGGCCTGCTCGAACCGGCGCTTGACCGCGACGGAGTCCGTCTTCAGCCGGTCGTCCGCTTTCTTCCGCTCCGCCTTTTCGTACGCCTCGGCCTTGTGCAGGAGCGCCGCATGCTCCCGACGCGCCGCCTCGATCTCGCCGCCGTAGCGGCTGCGGGCGGCAGTGATGGCCTGCTCCGACTCGGTGCGGACCTTCACCGTGACCGTCTCGTGCTCGGTGCGAATCTCCTTCTCGAGCCCGGCCCGGACGACCGACTCGCGCCGCAGGATCTCCATCTGCTCGCGGAGCAGGTCACGGTCATACGCCGTCGCCGCGGCGCTGGATTCGGGGAGCGGGGTGTCGTCGGTCGGTTCGGTCGCGGTGCTGTTCACGGTCGGTCCTGCCGGAGTGACTTCGAGGGGAGGGGCGGGTTGGGAGTGCGGGAAGTCGGGCCGGCCGCGCGGGCCGCCGCACGGTGCGGATCAGCCGCCGTCGCGGTCATCGGCCACGTCGCGACAGGCCCTGTCGAGCACTTCGGCGAGGCGGCCGAGCGCGTCGAGCATGTCCTTGACATCGGGCATCAGCGGCTCGATGTGGGTCTCGTGGAAGGACCGGCTGCGGGCGTCGTCCCAGGTGTCCTTGGCCACATCCCACTTGATGTGCAACTGCTTGAGCGCATTGGCGAGTTTCGCGGCGCCGCCGGACAGGTCGGCGACCCTCATGACCCGCCTCCGCTGGCGGGAGCCGCGGGAGCCGGGGCCGCGGGGGACGACTCGACATCCTGCCGCGTGACGCTCGCCGTGCCGACTCCTCCTTCCGGCGCCGGCTCGTCGCGGACCGCCGCCACATTCTGGTAGGCGTCGAGCGCCCGCAGCATCCGCTCCAGTTCGGCCAGCGCCCGCGGGCAGTCGAGATCGATGACCTCGCGAAACCGGGTCAGGCGGACGCAGGTCTCGCGAAACTGCTGCAGCACCACCGGCGTCCAACGCCGGACGAGCTGGGCCTTCTCCTCCGCGATCTCCAGCCTGCGCCGGGCCTTGGCCAGGGCCTTCTTCTCCTCGACGCAGGAGGGCGTGTTGTCGCCCACCTTCTTGAAGGTTCGGCAGTGCTCCAGGTCCTTCATCGCCTGGTTGACGACGTCACTGCGGCGCCGGATCTCCGCCTTCCAGTAGGCCGCCCGCTCCACTGTCACCCAGTCGATGCCGCGCTGTCCCTGGAGCTCCATCTCGGAGATCGCCTGGCCGGCCTCATGCGCGAACGCCGCCAGTGCCCCCTTGACGAAGGCCAGGGTGTCGATCGACCTGACATCAACCTGTTCGGCCATGGCCGCCTCCCTCCGCCAGCGTGTCAGCGCTGCTGCTGGTATTCCTCGGCCCGCTCGGCCTTGCGGATCAGGTACGGGACGTACTCGCCGGTCGACTCGGCGAACCGCCGGAACATGATCAACTGCTGCTCGAACTCCTCGGAGAACTTCTTCTGCTCCTGGTCCCGCCAGGTGGCGCTGAGGCCGCCGAGCTGCCGGTGCACCATCTGCATCTGCGCCACCACCTCGTCGCTGAACCTGCGCAGGGCGTTGGCGAACTTGCGCAGCTCCTCCGGATCGACGATCGCCTGTCCCATCGCTGCATCTCCCCTGCGAGGCTCCCGGCCCGCCGCGCCGCCGGACGCGTCCTCTGCCGGTTCGTTCATCCTATCGCGAACCGGTCGCCGCCGGACAGCGGTCCGCTGGGAACCGGGCAGGAATCGGCGTAGACTCCGGACAGCTGCCGGCCCGTGCCCGCCGCGTGCTCCCTGCCCCCTGCCGGAGAACCGACCGTGTCCGAGACCGTCGCCCGTCCGTCCGCACCCCCGGCCCCCGGTCGCCCCGGCCATGCCGATCGCGCCGCCGCCCACCAGGCCGTGGAGACGGCCACGCAGCCCTGCACCGGCTGGCATGTCACGCACTCCTTCTATGCGTTCGACCGCGGCCGGCTCGCGACCCTCTCGCCGGCCGCCCGGGCCGAGGGGGCCCGGCAGTTCGCCGCCGCCCTCGACCCGACCGACCCCGGGGCCCCGACCCGGCTTCAGACCTGGCTCGTCCCCGGCCATAAGGCCGACTTCGGCATCATGGCGATGGACCCGGCCCCGCTCCGCGTCGATGCGGTCCACCAGCGGCTCCTCGCCGGCCCGCTCGGGGAGGCGCTGCGGCCCACCTATTCGTTCGTCAGCCTCACCGAAGTCAGCGAGTACGTGCCCACGGTCGAGCAGTACGGCCAGCGGCTCGTGGCCGAGGGAGAGGTTCCCGACAGCCCCTCCTACCGGGCCAAGGTCCAGGGCTACGCCGCCCGCGAAGACCAGATGCGGCTCGCCAGGCTCGAGCCCGAACTCCCCCCCTGGCCCAACGCCTGCTTCTACCCGATGAACAAGAAGCGCGAGGTGGGGGAGAACTGGTTCACGCTGCCGTTCTCCGAGCGGAGCCGGCTGATGGCCGAGCATGGCCGCACCGGCATGTCGTTCGGCGGCCGTGTCACGCAGCTGATCACCGTGTCGGTGGGGCTCGACGACTGGGAGTGGGGCGTGACGCTCTGGGCCCGCCGGCCCGACTGGCTGAAGGAGATCGTGTACACGATGCGGTTCGACGAGGCGAGCGCCCGCTACGCCGAGTTCGGCCCCTTCTACACAGGCTACGTCGCCACGGCGGACAACGTCCTCGATCACTGCCGCGTCCGCGCCGGCTGACGGCATGGGACATCGGGAAATTCAGGGACGGGAGCGGATTCCCACCGGGGCAATCCGCTCCCGTCCCGGATTTCTCCCCTGCACCGCGGCCGTCATTTGCCGGCGGGCTTGCCCGGCGCGGCGGAGAGGACGATGTCGACCACGGTGCCTTTCGGCGGCACGCGCCCCTTGAAGACCTCGAACAGCAGCGCCTCGTTCGACTGCGAACTCTGGATCGGCAGGTCGAGCGTCGCCGTGGGGAAGTTCGAGACGCAGATAAAATCGCCGCCGTCGGCCTGGTAGTACTCGTCGCCCCCCTGCGGATCCTTCCAGAACACGCTCCCGGCGAACACCCAGTCGCTGTCGAGCGGTTTTCCCGTCTGCGCATTGCGGATCCACTCCTGGGCCCTGACCTCCTGCGGCTGCCCCGCCGCGTCCCGCCAGCGCAGCATCACGCGGACCACCGGCCCCCGGGCCGGGCGATACTCGGGATCGAAGGACACCGGCCGCCCCGGGTCGAGCCCCACGGCGAGCAGGGCCGCATGCACGAGCCGCGCGGTCGACCGGGCGGCGATCACCGCCTCGTGCTCCTTGGTGTTTTCCAGGCAGGCGAAGACCTCGATCGGCCCGTCGTCGAGCACCACCTTGGCGCCGACCACGACCTCCTTGCGGTCCTTGTCCACCCACACCTCCTCGGTCTTCGAGAGCCGCTTGAGTGCGGGATGCCGGTCGGGCTTTCCGGCGGCAGCGGGCTGTTCGGTCGGAGCCGTCGCCGGGCCGTCGGCCGCCCGGATGCCGCTGACGCCGAGCAGGACGACCACGGCGAAGCCGGCCCCCGACAGCCAGGCAGGCACGGCGTTCGATCGGCGAAAAAACGCTGGTCTGGATGACATCGGCAGGCTCCTGATGGGGAAAGCGTGGAGAGGTCGTGTCCCGACCATTATCATACGGCCCCGCAGGCCGGCGCCGGCGCCGAAAGATTCCCCGGCAGCCTGGAAAAGATCCCCGCATCCGTTCCCACACGTTTTCTCGGAGCCATGATGGTCGCGACCAACCAGGGCGGCAGGGCCGACACGAAGCCGAAACGCCGCGGCCGCGCGGCCGCCGTCAAGGCCTCTCACGACGCCGCGGCCGATCCCGGTGCGCCCCCTCGCGACCGGCGCCCACCTGCCCCGCGGCCGGCGGCGCCGAAGGTGGCGGCCCGGGCCGCGGCGGCGCGGATCCGTGCCATCGCCGACACGAGCGAACAGCTCGACACCCGGCAGCCACTGCGCCGGCTCGCCCGGCAGGTCGCCCGCGGCGGTCGCGACGTGCAGCGGATGACGTTCATCGAGACGGCGCTCGGCGCCTGCCTCGACGAGGCCGCCGCAGCCCCGCCTCGGGAACGCTGGCTGATCTGCGAGGCCTGCACCTGGGCCCTGGCGTGGATGGCCCGCACCAGGCGCGCCGGCGGCTCGGCGGGGAGCCTCCTCGAACGGCTCGTCCGTGAAGCCCGGTCGGGCGCGGAGGCGTGCAAGGACCGCGACACGCTCTCGGCCCGGTTCGTGCTCACGCTCGCCCGCCTGTTCGCGGACATCGAGGCCTGCCGGTGCCTGGAGCCCGCGGCCGCGGCGGCGGTCGAGGAGGAGATCGCCAGGCTCGTGTCGGCCGGCGGCACGGTCGGCATCTCCGGCTCCGCCGCAATGGTCGAACGGGTCGTGCGCTGGACCGGCGTCCGCGACGTCGCCCGCAGCACGGGGAGCCTGCCGTGGAGCGACGCGACTGAGTCGCTGTGGGCCGCTGCCGCGACGTCGACGCTCCGGCTGCTCGGCCGCGAGGGGCGGATCGTCGCCGGGCCGGGGCTGCTTCCCAGATGTTTTTCGGCCCTCCTGCTCGAGGCCGCCGACGGCGGCCTCGCCAAGCCGGCCCGACGCACGGCCCGCCGGCTGGCTACGGGGGGCCGCGACGCCGACTCCCGGCTTCTGCCCCGCGACCTCCACGATCCCGCGGCCTGCGTGGCGATGATCCGCACCGGTTGGGGCCGGCGCGACCTGCGCCTGCTCGTCGAATACCGCGCGGCCCTGCCCCGGCTGGAGATCGCCGTCGGCGACCGGATGCTCGTCGAGGGACCGTGGGGCTGGACCGCGAGCCTCGGCGGCCGGCCGCTCGATGCCGAGGGACCGTGGACCGCATCCTGCTGGGAGTCGGACGACAAGGCGTCGTTTCTGGAGATCGTCGCGCCCCTCGCCGGCGGCATGCAGCTCGAGCGCCAGATCGTCGTCCTGCCCGACGACCGGATCGTGCTGCTCGCCGACGCCCTCGTGCCCCGACCGGGCGGCCCGCGCCCGCATGCCGGCACGAACGGCGACGGCGCCGCGCACGATGCCGACGCCCTCGGCTACCGTGGCTCGCTCCCCCTCGTGCCCGGCCTGGAGACGGAGCCCGCCGCCGAGACCAGGGAAATCCTCGGCTTCGACACGGCGATGCGGTTTATGGCCCTGCCGCTGGCGCTGCCGGAGTGGCGCACGCCGGGGCGAGGCGCGTTCACCGCGACGCAGGCGGGCGAACTGCTGCTCGAGCAGGTGGGCGCCCGCCGGCTCTACGCCCCGCTGTGGCTCGACCTCGACCCGCGCCGCATCGGCCGGCCGCTGACCTGGCGGCAACTGACCGTCGCCGACACGCGGTTGATCCTTCCGCCCCACCAGGCCACCGGCTTCCGCATCCAGGCGGGGCTCGCGCAGTGGCTCGTCTACCGGGCGCTCGACGCCCCCCGCAATCGGACGCTCCTCGGCTGCAACGTCTCGGCGGAGTTTCTCGTCGGGCGGATCAAGCGGTCGGGCGAGGTCGCCCGGCGGCTCGAGATCCAATGACCGGGCCCGATCCGCTGGCCGAGGCCCGGGCCCGCTGCCGCGACAACCTCGCGCAGATCCGGGAGCGGATCGCGGCGGCCTGCGGTCGGGCCGGCCGCGACCCGCGGAGCGTGACCCTCGTCGTGGCCACGAAGTCGGTCGGCGCCACGGCTGTGGCCCTGCTCCACGAGACCGGCTGCCGCGACCTGGCCGAGAGCCGGCCGCAGGCCCTGTGGGCGAAGGCGGCGGCGGCGGCCGACCTCGAGCCGCCGGTCCGCTGGCACCTGATCGGCCACCTGCAGCGCAACAAGATCCGGCGCACGCTGCCCCACCTCGCCCTCATCCACTCGCTCGACAGCCTGCGGCTGCTCACGGCCCTCGACGCCGAGGCGGCGGCGGTGGGCAAGGTGCAGGAGGCGCTCGTGGAGGTGAATCTCGGCGCCGACCCGAACCGCACCGGCGCCGACGAGGCGGAGGCGGAGCGGATCGTGACGACGGCGGCCGGTCTGCGGCACGTGATCGTCCGCGGCCTGATGGGCATGGCGAGCGTGCCGGACGGCGACCCCGGCGCGGCCCGACGCGAGTTCGCCCGGCTGCGCGAGTTCCGCGACCGGCTCGCCGGCACGGTCGGCGGCGCGGACCGGCTGCGCGACCTGTCGATGGGCATGAGCGGCGACTACGAGGAGGCGATCCTCGAGGGGGCGACGCTCGTCCGGCTCGGTTCGGCGGTCGTCGCCGGCCTGCCGGACGACTGACTGCGCCGGGAAATCGGATTGGTCAGCCCGCAGCGGACGTCCGGCGATGGGGCGCGGGCAGTCCCGCCCAGCCAGCCGCGCGCGGTTCACGTGTCAGCCGTATCAGGCCGCCGCCGACCGCGGCCGCACCAGCGCCGCGGCCCGGCTCCGGCGTGCCCAGACGCGGACGTCCTCCTCCGCGTCGCCGTCGGCGCCATGAATCCGTACCGCGACCGGGAGTGCCGCCGTCGAGCCGGCGATCCGGCGCATTTCCATGTACAGCTCGCAGGCCTCCGGCAGGACCGCGCGGACGAGCGCAGCCTCGGCGCCGCGGGCGCCGCGGACGAAGTGCTCCTCCCGATACAGCGGTCGGACGTCGCCGAGCGGAAGATCGAACCGCGACTCGACCGCCGCGAAGACGGCGGCCGGGTCATCGATCACCTGCCCGATCTCCACGAGCAGGCAGCGGGCCGGATGGGCCCGCATGAAGTCTACGATCAGCCGGTTGTAGCCCTGCCAGACGTGCAGCGCGAACACCGGGTCGGCCGCGAACAGCGGATCGCCGCGGCGATACAGCGAGTCGGCGACCTCCCACGGGCTGCGAAACACGAACAGGTACCGGGCCTCGGGGAGCAGTTGCCGCCAGAAGTCGAGGAACAGCACCGTCCGCGGCTCCTTCCAGCCCCATGGCCGTCGTGACGCCAGCCGCTGCGCGACGAGCCGCCGTGCCGTGCGCTGCAGCTGCGGCGTCGCGACGGGGCAACTCCGCGTGGTGTACCCCTCGCTCCCCAGGCCGAGCGCCACGAGCGCCCGCTCGTGGAACGTGAGGAACCCGATGTCCTCGTAGTGCCCGAGGGAGTTGCCGTGGTGGCTTCCCAGCAGGTCGTCGCCGACGTGCAGCCCCGCGTGCGCGAAGAGCGACGCGGTCAACGAGGTTCCCGAGCGGTGCATGCCGCCGATGACCAGCGGCTGGCGCCCACACGACGATCCGAACATGGCTCCAATCATTCCCGCCCCCCCGAATGGATCGGGTCGCGTGGCCCCCTGGAATGCGGCCGAGCCACGGTAGCGCCAGCGGCGACGCAGACCTCCCAGGCTCGCACTGCGGCATGCCCGGCAGCATTCGTCCCCTGCCGTGATTTGCTAGACTCCGGCCATGATCACTCGCCCCATCGCCCGCCCGGCGTCCCTCGCCCTCGTCGTCGCGTTCGCCATCGCCCCGGCTCGGGCCGAGTCCTGGCCGCAGTGGCGCGGCCCGCGGCACGACGGCATCTCCACCGACGCGTCGATCCCCGAATCCTGGTCGCAGACCAAGAACGTCGCCTGGCGGACGCCGCTCCCCGGCCGCGGCGGCGCGACGCCCTGCGTCTGGGACGGCCGCATCTACGTGACGAGCAACGAGGAGAAGGACCTCGTGCTCCTGTGCATCGCCGCCGCCGACGGCGCGATCGTCTGGAAGCGCACGGTCGGCACCGGCAACGTCGACGCCCGCTCGGGTGAGGGCAACTCCGCCTCCCCGTCGCCATCCACCGACGGCAGGCACGTGTGGGTGTTCTTCAGCACCGGCAGGCTGGCCTGCTACACGGTCGGCGGCGACGAGGTCTGGGCGTTCGATGTCGGGGAGCGGTTCGGCAAGCTCGACATCCAGTTCGGCATGACGAGCACGCCCGTCCTCGACGGCAACTCGCTCTACCTGCAGCTGATCCACGGCCCGATGAAGCTCGACGACCAGACCCGCACCGGCAAGGTGATCCGCCTCGACAAGGCGACCGGCAGGACCGTCTGGGAGGTGGACCGGGTCACGAACGCCCAGTTCGAGTGCAAGCAGTCCTACGCCTCCCCCTTCGTGTACCGCGAGGGGGGCCGGGAGTTTCTCGTCGTGCACGGCGCCGACTGCGTCACCGGCCATGCCCTCGCCGACGGCCGCGAGGTCTGGCGGTTCGGCGGCCTCAACGGCCCGTCGGCCACCAATCCCAAGCCCGCCGACCAGTTCTGGCGGTTCGTCTCCTCCCCCTGCGCGGCCCCGGGCACGATCATCGTCCCGACCTGCAAGGCGGGCCCGACGGTCGCGCTCCGCGTCGGCGACGCCCTCACCGGCGACTGCTCGAACGTCAAAGAGGTCGTCCGCTGGATCAACCCGCTCACGCCCGACGTGAGCACGCCGCTGGTGGCCGACGGCCTCGTCTACATGCTCCACAAGGACGGCAAGCTGCAGTGCGTCGACCTGGAGACGGGCAAGGATCTGTACAACGAGCGGACCCACACCGCCCAGCACCGCACGAGCCCGGTCCTCGTCGGCGGCCGGATCTGCTTCGCCTCCAACGACGGCCAGGTGTCGATCGTCAAAGCGGGCCGCGCGTTCCAGCTCCTCGACTCGATCGACTTCGGCGGCGAGTCGATCGCGGCCTCGCTCGTCGTCTCCGACGGCCGGCTCCTCATCCGCTCGGCAGCCGCCCTGTACGCGATCAAGGCCCCCTGACCGCGAAGAAAGGTGCCAGCCACCAAATCTGGGTAATTTGCGCGAAGCCCATTTTTGGTGGCTGGCACCTTTTCCTTTTCGTTTTCGTCACAGCCAGCCCTGCTCCCGAAACCAGTTCGCGGTCTGCCGCAGCCGGTCGTCGAGGGGCAGCGCGGGGGCGAAGCCGAGCTGCGTGCGGGCCTTGGCCGCCGAGCAGGCCCAGCTCCAGGCGGTCGCCTCGCGAACCTTGTCGAGCGACAAAAGCTGCACGGTGCCCGTCGCCGTCGACACGAGGTCAGCGCCGGCCCCCACCATGCGGCCGACGCACCGCCACAGCGGCCAGACCAGCACGCGTTTGCCGAGGGCGCCGGCCACCCGCTGGCCGAACTGCCAGTAGGTGGGATGCTCCCGGTCGTCGCAGGCGAAGTACATGCCCCGCCCGGTGCTGGCACCGGCACCGGGCGGCGTGAGCGTCTCTCCATGTTCGGCCGCGCGCAGGAGCAGGTCGACGAGGTCGTCGACGTGGATCAGCGACAGCCGCGGCGTCCTGAAGCCGACGACGACGTGCAGCCCGGTCCGCTGGATCGCCCGGAATACCGCCGCTCCCTGCCTGTCCCGCGGACCGAAGACGATGCCCGGCCTGACGATCGTCACGGGGAGCCGGCCGGCGCGGCGCTCCAGCGCCGTTTCACC
>Ga0208721_1000224_pt1 | contig 13244 bp, 13 predicted proteins | sample LakMenEpi17Aug10_FD_150705 | JGI IMG/M metagenome (GOLD analysis project Ga0208721, IMG submission 150705) | Freshwater microbial communities from Lake Mendota, WI - 17AUG2010 deep hole epilimnion (SPAdes) | ecosystem: Environmental > Aquatic > Freshwater > Lentic | place: Lake Mendota, Madison... | reverse complement strand
GCCGCGAGTCGGCCCGCCGAGAAGCCCGGGCGGAACTCGGCATCGCGGCGGACGCGCGACTCCTCATCTGGATCGGCCGCTTCGACCGGATGAAGCGACCGCTGGAGACGTTTCGGGCGTTTGCAAGGGCCCAGCCGACCCGCACGGTGCTGGCGGTTGCGGGGTTTCCCGCGACCGTCACGGAAGGGCAGATGCGTCGGGAACTCGCCGGCGCGGGTGCGATGGTGAGGTATCTCGGTCCCGTCACCGGGAAGCGTCGGGCGACCCTTTTTTCCGCCGCGGACGGCTTTGTCTCCTTCTCGTTCCGGGAGAATTTCGGCTATTCGTTCGCGGAAGCCATGGCCCACGGGCTGCCATGCCTCGTGTCGGCCGGGCACGACCTGCTGGCTGACGTGTCCGGCCATGATGTCGGCTGGGTGGCGGAATCCGCAGCCGATCGCTGGAGCGAGTGTTTCGCAGCCTTCGATGCCGCCAGCGACGACGTGCTTGCCCGCATCGGCGAACGGAACGCGGCTTGGGCCCGCGATCATCTGTCCGTCGATCGCATGCGGCAGTCAATCGCGGCCCTGATGCACGTGGCGGCGTAGGACTGACTCGTCCGATGAGTTCGCAACGGTCGATCGAGTCACGACTGGCTTCCGCGTCGCTGGCTTCGTTCGCCTCCTTCATTGTGACGTTGCTCCAATCGCTTCTGATGGTTCCGCTGCTGCTGGCGGTGTGGAAGCCGGAGGTGTATGGCCAATGGATCGTCGTGACGACGGCATTTGGCCTGCTCACCACGATGGACCTCGGCCTGCAAAACTACGTCGGCAACCTGTTCACGATGGCGGGAGGCGATCGCGAATTCATTCGCGATCGCCTCGGTTCGGGCGTACGGGCCGCCTGCATCACGGCCACCGGGCTGGCCGCAGTCATGGCTGGAATCTGGTTTACCAGACGAATCCCCGCGGTGGCGGCGATTGACAGCAGCGAGAACGCCGCGCTGCTCATGTCGCTCGGCATGCTCGTCGTCTACTGGGCCATTCTCGGATCCATCGGCGGGATCGCGATTCGTCTCTACCCTGCTTTCGGTCTCTTGAGCCGCTCGCTCTGGCTGTCACTGCTGCAGCGATTGGCGATGACGGTCGCCCTCGTCGCTTCCGCGTGGCTCGGAGCAGGCCTCGTCGGGGCCACGATCGCCTGGACGGCAGCGGGCGCTGTTGTCACTGCCGTCATTTTCTTCGACATCCGCCGTCGGTTTGCCGAATACAGCCCCTGGTGGCAGGCAGGGTCGTGGCGAGAGGCGATTCACCTGATCGGGGGATCGGTCGGCATGATAGCAACGGCGATGCTCGACTCACTCGCATTGACCGTGCTCGTGACCTTGACCGATCGCTGGGCATCGGCGGCTGGTGTGGCCCTGTTTGCCGCCGTTCGCACCGCTGCCAATGCGATCATGCAGGGTTCCGCCGTGATCCTCACACCGGTCGGCCCGGACTTGAGCCGGTTTGCGTCATCGCGGGACAGTGTCCGCAGTTCCGCCTTGCTCGCCATCTCATGGCTGATCGCCACGGGTCCGATCGCCCTGGCGGTCACCGCCGCGCTGCCGCTGACGGAGACGGTGTTCTGCCAATGGACCCGCCGGGCCCTGCCCTTCTCGCCAGGGATGTTCGTTTCACTGATCGTCGCGGTGCTTGTCCGGCAATGGATGTCACCGCTGGCGATGCTGCTGTTTTGCACCAACAGCATGCGGTCCCAGTTTCTCGTCTCGCTCGGACGATGCATCGCCAGCATCGCCGTGGGTGCCGGCCTGTTCGGCGTGCTGGGCGTTCCGGCCATGGGGATCGCCGTCTTTGGCGGTGAGGCCGTCGCCGCCATCGGTGTCGCCGCGATGACGCCGCTGGTTTTTCCCGGGCTCTGTGACAATCGCTGCCGGGCCGCTGGAGCACTCGCGCTCGTGCAGGTGGCGGTGGCCTCCGCAGCCATGGTGGCCTGGTGGTGGCTCCCAGCGGCGGCATGGCTCGTGTGGACCACTTCCCTGGTTGTTCAGCTCCTGCTCATGGCAGCACAGTGGCGGAATCTTCACCCGACGGCCCGCGATCGCGTGGTCGCGTTGTTTCCTCCGGTTCTCCGCCGCGTCATGCCGATCAGCCCGATCGCCATGGCCGTGCCGCTCCCGGCCGGCCCGCATACCCATCCCTCGATGCAACGGTCGGAATCATGAAACCTCGTGTCTCCGTCGTCATCACGGCCTATAACAACGAACCCTTCGTGGAGACGGCGATTCGCAGCGTTCTCGATCAGGACTATCAGGACTTCGAACTGGTGGTGGTCGAGGATCGCGGTCGTGACCGAACCTTCGAGATCGCGCAGCGTTTTGCGGGTGACCGCGTGCAGGTCATTCGCAACGAACGCAATCGCGGGCATTACGGCAACAAGAACGAGGGGATGCTGTATATCTCGGGCGATCTCGTGAAGTTCGTCGATGCCGACGACTACCTGCTCCCCGGCGCCCTTTCGCACCTCGTCGCCGCCTACGACTCGGCGGGCACGCGGCCGGGTGCGGTCTTCGCCCGACCAAGAATCGTCGACAAAGATGGTCGCCAACTCGTGTCCGTACCGGGCTGGGGCTTCACCGGCCGGGCGCATGGCCCGAGCCTGCTTCACTTTCTTGCCACCGCCGGTGACAAGGGAAGTTGCCTGTGTAACGTGACCCCCCATCTCTTCGACCGCGAGGCGCTCGCCCGCGTGGGGGGATTTCCTGATTCCAACGCCTACGCCGGCGACTGGGAAACGTTTCTGAAGCTGCTCGCGATCGGCGACGTGGTGTTCACCGACGCCACGGTCGCGGGCTACCGTATCCAGGCGGAGAGCATTTCGCGGCTCACGCCCATCGTGCCGCAAACCAGGGATGGTATCCGCTCGGCCCGCGAGGTGGCCGCGTTTACGCAAGAAACGCACCCGGGAGACGACCGGTTCCGCTCGCAGGCGTTCCTGTCCGGACTGCTCGACTCCTTTGTCGATCGCTACGTTTACCCGCAGCGGCTGCGCAGACTGCTTGGCCGCACGTCCTGCGATGCCGACATCCGCAACGTCTTTGCCGAGGAGCGACTCGAGCACGAGTACGACCGCATGATCCGTCGCGGCTTCGCGGGCTATCTGTATCGAGCGATCACGCAAAAGGGCCGGTCTGCCCTCGGGCTGTCTCCATACACGTCATGTTTGGCCGGGTTTCGCCCGGCATCGTGACCACATGCCTGTGAAGAAGTCGCTCCGCCTTGCCGTTTTCACCACCCATCCCATCCAGTATCAGTGTCCCCTGTGGAGGCGTCTCAACGATGGCGGGGATATCCGGCCCCGCGTGTTTTTTCTTTCCGATTTCAGCGCCCGCGCTTACCTCGACAGGGAATTCGGTCGCGCGGTCGAGTGGAGTGTTCCCCTGCTCGAAGGCTACGAATACGAAGTGCTGCAGCATGAGCGGCCAACCTCGTCGCTGGCGGCCGGTTCTCTCGGGCTGGCCGGCCGACTGCGGGCGTTCAAGCCCCATGCCTGTCTCTTGAATGGCTACGTTCCGCTCTTCTACTGGCACGCCCTGCTTGCCTGCCGCGCCCTTGGCGTACCGGCCATCCTCCGGACGGAGGCCACCGATGCCGACAAACGTCGGCCGCCGATACGCGCCGCCTGCCGTTCGCTTGCCCTGCGGGCGTTCTACGGCCAGATCTCCTCGTTTCTGGCGATCGGCCACAACGCTCGCAACCACTACCTGCGCCTCGGCGTGCCTCCCGAACGCATCGGAATGTCACCCTATTGCATCGACACCGACCTGTTCGAGCGACAGCGACTGGCCGCCGTCCGCGGTCCCCTGCGGCATGCCCTCGGCATTCCGGACGAGGCGGTCGTCGTGCTCTTTTCGGGAAAGCTCATTCCCAAGAAGGACCCCCGTATTCTCCTCGACGCCCTGGCCACGGTACCCGACGTGGACGGCCGCCCGGTGCACCTTGTATTCATGGGCGACGGCGAGCTGCGAGCCGATCTCGAACGCCGTGCTTCCGACCGTGGCGATAACCGGGTGCACTTCCTTGGCTTTCGCAATCAAGAGCAGATGGGCGAGGTCTACGCGAACAGCGACATGCTCGTACTTCCATCGAGCTTTTCGGAAACGTGGGGGCTCGTCGTGAATGAGGCGCTGCAGTTCGGGATACCGGCCATCCTGAGCGACAAGGTCGGCTGCGGGCCGGACCTCGTTGACGAGGGCCTGACAGGGCGGATTTTCGCTGCGGGAGATGCACCCGCACTGCGCGAGGCGATCGTGGCCACCGCGCGACAGTTGCATGGAGACCGACAGGCCGTCCACGCAGCGTGCCGGGCGAAGGCGGAGGCATATTCGCTCGACCGCGCGGTCGCGGGCATCCGTGACGCCGCGCGTCGCGTGGCCCGGCGAGGCTCGTAATTCAATGGCAGCACCGGCACCGATCGAGAGCCTCACCGGAATCCGATACCTGGCGGCCGCGGCGGTGTTGATGTACCACTTCGTACCGGCAGATCATTCGCTTGGATGGCTGTTTCGTGACGGCTGGCTCGGCGTGCCGTTTTTCTTCACGTTGTCAGGGGCGGTGCTCGCCTACTCCTATCTCCCCACATTCCTCGACGGCGAGGGTATTTCCTGGCGACGGTTTCTCGCCCTGCGTCTGGTCCGGATCTATCCCTGCTACCTTCTGGCCTTCATCATCGCGCTCGTGCCGTTCGTGCAATCCCAGGTCCGGGCTACGGCTTCGTTGGAAGCCGCAGCGGTCCGCATCGCCGGTGGGGCAGCAATGTATCTGTCGCTCATGCAGTCGTGGCTAACCACGCCCTGGACGAGCGGCGTCGTCATTTCCCCAGCCTGGTCCCTGTCGTGCGAATGGTTCTTTTACGTGCTCTTCTGTCCGCTGCTGCTGCTGCTGCGGCCGCTGCTGAAGCATGGGGGCATGGCGGTTGGGCTGGCATTTATGGCGACATGTATTTCGGTCGTAGGGCTCGTCGTTGCGGAGCAATTCCTGACGGCTCATTACCCGACCGGCATCCGCGGATTCTGGAATGACTACTTCTGGCGTGGCCCGTTCGCAAACTTTCCATACTTTCTGGGTGGCATCTTCGTCGGGCGGCTTCTGCATCTCTCAGCGGACCGGGCCGGCACTCCGGCCGCGGTGGCTACCTATGCCGGTATCGCCTGCCTACTGCTGCTTTTTAGTGGCCTCGGCACCGAAGTCAGCGACACGCTCAAGCGAACAGCGGTGCTTCCTGTATCGGCCGCGGTTATCCTCGGGCTCGCGGCCGCGCACACGACTGCGGCGCGTGTGCTGGGCACGCCCGTTTTCAGCATGCTTGGTGAGGCAAGTTATCCCCTTTATCTTTTGCAACTCCCTTTGAACGATGTGCTGGCCTCTGCACTGCCTCCTCCGGGGATCGTCGGCGGAGCGGTGAGGCTTGTTTGCTTCACCGTCATCAGCGTGCTCGTGGCGATTCTTGTCGAACGCCCGACACGCCGGCTGTTGCGGGATCTGCTGCTGGGCGGAGCGAAGAAACCTGCGAGCCGATGAATCCTCCCGTTTATCTCTCGCTCTGCGACACCTTCTTCCTCGACCAGCCCGGCGGAATGGGCCGCGTTGCCTGGGACTGCGCGCGGGAGTTCAGCAGGGCTGGCTACGAGTCTCATATGCTCTGCATCGCCACTGATGACTCGTTAGAGGGCAAAACCCGGACGATCGATGGCGTGAATGTCCTGACGATTTCTCGACCGCAGGCCCATCCGCTCAATCCGTTCCGTGGCGAACGCGTCATCGCAGCCGTGGAGCGGTCGGTTGCGCAGATCGCAAGGGAGGCCTGCCCGAGTGTCGTGCATGCCCACAGCGTCTTCATGGGAATCGCGGGTCTGCGGGCCATCGGCGGTCGGGCGCCGCTTCTGTTCACCGTCCATTCGCCCGTGGCGTGCGAGCAGCAGGTCAACTGGGGCCAACAGGGCCCGGTGGGCCGCCTCAAGTCATTTGCCGGTCTCCCCTATCTGCGGTCGCTCGAGCGCCGGGTACTTCGGGACGCCGCCGTCCGTCACTGCCTGTCCCGCTACACGACCCAACTCCTGCAAAAGCAGCACGGCAACGATTACGGCGCCACAATCATTCCTCATTGGACGGACGATCGCTGGCGCCGGACGCGATCCAAGACCGAGGCACGCCGGCTGGCCGGCCTGCCCGCCGACGGTCCGATCTTTCTTTCCGTGCGTCAACTCCGCTATCGCTATGGCCTCGACACCGCCATCAGGGCCATGGGCGTGGCGAATCCCGACCGCGGCACGTTCGTGCTCGCAGGGGGCGGCCCCGACGAGGCGGCGCTGCGATCCCTTGCGGCGCGGCAGCCGAATGCCGAACGCATCCTCTTGAAGGGGCGTGTTTCAGACGACACGCTTCGGATGCTGTATGAAGCGGCGGATGCCTTCATCCTGCCGACTCGCGCGCTGGAGTGCTTTGGCCTGATCATTCTCGAGGCCTACGGCTACGGGATGCCGGTTCTCGCGACGGATGTGGCCGCCATACCGGAACTCGTCGGCCAGGTGTCGCCCGAGTTGCTCGTGCCGCCGGATGACGTCGATGCCATGGCGTCAGCCATGCAATCAGTCGCCACGGCCGCCATCCCGCTTCCCACTCCGGAACTGCTGGAAGCATTCGCCCACGGTGCCTATGGGCGCGACAGTGTTTTCCCGCGGTATTTGGAGTTATTGTCGTGATTCGGCGACCATGGCCGTCCCACTCGTGACACTTGTCCCGGGTTTACCTCAACGCCACGAACCCCCGCTTCACTCATGACACGTGCCATCCACTGGATTTCCTCCGTCGATCCGCAAAATGAACGGGAGATCGACGCGCTTCAGGCGCGAATGGCGACCTTCTACCGCACCAACACCTCTTATTACAGCGACATCGATTTTGCCACCGCGGGGTGGATCAGCGATCCGGTCAATCAGGACATCGCGCGGCGGGTGCTCACACGGTCACATGTGCTGGAAATCGGCTGCGGGTGCCGCCCGCATCCTTGATCACCATCCGGAACTGGCCGCCCGGTACACGGGCGTCGATTTCTCTCCCTCACAACTCGAGGACAATCGACGCCGGCACCCTGCCGCGACGTTCGTACAGCTCACCTCGCCGACCATCCTTCCTCTGGCAAACGGTCTCTTCGATTGCGTATTCTCTAACTTCGTATTGGAACACGCCGTTCGCCCCCGCGCCTTACTGGATGAATCAATGCGGGTCCTGGGCAGTCGTGGCACATGGCTCATGCGCTGCCCGGATTTTTTGGGGCGAAGTCGGATGTCGTCGCAACGCTGCGGTTTTTCCTGCGGCACTGGCCGCCAGAAACTCATGCGTGGAGCCATCTGGGATGCGGCCGTCACCGCCTGGGACACCAGGGTCCGCATTCCCTCTGCATGCGGTCGCTTGCGACGCACGATCGACCGCGGTGAACCCAGCGCCGGGTTTTTCGTCAATACTCAGCCGACATGCTTCACCGATCCATTTGCCGCGGATCGGGATGCAGTGTACCTGACTTATGAACCTGAGATACGCAGACACCTGACGGCCCACGTTACGTTTGATAATGCTCCCGTTGGTCAACTGCTGGACAACATTTATCTGGTCGCTACGAAAGCCTGATTCGTTTACATCTTCCTGCATCGCCATGCATACTTTCGACCAATCCGCTGTCGCGCCACGGTGCTGCCTCTCATGAATCGCGAGTTCATTCTTTCGGTTGGCATTGCTTCATGGCTCTACCGCACCTTCATTCGGCAATTCAACAAACGTGTGCTTGGACGCGGGCTTTGCATGCGATTGCCGACCGGTTCCGTATTCCCGATTCCCCGCGACAGTCGGGTGGGGTCGGCTGTGTACATCACCCAGGCCGACGTTGACTACGGCTCCGAGGCTCTCCTGGCCCGCCTGGCCGCTGGTGACCGAGGCTTCGTCGATGTCGGCGCGAACGTTGGCTATTACTCCGCCTACATGGCTCCGGCCGTTGCCTTCGTCTACGCGTTTGAACCTGACGAGCGGGCATTTCCCTCCCTGAACCGGCTGCAGAGCTCAATCCCGCGCCTCACAGCGATCCATGCCGCCGTATCCGACACCGAAGGAGAGGGGCGTCTCAGTTATGGCGCATGCTCTGACGTCAGCGCACTGACGAAGGACAGCGCAACTGGCACTCCGGTGCGGACGTGCACGCTCGACTCTCTTTTGCCTTTCCTGCCTGGCCACATTGGAGCCATCAAGATCGACACGGAAGGACACGAACTCGCGGTCCTGGCGGGGGCCGAGGCCCTTGTCTTGCGTGACCGACCGCTGATCCTTTTGGAGACACCGGTTGAGGGGGCGATTGTGGAGTGGGCGGGAAAACGCGGATACGCGATCGGCGCAGCCTGCAAGGGCGAGCCGAATGTAGGGCCCGTGTTTCGCTGGTTTACCAGCCCGGACGCGGCGCACGTGAAGATGGTGTTGCTTGTTCCGGCCGAGGCGGCCGAGGCGGTGAATGCGGCTGCCACCGAGCTGTACGGCACTCCCACTGCGTATCGCAGGGCATTGAAGCAGTTTCAGTCCCGCACCCTGCATCGGTTGCAGCAGCGTTCCGCATAGATCCGTGCACTCCGATTCCGCCCGCCGTTCACCGCGTTGCTGTGCCATGCCGGCTTTGCTGTCAGATATGCTTCGCGATCGCCCGTCCGTATCGCACATTGTGCGTTGGCTGTTGACAACCGTGACTGCCGCCTATGTGGCGGTGCTGTTGTGGACGACCCATGCGCCGCGTGTTCCGCAGCCGCAGGTCCATCTGGGGCGGATTCCGCCCGATAAGTTGCTGCACTTTTCCGCTTATGCGGTGCTCGGGATGCTTGCGGCGATGACAACCCATGCGTGGGGCCGAATCGGCCTGCGAATGCTCCTCACATTGTTTGCCATGCTCGCGGCTTTTGCCGCGGCCGACGAGGTCACCCAGCCACTCTTCGGACGGGCGGCGGAAGCCACCGACTGGGTCGCAGACGTCGCGGGCATCGCCGTCGCCCTGGCCGTATGGGCCGGCTGTCGGCAAGTCACCCGCCGCCTGCGGATGACCGCAGGATGAATGTCGATCTCTGGTCGAGCGTCGAGCTCGTGGACTACGCCGATGCGCTGCGGGACTCCCTCGCCGAGACAGGCACGATCATCGCGCCGCGGTTTCTCGTGCCGCGCCACCACTACCGGACGCTGCAATCCACCCTCGGGCGAGCATGGCTGCGGATTCTCACCTACGGGGCCTATCCGGTCCTGATCGCGGCCGACTTCGCGTTGCGACGGCGGCCCGAAGCGAGCATCGTCACCACCAACACCTTTTTCGCCCCCTGGCTGGCCGCCCGGCTGGCCGCTCGAAGCCGCCGGGTCATCACGCTCGTCTACGACCTGTTTCCCCAGGTGCTTGTCGCAGCGGGAAAACTGCCGAACACCGGAGTGGGAGCTCGTGTCATTCGGGCAATCATGCGAGACACTTTTGATCGCAGCACCGCCAATGTGTTCCTCGGAAGCCGACTCCTCGAACACGCGGTGACCGAGTTCGGCCCCATCCCCCGTACCAAGGTGATCCCCGTCGGCGCCTCTTCCGAGCCTTTTGCAGACCATCCGCCGCGGCCGCGGCCGGCCCACGTTCAGCCGCTCGTCCTGTATTGCGGCAATCTCGGCTGGATGCATGACATTCGCACCCTCGTCAACGCCTGCCTGATGCCGGCGGACGAACCTGGCCTTCTTCCCGTCACCGTCCGCTTCCATGCCACTGGTCCTCGCCTGCATGACATGCAACGATTGCTGGACCTGTCCCCCGTTGGCCGCAGCCGCTCGTTTTCCTCCGATCTCACCATCTCGGTCGGAGCACCGTTGCCTCACTCGGAATGGACCGCGGCGATGCTCGCGGCGGATGTCGGCCTGATAACCATGATTCCCGGGGCGGAAGCCGCTGTCATGCCGAGCAAGGCCTACAGTGCGATGGTCGCCGGCCAGGCCATCCTCGCGGTGTGCCCGCTGGATTCCGACTTAGCGGATCTGGTCTTGAGTCACGACTGCGGCTGGGTCGTCGTGCCCGATGGCGGGCGGTCCGCCGCGTCCTGCCGTTTCCCAAACGCAGCCGTTCATCACGGCCCACTGGGACTCCGTGAGGTGTTTCGCCGCATCGCTTCTGATCGCGATACATTGCAACGCAAACGCATGAATGCATTCCAGGCAGGGCACCGCCTGTTCTCGACGCATTCCGTCGCCCGGCAGTGGCACGCACTGCTCGCGGAAATCACCGCATCGCCTGCCGCCCCCGATCCTGTTTGCTGACCGGACCCTCCTGGAGCCTTTGATTCATGTTGTCTCGCGAAACCCGACACCGCATCGCCCAGCGGGTTTTCTGGTCGCCTCCGGGCCGTGCGTTTGTCCGCCTCGTAGACCGGGTCTCGGTTCGCTGGTCCGCCGTGATCATGAATCGCTCGCTCAACATGGAGGTCAATGGCGAGCGTTGGATCGCATCGCTGCTGCCGGCAAATGCGATCGTCCTCGACGTGGGCTTCAACCGGGGCGATTTTTCGAGCATGGTGATCACAGGGCGTCCACAGGCGCGATGCTTCGGGTTCGACCCGGCTCAGTCGATGCGTCATCACTACGAAACCGAGTATCCGCACAAGAATCAGGTCGAACTCGTTTCCGCCGCCGTGTCCAACGCGATTGGCGAGTGCCTGTTCACAGACTCCGCCAATGGCGTCAGTCACGTCATTGCAGCGTCCGAAGCGGCGGCCGGCCGACCGACGTCCTGCTCGGTCGTCCCCCAGATCACACTCGATTCGTTCGTGGAGCAACGGAGAATCCAGCACATCGACTTCATCAAGATCGATGCCGAAGGGTTCGACCTGCACGTCCTGGAAGGCGCTGGGCAACTCCTGGCCGAGCAACGGGCCGCGATGTTCATGTTCGAGTACAATGAGCCGTGGATCGGGACACGGCGGTTTCTCCAGGAGGCTGTCTCGTTCTTCGCCGATAAGCCGTACTCATTGTTTCGCCTGTTCAATGGGTTTCTCGTTCCGTTTCAGTATTCCCACAGGGACGAACGGCACGACCTCGGGTGCAACTATGTCGGCGTGTCGCACAAGCGGTTCGCGACGGGCGACCTGCCGATTCGCTCCTTTCCCTAGGGCAGTTCCCAGGTACTCTGGCGATTTCCCGTGCAGCTATCACGTGGCGCCACGCTCATTCCGATTAGCTGATCACGGAGACTGCTTTCACAAGATGAGTGCTTTATTGACACGTATTCTCCGATATGCGCTTGTGCGAACGAGTTCGTTGCCACTTATGGAACTTGGGACGGTTGATCGCTGGACGTGCGAGGTAGATCACATCAATAGTGCATCCGTCGTCGTGTGCGCTGGTGTTGGCTTAGCAATAACGTTTGAGCGTGCTTTGGTCGATCACACTGGCTGTCGTATTTTGGTGCTTGACCCTAGCCCAACAGGAATTGAGACGATGGCCCAGCCTGCCTACCAGAATCCGCGCATTGTCTTCATGCCTATTGGCCTAGCCGGCCAGGATGGTCCCTTTGGATTTGCGCCGCCCGATCAACTGGCTTAAGGTTTCTGGAAGGCCGGCACGCGCTCGGGGAAATCAGTTTTCCCTTGCCGCAGCATCTCATCGTTGATGAAGGAACACGGATGGGAACATATTGATCTACTGAAAATGGATATCGAGGGCTTCGAGTACGCGGTACTCGACGACATACTCTCACACCGCCTTGATGTGCGGCAGATATGCGTCGAACTTCATTATGACAAACAGATTGACATTCCACAGACTAGACTACAGTTGCTGAGATATATCCTGCGAATGCTGGCAGCGGGCTATCGTTTGGTTCACTGGACGAACGCGGAATTCACGTTTGTTCGCCCTGCCTTGCGGCCTTCGGCTAACGATCGCTAGCATGCCGGTAGTCACCTTCGTGACATAACCATGAACAGACTCCGTGTCCTTTCCGTCGTCGGCACCAGGCCGGAAATCATCCGCCTGTCCCGGGTTCTGGCCGCCCTCGATCGCCATTGCGATCATGTCCTCGTGCACACGGGGCAGAATTACGACTACGAGCTCAATCAGGTTTTCTTCGACGACCTCGGGGTGCGAAAGCCCGACTACTTCCTCGACAGCGCCGCGGGCAGCACCGGTGCCGCCCACACGATCGGCAACCTCATCATCGCCGTGGACCGCGTCCTGGCCGAGACGCATCCCGAGGCGATGCTGGTCCTGGGCGATACGAACAGTTGCCTGGCGGTGATCCCGGCAAAACGGCGGAAGATTCCGGTCTTTCACATGGAGGCAGGAAATCGCTGTTTCGACCAGCGCGTGCCTGAGGAAATCAATCGCCGGATCGTCGATCACACGTCCGACATCAACCTCACCTATAGCACGATCGCGCGGGAGTACCTGTTGCGCGAGGGCCTGCCCCCCGATCAGGTCATCAAGACCGGCAGCCCGATGTTCGAGGTCTTGACTCACTACCGACCACAGATCGACGCGTCGGACGTACTTGCGCGGCTCGGCCTGGAACCGCAACGCTATTTCGTTGTCAGTGCCCATCGCGAGGAGAATATCGAGCCCGATGCATCCTTCGGCAGGCTCGTGTCCGTGCTCAACGCCGTCGCCGAGGATCACGGCTTGCCGGTCGTCGTTTCCACGCATCCCCGCACTCAGAAGCGGGTGGACGCCACGGGAGCGCGTTTCCATCCGTTGGTCCGCCTGCTGAAGCCCCTGGGGTTTCACGATTACGTGAGACTGCAGCTTTCCGCCACCGCGGTGCTCTCGGACAGCGGGACGATCAACGAGGAGTCTTCGATTCTCAACTTTCCAGCCCTCAATCTGCGGGAAGCACACGAACGGCCGGAAGGCATGGAAGAGGCCGCGGTGATGATGGTGGGCTTGGACGTGACCAGGGTGCGACAGGGCCTGGCGATCCTCGCGTCCCAGCCACGCGGCGACGACCGTGGCCTGCGGCTGGTCGCCGACTACGGCATGCCGAACGTTTCCGAGAAGGTGGTGCGCATCATCCACAGCTACACGGACTACGTCAGGCGCGTGGTGTGGAAACGCTATTGAGCCGGAACGCGTCATGCGAATCGCGCTGATCGCCGACACGTTCCCGCCCCTTCGCACCTCGGGAGCGGTCCAACTCCGCGACCTGGCGCGGGAGTTCGTTCACCA
>Ga0208721_1000220_pt1 | contig 13395 bp, 15 predicted proteins | sample LakMenEpi17Aug10_FD_150705 | JGI IMG/M metagenome (GOLD analysis project Ga0208721, IMG submission 150705) | Freshwater microbial communities from Lake Mendota, WI - 17AUG2010 deep hole epilimnion (SPAdes) | ecosystem: Environmental > Aquatic > Freshwater > Lentic | place: Lake Mendota, Madison... | reverse complement strand
CGCTTGTGGTTCACCCACCAGCCTTCGGCCCGCAGAAGGGCCGTCATACGACGGTAGCCGTAACGCCCGTAGTCGCAGGCCATCCAGGCGATCCGCTTCACGAGCCGTGGCTCGTCGTCGGCAACGCGCGCCTTGCGGTGCTGCGTGTTCCTCGCCTGCCCAAGCACCCGGCATGCCCGGCGTTCGGCCACCACGTCACGGCCTGGCATGTCACGCACATGCTCGACCGCCTGGCACCGCTTCGCCGGGCTCAGAAGTTTGCTGCGCCGACCTGCGGTCTACCCAGGGCCGCCTCCCGAAGGATCGCCTTGTCGAGCTCGGCGTCCGCGAGGAGCCGCTTCAGCCGAGCGTTCTCCTTCTCAAGATCCTTCAGCCGCTTTGCCTGGTCCGTCCGCAGGTCGACTTCGGAATCGGCCGTGGGATCGACCGTCACGTTCGCCGTCGCCACACCGGCGGCGAACGTGTTCGTTCCGGGCGTTCCGCCAACGACGGTGAAGCCCGTGCCCTGCGTGGCGCTGCCGGCGAGGCCGTAGTTGACCGTCAACGGCGCGGTGCTGGCGCCCGTGCGGGTGAACGTGTAGGTCAGGTTCGTCGGGCCGTCTTCAGCCGCCGCGGCCGGGAGGAGTCACGCCACCAAGGAAAAGGTGTCAGCCACCTCTTGCCCGTTTTTCCCGCCGGCTCACAGCTCCCCCTTCACGGCCAGGTCGTGAAAGTAGTGGCCGACCTTCTTCTGGTTCTTGAGCAGCCAGTCGATCGTGGGCTCGTTCCGCATCGCCTTGGCGATCGCCTTGGCCGTCGCCTCGCGGTGCGTGCGAAACAGCACCTCGTGGTCAATCTTCGCCTTCGCATCGCCAGCTGCCGGATCGAGCCACACCGCCACGATGATCCCGATGTCGTTGACCTTCGCCTTGGGGATGTGCCCGTCGCGGACGGAATCGAGCACGGCGTTGGCGATCGCCGCCTGGACCGTGCCCATGAGGATGTTCGTGTAGCGGGCGTTGGGGGCCGTGTACTTGCTGACCATCAGCGTCGCAGGCCTGACCTGGACGTCGCTGTTGAGGATCGCCCAGACCCGCGTGTGCCCTTTGACCTGGTCGCCGATCAGGTTGGCGATCGCGTAGCCGACGGGACCGTCGAGCTCGCCGATCACCACCTCCGGCTCCGCCGCGCTCCATGCCTCGTCGGCCTCGACCAGCGCCTCGCCCGTCCGCATCACGATCTTCTTCGCCATCGCCGTCTCCTTCGTTGCCCGGTGATCGCCGCGTCGGGCCGGGCACCGCGGCCCGCCCACCGGCGGGCCGCGATCATAGCCGGTTTCGCGGCCGTCAACGACCGCCGTCCGCATCGGGAAGCCGGGCCACGATCCGCAGCGGGCCGCCGCTCCCGCCGGCGATCTTCATCGGCAACGCCGCCACGAAGGCGCCCGTGGCGGGCAGCGCCGCGAGATCGGCCACGTTCTCGAACACCGGCACCTCCGCCGTGCACAGGGCGACGTGGGCGCCGAAGTGGGTGGAGGGGCCGTGGTCGATGCTCGCCGTGTCGATGCCGATGGCGCGGATCCGGCGATGATCGACGAGCCAACGGGCGGCCGCGGGTGCGAGTCCCGGAAACCGCAGCTGTGCCACCGCCTCGGGCCCCGTCGCCGCGGTGCCGAGGTACGCCTCCCGGTCGGGCCACTTCGCCCCCCAGCCCGTCCGCAGGAGGACAATGACGTCGACGAGCTGCCGGCCGTGGGTCCGCTCCCAGGCCACGAGATCGTCAAGGCCGACCTCGTAGGCCGGGTCGGCGGCACACTGCCGGGTCACGTCGACGACGACGGCCGGCCCGACGAGCCGGGCCACGTCGATCTGGTCGGCGGTCCGCGCTCCCTCGGCGAAGTGCCGGGGCGCGTCGAGGTGCGTGCCGCCGTGCTCGGCCGTCACGATCCGGTTGGCGGCGTAGTAATAGCCCTTGGAGTTGGGGCCGGCGAACTCCCGCTCCAGCACGAATCCCTTCTCGGTCGGCCAATAGATCGTGTCGGCGCCAAAGGCATGCGTCAGATCGACCCACCGGCCCACGCCGAACCGGCTGGCGAGATCGGTGGTCGAGCCCGCGTCCGCTCCCGGCCGGCCGGCCGCGCTCGGTAGCCCGGTCCCGTCCCGCCCCACCGGACCGCATCCGCCACAGGCCACAAGGCCGCAGGCCGCCGCCGCGATCAGGCCGGCCAGTGGCCGGCCGACGCTGGCGGCACGGGTCACTGCGAATCCTCTTCGATCTGCTCCGACTCGACCGCCGGCTGCGGGGCGGGCTTCACGCCTGGAGTCGGCGGCGTTGCCGGCTTGTTGGCCCCCGTGGTGCCCGGATTCGATTCCTCCCCCGGCCGCTCCTGCACGCGCACGAGCAGCATCTGCTCCACCTTGCCGCCGTCGCGGTGGACGAGAATCGTTGTCTGCTGCTGCGTGAGGTTGCTCAGGCCCGCCTCGTAGACCGGTGTCTTCTTGTCGCCGAGCGTCCACGCCGCGCGCTGCGTCTTCTTGTCGACCTTGCCGGTGACGTTCTGCGTCGAGTCGGAGACCGCGTCGTAGTAGGAGCCGCGCAGCAGCCCCTCCTTGTCGATCGCCAGGCTGAGGAACGTGCCCGGGTTGGTCTCCTCCGACCGGGCCAGCGCGAACACGCCCAGCGGCCGCCACTGGTCGTCGGCGGCGATCTTCGCGTCGGCCCCGCCCTGCGCCGCGATCGTCGAAGCCTGGTCGGCGTACTGCTGCGGCGAGCCCACGACCGTGCCGCCGACGCTCACTCCCTCGTCCTGATAGCAGACGGTGGTGCCGTAGTCATAGGCGATCGGCGCCGACCCGTAGCCGCCCCACGAGGCGAGTTCGCCCCAGGCGAGGCCGCCGAGCAGGCCAACGCCGAGGCCCCAGCCGAATCCGCCGTACCAGCCCCCCGGCCACCACGCGTTGAAGTGGGCGCCGTACCAGCCCCGGCCGCCATACCAGCCGCCGTTGTAGAAGTTGTTGCGGATCGCATCGCCCCGGTTGACGAGCGTGTTCCGCGAGTAGGGCCGGACACCCTGCCGGCCGACGGCGCCCCCCTGCCCCGCGATCCGCTGGAAGTCGGCACGGGAGACGTGGCCGTCACCGGCAAAGTGCCCGGCGCCGCCGCCATCGAGGCGTCCGCCGCCGTCGAGCGCGCGCCCGCCGTCAAGGCCGCGGAGCCCTTCCGCGCCCCGGTCGCCACCGAAGTCGCGGGCCCCCGCCTCGCGCGGACCGAAGTCGCGCGGGCCGAAATCACGGGCCCCCTCCATGCCGCGGCCGCCGCCAAAGTCGTCGCGGCCGCCGCCAAAGTCGCCCCGGCCGCCGCCGAAGTCACCGCGGCCGCCGCCGGAGAATCCCCCCATGCGACCACCGCCGCCGCCACCGTGGCCGCCGACGTGCCCGCCGCCGCCGCCGTGGCCCAGCCCCGTCGTCGGCAGGAGGACCTGCGCCATGATCCCGAACAGCGCCGTCAGCGCGGCCATGCGCCTGCAACCATGCCTCGTCGTCATCGTTCGCGTCTCCTCGTACCTGGCGGAGTGGAATCCCGGTGTGTCTCGGTCTCGTGCAACTAGCCTAGTGAATCTTGCGGAAGTGCAGCGGGGCGCCGTCGGGGAGCAGCTGCCCGTCGATGCTGCGGTCGATGGCGTGCAGCGTGAACCGGCCTTCGCCGGCCGGCGCGATGACCCGTTCCCAGCGGGCGATGCTGCCGCCGACGGCCGCGGAGGGCGTGCCGATCATCGCCTGGTTGAGCGTCGTCCCCTCCGTCTCCAGCACCCCCTCCGCCCGGGCGCCGGTGGAGTCGAAGGTCCAGGAACGGACCGTGCCGGAGGCCCGGTCGGCATGCACGATCTCCAGTGTCTCGATCGCCGCCCCGGTCTTGGGGCGGACCTTCGTGCGGCCGACGATCGCGTAGCCGCCGAGCGCCCGTTCATAGGTCGTCTCGACGCTCGTGCCGGCCTGCGCATCCGTCGCCTGCCAGGTGCCGAGGATCCATTCGAGGTCGTCGAGCGCGGCGGCGTGGCTGGGCGCGACGATCGACTCCGCCAACCGCCACGTTCCCTCCTCGAGGACGCGGAGCGACACGAACCGCGACTCGACCGGCCGCTCGCCCGGCTTGCGAGTGAACCGCATCACACCGCTCACGCGGGCCAGCGGGGCCGCCATCAGATCGACGTCGGTGACCACCAGGTCGAGCGCCGCCTGGGGATGGCGATCGAGCCAGCCGCGGATCGAGGTCACGATCCGCTCGCGGCCGGCGACGCGGCTGCCCCCCTCGACGAGTTCGGCATTGGCCGTCCACTGGCTGCCGAGGGCCTTGAAGTCGCGTTCGTTGAAGGCCCGCGCGTAGGCGGCCGACGCGGCCGTGACGGCCGCGACCACGGGGTTGGCCGCCGGCCGCGCCGGTTCGTCCGCCCGGCAGACCACGGCGCTCGTCATGACGGCCCACGCCGCCACCCATCCTCTCATCACCCGGTGAACGACTCGCATCGAATGTCTCCTCGGTGCGTCAGCGACTGCGTCTGCTCTTCGCGCGGCCGCAATCGGCCGGCGCTGCTCCGCAGCATAGACGACATCGCCCGCACCTGCACGGCGTCGGTCGCCGTCATCGCGGCCGCCGCCGAACACCTCGGCAGCCCCCCCTCCCAGGCAGGGTTCCGCGCATAGCGAATCTGGCGGCTTCGCGGCGCCCGGAGCGGAGCCAGCACTTTTCGCCGCGCCGGTCCGATCACTCGAAATGCAGTCCGGTGCAACGACAAGGAGGCATGAGAAAGCATGCGCAGGTTCATCGTTGTGGCCCTTGGTGCGGCCGCGTTTCTGCCCGCTGGCGCCGACGCCGCAGGCACCGGTTTCGATCCCCGGGTCGTGGTGATTGGCGAGGCCCGCGACAAGATCAAGGCCACGCCCATCGAGGACCGCCCCTACCGACCGCTGCACGTCTACGGCAACACCATGCGCCGCCGTCACACGCGGGCCACACCCCAGCCGGAGCGGACACGGGCGGCCCGCTGAGGTCCGACAGCCGTCAGGCGGCCGCCTGAGGGCTGTTTTCCCGGCCCAATTCACCGTTGCTCCCTGACGCGGGTTGTGCCATCCTCCTGCCCCTCGCGACCGGCCCGGTGCCGGCCGCGGCCTGGTTCATTCACGGAGTATGCGGAAGCAAAGACATCATGCGCACGCTGATTCTTCTCGGTCTCGTCGGCGGCGGCCTCGTGGCTGCCGGCGCCATCCACCTGTCGTTCTCCCAGCAGGGCAACCAGATCGAGATCTCGATCGACAAGCAGAAGGTCGAGGCGGTTGCCGAAGGGGTGCTGCGCGAGGGGCAGACGATCATGCAGAATGTCCGGACCGCGAGCCCGGCCGGCCAGCAGGTCCGCTGACGGCCCGCCGGCTCCGGCGTCTCCCCAGGGCCTGCGCCTCGGCGCCGTCGAGAGGCTCGACCTTCGCCAGTCCATGGACGACGTACTCGGCGCCCGTCCGGGCCTCGGTGCATCGGCGCCGCGTCCGCAGGACCGGTCCGGCCCGGAACACCGTCCCGTCGTCGACCCGAAACCAGGTGCCGACGGCCAGTTCCTCGGCCCGGATCCTCCCCGGTTCGAGCCGGTCGTAGCGGGCCAGCGCGAGCGCCAGGCCGCGATCGCTGCAGGTGGCGGCCGCTGGTCGCAGCATGGTGCGGGCCAGCGCCGCTTCGATGTCGGCAGGCAGCAGTCCCCGGTGGAGGACCGGTGCCAGCACCTCCGCGAACGCCCCCTTCCATTCCGCGCCATGCGGCATGATGCGCCGCCGCAGGGGGCGATTCCGCTCCCAGGCCGCTGCGTGCGCGATCTCGTGGAGCAGCGTCGTCATGAAGGCGAACGGGTTCAGGTCGTCGTTGATCGTGATCCGGTGCACGCTCCAGCCGCGGCCGGGGGGGCGATGGTCGCCGAGTTTCGTGCGCCGCGGCCGGGCGAGTCGGACGTGGAGCGGAAACCTGCCGAGCATGTCGGCGACGTGTGTCTCGGTGCCCGACGGCAGGCGTTGGAGGACGGCGGCATGCATGGCGGGCAGGGTGACGGCGATCACAGCGAATGACGACCGCTGAGACCGTAGCACCGCCGCCTTCCGGGTGGCAACCCGGGTGGCAACCCGGGTGGCAACCCGGGTGGCAGGCCCGGCGACGAGCGGCCGGCGGCCGGCGTGTTTCGGCCGGCCGGCCCGGGTGGCGGTTGCACGGCCAAAACCGTCAATCATGCTTGCCGCGAGCGGTCGATGGCGGGCGCCGCCGACCGGTGATTGCACACGGTTTCGTCATGCAGACGGTCTTCATCATCGGCGCGAATGGCTTCATCGGCAGTCACGTGGTCGACTGGTATCGGGACCGCGGGCACGCGGTGCGGTGCCTGGTGCGGTCGCCGGATCGGTTGCCGCGGCGTGACGGCATCGAGCCGGTGGTCGGCACGCTGGAAAACGTCGCCGCCTGGGCGGGCGCCGTGGCGGGCTGCGCGACGGTGATCAACGCGGGGGGAGCCGTCGCCTCCCGGCGCCGCGGCGACCTCACGGCGGTCAACGGCCAAGCCGTCGGAACCCTTGCCGACGCCTGCAGCCGGCTCGAAACCCCGCCGACGCTCGTCCACATCTCGTCGCTCGCCGCCGCGGGTCCGGCCCCGGGCTCGGCCCCACCCGACGAGTCGTTGCCGCCGGAGCCGGTGTCGCGATACGGCGCGAGCAAGCTCGCCGGCGAGCGCGAACTCCGGCTCCGGGCCGGACGGCTGCCGATCACGGTGGTCCGACCGGGCATCGTGTTCGGTCCGCGCGACGAGCGGGTCGCGGCCGTTTTCCAGTCGATCGCCCGCTTCCGCCTCCACCTGCGGATGGGCTTTCGCGACGGGCCGCTCTCGCTGCTCCACGTGGCCGACCTCGTCCCGCTGCTGGCGGCTGCGGCGGCCGACGGCGAACGACTCGAGGCGGGGCCGGCGCTCACCGGCCGGGGCATCTACAACGCCTGCGACGATCGCGAGCATCCAACCTACGGCAACCTCGGCCGGCGGATCGCGGCGGCGCTTGGCCGCAGCGTGCTCGTCGTGCCGCTGCCCGTTCTCCTCGCCTGGCCGGCGAGCCTCGCCGTGCAGGCCTTCTGGAACGCCCTCGGCCAGCCGAGCATTGTCTCTCCCGACAAGCTCCGCGAGGCGACGGCGGGCAGTTGGGCCGCATCCGCGCTGAAGGCCCGACGTGACCTGGGCTTCGCAGCCGCGGCCACGCTGGACGACCGGCTCCGCGAGACCGCCGCCTGGCTGCAGGCGAACTGCAAACTATAGACGAGCTCGCTGGAGACGAACTAGCCTGCCATCCGCCCTGGCCCACCGTCACGAGCATCGGCGTCCTGCGTCCCTGCAGCGTGCTCGAGCGACACGATCAGCAGCGGCTCCAAGACCGACCACGTGTCGTCAATCGTGCCGACGATGACCCGGCGCGGCGTCACCGCCACAAAATCTGGATGCGGCACGTGCAACGCCCGACCGTCGGCGAGTCGGATGGTGAAAGCCGTGAACGGCTGGGCGTGCAGGGCGGCCCGAACTCCGGCGATATCCATTGGCTCCTCCTCGACGCGGCGCCAGTCCCACCGCGACGGCCCATACTATACATGCGTCTCCATGGCCGTCAATCCCGGCAGGATGCCTGCTGGCGTACCTCGTCGACTCCTGATCGTGTCGAGCGCGGCCGGACCGGCTCAGGCCGACCACTCGGGCGGCGGCTCGATCGTGTCGGCCGGACGGCGGCCCGCGTCGGCACGACCTGAACCCGCCAGCCGGCTCGGAGCGGAGAGCGTCATGTCGGCCTCGCAGGTGATCTGGCATGAGAGCCGCAGCCCCGGCGTGCCGGCGAGCCCCTTGGCCGCGAGCACGTCGCGCTCCGCCTTCGCCATCCGTCCGGGCTCCCCCGCGGAGAACACGACCCGGCAGGTGGTGCAGCGGGCCGCGCCGCCGCAGGCGTGGAGCTGGTCGATGCCGCACTCGTCCACGAGGGCGTTCACGAGCCGCTTGCCGGCCGGCACCTCGAACGTCCCCACCCCATCGACCGTCAGTTTTGGCATCGTCTTGCTCCTCGTGTTCGGTATGTGCTGTTCACTTCGGATCCGCTCACTTCAAATCTTGGTCGGCGACGAGATCCTCCGCCGTGGGCTTCGAGGCGACGCCCTCCGCCGGCACCTCGAGCCCGCTCGTCCAGACCAGCGCGTTGAGGATCATTCGCCGATAGTTGTCGTCGGCCCAGTTGCCATGGTAGTGGGAGCCGGTGCAGCCGAAGCCGCGGCCGCCGCCGGGCCGCTCGTAGGCCCAGGCGAGCGCCTCGCGGACGCCCTTCCCCTTGGCGGCACGGACCGTGGGATTGTTGCTGTGGGTGCCGTCGGGCTTGTCGCGGGTCGAGTCGGGAGGCACGGCCGTGAGGATCGGCGTCACGCCGGCGGCCGGCTCGCGAAATCGCATGTGGTAGTACCACTCGTCCTGCGTCTCGAACGGCTTCACGCCGCGGACGATCGGATGGCCGGAGGCGAGTTCGGCCTGCTCGAGTTTCCAGTGCGGGTTCACCGACCAGTTGGCCTCGAAGTAGCCTCCCATCCAGTCGAGGAACTCCGGTCCCCCCTTCTCCTTCGGCACCTCGACGGCGTAGTGCAGGCAGGCGATGCCGGTGCCGCGTTTGGCGAGGGCGTCGATCTGGGCCAGCCGGTTGCTCTTCAGCACCGGGTGGCCGGCGCCGCCGTCGGCGAAGAAGAACACCGCGTCGGCGTTGTCGAAGGCGGTCGGGTCGGCCGGCCAGCCGCCTCCGTAGACCGCGGTGACGATCGGCAGGCCGGAAGCGTCGAGGCATTTTTCCAGGAGGAGTGCGCCGGCCCGGAACTCGTGCTCCCCCTTGCCGTGGCTCGGCTTGCCGGCGACGAGCACGATCTTCTTCCGGCCGTCGGCCAGCCGGAGCCGCTTGAGCCGGATGTCCTTGACCTCGAGCTTCATCGGGGGGCCGGCGTGCACCTGCAGCGCGAGCACTCCTTCCATGGCCCGCTTCGCGGCCTGCTCGTCGGTGGTCTCCGTCATCAGGTGCCCGTTGATGAAGTGGCAGAGCTTGTTCCCCTTGGCGACGATGGTGACGTCGTTCCAGTCGTCGAGCTTGATGAACTTCTGCAGGTCGGCCGCCGCGCCGATCGGCTCCCCCTGCACCTTCTTCCCCTCGGCGTCGATCGTGATCCGCTGGCCGCGCTCGGCGAGGATCCCGCGGCCCTTCTCCTCGTAAAGAATCCCTGAGTACTTCGTGCCCGACTCGAAGTCGCCCTGGTAGCCGCCGACGACGAAGTCGCCGAGGTCCTTGCTCCGGTACTGGACGCCGCTGTTGCCGCCGCTGAGCCGGTAGCGGAGGCGAAGTTCGAAATCATCGACGAGCCCCTGCCTCCAGATCAGGAACGTGTTGCCTTTGGTGGGATTGGCCGCCGTGGTCTCGCCGACGATCGCGCCGTCCTTCACCGACCAGAACTCCGGCTTCCCCTCCCAGCCAGACAGTGACGTGCCGTCGAACAGCGACACGAAGCCCTGCTCGTCGGCGGCAGCGGGCGTGGCGACAGCAGGAGCAGCAGCCGGATCAGCGGCCCACGTCGCGGCCGCACCCGTCAGGGCGACGAACAGGGCGACCCAGGGCACGAATCGACACGTTGTCCGACACGTCATGGCAGAACCTCCGCTGTGCGTCTTGGGGATGGAAGCCGACAGAGTATGCCACGGCGTCGGGCATGCGAGAAGCGGCTTCCGTGCGGCCGACGAGCACATGCCGCGGCCGCCTTCCGTCCGTGGGGCGGCAGGCAGTTGCTGCTTGCCGGCCCCGCGGCGACACGTCTATTCTCAAGCCGCTCGCTGACCGCCCTGAGCCGGCCCGCATCTGCCTTCGAGGAGGATCCCATGCCGTCGCGACTCTGTGCCTCCGTTCTATTCCTGGCGGCCGTGGCGGCATCGGGCAGCCTGGCCCGTGCCGACGAATCGGTGCAGGAGGAAAAATCGTTCGAGACGGAGATCGTCTCCAAGGCGCGGCTGAACTACCTGCTCTCCCTGCCGCCGGGCTACGACCCCGCCGACGAAAAGAAGCAGTGGCCGCTCCTGATGTTCCTCCACGGCTCCGGGGAGACGGGCACGGACGTCAAGAAACTCAAGGGCTATGGCGTGCCCCGGCTGATCGCGGAGAAGAAGTTCGCCCATCCGTGCATCGTCGTGTCACCGCAGACGCCGGTCCGGGGCTGGAGTCCCCAGGTCCTCGTCGCCCTGCTGGACAAGATCGTGGCGGAGCACCGCGTGGATCAGGACCGCATCTACCTGACGGGCCTGAGCATGGGGGGCTTCGGCACCTGGCAGACGGCCGCGGCATATCCCGACCGCTTCGCGGCCATCGTCCCCATCTGCGGGGGCGGCAATCCGGCGGATGGGCCGCGGCTCAAGCCGGTGCCCATCTGGGCGTTCCACGGCGCCAAGGACGACGCCGTGCCGCTCAAGGCGTCGGAGGTGATGGTGGAAGCGGTGAAGACCGCCGGTGGCGACGCGAAGCTCACCGTCTACCCCGACGCCGGTCACAACGTGTGGGATCGCGCCTACGAAGACCCCGAGTTGTATGCCTGGCTGTTCGCGCAGAGTCGCCACCGCTGACGGCGGCCGCGAAAAAAAAGGTGCCGGCCACGAATGGCACCTCTATCCCCCCTGGCGCCGGCGGCGACTTGTCCGCCAGTGTCTATGAAGAGCACTCTCGGAGAAGCCGACAGAGGCGCCCGCTACTCTCTTGAATGAGAGCTAATCGTCGTCTTCGGTCAGCGGCGCTGAAGCCATGGGGTCGATTCGCGTGCTCCGCAGCGCCGATCGCGCGAGCTGATACAACTCGCGATCCCCGCCGGCGTACACGTCTCGCAGCAGGTCATCCGGAATGGGAACGAGGTTCCAAATGGCTTTGGCCGCGGCCTCGATTGCGTCTGGATCGCGACGCACGTTCGCCCGCTCTAAGGCCTTGACCAGTTGCGGCGCCAGAGCCGACGCCTCTTCTCCGAATCGTCCAACGGCTATCACCGCGGCCAGCGATACCGCGCGACTCTCGTGGAACAGGAGCCGCTTGAGAATGCCCAGCGATTCGCCCGGACTCAATCGCAATCGGCCGACGGCGTGTATGACGCCGAGCCGCACAATTTCGATCGGCGATTCGAGCCGTCGCACCAGTTCGTCACGACCACGCTCATGAATGAAGTCTAATTCTGCCAAGCGGTGGCCCGCCGCGGCGGCGACGTGCGGGTCGCGGTCTCCCAAACAATCGACCACCGCGTCGACGGTCACGGCATCTGGTTCTGCGACGTCCCAAAGCGCGGCGAGGCGAAACGTCGGCGAGGCGTGCTGCAGTTGCTGAAGCAACTCGCCCGGAGTCGGATCACGGCGATTCGATCGATAGCTTGCCGGATGAAACAGCGTATCGCCGCCTCCCCGCAAGAACTTCAACCCAAGCCGGAACGCCTCCGCGGCGTCGGGCCGAAGGCGCTCGGCCCACGGCGGATCACACTCGTCGCGAAACAGCGTCAACAGGGCGAAGGCGTAGCCGAATGTTCGCGACGGCAAGTAGCCTTGCTTCGAGATGTTCCACCCTTCCCAATTGCCGCTCCGCCAGTTGGTAGACCGGACCGTGGCGTTGGCGGCAAAAAGTCCCGCCCCGTAGATCGTCGGGAGTAAATCGGTCACGTCCTCCAAATCCGCTTCATTGCCGATCTGATACTTCCCGGCAAGCAAAACGTCGTGCGCCACCTCATGCGCGAGCGTCGCCGACAGCGCGACGGGGTCTTCCAACTGCGACCGAGCGATCCGAATCGTCGGCCGCCAATCGGAATAATCGTAATGCCCAACGGCGTTGGGCAACTGGTCGTCGTCGACAAACTCCAAGCTCAGTCGCTCGCGCGGCGTTTCCATTCGCGCGCAGACTTGGTCGAGGATCTTTTCCGCTTCGGCTTCGGTCCCTTTCCACGGTTTCGCCCACAAATCTTCAGGCAGAAGAAACTCGACGCGATTGATGAGATCAAGCCCGAAGCGGTCGACTAACCAGCGCAGGCGATATTCGGTCCAGGCCTTCTCGCCAGTATCTAGCGGACAGCGCGGCTTGAACCAGAAAGGCATTTTCGTCCCCGTACGCAGTGAATGCGCGGATCGGAGAGAGATTAAGGGGAATCGCCCGCGCTACGCAAGAATCGCACGTGCCGGTGCTGGTTCACTTTGATGAGCCGCCGCGTGGTTCATGGACCGCTTGGCAAAGTGGACCAATATCTCCATGCCACGTTCCTGGTGCATGTAGCCGAGATTTCACCTCTGCCGCGCAGCGTTAGACCGCGAATGCAGATGTGTACCGGTCGCAACGTGCGGCTTACCCGCCCAGTGTCTACGACGCGCACCGACGACGGACAGTCCGGCCAATGGCTCTTCCGCAACGGTTTCCAGGCTGATGAGCCTTGAGCACTTCCGGTGGCGGGACGGCAAGGCGGCCGCCGCGGTCCCCCAGGGATCATGTAGAACATGGAGTGGCGGAGAACGCCGCGGATCTCGGGTTCACGACCAAGTCGTGGGAGTGAGCAGGTCTCGGCAACGCGGAGGGCACGGATGCGGTGGGGCAGGTTCGACGCTTGGTTTGAGCATGTGCCTGTCGGCGAGCGGATCGCGGCCGCGAAGAACCGCACCGCCAAGCGGGCCAAGGCCTTCGGCCGCCAACCGGAGCTCATCGCGATCATCGGCCGCGACATCGCCAAGACATTCTGGGGAAAGGTGTAGTGCCGAAACCTGGAGACCTACGGCGACTTCTCCAATCGACTGCCCTGCGGCCGCACCTACGCTCGCAATGGATCGGTGGTCGATCTGCCCGTCACCCGCGGTCGGATCGAGGCGATCGTCGCCGGATCGACGGTGTACGACGTGGCGATCGCCATCGCGCCGCTCTCGCCGCCGAAATGGCGGGCCATCAAGGCCGACTGTGCCACGTCGATCGGGTCGCTCATCGACCTGCTCGCCGGGCGGCTGGCCGACGACGTGATGGAGCGGCTCGTGAAGCCCGGCGACGGGATGTTTCCGTCGCCGCGCGAGATCGACGTCACGTGCTCGTGCCCCGACGGCGCCTCTCTCTGCAAGCATCTCGCGGCGGTCTTGTATGGCATCGGCGCCCGCCTCGACACGCAGCCGGAACTGCTGTTCCTGCTGCGGGGTGTCGATGAGCAGGAACTCGTGGCCGCGGCGACGAAGGAGTCGGTGTCGCGGGCCGTTCGCGGCGAAGACGCGCACACGATCGCCGCGGATGACCTGGCGGCGGTTTTCGGCATCGATCTTGGCCAGGGTTTGAAACCGCCCCGGCACCACGCCGGCGGGCG
>Ga0208721_1000218_pt1 | contig 13422 bp, 5 predicted proteins | sample LakMenEpi17Aug10_FD_150705 | JGI IMG/M metagenome (GOLD analysis project Ga0208721, IMG submission 150705) | Freshwater microbial communities from Lake Mendota, WI - 17AUG2010 deep hole epilimnion (SPAdes) | ecosystem: Environmental > Aquatic > Freshwater > Lentic | place: Lake Mendota, Madison... | reverse complement strand
ACGCGCGGGATCCCGGCCTTGCCGATCCGCAGATCGGCCACCGGCTGGGCCACGCCCCCCGCCGGGGCCGAGCCGCGGGCCAGTTCGCGGCCATCGACATAGAGCCGCATCACCCCCGTAGCCGCGTCGTACGTCCCCGCGAGGTGATACCAGCGGCGCAGTGCAAGCCGGTCCTTGTACGGCGGCTTGCCCGGGACGGCGAGCAGTTCCCAGCGGTCTCCGGCCCGGATGCCGAAGCCCGGGTAGCCGTGACCGTCGATGCCGAGGAAGAACCCGCTCTCGTCCCCCTGCTGGACGAGCGGCGCCCAGTTCCAGGGATACGCACCGAGGGCGACCCAGCCCTCGACGGTGATGCTGCCGGTCAGTTTTGGCACCTTGTCGGCCGGAATGACGATCGCAGAATGGTAGCCGTCGAACGCCAGCGACGCTCCGGAAACGCCCGGCGTCCAGAGCGACTTGTGCCCGCGGACCTCGAAGGCGTCGCCGGACCGTTCCTCGCGGGTCGTGTCCCCCTCACCCTCGTCGCAGCGGAACCAGACAGCCGGGGCGGCCACGCCCAAATCCAACCGCGGATTACCGCCGACACGGGTCGGCTGTGGCCTTACCAGCGGAGGCGGGACCGCCTTCTCCTCGATGCCATCGGGACGCAGTCGCACCCGCTGCACGTCCCACCCCGCAGGGTCGTCCCAGGCGTCGATCCGCGGCGTCCCCCGGCGGACGGTCCGCTCGACCGTGCCGGCCCGGGATATCACGAACGTCTCCTCGACGACGTTATCCGGCCGCACGTCGCCGTGTGGGTTGCCGGGGGCGAATCGGGCGAGGTACCGCCAGCGCACCGTCACCTCGTCGGGTGTCGACGCGACGATGGCGACGTTGGAATAGGCGTTGACCCGATCGGGCCGTTCGGGCGGGCCGTCGCCCTGCCGCGGAACGAGCTCCGCCAGCCGCCACGCGCCGCGCGGAGTCCGCCACTCGGGCAGGTAGCCCGTGCCGCGCCAGAAGACGAGGTCGCCCCCCGCGTCGGCGACCCGCACGACCACGTCGGCATGCGAGCCGGAGCGGCAGCGGGCCTCCCAGTCGGCGCCGGTCACCAGCCGCGTGTGGTAGCCGCCGAAACGCAGCGGTTCCGCCGCCGCAGCGACCGCGGCGACGAGCAACACGAGCACGGGGGCGAGCAGCCGTTGCATGGTGGGACCCTTGACGGATGCCGGCATGATACAGGCATTCGCTCGCCGGCGCCGGGGCTCAGCCGAGCCCGTCGAGCGGTCCGGTGCTGTCGCCGAACGACCGCGCTTCGACCCCCATGCGCTGGATCAGCGACAGCCAGAGGTTCGTGACCGGAGTCTCGGCGGCAAGCCGCAGGTGCCGGCCGCCGCGGATCGTCCCTGCGCCGCCCCCCGCGACGAGAATCGGCAGGTCGTCGTGGTTGTGCCGGTCGCCGTCGCTGTTACCGCTGCCGTAGGCGATCATGCAGCTTTCCAGCAGCGGCCGGCCCGCCTCCTCGATGCCGCGCAACCGGTCGAGCAGGTGGGCGAGGTGGCCGACGTGGAAGGTGTTGATGCGGGCGATCTTCTCGATCTTGGCGGCGTCGCCCCCATGGTGAGAGATGAGGTGATGACCGTCGTTGACGCCGATCTGCGGATAGGTCGCGTTGCTCCCCTCGTTGGCGAAGCTGAGCGTGCCGATCCGGGTCGCGTCGGACTGGAAGGCGATCGCCAGCAGGTCGCACATCAGCCGGGCCCGGTCGCCGAGGTCGGCGGGGTTGGCCGCCGGCGGCTCGACACCGGCGGGGGGCACGGGCACCGGCCGCGACGCGGCGTTGTCGAGACGGCGTTCGACCTCACGGAGCGCCGTGAAGTACTCGTCGATCTTGCGGCGGTCGCCGGGCCCGAGGCTCCGCTCCAGGCTCCGGGCGTCCTCGCGAACGACGTCGATCAGGCTGCGGCGACTGGCCTCACGGGCCCGGCGGTCGGCGGTCGAACCCGATCCGAACAGCCGCTCGAAGACGAGCCGCGGATCGGTCTCCAGGGGCAGCGGCTGGGAGGCCGACTTCCACGACATCGCCCAGCTGTAGACACAGGCGTAGCCCGTATCGCACGCCCCCTTGAGCCCGCCCGGCTCGCAGCCGAGTTCGAGTGACGGGAGCCTGGTCGCCTGCCCGACGACGCCGGCGGCGACCTGATCGGCGGAAATGCCCGCGAGGATATTGCTGCCGTCGGTCTTGCGCGGCTGGGCCCCGGTGAGAAACGCGGTCATCGCGCGGGCATGGTCGCCGCCGCCGTCGCCATGGGCCCGGGCCTTGTCGGCCGCGAGGCCGGAGATCACGAGGATGTCGTCACGGTGCGACTGCAGCGGGGCGAGGATCGGCGGTAGGTCGCCTGCCAGGTCGCCCGCGGCGGCCGGCCGCCAGCGCTGCATGTCGATGCCGTTTGGGACGTAGATAAACGCCAACCGCCGCGGTGCGGCGACGGTGCCGGAGCCCGCGAGGGCCTCGAGCCAGGGCAGACCCAGCGCCGCCCCGAGTCCGCGGAGCACGCTGCGGCGTTGCAGGAGACGGTGTCCGGTCATGGCATTCCTCCCGGCTGCGTCACGGTATGGTGTCAGCGACGGCCGTCTGCGGCCGCCGGAGGCGGAACTGCGGGCTGCGAACGACGGCCTTCACCAGTTCGGACACCCCACCCTCCTCATTATCGGCAGCGTGCTCGATCTCCGCCAGTGCGGGCTCGTCGCCGGGCTCCAACCCCCGGCCGATCGCGTAGATGAGGAGTTTTCTGGCCAGGCCGCGGACGAATTCCCGGCGATGGATCCGCAGGTGACGGCGCAGGCCGGAGACGCCATCGAGGGGCTGGCCGGAGCCGAAGTCTCCCCGGTCGTCAACCGGTCCGCCGTCCGAGTCGCGATCGCGAAGCCGGCCGAGCGGGTCGAAGCGTTCGAGCGTGAAGCCGAAGGCGTCCATCCGGCGATGGCAGCCGGCACAGGCTGGATCGGCACGGTGTCGCTCGAGCCGCGCGCGGAACGAGACAACGGCCGGGTCGCGGCCCTGCTCCTCGAGCGCGGGGACTTCCGGTGGTGCCGGCGGCGGCGCGGCGTCGAGCAGCGTCTCGAGGACCCATTTTCCGCGCTTCACGGGGGACGTCCGGGCCGGATTGGACGTCAGTGTGAGGACTGAACCCTGCGACACGAGCCCGGCCCGCGGCGTGTCCGTGAGCGAGACCCGGCGCCATTCCCGTTTTCCGAGCGGCGGATCCACGGCGAGGCCATAGTGCGCGGCCAGCGACCGGTTGACGAACGTGAACTCGCCGTCGAGCAGCTGCAGCAGCCCGTCCCGCCCGCGGAACACGGCACGAATGAACCGGCGTGTCTCCTCGACCATGTCCGCGGTGAGCTCTGGTCTCCAGCCGGGAACAGCCTGCGGATCGACGGCATGCGCCGCCAGCCGCTCCAGTCCCAGCCACTGCATGGCGAACTGGTCGACGAGAGCGTCGGCCCGCGGATCGGCGAGCATGCGCTCGACCTGCCCATCGATTCCAGATGCAAGTTCTCCGCGTTCCGCGATGGTCAGCAACTCCTCGTCGGGACACGAGCTCCAGAGGAAGTAGGAGAGCCGCGTGGCGAGTTCCACGTCGGGGACCGGCGTGACGGTGCGGACGTCGGCGGCCGGAGGTGATTCGAGGCGAAACAGGAACCGGGGAGAGGCGAGGACGGCGGCGATCGCCCGCCGCAGGCCGATGATCGCCGGCTCTCCCGCCGCCACGGCATCGGCGACGATGCGACACAGTCCGTCGAGTTGCGGATCGGGGACCGGCCCGCGCCAGGCGCGGCGGGCGAAGGACGCCAGAACGGGACGCGGATTCGCGGCGGCATCGGCCAGGGGCGTGTCGCCGAGGGTCGCCCGCATCGAGACGGGCCGGTTGTCGAGCGGCCCCGTGACCTCGATCCACTCGATGTGCAGGGTGGGCGCGGGCTGTTCCTCGGGCTGCCTCAGGCAGCCGATCGCCACGCCGCCGACGCCGGTGCGGCGCGCGACCATGGCCTCGATCGTCTGCGCCTCCTCGGGAGTGCGGGCGTCGATCGTGTGGGTGGAGAGGATCTCCCGGCGGCCCTCCGTCGGAGCCGCTCCCGCGATCCGCGCGAGCTCCGTTGGCGGGGACGTGATGGCGGTTTCCTTTCCGTCTGCCAGCAGGACGACCTCGACCGGCTGCCCGGCGGGGCTCGTGGCATAGAGCCGGGCGCGGATCCGGTATTCGGCGGTCGGTTCGAGTGCGAGCGGCAGCGAGAGCGGCCCGGTGAACGCCGGTTTGTCGCCGTCAGCATTGACCTCGCGAAACTCGACGCCGGCCAGGTCCTCGCGCGCCGGCCACAGGTGCCGTCCCTTGGTTCGGCGGGAGGGAGGGGCCGGCAGTTCGGCGGGGATCGCTTGGGCGGCGATCACCTCGGCCGCATCGAGCAGCCGCTCCATGAGGAGCGGCGACACGGTGAGAACGTCGGCGATGTTCGCGAAGCCATGCCCGACCTCGTCCTCGGGAAAGGCGGCCGCCGCGCGGAAATCCCCCTGGAACAGATCGCGGATCGTGGTGTCGAACTCGGCCCTGTTGAGGCGGCGGATGACGGCAGGCCCCGGATCGGGCGGGCCGGCGTCGGCTGTCGCGAACGCCCGGCGCACCTCGGCGACGAAGGCGTCCCGGGCGGCATCCGATGGTTGATCCGCCTCGGCCGGCGGCATCTCTCCGTGCACGACGCGGTCGAGGATCGCCCGCCAGCGGGACCGGTTGGAGCGGATGGTCGTCGGGGTCGCGAAGCCGTCGAGCGTCAACCCGGCATCCGGCTTCGGACCGGCGTGGCAGTCGAGGCAGTGGTCGCGCAGAAAGCCGGCGATCGACGGGGGCAGTTCCTCCGTCGCTGCGGCGACGGATCGGGGCCCGGCCAGCCAGACGACGATGAGCAGAGCAGCGGCATACCGCATCGGTAGCAGTTCTGGTGGAGCAGGTGTGAGGGGCAATTCCTACTGGAACCAGGTTCTCGGTGACATCTGTCGTCGATGCATCCGTGAGGGGTTACCCATGCACCGAAAGGCGAACCATCGGCTCGTTGCGTCGATTACCGGGCTCTCCCGGATGGAAGTATAGCCGTATCAGATGTCGGTCAGCCGCTCGGCGGAGTCGCCGAACCGGTCGAGCTCCAGGCCGCCCCAGTCCATGAGGCTGAGGAACAGGCTGCATAGCCGCCTGTTCGGCGCGGACGAGTAGTCGAGCGCCCGGCCGCCGCGGAGCTTTCCCCCCGCCCCCCCGAGGAGGACGATCGGCACATGCTTGGCGTCGTGGTTGCCGTGGAGCATGCTCGAGCAGTGCATGATCGTGCTGTTGTCGAGGAGCGTCCTGTCCCCCTCCCGGACCTCCGCCATCCGCTCGCAGAGGTAGGCGAGCTGCGACGTGAAGAACTGATTGACGGGGACGAGCGCCGGTGCCTGGGTGTGCGACAGCTGATGGTGCTGGTCGGTGGCGCCCGCATGGGCGTGGGTGAGAATCGAGCCGTCGTTGCAGTACTTGAGGGTCGCGGTCCGCGTCGAGTCGGTGCGGAAGGCGAGGAGCAGGATGTCGTTCATCAGCCGCCAATACGCGGGGATCTCGCCGGGAATGCCATCCGCCGGCCGGTCGCGGTCGGGCCTGTCGAGACCCGGCTTCCAGCCGGCTCTGTCACGCTCCTGGCCCGCACGCTTGATGCGGCCTTCGACCTCATGGACGCTGCCCAGGAACTCCTCGAACCGCTGCCGGTCGGAGACGGAGAGCCGCTGGCGGAGCGACTTCGCGTCCTCCAGCACCGCATCGACGACCCGTCGATCCCCGCGGCCGCGATCGGTGTTGAAGAGCTGGTCGAAGGCCAGGGCCGGCCGAGTCTCGGTCCACGTCGGCGAGACCTCGGAACTCCAGGAGATGTGCGAGCTGTAGAGCAGGGGGTGGCCGTCCTGGAGGCCCGGGATAACGTCCTCGCAGCCGAGCACGAGGGACGGGATGCGGGTGCGGTCGCCGATCTTTTTCGCCATCAACTGGTCGAAACTGACGCCCGTCCGTACCTCAGTCTTCGACATCGTCGCGCCACTGAGCATGTTGCCCGTCTGCATGCAGTGGATGACGCCGTTGTTCGCCTGCTCGTGCCACAGGCCGCGGACGAACACCATCCGCTCCCGCCACGGCTCCAGCGGCTTCAGGCAGGGTCCGAGTTCCATCCCTGTTCCCACCCCCTTGGCCCACCAGTGGTTGGAGTGGAAACCCATGCCGGTGAACGTGACGAGGGTTCGCGTCGGCGCGAGAGGGGCGTCGGCGGCGGCACGTGCCGATGCAAAGGGGAGCGACTCGAGCCACGGCAGGGCCATCGAGACGCCGAGGCCGCGGAGCAGCGTGCGGCGCGAGGGGTGGACGCGATGAGTCACGGGCATGGCAGGAAACCCTCGGGGATGTCAGGGGGCCTTGGCGGCGGTTGCCGGAGGCGGCGACGACGCGGGGCGGATGCAGCGAAACTGCTCGCTCCGGACGATGACGAGCAGGGCATCGGACCAGCGGCCGCCGGCGACCATCGTCTTGGCGACGTCGTCGACGAGTTTTCGGTCCGACAGTTCGACAGACCGGCCCAACGCGTAGCCGGTCAGTTTCCGGGCCAGGGAATTCAGCAGGTCGGCGCGACGCCGACCGGCGACGTAGGTCCGCAGCCCCGTGAAGTCGTCGAGCACGGTGCCGTCGCGCAGCGTCGCGCTGGCCTCGCCCGGCTTGAGATCGCCGGCAGGTCGCAGCCGGCCGAGAGCGTCGAACCGCTCGAGCGCGATGCCGAAGGGATCGATCCGCTCGTGGCAGCCGGCACAGGCGGCATCCTGCCGATGCCGCTCGGTCATCGCGCGGACGCTGAGCCCTGGCGGCGGCGTCTCGGGGAGCGGCGGCACATCGGCGGGCACCTTCGGCAGCCGCTCGCCGAGCATCTGCACGACCCACGCGCCGCGCTTGACGGGGCTCGTCCGTGCGGCAGCGGACTGCCTGGCCAGCACCGCTCCCAGGCCGAGCAGGCCGCCGCGCCCGCGCGAGGCGACGTTCTCGACCCGGCGCCACTCCGGACCGGTGATGTCGGGAATGCCGTAGTGCTTCGCCAGCACCTCGTTGACGATGACGGCGTCGGCGTCGATCAGGTCGGCCACGTGCCGGTCGTTGACGAGGAGATCCTCGAACAGCCGGATCGGCTCCTCGGCCAACGCGTCGCGCAGGGCGGGCGTGAACTCGGGAAAGTGCTCGAGGCTCCGGCCGTGATTCGTGGCGAAGTCGTGGACTCCGAGCCAGCGGGCACCGAACTCCGCCGCCATGCCGTGGATCCTGCCGTCCGCGAGCATCCGGCGCACCTGCGCCTCCATGACCGCCGGCTCGTGGAGCCGTCCGGCGGCGGCCCGCAGTTCCTCGTCGGGAATCGAGTCCCAGAGCATGAAACTCAGCCGGCTCGCCAGTTCGTCTCCCGTCACCGGCCGCCAGCGCGGACCGGCGGCCGGCGACTCGACCCGGTACAGGAACCACGGGGACGAGAGGACGCGGGCCAGGGCATCGCGAAACGCCTCGTCGTGCCCGATACCGGTATTGAGGACGGCACGGTAGCCATCGAGCAGGGCCTGCCGCTCGGCGGCGGCAAGGGGGCGGCGCCAGGCACGGGCGGCGAAGGCCAGCAGGGCGTCGAGATGCCGCGGCTCCGCCGCGGCCAGTGCGGCCGCGAGGTCGGCCTTCTCCTTCCGGACGCGGTGGGCAAACTCCTGGATGACGAAGAACATGATCCGGGCGTTGTCGTTGGGCCTGCGGTAGTACTGGACGATCTCGTCGTACATCCGCGGCGTGGCGAATGCATTCAGGCTGACGAACCGCAGTTCGCTCCACAGCCGGTCCAGCTCGGCCCGGCCGGCATCGTCGAGGAGGAGCCGGCGCAGCGGCTCGTCCTCGCGGTGGTACATGAACAGGCTCCCCTGCGCGTCCCGGGGAATGATCGGCGCGAAGAGCACGGCCGGGGGAAAGAGGGCGCGAAACTCGGCCGCCGGCCGGGCACGCTCGGCGGCGAGGTGGGCGGGAACGACGACCGGCGTTCGCCGGTCGCCGGCGTTCGCCGTCGGCACCGGCTCACTCGTCGGGCCGCCGCCACCGGTGCTGGCGATCAGAAACGCCTGAACCGCGGCCATGTCCGGGGCGGCGGCGTCGAGGCTCACGTCGGCGCGGATGAAACGCGGCAGCGTGAGCGCCTGCAGAAGCGATGCGGGGAGCGTGCGGAGCCTGATCAGGACTTCGGCCCCCGCCGGGATCACGAGGGCCGACTTCGGCACCGGACGGCCCTGCGGATGATGGCCGAACTGCAGCCCCGAGGCCTGCTCGACGGCGATCCGCAGGTCCTCGTGCTCCGCGAGGATCAGCGGGGGACCATCGCCCCCTTCGAGCCGCAGGCTGTCCCAGATCACGAACGGCGGGGCGGGGTGTGGGCCGGCCGCGCCCGCCCACGGGTCGGCCGCATCGACCTGCCGCGAAATCAGTCGGAACTCGGGATCGCGGGCGAATCCCGCGACGCGGGCCCTGCCGACCACGCGGCGGATCTCCTCCCAGGCGGGAAAGCCGTTGCCGACGGCGAGCACGGCGTTCGTCTTGTAGTTTCCCAGAAACAGCTGCGCCTGCGTCGCCTTGATCTGTTGGAGCACCGGCTTCGGGTCGCTCGTCGCAGCCCGCCACTTGTCGCGGACGGCGTCGAGCAGGGGTGACGGCGTCGTCCCGCTGAGCCCCATCCACAGGGCGGTCAGGTAAACGGGATTGAGGTTGTCCTGCGCGGCCAACGCCGCGATCGCCGGCTGTCCGCCTGTTGCGAGCCGGTCGCGGTTCCGCATCGTCGCCACGAGGTGCTTCTCCAGCGCCGGCTCACCGTTCGGCCCGGCGTGCCGATCGTGGAAGCCGCGGAGCGCCGTCAGCGCCTCGTCCGTCCACACCGGCCGATCGGGCGCTGCCGAGAAGCGAATGCCGGTGGGGAGCAGCACGACGCGGGCGGCGACGTCGCGGGCGGTCTGCAGGTAACGCTCGAACAGGCCGGGCGTCATCGGCATGGCGTCGCCGACGTTGGCGAAGCCCTCACCACCGACGCCGTCGACGGGAAACTCCCGGGCCCGCGTCGGCTTCATGTCGATGCCGGTCAGGTCCCGCACCGCGTTGTCGTAGGCGGGATTTGTCAGCCGGCGCAGGGTGACCGGGCCGGGATCGCCGGCCCGGGCGTCGGCTTCGGCGTCGAGGGGGACGGCGATCCAGGCCAGCAGCTGCTCCCGCTCGGCCGCGGTCGGCTGCGGGGCTTCCTTGGGGGGCATGTCCCCTTCACGCAACCTGCCGGCCACGGCCTCGAGCACCTTCGGCCTGGCGACGATCGCTGCGGCCGTCGTGAACGCCGTCAGGTCGAGGTCGTTGTCCTTGGGGGTCCTGCCGTGGCACTGCCCGCAGGTCTTCACGAGCAGGGGGTGGATCTCCCTGGCGTACGCCTGCCCGAGGTCGGCGGCCGGTGCGGCAGCGGACGGGGCCGCCCACACGCCGAGAACCACGGCGAGAACCATGGCCGGTCGCCGCCGGCGGTCGACCCGCGACGGATGGTTGCCCGGGCCATTCGTGGGTTGTGCAGTTACGCCGTGGGTCATGGACACGCTCGATCCACGTCGCCGGCCCTCGATGCACGAAGTATACCGGTTCGGTCGCGGCTGGTAAAAGGCCTGTGTAGGGTCCAGACTGGCTCGCGCGTGGATGGGCACGAACCGCAGCGTGGACCGGGGGGAGAAGCACCATGGTCAAGCAGGTGGCCGTCGTCGTGATGCTGGCGATCGCAGCCAGCGACAGCGGAGCCGTGGCGGCGGATGGGGCGTACCAGCCGCCGGACCTGGCAGGCGTCACGTGGCTGGACCAGCCGCGGCACGACCCGGTCGTGCTCGTCGAGGACGGGGGGGCGCGGTGCGTGGTCCACGTGGCCGCGGGTCGGGGCGGAAAAGACGATGCCGTGCCTCCTCCGTTCCTCAAGCAGTTCGTCGCCGAACTGGTCGCCTGCATCAAGGCGTCGACCGGCGCCACGCTGGAGGTGGTGGATGCCGCGCCCGCTCCGGACCAGCCGGCAATCATCATCGGCGACTGTGCCGAGAGCCGGCAGGCCGGCATCGACCCCGCCGGGCTTCCGGCCGAGGGATTCGTCGTCAAGACCGCGGCCGGACGGGTGTATCTCGTCGGCAGCAGGCACCCCCTCCCGGGCAAGCCCAACGGCGGCGTTGCCTGGGCGGTCGCCGACTTCCTGGAGCGGATCGTCGGCGTCCGCTGGTACTGGCCCGCGGCCGGCGGCGGCCGGTCGGTGCCGCGCCGGACGACGCTCGCCGTGGAACCGGTCCACTACCGAGACGCTCCCGTCTTCGCCCTGCGGCGGATGTATCAGGACTGGTGGTTCATGCAGGCCCGCTCTCGTGACGAAACGTTGTCTCCGCTCGATCGCGAACTGTTTCCCAAGGGGGGCGAGCCGCTGTGGTTCGGCACTCAGTTGCTCCTCGTTCGCGGCGAGGATGGCTGGCAGCCCGAGCGGGTCATGCAGGGAGCCCGCGTCTTCGAGTACGGCCCCGGGCTGCCCGCCGAGCCGGCGGCGATGTTTCAGCTGCTGGCCGACGGGAGCCGGTCGCGGGTCGCCTTCTGCCTGTCGGCGCCGGAGACGTTGCAGTTCTACATCGACGGCATGCAGCGGGCCTGGGGGGACGGCGGGAAGGGACCGCGGCCCGGCGGCATCACGGCCACGGGCATCAACATCTGGTCCCCGGGCACGATGGGCTGGGAGCCGCTGGTGGGCACGTGCCACTGCGAGCGTTGCCGGGCGACGGTCGCACGGGATGGCGAGGCGGCCCTCGTCGGAGGTTTCTTGCGCGACGTGTGCATCGCCGTCGCGAACCGCTGGCCGGGCAAGGAGGTGATCTACGCGCCCTTCACGGTCCCGGAGTGCGCCCGGGGAATCACCTATCCCGACAACCTCGTCGTCCATTCGCTCGACGTGGGCACGCTCGGCCTCTGGCAGCAGCCGGCCGTCCGGGCGGTCGCGGAGCGCTACAGCCGCGACTGGCGGCAGGCCTCCGGGCGGAAGATCGGTCTGTGGGTCGACTTTCAAAGCCCCAGCGACTGGACGCATGGGCCGGTCCAGTTCCCGCACCTCGCCCGCGACTTCTTTGCGGCCAATCGCGAGGCGATCGCCGGTGCCCAGGCCTTGACCTACGGCGCCGCCTGCCAGATCACGGCGGCACCGACCGCTTATATCTGGATGAAGTCGCTGTGGAACCCCGACTTCGACGTCGATGCCGCGCTCGATGAGATGTGCCGCCGGCTGTTCGGCGCGGGGGCCAAGCCCGCCCGGGACCTGCTCCGGCTGCAGTGCGACCGCTGGGAGCGGCTGCCGGCGGGTGTCGCGTTGCGGGGCGATGAAAATCGCATCCCGCCGGCGGCGTTCAGAAGCATCTGGCCGGCGGCCGTGGTGGCCAGCATGAAGGCGCTCCGCGACGAGGCCCGGGCCGCCATCGACAGGGCCGACGACGCCGACGCGCGGCGGGCATTCGCCTATTGGACGTGGACGTTCGACGAGTTCGTCAAAGATGCCGCGGCCATCGAGGCCGCCGCGCAGCCTGACGCCCCCGGCATCGCGCCGGCCGACGCGACGCCGGAGCGGTTTCGCGGCGGCGACGCCGCGGCGACGATCGTCGCGGTCGGCGCCGTCCGCCGCGAAGACGCGCCGGCCGCCGGGCAGAGCGTGATCCGCTTCGACATCCGGTCGGGCAACGCCTGGCGGGCCCGCTGGACCGAGCCGGCCGCCACCTCGGCGACCGGCCGCGACGAGCCGGTCGAGAGTTGGAGTTCGGCCTGGGTGTTCGCGAAGTTTCGTCGTCCGGGGGGCGATGGCTACGCCCATGCCACGCTCGCCACGGACCGCGGCGACCATGCCGTGCCCGCCGCTGCAACCCTCGAGGTCGGCCTCACCGCGGGACGGGGCAGGGGAGTGTTCATCCATCGCGCGGCCGCGGGGCAGGGTCCGCTCGACATCGCCGACGTCGGGCTGCGCTGGCTGCACGCTGCCGACGGCGTCGAGGATCCGACCGGGGTGGACATCAAGGTGTTCGCCATCGACATGGTGCGGGTGCCTGCCGGGGCGTTTCACGTCGGGTCCGGTGGCGGTGAGGCGGGGGCGTTTGGCGTTGGGGGCGCGGCGCCGGGCCCGTTCCTCGTCGATGCGACGTGGAGCGGACCGGCGGCGGCCGGCGGCAGCGTCCGACGGATCGGCACCGAACCGGGCATGCTCTGGGCCGGCGACGCCGCGACCCGCGGGGTCGCCGCGCCGCTTCACGACGGGTTTCCGACCGGTCACGATGCCTTCTACTGCATGCGGTACGAGCTCACCCGCGGTCAGTTCGTCGATTTTCTGAACACGCTCTCCGCCGCCGAGTTCGCCGACACGTCGGCCGGGGACGAGGGGCACGCGGTCCGTCACGTCACCGCCGCGGGCCGCTACGGGCTCCAGGGCGCGTGGCCCGGGCTCGTCGCCCGGAGGCCGCACCAGGCCTGCAACCTGCTCTCCTGGTGGGACGGGGCGAAGCACGCCTCGTGGGCGGCGCTGCGGCCGCTGACCGAGTTGGAGTACGAAAAGGCGTGCCGGGGCCCGCGCCGGGCGCTGGCCGGCGAGTATGCGTGGGGCACAGCCGCGATCGCGAAGGCGGAGTATGCCGTCGCCGACGAGGGCGGGCGGGGCGAGCGGATCGTCGGCGGCGCGCTGGACACGGCCGGCAACGCCAACCACGACCTGACGCTGCCCGCGTTCTTCGGCGGGCCGGTGAGCCCGTACATCAACGGCGTGCCGGGCGGGCCGATGCGACCGGGGATCTTTGCCACGGCGACGACCGGCCGCATTCCTGCCGGCGGTTCCTACTGGGGCATCATGGAACTCTCCGGCAACGTGCGCGAGCAGGTGGTGACGGTGGCCGACGCGGCGGGCAGATCGTTTGGCGGCAGTCATGGTGATGGCACGGCGACTCCCCCTGCCGACTGGCCGCCGGCACGGTTCAGCAAGCGCAATCCCAAGGATGCTGGGAAGGCCGATGGCCGGGGATCGGGCGTCCGTGGTGGATCGTACGCGGACATGCCCGACGCGCTACGGGTGTCGGACCGGAGTCGGAGCCTGTTCGCACCGCGGCAGTCGGATTTCAGCCCGCAGTGCCGGCCCGACTGGAATGGGTGGCGGGGCGCGCGCGCGGCTCCTTGATCGAGGTGTGGTGTGCGACGCGCCCAACCCGCCGGAGGACGCGGGCGATCGATCGCCCAACCCGCCGGAGGACGGCAGAAGTCTCGTCGCTGAGGCAGGATAGCCTCACGCTCCTCGAGCTTC
>Ga0208721_1000217_pt1 | contig 13423 bp, 15 predicted proteins | sample LakMenEpi17Aug10_FD_150705 | JGI IMG/M metagenome (GOLD analysis project Ga0208721, IMG submission 150705) | Freshwater microbial communities from Lake Mendota, WI - 17AUG2010 deep hole epilimnion (SPAdes) | ecosystem: Environmental > Aquatic > Freshwater > Lentic | place: Lake Mendota, Madison... | reverse complement strand
TGGTATAGACATACCTTGGCAAGCTGGTACATTATATGATCAAATAAACATGTCGATGGCGTTTCTTAATGGATATAAGTTATTAAACGATCAGACTTGGTTAGACAGATCATTAACACTTGCAGAAGCTATAGAAACTTATTATTACAATGGTAATAGTACACTACCACATTGGTTAATAAATGTAAGATCTTCAATTGGGTCTATACAGACCAATCAACTGTTTGAAGTATACTCACCCAGTAACAACGGTTACACAGCATTTCCTGCTTCCGTAACGGCTTTATCAACGAATCAAGTTAATATCAAAGCTTCTTGGTTGCCTATGTTGTGGGAGCTTTACGATGAATTGTATTTGATAACTCAAAACAGTATATGGCAAACAAGATCCAATAAAATAAAAACTGGTTTTCAATCTATTATAAATTACTCGCCTAATACCGTTAACAGTGAGTTATTTACATCTTCTATAGTACGACAAAATAACGTTGTAACTAATCGTTACGGAGATCGCTATTTGATCTCTCAGAATTTATGGGGATTGGTTGGTACGAATACTAATCAACTTTTAGCGGCGATCGACAATTTAGCTAAAGCTCAAATAAAATATGCAGAGATCAATGATGATTTTGGGCCTTTTGCTTTTAGAATATCGCCTATTAATTCCCTATGGCAGTTAAATACTGTTACAGGGAATCTTGCTACTCTTATCCTTTATAGAAATCAAGCCAACCCTATGGAACAAGGGTCAGATTCAGGTTTCTCACAGGCTCAATTTGGTCTATGGTTGGCTAAAGCTCTTTATTATTCAAATACTAAATTCGATAGTTTACAGAAACTTTTGATGGATTGGCTAAATTGGGTAGATGGTAAATGGTGTTCTATAGAACCGGATTTTCCTCCTACACGATTCTCAGAAAAGAACACACCTTATCCAGATAGTGATCCAGCTACACAAGCATTAATAGGAGAGTCGGCTTTGTGGGCTAACCTTAATGGAGAAGATGCTGGCACTACTTTTAGATTGATTCTGAGAAGTTATGAATATCTACAAAAACAATTTGAAGGCGATCTGACCCGTATTATGTATGGAAGTTGGTCTAAAGACAAACAAATTTACATTGGAGAGATGTTAAAAAATTATGATTCTAGAACTCATAGTTGTGTAATCAACTTTTTGACATTATTGGCAATATATAAAGATCAATTGGTATATCCTAGTTGCACCGAGTCAATAAGAACACCTTTGTTACAACAAACGATGGAATCTTGCTGTGGTAGTCCTACTATACCTTGTGGTATATACACTCTAACTGGCGAAGTTAAACCAACTGGTGAAAGTGTATTCAACAATTGTGCTATGATGGTACGATTAACTGTATCTAGCTATTATTAGGGTTTCTCATGGGTCTTAGCACCAACTATTTTGACGTAGGTTTTCGTGTATATTATAGAGTGAAGAGTATGTTACATGAAGAAACATACCTTGATGCTTATACTATTTACACAGCAGACGACCCAAAAAACAATGTTGACATTTATGAAGGAAATATACAGATAACGAGATCTTTTGATCCTCCGTCACATGTCCCTTTATTTGATCCTAGAGAAAAAAGAGGTATATCTATACATCATCAATTAGGATCTAGAGGTTTCCACACTGGAACAGGTCTTTTCAGTGGTATATTAGAACAACCTTTTCTGTATCATGGATACACTACCGCAAACGCGCCAAGACTGTATATAGGAGTAAGACGTACAGGATCTCCAAAATGGTTTTATAAATTACCGGCTAATGTCAACTTTTCCAGTTATAAAGGGGAGAACATATACGACAAAGATACAAGATCTAAAACTCCCGCAGTAAAAACATCTGTTTATGTATCAGGGAGCGAAGGTTTTCCTGATTATGATCCAATGGATATACGTGGCCTTGATGATACGTCTACTGATACCGAATCAAGAGTATTACAGTTACATGTATCTTATATGCCTAACGGTGACTACTATCTATTAATGTCCGATCAACGAACAAAAGTATTGGGTGGCGGAAGCTTTTTCGGTAGAGTTTGGATACCTTTGAAAAATGACGGAACCTATTAGTTTCTATTTTAATATATACAAAAACGAGATTTATGCCAGCAGACTAGTTTTTCAAATACGAAATTTTTATCCAACCTCAGAGATTTTAATTATATCTGATGGTCAAGCTAATTTATTCTCTATGAATCAGATCCGTGATTATCACGATCGCATATTTCCTAACTCTCCCCCATTTACATTGATAAAAGGCGATCGCTTAAAAAATGTAGGTCCAGAATTCACTCAACGTAATTTCAAATGCGTACTTAATAATACAACTAGCGATCTTATTATCAAATTAGATCCCGATTCTTATATATGGAGATCGTTTAACTATATTCCAGAGGGTGATTGGATAGGAGATGTGAGATTTCTGCCTGCACCTTACCTATCAAGACAATTTAATTTTATTTCTGGTGGTTGTTTTGGTATGCGTAGAAATGTTATAAAAGAAATATACGATAGCAACTTGTTATTAGGTGACGAATATCGTACAGAGGAAAGTTTCTACGACAGATATAGGATGAACAGAAAATACGGAGATCCTATCACTAATGAACTTATATACAGAGAAAATCTAGTATTAGATGATGTGGCTAATAGACTAGGCGTAACACCTGTTCAATGGGATGAAGTATATTGTACACAACATGGAGAACAACTACAAAATCCCGATGATCTAAAGTATGCTGTAACACACCCTGTAAGGTACATATTTTGACTACCTTTCAGAAACGAAAACGTTGTTATGATATAGTTACCTTAGCTATATAAACTAAAAAAAATGCCTACCAGGAACATATCAGTTTTAGACGGTAATACCAATCCGGCTATACTCCTTTCAGAAGATAAAGGGTTGTCTGGTTCGGTGCCTATATACACACCTCATTCTTATGATGAGGTGCTTGCTGACATGGGAAATTATGGAATCGCTGAAGTGTACCTAAGCGGAACCATCTCTACAAGTGGTAACAATACGATTGTAGCGGCTCCTGGTAGTGGTAACTATATCAGAATACTAAATTTAGAACTTCAAAACGAAAGCGCTGTAGAAACATTAGCGATCGTTCGAAGTGGTACATCTACAGATCGCAGGAGAGTTTTACTGTCAGCAAAAGGTACAGTTGGTTTTAGAGATCGGGTAGAGTATCATCCTCATTCACCTTTAGACTTAGCAAGTAATTCAGCTCTTGTTATTAATCTTAATGGTGCCAACATCATAGGTTATAATATAGCCTACGTGGTAAGGACGGTGTGATGTACACTACTATTTATTTACATGGTTCTCTACGAAAGAAATATGGTAAAGAATTTAGATGTGTAGCGCATAGCACCAAAGATTGTGTTAGATTTCTAGAAGTTAATTTCAAAGACTTCAGACAATTCATCCTAGATGAAACAGAAAAAGGTACATTCTTCAAAGTCAGACACGGAAATTATGAAATAGGAGAAGATGAACTATCAGATCCTATAGTAAAAGATAAAAGTGTTCATATTACAGCTTTACCTAGTGGTGCTGGTAAAGTAGGAAAAATAATCCTTGGTACAGCTCTTATTGCTGGAGGATTGATATTCTCTGGAGGTCTATTAGGTCTGAGCGCTGTTCAATTAATCGTTACAGGTTCTTTATTACTTGTATCCGGCTTAATGGGACAAAAACCTAAAAATGATGCTGATAAAGAGAACGAAAAATCTTTTATATTTTCTGGCGTTTCCAACACAGCAGAAATAGGACAGCGTATATATGTAGTATATGGTGTTATGCTAGCGCCATCTATGGTATTATCTGCCACCGTGCGATCGTACATCACAGCCACTAATGTAGGTGGATCGTGATGAAATTTGATGAGTTTTGGGGTGAAGGAGGAGGATGTCTTAGTGGTGATACTCTTATACAGACACCATTAGGATTAATACCCATACAAAATATAAAAACAGGGGATGAAGTATTTTGTTTCTCTCCCGAAAATAAAATATCTATCAAAAAAGTATTATCTACAAACATTCACCACGACCAACAAGTATTTAGATATACCTATTGGGGTGGTTATGTAATAGCAACTCCAAATCATGCGTTCTATACAGAACGTAATTCTTTCAAAGAAATTGGTAAATGGAATATAGACGAATTCTTTATTGACAAATATTTAGAATACAGACCGTTACTAAAGGTAGAAGAAGAACTAGAAAGAACCACTGTGTACAATTTTGTTGTAGATGACTACCATACATATCTTGTAGGCGAACATGGTATTTTTTCTAGTAACGGTGGTGGCGGCAAATCTAAAAACCCTGACGTAGATCCTGATACGGCACTCAGTTCTGCAAGAGCCGTAGTAGTAGAAGCTTTATCAGAAGGTCCAATAGAAGGCTTATTAGAAGGCGATCGTTCTATTTATTTGGATAGAACGCCTGTAGGTAATAGTGATGGTAGTAAAAACTTTACGGGCTTTAAGTGGGATAGTAGAAATGGTACAGGTTCACAAAGACTATTAGATGCCACCGTTAAAGAAGGACTTACATCTGAAACCAGTGTTAATACAGAAGTAAAATATAATATACCTATTTCAAGAACTTTCACTGTTAGTGATATAAGTTTTGTAAGAGTTAGACTAGCATTTCAGGTACAACAATATGAAGAAGATGGTGACGTAGTTGCGAGTCGGATGGCGTTCAGAATACAATTAACCGATATTGGTGGTGTTGCAACAGTTCATTCCGACGATCGCACAGTAAAATTTTCTAGTGCTACAGAATTTGAATACAATATACCGATCGCGTATACAAATTTTTCAAGACCTATCACTATAAGAGTAGAAAAGTTAGTACAAGAACCAACACCTAACAGTAATTTACAGAATACTATTCAATTTGTAAGTTACACCACTGTCGTAAATGATACCAAGATAAATTATGCTCATACGGCTGTAGTGAGCGCTGAGTTTGACGCAGAACAATTCTCTAGTGAACCACAAAGAGGGTATAAGATCGGTGGTAGGACTGTAGCCATTCCTAGTAATGCTGTAGTTAACGACACAGATCGCGGCTTGGACTTCAGTGGGATATGGGATGGTACTCTTTATGAGCCACCCATAGCGACATCTGATCCGGTGTGGCAGTTATATGACATTCTAACTAATAGTCGTTATGGTTTAGGTAAACAGATAGATTCTTGTCAGGTATCCTCGTATGATCTATATGACATATCTAGATATAATAATGAGTTTGTAACTAATGGTTTTGGTGGTACAGAACGTAGATTTAGATGTAATACTGTACTTCAACAAGGAGAAGCCGCACATAAAGTATTAGAAGGATTTTTGAGTGCTTGTAATTCTCATTATTATTGGGATGGCACATGCTTAAAATTCTGGCAGGATAAACCTAGTGATGTTATTCAACAATTTACTAATGCTGATGTAGAAAACGGTATGTTCAGTTACTCATCAACTGATATACAAACAAGATATTCAGTCGCTTATGTAACATGGAATGATCCAGATGATTACTATAGACAAACAGTAGAATCAATAGAAGTACAAGACGCTCTTAAAAAATTTGGTTATAGAGAAACTGATTTTGCAGCTTATGGATGTACATCTAGAGGTCAAGCCTATAGACAAGGACGTTATCAGGTTTATTCTAATTTCCTAGAAACAGAAACCGTGTCCTTCAAGTGTAGATTAATTGGGCTTTTTGTACGACCTGGTGATATTATAAACGTCATAGATTGGAAGAGATCTAAAAAACGTTATGGCGGTTTGATAACATCAGCTACAAGTACAACGATAGAATTAGATCAAGAAATAATATTACCAAATGCGTCAGGTTATTCTATAACTTGCACCATGCCAGATTTAACAATAGAAACTAAGACGATTAGTAACGGGGCAGGTTCTACGGATACCATACAAGTATCAACTCCTTTTACTACAATTCCGCTACAAGAATCTAACTGGTTTATAGACGTTATAAATACAAAAAAATATAGAGTACAAGTAATAAAAGTAGACGCTGAAGACAGTGGTTTGATAGAAATTCTGGCTACCGAATATCGAGAAGACAAATTCAATATAATTGAAAATGGATGGGAGTTAGAATCCACAGAAAAAGAAGAAGAAATTCCTGTTATACCACCACCACCTATAAATTTAGGTGTCGGTTTTGTAGAACAAAGCGCTAATGTATTTAAATTAATAGGACGATGGAGTAAACCCGAAACGGGCGGATCTTTTATAACTTCTTATCAAGTCCAATGGAAACGAGGTGCTACGGGTTCGTGGTCGCCCATATTGTCGGTGTCTACTAGTGAGTTGATAATAGAAAATCTGTCTAGTGGCACTTACTATATCCGTGTAGCAAGTGTCTTACTAAATGGTGGTATAAGTCAATATGTAGAATCGTCACCAGCGATCGCAGGTGCTACACAAAATCTATATCTATCTTTTAACAGACGTTTAGGTATAATCGCAGCATGACACAATTCAAACAGTCTTTAATAAGCTTAGATCAATCTAGTGACGTTTATATATACATATTGAGGGATTTTAATCCTGATAATCCATTCGATGTATTTCGCTTCTCTAACCAACAAGTGTCTTGGGGTGGTAGCATAAGTTTAATCCCTGTTACACACAAAACTATAGAAATTACATCTACTGGCCCTGTACCAAGATTAGAAATCACCGTAGGAGATCCTAATGGTGTTATATCAAATTTAATTGACTCTGTAGATGGACTAGAAGGTTCTTCTCTAAAAATAATAAGAACAAAATTTAGATTCACAGATGGTGGATCTACACCAGATTCTACTGCAAAGTTACAAGAAATAGATTACATAATAAGTAGAGTAATATCTTATGAACCTTGGATGCAAATAACATTTGAGGGCTCATCGCCATTAGAATTCGGTCAAGCTACTTTACCTAGTAGATATGCACTGCGATCTTGTGTATGGGAATATAGAGGCCCTGAGTGTGGATATACAGGAACGAATATGTTCACGTTAGCTGATCAAGCTACAGCAGATCCCACAAAAGACGAATGCGGTAAATCAATAAGATCTTGTAAACTACGTTTTGGTAATAATCTTCTATTGCCAACAAGTGCCTTTCCTACACTATCTAGGAGATAATCTCCATACAGAATGTAAACGTCCTGTATGCCATCTAGGACCGCTCCATAGGTCAACACGGCTGAAAGTACCCGATTCTAACGTGTGTAATATAGTAGCATAACGATCGCTTGTAGCAGATTCTACAATTACACCACTATGATTGGCTACACGACTACCGAACGATCGCATTAGTACGATATCCCCTTTTTTAGGGGTTTCAGTATTAACTTGTGTCAGCCCTGGATGATTTAGTAATAGATCGTAATACATTCCATCCTTACTACTTTTACTAGCTTCTTTATACCAATCATCGCCCAACGGTCTTGGATAATCAGTTATATCAAAATTAAAAAACATTTTATAATACGCTCTTATGAGCCAAGCACAATCAGCTCTAGCCCAAGAAAATGGTACATTTAATAGATAATCTAAGGTGCCATAATTATCAGGTTCTCTTAATGGATAAGGATATATATAGTCAGCATCAAACATATCCCACATATCAAATGTAGTGTGATACATAATATAGGGTATTTGATGAGATCTAGATTGTTCGATGTCTCTTAATGACAAATACCCAGGTGTGTATTCTGTATTGTGAGAATGATAGATCGCTATAATATCGTCTTCATAGCGATCAAATGATTCTTGTTCTGGTATAAAAGAATCGTTTGGTTTTTCAGATATGTTAGTAACAGGAATAACTGATAAATCTTTCAATACGAAACCGCAACGTTCATTATTAACGTCGATCGTACAATCCCGAACGATCGCCTCTTTAACGCGATCGTTCAATATATCGCTAGGTTTCATTAGTTTCAATTCTCCTTAGATCACGTTTTACGAGGGTAGGCTAATCCCGATGTAGGTCTAACAGATCCACCAGTATTTACAGGATTACCACTTTCTATGGTTTTTACAAATGGATTAGTTAGAGGATTATCGATAGAGGATTGTATGTTACCTATTGGGGTTACAGTACCTGTAGCGATCATAGGTCTTATGTCTGAAGTTTCAAGACTGACAAAAGGGCCACTCAAGATAACAAGATTGGGATTATTTGACGCGGCTATCCAAGTCATTATGTTGTCTCCACTACCCAGTTACGTTGAGATACACCGTAAAACACTCTGTTATTGGCTGCATAATAACCACCAAAGTTAAACGCTGTATCAAAGGTAATCCACAGTTTTGGGTGCGCCGGGTAAACAAGTCTATTACTTGCGTTTTGTCCTCCGGTATAGCTATTAGAAGATGTAATAAAGGGAATTCTACCTATAGAGTTCGTAAAAGGGTGAGAAGCAACAAAACCAATACCCTGCAAAGCAACATTAGAGGCTAGATCAGGATTCTGAAAAATACCATAATAAGAACCGCCATCATCAGCTTCTACAGCCCAATTACCGTTAGTATCTTTGAATATAGCAATGACATCTCTATACGGCGTATTATTTGCCATATTCCAGCCAAGAATAAAAAATTCTTGTCCGGGATCGGAAGATGAAGCAATAATAAATTCAGCAGCAGCACCTGATATATACCAGCCAATGCTGGTACGAGATGAAACTACATTAACGATTCCGCCATAACCATCATTCGTGGTATTGTCAGTCCAGCCCGATATAGGAAACAACTCACCTCTTGCACCACTAGTATTATTACCTGATGTGATAATACTAGCGAAATGAAACATAAATCCAGGTTGTATTCCATCAGCAAAACGAATCACCCAACCTACCCTAGTACCTGTAGAACTAAGTGGATTTCTTAAAGCCGTAACTTGCTTCGAGGCGTTGACGCTATTTGCATTTACGGCTGTAATCCATGAATTTAATTTTGCATCTATCTGTAATGGCGCATTAGCAGCGTCTGTTGATTTCCAGTTATAATTTAACGCTGAAAATAATTGATATTCTACTGATACAGGCATTAGTTAAACCTCACTCCGTTTATAGTCACAGCGATCGTCTGTGTCGTAGAATCAGTATTTTTTAGACGAAAGAATACATTTGCAGAAGCCCAATAGTTAACAGTAGGTGTAAGAGATACTGTAGATGATCCTGTAAAGATAATATCAGCTAAAACACCGCTACTAGGTTGAGGATCTGCTGTTATTAAACGGGCGTTATCAGCCGTTCTAGCCGCTTCACTAATATACGCTGTTAACCACGCCTGTTTGTTTGATTGAATAGTAGTAAATATACCAGCACTACCTAAATTCAAATCAAAATTACTATTCGATCCCGCAGCTAAAGATGTAGCTATATGTTGACTACTGAACGATAAACTAGATAGTTTCTTCCACCATCCTGTAGCAGGATTATCCGTTGGTCTAAAATCGCCTGAGGTAGCCGTAGTGTCAAATACTACCCAGAATCTATTACCACTACCGTCATTCAGTAATAATCGCGTATAACCATCTGCACGATCGTCTGCTCCAATACCTACTAAGGTATTTACATCTGTGATGGTGTAGCCTACTGACGGTACAGGCATTAGGTACTTCTAGTAAAATAATACAACGACTGAAATGGATATTGAATATTGGCGGTTAATGTTTCATCTGCCGCCCAAGACCAGAACCCGATCAAGTTGTTACTAGCGTCCGTTAGAACAGCAAATCTGAATGTTAAATTGCCTGTAGGCGTCAAGGTAACATCATTGAAAGTAACGCGATGATGATTAGATCCTGAGTTCCAAGCTGATGCCGAAACGACCAACGATAGCCCTCCAGCAGGATAACCACTACCAGACAACTCGTTTGCGATCGCCGTACTTGTGTTTGTATAGTTAGCGGCACTTGTACACAGTCTTATCTTACCACCAGCACTAGCTGCTGTAGCACCATTAAATAATAGATTAGCCTGTCTAGCAAGACCTGCTTGAAAATGTGTAAATCCAGTTGGTTGAGCCATTTTTTATTTATTTTCGACTAATCCTATACTACTATATGTTTAGAATTTTGTAAAAGTTAATGTATATAGTGAAATAGCTACTGAGTTGTGGATAGGTCATTCCAAATCGTAGTATCTATGGAATTCCAACCGTCGAAGGTCATAGAGTTCCAATATTCTGTAATCGTTACCACAGAAACAACAGCAGTGGATTCGTTACCGCCATTCAGATAATATACAACACCTGAAGGTTCACCCAGTACGATGTTAGCGCTCGATTCTATGCCTGTATTCAATTCATAGGGTGGTGTGATACCTTCTCCCAATGACAGTACACTACCAGACTCAGATCCAGAGAATAATAAGAAATAACCCGGAGTAACAACTACAGCACTACTTTCGTCACCAGCAATGAGGACATACGTTTGTACAACTACTTCACCTGCTATTAAAGAAGCTCCGTTTTCGTTACCAGTAAAGAGTGTATAAGGTTCAAATATACCGTTCTCTAATCTTAAATTACCTGAACTTTGTACACCAGCGTTTAGTGAATACGGATCTATTAATCCTAAGAAGGCACCAGATTGCGATCCGTTGTATAATAAATAAATAGACGGTGCTTCTAAAATTAAATCAGCAGAAGATTCTGAACCTGCCTCCATTCTATATGGAATATCTGTAGGTATCCATCCAGGGCGGAATACCTCACTAAAAGTAGCTGAAAATTCCCATACATTTAATGCAGTCCATCGCCAACTCCAACTGCTACATACAAAAAGACCGCAGTAATCGTCATTATACGGACGAAATACAAACGGTTTACCTCTATTAGATAATAAAAAATCGTTTATTTCATTTCTATCTCTTAAAACACCTTGTAAACTAAATGTTTTTCTTACATCATTTACTAAGTTAGTTCTAGATCTACCAATGACACCATTAGTACCGTATTCTATTAAAGAGTTTTTGGTCTCTACTTTAACAGAATTTTCATACCATAATACTAATTGTATTTCTGGAAATACTTGAGGCATAATTAGTTAAGCTACATAATTCTAACTTAACTAACTCTGCCTCAAGTGTATCAAGCTAATTGCTATTCAACCACAATCTGATTGGCAAAATCGATCGCTTTTACTAAATGATACCAAGTAGCGATCGCTTCTTCTGGTGATTCCACAATCGTTGTTACGTTCACTACTTTCTCGATATCATCATGAAAAATAGAAAAATATGCCACCAATTCAAAATATACCAACGGGAGAATATAAGGCAAATCATCAACTGAAGAATTATCGTAAATCAATACACAAATATCACACTCTCTTTCTGGAACAGGCTTGCGAACCTCATAAACCTTTGTGCCAGAAAAGGGTGCGTTAGTAATGGTCCTACCATATCGAGGCTTTGTAAATCCAGCGATACGAAAAGATTCAAAAGCTGAGTCTAATTCTGAAATCATCGGTTAATATGCTCCTTTACAAGCGGGTCGAATTCATACAACACAGCGAACACCGTATAAACAAGGTAACTAGACACTTTGAAGATCGCCATAGTTATCGCTACAATAGCAGTAGCCAGTGCCATACAAGCTATCAGATAAAACGCGATCGCTAATAAAATATTGTTATCCATCTCAATCAACGTCCGTCGGTCTATTATTTTCGTATATTGTTTCAAAAAGTTCGTTCATAAAATCAAAAGCTAATTTTACAAAACGTCTAGCATCAAACACTTTTTGAACAGACTGGGGAAACACTCTAGCTAACGTCTTAAGAATAAAAGTCGCTAACCAACGCGATCTACCAGCAAAGTTCTGTGAAGACCCTTTACCTTCTACGCCAAGAATTATAGCAGAACAGAGAATGATGACTGCCCCTATAATTCCTCTTAACAACCAGTTTGCACCATCGTTGGTGACCTTAGTTTCCTTTTCCATTTCCGTATATGTTCTTAGGATCTCTTGAAAAATCAATCCCTGCTGACATGTAAAAATCATATATCTCAGTAGGGGTGAATGTCAAGAAATTCATTTTGACACTAGGTAAGTGTCCTCTAGCGATCAACACGGGATCCACAATCTCAATGATCTTCCTATAGAAGACAAGCGATCTTCTAACATGGAAGACTCTAGAAGTGGTTCTGTAAGTTCCTAAACGTTTACCTATCCCGTAGCTGTCAACGATACTGAAAGGTATAACAGAGCGAATTTCTGGTAACGTATCATACCAGTCCATTAAAACTTTGGGAACCTTCATATTCCAAGGTTTATTATCCTCTCTAGGATTCTTTATAACTAAAGATTCTTGATATGATATCCAATACTCCTGACCGGTTAAAGATAGATAGAGAGGATAATAAACACAAAGAGCTTGTAATCCCCAGTACATAGGAGACAACAATCCTGTAGGATCAAAAGATCGTCTTCTATAAAATTGGTAAAGATCTTCGTCTAAATGTATACTTAGACGACGTGCTCTTGAATCAAGTATATTATCAATCTTTTGGTTCAAACCAGTGTTGTAATTCTCTCCTGGTTTACGACCACCTTTGTCTTTTTTGTTTAACACAGGCGTTCCTTTAACCTCGTATTGCGTTTATTAACATAATTGTTTCTAACGGCTCTTTTAATAGCCTCTTCCTCGCCCACTAGAACGATGAGTTTCTTCGCCCTAGTCCATCCAGTATACAACAAATTGCGTATCAACATAATGTGATGAGATATGGTTACAGGTATGACCACGACAGGAAACTCAGATCCTTGTGAACTGTGAATAGATATCGCATAAGCTAACTGCATATCACCACGTTCGTTATCATCAATAACAACCAATCGTCCTTCTTCAGGATTGGAAATGTCAGGAAATTTACAAGTCATCTCGTTTTCGGTAGTATCTATATATTCGATAGTACCGATCTCACCATTGAAAATTGATTTGTCGTAGTTATTAGATCGCTGAATAATGCGATCGCCTGATCTAAAACCTTTAAGTTCTTTCCCATTAGGATTCCAAAGATCTTGGATACGTTTGTTTAATTCTTGTGTACCATATTCTCCTTTGTGCATAGGAGACAAAACCTGTATATCATCTTTTTTCCAATTCAATTCAGGTAACTTTACATCCAATAACCATTGGATTGCGACAGGTATTGTCTCTTTAGGACACTTGATAAACAACGAATCACTATATGGAACGGTGGTACTTCGTCCTATTGATTCCAATTCGGGAATTTTACCAGCGTTGATACTTAGCGCACCATCAATTATCTTACTATCAGCGGATTGTCTAAACACCTCAGTCAATCTGATAACAGGAACCGCTTTAGAGTT
>Ga0208721_1000216_pt1 | contig 13484 bp, 11 predicted proteins | sample LakMenEpi17Aug10_FD_150705 | JGI IMG/M metagenome (GOLD analysis project Ga0208721, IMG submission 150705) | Freshwater microbial communities from Lake Mendota, WI - 17AUG2010 deep hole epilimnion (SPAdes) | ecosystem: Environmental > Aquatic > Freshwater > Lentic | place: Lake Mendota, Madison... | reverse complement strand
CATGGCCCCCGCCAACAACGGCCCACGCGGCACTTCCCAGCGCAACCTGTCTCAGCGCGACCTGTCCCAACGCGCCAGCTTCTGACGGGTCGCCGTTTCACGGTGCATGTGCCGCTGCTCTCCATCAGGCTTCCGGCGCCTAGATTCCGCCGCTTACGGCCCTGAACCGGATCCCACCGCGGATGTCCGTCTCAGGGCCCGCATCCTTCTCTCCGCTTGAGCGACGCCCTTCCCCTACCGCTGCAGTTCACCTGGCTGATCCCGGTGTATGGCCTCAGCGGCATGCTGCTGTCGCTGCCCTGGGCCATGGGCTGGATCAAGCGCAACGGTCCGCGCCCCGCCGCCTACCTCAACCTGCTGGTCACCCTTCTGGCGGTGATCCACGGCAGCCTGGTGATCCGTGAGGTGGTGCAGATCGGGCCACAGCATCTGGATTTCGCCTGGTTCCAGGCGGCCGATCTCGACCTGCGCATCGGCTTCGACCTCTCGCTCACCAATCTGGCGGCGCTGGAGCTGGTGACCACCATGAGCCTGGTGTGCCAGGTGTTCGCCCTCGGCTACCTCGACAAGGAATGGTCGCTGGCCCGTTTCTACGCGCTGGTGGGCTTCTTCGAAGGAGCGATGAGTGGCGTGGTGATGAGCAGCAACCTCTTCATCAGCTACTTCCTGCTGGAGATGCTCACACTCTCCACCTACCTGCTGGTGGGCTTCTGGTATGCCCAGCCGCTGGTTGTCACCGCCGCCCGCGACGCCTTCCTCACCAAGCGCGTGGGGGATGTGCTGCTGCTGATGGGTGTGGTGGCCCTCTCGGCCATGGCCGGCTCGATGGAGTTCAACGATCTCTATGCCTGGGCGGGAGCAGCCCGCGAGCAACAGCTGATCAGCCCGTTGGCGGGCACCCTGCTGGGGATCGCCCTGATCGCCGGCCCGATGGGCAAGTGCGCCCAGTTCCCGATGCACCTCTGGCTGGATGAGGCGATGGAGGGTCCCAACCCCGCCTCGATCCTGCGCAATTCGGTGGTGGTGACCTGCGGCGCGATCGTGCTGCTCAAGCTGATGCCGATCGTGGCCCTTTCGCCGTCGGCCACCACGGTGCTGCTGGCGGTGGGCGCGATCAGCGCCATCGGCGGAGCCCTGGTGGCCCTCGCCCAGGTGGATCTCAAGCGTGCCTTCAGCTACTCCACCACCTCCTATCTTGGGCTGGTGTTCATCGCGATCGCCCTGCAGAAGCCAGGGATCGCCCTTCTCTTTCTGTTCGCCCACGGTCTGGCCCGCGCCCTGCAATTCATGAGCGTGGGCAGCATCATCGCGACCACCAACTGCCAGGACCTCACCGAGCTGGGTGGATTGGGCAGCCGGATGCCCGCCACCTCCCTGGCCTTCCTGGTGGGGGGAGCCGGGCTTGTGGGTCTGCTGCCGCTGGGCTGCTTCTGGTGCTACGGGCTGATGGTGAACAATCTCCTGAGCGAATCCCCCCTGTTCGCCGCCGTGTTCCTGCTCACCAACCTGCTCACAGCCGCCAATGTGGTGCGGGTGTTCCGGTCGGTGTTCCTGGGCCGCGTCATGCCCAAGACCCGCCGCACCCCTGAGGTGATCTGGTGGATGGCCCTGCCGATGGTGAGCCTGGCGGTGATCGTGCTGCTCCTGCCCTGGATCATGCAGCGGATCGATCCCGTGCCCGGCATTGCCTCCTTCCCGCTGCCGGTGGCTCTCGCCGTGGCGGGCAGCGGAGCGGCAGGCGTGCTGATCGGCTGCCTGCTGCCGCAGGACCAGTTCTGGTCACGCTCCAGCCAACCCAGCCTGCGTGTGGTGCAGGACCTGCTGGCCTCCGACTTCTACACGCCGGTGATCTACCGCTCCACCATCGTGAGTCTGGTGGCGGGCATGGCCCGCGCCACCCGCTGGTTCGATCTGAACGTTGTCAAAGGTCTGGTGGACGGCGTTGGCCGCCTGTCGCTGGCCACTGCCGAAGGGCTGAAGCTGAGTGTGAGCGGCCAGCTGCAGAGCTACGTGCTCACCCTGATCGTGGCGATCGTGCTGCTGCTCGGGGCACTGCAGTGGATCCGACTGGGCTTCTGAGGAGATTCGATCGATGTTGCTCTCCTCCCTCCTGCTCGTTCCCTTCCTCGGCACCCTGGCCCTGCTGCTCTGGCCGTCGTCGCCCAGCCCGCAGCGACTGCGCCTGATCGCCATCGCCATTCTCAGCGTGCAGCTGCTGCTCTCGCTGGTGGCCCTGGGCCGCTTCGATGTGCACCAGAGCGGCATGCAGCTGGTTGAGCTGCAGCCCTGGGTGCCGGGCATCGGCCTCGACTACAGCCTCGGCATCGATGGCCTCTCCCTGCCGCTGGTGCTGATCAACGCCGCCCTGAGCCTGGTGGCCGCGGTGATCACCCGCGACATCGACAAGCGGCCGCGCATCTACTTCGCGATGCTTCTGCTGATCAGCGGTGCTGTGAACGGCGCCTTCCTGGCCCAGAACCTGCTGCTGTTCTTCCTCTTCTATGAGCTGGAGCTGATTCCGCTCTGGCTGCTGATCTCCGTGTGGGGCGGCACCAACCGCACCTACGCCGCCACCAAGTTCCTGATCTTCACCGCCATCTCCGGGATGCTCATCCTGGGTGCCTTCCTGGGGCTGGCACTGCTCACCGGCAGCGTGGACTTCAGCCTCACACCGGTGCTGAGTGAGCGCCTGTCGATGGGGGGCCAGCTGCTGCTGCTGGGGGCCCTGCTGATCGGCTTCGGCATCAAGATCCCACTGGTGCCGCTGCACAACTGGCTGCCCGATGCCCACACCCAGGCCTCCACGCCGGTGTCGGTGCTGCTGGCCGGGGTGCTGCTCAAGCTCGGCACCTATGGGCTGCTGCGCTTCGGCCTGGGGCTGTTCCCCGAGGCCTGGGCCAAGCTGGCGCCTGCCCTGGCAATCTGGGCGGCGATCTCGGTGCTCTACGGCTCCCTGGCCGCCATCGCCCAGACCGACATGAAGCGGATGGTGGCCTACAGCTCCGTGGGCCACATGGGCTATGTGCTGCTGGCCGCCGCGGCCAACACGCCGGTGAGCCTGCTGGGGGCGGTGTTCCAGATGGTGAGCCACGGCCTGATCTCGGCCCTGCTGTTCCTGCTGGTGGGGATCGTGTACCGCAAGACCGGCACCCGCGATCTGGAGGTGCTGCGCGGCCTGCTCAATCCTGAGAAGGGCCTGCCCTTCACCGGCTCACTGATGATCGTGGGTGTAATGGCCAGCGCAGGCCTGCCCGGCATGGCGGGGTTCATCTCCGAGTTCCTGGTGTTCCGCGGCAGCATCACCGAGTTTCCGGTTGCCACGCTGCTCTCAATGGTTGGCTCCGGCCTGACGGCCGTGTACTTCCTGCTGCTGGTGAACCGCGCCTTCTTCGGCCGGCTGGCAATCACCCCACCCACGGGCGATGCCCTGGTGGATACCCGCCTGGATGTGCGCCTGGCGCCGGTGGCGCCAAGGGAAACCATCCCCGCCATCGCCCTGGTGGCTGCCGTTGTGGTCCTGGGCCTGCTGCCCTCCAGCCTCAGCCGGCTCAGCGAGGTGGCCACCACCACCATGGCCTCGGCCTCGCAACTGTCCTCCGGCCTGGCATCCGGCCTGGCATCCGCACTGAGCGCTGGGGGGGTGGGCTGACATGCCGATCATTCCCGCCGAGCTCGTTCAGGCCAATCCTTCCCTCAACCGGGAGGAGATCCAGGCACGGCTGCTGGCCGGCCAGACCCTGCTGAACGACAGCGCCGACCACCTGCTCCAGGTGGTGGCTGTGCTCGAGAGCTACGGCATCGTGCTCGATGCCTACAGCAAGAACCTGATCTATCAGGCCGAGCATCAGTTCCTCAACCCACTGGCGCTGTTCAAGTATCTGGATGGCGATCTCAGCCCCGCCAAGATCTGGCGGCACCTCAACCACGACCGCATCAACTTCGAGTACGCCGAGTACTGCATGAAGGCCATGCTCTGGCATGGCACCGGCGGCATGGATGCCTACTTCGATGGCGAGGCCTTCACCGCCAACTGCGCGCGGGTCATCGCCGCCAAGCGTCGCCGTGATCCGTTGCTGGCCCTGCTGCATCCCCTGGCGCCCGCCTTCCTGCCGGAGCTGATCCGCACCGCCGCCACCACCCATGCCCTGGGCCAGTTCTGGCGGGTGATGAGCGATCTGTTCCTTGATCTGGCGGCGGCCGAACGCGACGGCCGCGTGCGCTCGATCCCGGCGGTGGTGGACTTCATCAAGGACGGGCTGGTGGCGGCCGCAGCCAATCCGATCCAGTACGCCGTGAACATCGGCGGTGAGCAGTTCTGGATCCTGCCGCCAGAAGCGAACCTCACCTTCCTGGTGGATGTGGCCGTGCCCTATGTGGAAGCGGTGTTCCTGCGCGGCACGCCCTTCCTGGGCACCGTGAGCTTCAACGCCCAGGCCCAGCAGATCTCCCCCGATCAGGCTCAGTTCGCCTACGGAGCGCTCTACGCCGATCCGCTGCCCACCATGGGCGCCGGGATTCCGCCGAGCCTGCTGATGCAGGACATGTACCGCCACCTGCCCGAAGCCCTGCACACCTGGTACCTGCAGCGCAGCCGCGGCGAAGGGGATGTGCGGGTGAAGATCTGCATGAGCTTCCAGAAGGCGATGTTCTGCGTCACCAACGCCGCCATCAACGGCACGATGCCCCACCCGCTCGACAGCCAGGATCCGGTTCAGCGCAGCGCCAACGCCGCTTACGCCCTGGCCTGGGCCACGCGCCTGGCAGCCGGCCGCACCGACTGCCTGGCGCTCTGAGGCCCGTGCCGGCGGAGTTCTAGCCTGAGCCGATGGAGCACCAGTGGAACCCCCGCCCCAAGCCCGATCGTGTGGAGTGGCTGGAGCGGCGCGTCGAGTTCGAGGACTACGCCAGCAACCGCGACTTCCTGGACCGCCTCAACGACTTCTGCGAACAGCAGGGCCGCTACCCGGACATCAGCTTCGGTCGCACCTACGTGAACATCACCCTACGGGCCGAGTCCGAGGACGCGCCGATCGGCGAGGCTGACCATGCCTTCGCCGCGGCGATCGATGGCCTCCTCTGAGCAACACGCCCGGCCAGCCGGCAGCACTGAGCCGCAGCAGGCACCTGACGACACACCCGTGAACCTGGAGGCGGCCTTTGAGGGGGCCCAGGTGCAGCAGGTGCTTGAGCAGCTCGATCAGGAGTTGATCGGCCTACGCCCCGTGAAGACCCGCATCCGCGAGATCGCCGCCCTGCTGGTGGTGGAACGGGCCCGGAAGCAAGTGGGGCTGGCCACCACGGCGCCGAGCCTGCACATGTCATTCACCGGCCGCCCCGGCACCGGCAAGACCACGGTGGCGGCCCGGATGTCGCAGATCCTGCACCGCCTCGGCTACGTGCGCAAGGGCCACGTGGTGACCGCCACCCGCGACGATCTGGTGGGGCAGTACATCGGCCACACCGCCCCGAAAACACGGGAGATGCTCAAGAAGGCGATGGGCGGCGTGCTGTTCATCGATGAGGCCTACTACCTCTACCGCCCGGAGAACGAGCGCGATTACGGCGCCGAGGCGATTGAAATCCTGCTGCAGGTGATGGAGAACAATCGCGATGATCTGGTGGTGATCTTCGCCGGCTACAAGGAGCGCATGGATGTGTTCTACCAGAGCAATCCCGGGCTCTCCTCACGGGTGGCCAACCACATCGATTTCCCCGATTACTCCGCCACGGAGCTGCTGGCGATCGCGCAACTGATCCTGGCGGAAGAGAACTACCGTTTCAGCGAAGAAGCCCTGGCAGCCTTCGCCGACTACATCCAGCGGCGCATGCAGCTGCCCTTCTTCGCCAATGCCCGCTCGATCCGCAATGCGATCGACCGAGCCCGCATGCGTCAGGCCAACCGCCTGTTCAACCGGATGACCAGTGGCGGCATCACCAAGCTGGATCTGATCACTCTGGAAGCGGAGGACATCACCGCCAGCCGCGTTTTCTCCGGCGAAGTGGAGGGCCTCGATCCGGCCGCCCCGCTCACAGCCAGCTGACAGCCAGCTGACGATCCCAGCCAGGCCGCAGCAACGACGACGTGATCAGCGCCGACGACGTGAATCGATCTGCAGCAGGTCGCGCACCTGCTGCAGCTGACGGCCGAGCTGTGGATCGGCGTTGAGCTTCTTTTCGACCTGATCCACGGCGTACATCACCGTGGAGTGATCCTTGCCGCCGAACTCATCACCGATGCGCGGCAACGACAGGTTGGTGCTCTGACGCATCAGGTACATGCCCGCCTGGCGGGCCTGGCTCACCGCCCGCTTGCGGCTCGGGCTCTTCATCTCCTCCACCGACACCCCGAACACCTCCGCCACCTTGCCCAGCACCTGGGCCGGCGTGACCTCCACCTCCAGGCCACTGGGATCGAGCATCGGCGCCACCGATTCCACCGTCATCGGCAGGCCGGTGATCGAGGCGAAGGCCACCGCCCGGGTGAGGGCGCCCTCGAGCTCGCGGATGTTGGAGGTGAAGCGGCCGGCCAGGTACTGAATCAGATCGCGCGGCAGCCTGACGCGCTCCTGCTCGGCCTTCTTGTGCAGGATCGCCATGCGGGTCTCCAGGTCGGGGGCCTGGATGTCGGCGATCAGGCCCATCGAAAAGCGCGAAATCAAGCGCTCCTGCAGGCGTGGGATCTGGGAGGGGGGGCGATCGGAGGCGATCACGATCTGGCGGCCGGCCTCATGCAGGGCGTTGAAGGTGTGGAAGAACTCTTCCTGGGTGTATTCCTTGCCTTCAATGAACTGAATGTCGTCCACCAGGATCAGATCGGCGGCGCGGTAGCGGTCGCGGAACTTCTGCATGCCGTCCTTGCGGATGGCCTGGATCAGATCGTTGGTGAAGGTCTCGGTGCTCACGTAGGCCACGCGGGCCTCAGGATCGATCTCAAGCCGGTAGTGACCGATGGCCTGCATCAGGTGGGTCTTGCCCAGACCCACACCACCGCAGAGGAACAGCGGGTTGAACTCGCGGCCGGGGGCTTCCGCCACCGCCAGGGCCGCCGCATGGGCCATGCGGCTGTTGGGGCCCACCACGAAGCGGTTGAACACGTAGCGGGGATTCAGCCCCGGCACGAGGCGCCGCGGCGTCTCACCGGTGGCGGTGGCAGAGGCCGTGGTGGCGGTGGCAGCGGAGGTGCCATTGCCGCCGAGGCTGGCATTCGCCTGGTGACCATTGCGGCCATCGCGCGATTCGCCGACAGGCGCAGCCCCGGCCGCCGTGTGGAGGCCAGCGTCGACTGCAGCCTCATCGGCGGCGGCCTCCACCACGACACTGATCCGGCGACCGGCGATCTCACTCGCCACTGCGGCAATGGTGGTGAGGTAGTTCTTGCGCAGCCAGGTGCAGGCGAAGGCATTGGGGGCCAGCAGCTGCAGCTGGTCCGACTGGAGCACGGAGCAGACGGCCGGCCGGATCCAGGTCTCGAAGGTGGGCTTGGAGAGATTGCCCTGCAGGGCCTGCTGAACCTGACGCCACAGCTCGTCCCCCTGCTGCACCGCCACGTCCAACCACCCCGGGGTCGGATCTTAAGGGCGAGGCGCCGCTTGGTCCGTCTTTAATGAAGCCAAATCCAACCCTGGCCTTCCGGCCTTTCGCATGACCCCACAGTCGCGTGTGCACCGCCACGCCACGGTGCTGGCCACCATGTTCGGCATCAGCCTGGCCACCTTCACGCTCAGCGGCTGCCGGGACGGACTGTCCGGGCTTCCCGGTCTGCCAGGCCTGCGCGGCAAAGGCGCCGACCCGGCCCGTGTCAGCGATGCCCCCCCCAGCGCCCCGCTGCAGCCAGGCAACAACTTCATCGTCAACGCCGTGGGCAAGGTGGGGCCGGCGGTGGTGCGGATCGACACGGTGCGGCGTGTGATCAACCCACTCGGCGGGCTGTTCGGCAGCGGCCCTTCGATCCAGCAGCAGCAGGGCCAGGGCTCGGGCTTCATCACCCGCTCCGATGGGGTGATCCTCACCAACGCCCACGTGGTGGATGGGGCCAATGAGGTGGATGTGACCCTGCCGGATGGCCGCAGCTACAGCGGCAAGGTGCTCGGCGCCGACCCCGTGACCGACGTGGCGGTGGTGAAGGTGGCGGCAAGCGGGCTGCCGGTGGCACCGCTGGGGGATTCCAGCAAGGTGCGCCCTGGTGAATGGGCGATCGCCATCGGCAACCCCCTCGGCCTCGACAACACGGTGACGGCGGGGATCATCAGCGCCGTGCAGCGCACCAACGCCATTGGCGAGGGCCAGCGGGTGCCCTATATCCAGACCGATGCGGCCGTGAACCCGGGCAACAGCGGCGGCCCGCTCATCAATGACCGCGGCCAGGTGATCGGCATCAACACCGCCATCCGCCAGGCACCGGGCGCCGGCCTGAGCTTCGCGATCCCGATCAACCTCGGCCGGCAGATCGCCGCCCAGATCATTGAGCGGGGCCGCGCCTCTCACCCCTACATCGGTGTGCGGCTGCAGGCGCTCACACCCCAGCTGGCCCGTGAGGTGAACGCCACCAACGCCGAATGCCGCCTGCCGGAAACCAACGGCGTGGTGGTGGTGGAGGTGATGCCCGGCAGCCCGGCCGAACGCGGTGGCCTGCGCCCCTGCGATCTGATCGAGAGGGTGGGCAGCACCGACGTGGACAATCCCTCCGAAGTGCAGGTGGCCGTGGACCAGGGCCAGGTGGGCCAGAGCCTGAGCCTGCAGGTCCAGCGGGGCGCCAGCCAGCTGAACCTGAAGCTGCAACCTGCTGAACTGCCTCGGCAACGCTGATGCGAACCCTGGTGGTGCTGGCCCGCTGGCCGGCACCAGGGCGGTGCAAGCGGCGGCTGGCCCGCAGTTGCGGTTCGGCCGTGGCGGCAGCACGCATGCAGTGGGCCCTCACACGCCACACCGTGGCGGTGGCCCGGGCCGCGGCGGGGCGCAGCGGGGCGCAGCTCTGCCTGGCCGCTGACGGCCTGGGGCCGAGGGCCCTCAGACGCTGGGAGGCGGAACTCGGGGCAGAGCGGAGCCAGGCCCAGGGAGGCGGCGGCCTGGGCACGCGCATGCAGCGGCAGCTCAGGCGGGGGTTCAGGGCGGGCGCTGAGCAGGTGGTGCTGATCGGCAGCGATCTTCCCGGCCTGGACTGCGCCGATCTGACAGCGGCCTTTGCCGCTCTGGATCACAACCCCCTGGTGCTGGGACCGGCCGGCGACGGCGGCTACTGGCTGATCGGCCTGAATCGCCAGGGATTTGCCCAGGCCGGCGCCAAGTTGATGAGCGGCGTGGCCTGGGGGAGCTCGCAGGTTCTGGCGGACACCCTGAGCCGGGCCGCCCAGCTGGAGCTCACCTGCACGCTGCTGCGGCTGCAGAACGACCTGGACCGGCGCGGCGATCTCGAGCCCTGGCTGCGGCCGCGGGCGGAGCATTCGAGCCGCTGATGGCGGCCCCCCTGGCTGTGGTGATCCCCTGCCTGGAGGAGGCCGATCGGCTGCCGCTGCTGCTGGCGGATCTGGCGGCAGCACCGCCTGGCCTGATTGCGGAGTGCCTGGTGGTGGATGGCGGCAGCAGCGATGGCAGCGGCACCCTGGCGCAGCTGGCCGGTGCGCGGCTGCTGCGCAGCGCCCGGGGCCGTGGACGGCAACTGCAACGTGGCATCGCCGCCAGCACGGCTCCCTGGCTGCTGCTGCTGCACGCTGACGCCCGCCTGCAGCCGGGCTGGGCCGAGGCTGTGCAGCGCACCATCACAGCAGCGGCAGCCGACAGCCCGGGCGCCTGGTGCTTCGATCTGACGGTGCGCGGGGCTGCTCTGAACCTGCGGCTGCTGGAGATCGCCGTGGCCTGGCGCACACGCCTGCGGCAGTTGCCCTATGGCGACCAGGGGCTGCTGCTGCCACGTCAGGTGCTGGAGAGCTGCGGCGGTGTCCAGCCCCTGCCGCTGATGGAGGATCTGGATCTGATGCTGCGACTGCGGCGCATCACCAGCATCCGCAGCCTGGGGGTCGCGCTGCAGGTGGATGGTCGCCGCTGGCACCGCCACGGCGTGCTGGGCACGGCCTGGCGCAATGCAGCACTGCGGCGCGCCTGGCGGCGGGGCTGCAGCAGTGAGCAGCTGGCCGAGCGCTACTACGGCCCCCGGGCTGACCCGGCCGGATGAATTGCCAGAAGCAATAACGCCTGCCTAGAACGGGGGAAGTGCTGGCAAGTGCTGCTGATGTCGCGGCGTGCCCGGTGGCTGGCCTCCCTGCAGCGCGAGCTCAGGCAGCTGCAACGTGACAGCCCTCGCGGTCTGGCGGTCACGTTGGGCCTGGCCCTGCTGGCCAGCGGCGGCCTGGCGGTTTCGCTCTGGCATCTGCAGGTCCAGGAGCTGCGGCAACTGGCGGAGCTCCAGAACGAAACCCATCGGGGTCTGCTGGATCTGCGCGTCACCAATCACCGCGGCATCGTGCTCGACTGGGGGCACTGGGATCCTCTGCACGACTACGTCGGCGGGCAGGACGTCGACTTCGTGAAGAGGGAGGTGCTGCCATCGCCGATCATCACCGACGGGCAGACGCTGCTGATCAGCAAGCCCGATGGCTCGATCCACAGCTATCCCGCCCTGCCCGACTCGGACGAACTTCAGCGCTGCCTCAGCAGAAGTCTGGCTCGCCTGCAGGAGCTCAGCGACGGCCAGACCAAGCCCCAGGGCTTCGGCTTCTACTGCCCAGCCGGTGCCAGCAGCGCCATCGGCGCCGGAACGGCGATCCGCACCAGCGGCAATCACGGACCCAGTCGCGGTTTCCTGCTGCACTTCAGCTCGATCGAGCGCCCCAGCTACAACCCGGCGGTGAACCGGGCCTTCCGCGAGATCAGTGCCGCCGTGGCGGAGGTGAACACAGCAGAGCCCAACGACACCCCACAGCTGGGGTCCATCAGCGGACTGCTTGATCCCCGCCACGCCTACGTGGTGCAAGCAACGCACACGCGCCTCGAGCAGCAGCTGATCGCGGCGCAGAACGCTCTGCTGCCCTGGCTCAGCCTCAATCTGCTGGGGTTGGTTGCCGGCGGTGGAACCCTGCTGGGCCTGAGGCGCGTGCGCCTCAGCCAGCGACGCAGCGACTGGCGGAACCGCAGTCGGCTGCGTCGGCTGCGCCAGGAGCTGCCCGGTCCCCTGCTGACCCAGCACGAACTCCTGGAAACCATCGACAAGAACCCCGCCGCCCTGGAGGCGTGCTGGATCAGTGCCCTGCGCATGAAGGTGACGATGTTCAGCGGAGCCGCCAGCCGCAGCAGCGCCCGCACCTTGGCCCTCGGCCAGCTGGGGGAGCGCCTGCAGAAACAGGGCAGCACCCGCTCCCTGGCGCTGGGGGAAGACAGCAACCTGCTGCTGGTGTTCCAGCCGGAGAGCCCCAGGCAACCGGAGGCCGAACTGCAGCGCATGGCGGGGCTGCTGCAGGAGGTCCAGGCGGAGCTGAGCAGCAGCATCAAGCTGGCGGTGCAGGGGCTGATCACACCGCTCGACAGCCGCCGTCCGCGCCAGCAGCTGAGGGATCTGGCGTTGGTGCTGAGCGTGACGAATCACGCGGAACGTCCCCTGATGTTCCTGGCGGATGGTGTGGCGGAGCGGGCGGCGAACCTGCGTCAGCAGCTGCATGTGGACTTCAGTGTCAACCAGCTGGTGGAGAACCTGCGGGAGCACCGCTTCGCACTGGAGCCGGTGATGGCGCTGGACGATCACGGGGAGCTGCCGTGTCATGTCGTGTACAGCGAGATGCTGTTCCGACTGCCGGAGGAGATGGATCCGGATCTGACGGTGCAGGAGGTGATCCTGTCGTTGGAGCGCAACGGCAACGTGCACCTGATCGATCAGCTGATGCTGCGCAAAGCGATCGAACTGTTGCGCCGCAGTGACGATCCCACGCAGAAGCTCGGCATCAACCTCTCCGCGAAGACCTTCGGTTCAGCCCAGCACCTGGAGGATCTGATGGCACAGCTGCGCTCGCTGCCGGAGCCGCTGCGGGGGCGGATTGTGCTGGAGGTCACCGAAACGGCGATTGTCGAGAAGCCGGAGCTGTGGAGCGAGAGACTGCAACAACTGCGCGACATTGGCGTCAGCATCGCCATCGACGACTTCGGTGTGGGATTCGCCTCGATCGCCTACCTGTTCCGGTTCAAGGCCGATTACCTCAAGCTCGATCTGAGCTACACCCAGCGACTGGGCGACAGCAACGTGAATGCCCTGGTGGATTTCCTGCTGGCCTACTCGCGTCACAACAACTGCCAGCTGATCCTGGAGGGCATCGAGACCCGCGAGCAGCTACTGGCCTGGCACCACCATGGTGTCCGGCTGTTCCAGGGGTACCTGTTCCACAGGGAAGCCGCAGCCGATTAAGGCGAGTACCAGAAGGCGCAGCGGCGGTTCTGGGGCTCCAGCTCCCAGCCCTGGGCGCTGTAGAAGGCCACCACATCGGGGTCGGCGAACAGGCTCACCCGCTCCACCTGCATCGCCCGCAGGCGATCCAGCACGTAGCCCATCAGCTGCTTGCCAAGGCCGGCCCCCTGATAGAGGGGGTGCACCGCCACATCCCAGACCGTGGCCTCGATCACACCATCACCGGTGCAGCGGGCGAAGCCCACCAGCCGCGGCAGGCGGGGATCGTGGCGCCACAGTCCCACCACCAACAGGCTGTGCTGCAGAGCCTTGCGCACCCGCCGCAGCGGCCGGCGGCTCCAGCCCACGGCATCGCAGAGCTGCTCGAGCTCGAACAGATCGATCTCACGCTCCAGGCTGAGCACGAGGCTGAGCTGCGGGTTCGGGGTGGTGCACAGCCGGTGCCCCTGGCCATAGAGGCCGTGGAGGCCATCCAGGTCGGTGGCGGTGGTTGAAACCATGGTTTCGATCCTGCCCCACGCCAGCGGCAACTGGGGCAGGCTGGAGACCGTTCCCCCACCGGAAGCCCCTGAACCGCTCCCCCCTGCTGGTCTGCGTGCACGGCTGGCTGCTCTCCGGTCGGCTGTGGCAGCCACTCCGGCAGCAGCTCAGCCCCCGCTGGCAGCTCTGGACGCCGGATCTGCCGGGCTTCGGTGAGGCGCTGCGGCCCCGCGGTCTGCAGCCCAGCCTGGTGAGCTATGGCCGCTGGCTGGCCGAGGAGGCCCGGCGCCAGGCCGACGGCCGGCCACTGGTGTTGATCGGCCACTCGCTGGGGGGCAGCCTGGTGTTGCACGCGGCCGCGCAGCTGGGCGAGCAGCTGCGTGGGGTGGTGCAGGTGGCAGCAGGCGGCGGCGTCTACCAGCCGCGGCCGTTCCGACTGGTGCGCCGCGGCGGTGCCGGCTTCCTGCGCTGGCGGCCGGGCTGGCTCGCGCAGCTGCCGGGCACCGAAGCGATCCGCAGCCCCCTGGTGGCGGATCTGCACGCCGCCCGCGGGCTGCTGGCCTGCAGCATGCAACAGGGTGCCGTGCGCCGGCTGCCGGCGATGGCGGCTGCACTCACG
>Ga0208721_1000215_pt1 | contig 13549 bp, 11 predicted proteins | sample LakMenEpi17Aug10_FD_150705 | JGI IMG/M metagenome (GOLD analysis project Ga0208721, IMG submission 150705) | Freshwater microbial communities from Lake Mendota, WI - 17AUG2010 deep hole epilimnion (SPAdes) | ecosystem: Environmental > Aquatic > Freshwater > Lentic | place: Lake Mendota, Madison... | reverse complement strand
ATCGTGCCAGCGGCGACGCGCGGCAGGCGGTTGCCGCTGTCGGCTGTTCCCTGGCGTTTCCGCACGACATCATCGTCCAGCCCGGCTGAGGAGGGCAGGGCGGTGGGGCCCGCTCAGGCGACGATCTCGCGGATTACGCGGCCGTGCACGTCCGTCAGGCGGAAGTCGCGGCCCGCGTAGCGGTAGGTGAGCCGCTCGTGGTCGAATCCGAGCAGGTGCAGGATCGTGGCGTGCAGGTCGTGCACGCTCGTCGGCCGCTCGACGGCCTTGAAACCGAAATCGTCGGTCGCCCCATGGATCGTGCCGCCGCGGGTGCCGCCCCCCGCCAGCCAGACGGTGAAGCCGTAGGGATTGTGGTCGCGGCCCGTGCCCCCCTCGGAGACGGGCGTGCGGCCGAATTCACCCCCCCAGACCACGAGCGTGTCGTCGAACATGCCCCGCTGCTTGAGGTCGGTGAGCAGGGCCGCCAGCGGCTGGTCGAGCGCGCCGGCATCCTTGCGGATCCTGTCCTCGATGTTGGAATGGTGGTCCCACGGCTGGCCTTCACCGTGCCAGAGCTGGACGTAGCGCACGCCGCGTTCCAGGAGCCGCCGGGCGATCAGGGTCTGCCGGCCATGCGTCGTCTCGCCGTACGCCTCGCGGACGTGCTTCGGCTCGCGCGTCACGTCGAAGGCGTCGCTGGCCTCCATCTGCATCCGGTAGGCGAGCTCGAACGACGCGATCCGGGCATCGAGCCGCGGGTCGTGCCGGCCCTCGCGGTGGCCCTCATTGATCTCCCGCAGCAGGTCGAGCTGCCGCCGCTGCGCGGCGGGGCCGGCGTGCGGGCTCTGGATGTTCTCGATCAGCTTTTCGACCTGCTCGTGCTTGGTGTCGATGGCCGTTCCCTGGAGAACGCCGGGGAGGAAGCCGGCCTGCCAGTTGTCGGAGCCCTTCACCGGGCTGCCGCCGGGGCACATCGCGACGAAGCCGGGGAGGTTGCGGTTTTCGCTGCCCAGGCCGTAGAGCACCCAGGAGCCGACGCTGGGCCGCGGCTGCACGGAGTCGCCGCAGTTCATCAGCATCAGCGACGGCTCGTGGTTCGGCAGCTGGGCGTACATCGAGCGGATGACCGCCAGCGAGTCGGCGTGCGCGGCGGTGCGGGCGAAGAGTTCGCTGACGTCGAGGCCGCTGTCGCCGTACTTCTGGAAGCGGAACCGGCTCGGAAACCCGCCACCGGTCTTCCGCTCGGTGGTCAGCGACACCGGCAGCGGCTGGCGGGCGTAGCGTTCGATGAGCGGCTTCGGGTCGAAGGTGTCGATGTGCGACGGGCCGCCGTTGAGGAAGAACTGGATGACACGGCGTGCCCGGGGGGCGAAATGCGGCTGCTTCACGGCCAGCGGATCGACGGGCGGGGCCGCGAGCTCGCCCGCGTCGGCGAGCACCCCGGCGAGGCCGAGGAAGCCGAGGCCGGCCCCCGATGCGACGATCACGTCACGCCGGCTGCAGCCGGCGGCCGACGGGAGATGGTGGTGCATGGCGTTCGATTCCAGAGCCTTCAGTCTACGAACAGGAACTCGTTTGACAGCAGCAGCACCTGGGCGAACTGCTCGAGCGGGGCTAGGTCCGAGCCGGGCTCGGCGGCCGCCGCGGCGAGAAACTTCGCGCCGGCGGCCCGCTCGGCCGCGCTGGGGGAGCGGCCGAGAACGGCCCGGTAGACCGCCGGCAGCGGATCGGCTCCGGCGGCGGAGTTGGCCGACCCGCCAACATGCCTCGCCACCTGCCTGGCCCGTTCGGCCACGAACGGATGGTTCATGCCGAACAGGGCCTGCAGCGCCGTGGTGGTCTCCCCGCGCTGCGGCGTGTGCAGGTTGGGATTGGCGAAATCGAACACGCCGAGCACGCCGGGAAGGACATGCCGGTCGTTCTCCGTGTAGATCGTCCGCCGCGTGCCGAACAGGTCGGTGCCCTTGCCGGCGGCGGTCGTGTCGAGCTGCCCGGCGACCGCCAGCAGCGCGTCGCGGAACTGCTCGAACGACAGCCGGCGCGGGTTCATGCGCCACAGCAGCCGATTGTCGGGATCGACCGTCATGCCGCGGGCGCGGGACGCGGTGTCGGGGCTTGACGACTGCCGGTAGGTGGCCGAGAGCATGATCTCGCGGTGCAACGCCTTGGTGCGAAAGCCGGCGCCGCGCAGCCGTGTGGCGAGCCAGTCGAGCAGCTGCGGATGGCTCGGCGCTGCCGTGCGGACGCCGAAATCGCTGGGCGATATGACGAGACCGGCGCCGAAGTGGTGCATCCAGACGCGGTTCACCCAGACGCGGGCCGTGAGCGGGTTGTCGACGGCGACGATCGCCGCGGCGAGTTCCCGGCGGCCGCTGCCCGCGGTGAACGGCTGCCGGTCGGGGCCGGCCAGGACCTCCAGAAACCGGCGCGGCACGATGTCCCCCTTGGCCGCGGCGTTGCCGCCGCGGAGCAGGAGCGCGTCGCGGACCGTGGGCCGGTCGTTGAGCACCACGGCGTGCGGCAGCGTGCCGGGCCGCTTCCAGAGCCAGTCGTCGATCTCGGCCTGGGCCTTCCAGAGTGCCTCGCGGGTTTTGAAGTCCCAGAGGAAGTTGGTCTGGACGAGCGGCTCCACGGGAATCACGCAGGGGGAATCGGCGCCCGAGAAGGCCTGCCGCAGCGCCTCGGCCGCCGCGTCGTCGAGGGCCGTCGGCTCTGGACGGTTCTCACGCTGGGCCGCCGCGACTGCGTCGGCCCAGCGGGCGTCACTCGCCGCCAGCAGGTCGGCATACCGCCGCGCCACCTCCGCGGCCGACGCCGGCGGCTCGCGGAACGCCGCGGCGACGAGCGGATTGAGGGGCGGCTGCCGGCGCTGCAACTCGGTTGTGATGGCAGCCGCCCGGGCGGCGTAGTCGGCGTCGGCAAGCATGCCGAGCGCGATCCAGGGAACGAACACCGGATCGCCGCGCCGGTCGGCATGCCGGAGGAAGACCTCGAAGCGACGCACCAGCCCGGGCAGGAGTTCCTCGGGCCCGGAGAGTTGCACGAACTCCTGTTCCGGGTACTTGGCCAGCTCCCGTTGGGCGAGGAGGTAGTCGGGGAACCGCTTCCGCAGCCGTTCGTTCGCCTCGCGCCGCTTCTCTGCCTCGAGTTCCGCGTACTTCCGCGTCCGTTCCTCGAGCCCCTTCTCGAACTCGGGATCGACGGGGGCCGACGCCGGCCGCGGCAGCGGCACGAGCCGCTCGACGGTGTTCTGGAAGACACCGTACAGCGAGTAGTAGTCGCGGGCCGGAATCGGGTCGAACTTGTGGTCGTGGCACCGGGCGCAGCCCACCGTCAGGCCGAGCAGGCCGCGGGTCACCACGTCGATCCGATCGTCGATGATGTCGGGCGCGTTGCCTTGAAACCGGCGGCCGAGCGTGAGGAAGCCGAGTGCGGCGAGGTGGTCGGGCTCCGTGGGGGCGACCTGATCGGCCGCCATTTGCAGGAGAACAAAGCGGTCAAAAGGCATGTCGTCGTTGAAGGCCCGGATCACCCAGTCGCGATAGAAGGGCGCGTGGACGTGCCAGCGGCCCTCGTTGGTGTCCACATAGCCCTTGCTCTCGGAGTAGCGGGCGACGTCGAGCCAGTGCCTGCCCCAGTGCTCGCCGTAGCGTGGCGAGGCGAGGAGCCGATCGACGAGGCGGTCGTGGGCGTCGGCGGAGGGATCGGCGACGAATGTCTCGATCTCCTCGGGCGTCGGCGGCAGCCCATGGAGGTCGAAGGTGGCCCGGCGGATGAACGTGGCGCGGTCGGCCTCCGGCGCGGGCTCGAGGCCGGCGGCCTCGAGCGAGGCGAGGACGAAGCGGTCGATCGGCCCGCGCGACCAGCCGCGGTCGTCGACCGCCGGCGGTTCCGGCGCCGTGATCGGCTGGTAGGCCCAGTGTGTGCGGCGCGGGTCGGGGCGGACGGCGGCCGGTGTTGACGCCGGCCACGGGGCGCCGGCGGCGATCCAGGCTCGCACGGCGGCGGCCTGCGCGGCCGTGACGGCTGGGCCGTGCTCGGGGGGCGGCATCCGAACGTCGGGGTCGGTGCTGGCGAGCCGGGCCATGATCTCGCTGCGGTCCGGCTCTCCCGAGACCAGCGCCGGCCCGGAGTCGCCCCCCGCGAGGATCGCGTCGCGCGAGTCGAGCCGCAGGCCGGCCCACTGCTTCGCTCCTCCATGGCAGCCCTGGCAGCGGTCCACGAGCAGCGGCCGGACCTGCTTCTCGAACAGGTCCAGAGCCTCGTCGGCCGGCAGCGCGGCGGCAGCGACGGCGCCGCTCAGGCCGGCCGCGATGGCGGCGACCAAGCGGGCGATCGGACGTGGCAGGGAGGTGGGCATGGATGGATCAGCATCTCCGCGAACAACGTATTGTAGAACCGGCCCCCGGCCTAGTTGTTTGTATCGACACATCCTACCCCGGCGGCGTGGCTTTCCCGCGTTTCAGGTCGCTGAACGAGCGGTCCCAAAAACGTCGCCCGCTGCCCCACGATCCTCCCTCAGCGGCCGGCCGAGGACGACAGGCCGGACTGCAGCGTCTTGGCATGCCTGCGATACAGGCTGCGAAACTGGTGGTACGTCAGCCCGAGCCGCTCGGCGGCCCGTCGCTGATGGTGGCGGCAGTCGGCGAGGGCACGCTCCAGCATCTCGATCTCCAGCTGCGTGATCGCCTCGCGGAGCGTGCCGGCCTGCGGGGAGATGGCCGCGCCGGCCGGCTGTGGCGGCGGGGCGGCCGAAGGTGGAGCCGGCCGTGCGGCCGCAGCGGCGGAGTTCGTCGGGGCGGTCGCTCCCTGCCGGGCGAACGGATCGAAGACGATCTCGGTAATGCGTTGCCCGCCGGCGCGGTACACGGCCCGCTCGACGACGTTCTTCAGTTCGCGGATGTTGCCCGGCCACGCATGGCTGCGGAGGGCGTCCTGCGCCGCCTTGGAAAACTCGGTTGTGGCGGCGAGTCCCATCTCGGAACCCATCCGCGATGCGAAATGCCGGGCCAGGAGGAGGATGTCGTCGCGGCGGTCGCGGAGCGGCGGCACGTGGAGCACCTCGAACGACAGCCGGTCGAGGAGATCCTCCTTGAATCGCCCTGCGCGGGCGAGGGCAGGGAGGTCGGCGTTGGTGGCGCCGATGATCCGCACGTCGACACTCACCGGGCTGGAACTGCCGACCCGCTCGAAGCTGCCGTACTCGACTGCGCGGAGGATTTTTTCCTGGGCCTCGATCGGGATCAGCCCGATCTCGTCGAGCAGGAGCGTGCCGCCGTCGGCGGCCTCGAATCGGCCGGCCCGGTCCTGGATCGCCCCCGTGAACGCGCCCCGGTCGTGGCCGAAGAGTTCAGCCTCAATGAGGGACGGGGAGAGCGCCGCGCAGTTGAGGGCCACGAGCGGCGCCTCCCAGCGGCCGGAGAGGTAGTGGAGTTTCGCCGCAGCGAGTTCCTTGCCCGTGCCGCGTTCGCCGATGAGGAGCACGGGCCGGTCGATTCGCGCGATCCGCGACAGGTCCTCCGTGAAGGCCAGAAACGCGTCCGACTGACCGATGGCTTCGTTGATGGCTGTCATGATGTGGTGTGAAGAGCCATAAAGTGGTCTCAAAAGTATGAAATCGGCTGGAAAGACCGCAATGGAGGGTTTGTCGAATGTGCAGAAGATTTTTGTAAGTCATTGTGCGGCAGTAAGTTACGAATTTCTTTCCGGACTGGCACGAAACGTGTCTTTCCTGTCAGCGTCCGGCTGCGATTCGTTTCACACTCACCAGAGCCACAAAGGAGCACGCCATGGGCGTCTTCACCCGTCTCAAGGACATCATCAACTCGAACCTCAACGCCATGCTCGATGCCGCCGAGGATCCGGAGAAGCTCATCCGGCTCATGGTGCAGGAGATGGAAGACACGCTCGTCGAGGTGAAGGCCAACTGCGCCGGAGCGATCGCCGCCCGGAAGAAGGCCGAGCGGGCCGCTGCCGCGGCCAAGGCGGCCGTCGCCGAATGGGAGGACCGGGCCCGGCTGGCCATCGACAAGGGCCGCGACGATCTGGCTCGCGAGGCGCTCCGCGAGAAGACGCGGTTCGCCCAGCAGGCCGAGGCGTTCGCGCAGGAGATCGAGGGCTGCTCTGAGATCGTCGGCCAGTACAAGACCGACATCGCCGCCGTCGAGGAGCGGCTCCTGGCCGCCCGGGAGAAGCACCGCCTGCTCGTGCAGCGACACATCCGCGCCCGCAACCACAAGCAGGCGCAGACGACGCTGCGGCGGGCCGCGAGCAGCGATGCGGTCACCCGGTTCGACCAGCTCGAAAACCGCATCGAGCGGATGGAGGCGGAGGCGAGCCTCGTCAACTACGCGGCCAAGGGGTCACTCGTCGAGCAGCTCGAAGTCCTGCGTGGCGGCGACCAGATCGAGAAGGAGCTCGAGGCACTCAAGCGCGAGCGGCGCCGCGACTGACGGTTTTCATGCCTCCTGTGTGGTGCGGCGGGACGTGCCGGGCATCCCCGCACGGGCCCGGCAATGCCCTGTCATATCCAACCTTGGAGCGAACGACCAATGCGCGATGAACCCTGGCTCGATGCCCTGCCGGCCCGACGCCGGCCCGGACTCCTCTTCGGTGTCTGCCGCTGGCTGGCCGACCGGCTCGGCATCGCGGCCTTCTGGGTGCGGCTGGCCGCGATCGTGACGGCCTGGTGCACCGGCTGGTGGCCCGTGATCGCCATCTACCTGACGGTCGCGATCGTCCTCGGACAGGCCAGGGCCCCGCGGCTGCGCGATGTCTCCGGCTGGCGACTGCCGGAGTTCGGGGCGGCTGACGTCGCCGACCTCCGCCGCCGCTGCGCACGGCTGGAACGCCGCTGCCGGGAAGCCGAGTCGCGGCTGCGACGCGAGCGGACGTGGGATGACCTGCTCCGCCGTCCTGTGTGAGAATGCCGTCCTCGGATCGCCTGCCTGCCTGGAGAGTCCGCGAAGTGCCCGCCGCCACCGTCACGCTTCCCGAGCAGATCGGCCGCTATCGGATCACGGGCGTGATCGGCCGCGGCGGCATGGGCACGGTGTATCGCGGCCACGACGAGGCCCTGGCCCGCGACGTGGCTGTGAAGGTGATCCACGATCGCTTCAGTTCGGCGGCCAACGTGATCCGCCGCTTCGGCGCGGAGGCGCGGAGCGTTGCCCGGCTCTCGTCGCCGCACATCGTCCACGTGCACGAGTTCGATCCGCTGGCCGATCCGCCGTTCCTCGCCATGGAACTCGTGCGCGGTCCGAGCCTGCAGCGGCTCATCCGCGACCGCGGCCGGGCCTCATTCGCGACCGTCGTCGAGTGCGGCCGGCAGGTGCTCGGCGGCGTCGCCGCCGCGCATGCCGCCGGCGTGATCCACCGCGACATCAAGCCGGCCAACGTGCTTCGCGGCGCCGACGGCGTGTACAAACTCACCGATTTCGGACTCGCCCGCAGCCTGGAGCGGGAGCAGTCGCTCACCGCCAGCGGCTCGATCCTCGGCACCCTCCATTACATGGCGCCCGAGGTGGCCGCGGGGGCGGAGGCGACGGCGGCGAGCGACCTCTACAGCCTCGGTGTCACGCTTTACGAGATGCTTGCCGGCACGACGCCGTTTCCCGACGACAGCCCGCTCAAGCTCCTGCGCCGGATCGCGGTCGAGCGGCCGCTGCCGCTGCGGTCGCATCGCGACGACATTCCGCCACAGTTCGAGGCCTGGCTGGAAAAACTTCTCGCCCGCGACCCGGCGGAGCGATTCGCGTCGGCGTCGGCAGCCCTCGCCGCCCTGCGGGCCGTGGAGATTGCCCCGGCCGCCGGCGATGATTTCGCAGGCCCGGCCGGTGACATCGATGGGCCGGAGGGCGAGTCCGCGACGACTCCCGCAGCCGGGGCCACTCCTGCCGCCGATTCACCGGCCCCGATCCCGCGCGAGCAGGTCGATTCGATCATCCGCTCGGCCATGCGGCTCGAGGCCCAGGGGCGGAGCCTGCTCGGCGACGACACGCTCCTGGAGATCGCCCGGGAACTGAACGTCGATTCGATCTTCGTGCGCCGGGCGCTGGACAATTACCGGGCGGTGACCGCCCCGCAGCTGCAGGTTTCGTCAACGCCTCCTGATGTGCGCGCGTTGGCCGGAGTAAACTCGCCCCCGCTCGATCAGGCGACTCGTTCAGCCTGCGCGGATGCGATCGATCGGCTCTGGCTGGCGGGCGTCGTCGGCCTGGGGCCCGAGATTCCGATCCTGCAGTTTCCAATCTGTGGCCTCATCAGTGTCGAAATGGGACGGCGGGCCTGCCTCGGTGTGCTCTCCGCCTGCAACCGGCGGTTTGGCAAGGCGGCGCACTTGGCCGTTCTGCTGATTGCGGTCTGGCTCTGCTTATTTGCCTTCAATGTGGCTGCGGCGTTCGTCCCGCCGTTGTCCGTGGTCAGTGGCTTGCTTGCTTTCGTGGTGAGCGCGATGGTGCTGCGCGTTTACTGGCACCAACTGTCCGGGACGGCGGAACTGCTCGAACAGTGTGGGCAATGGGTCGTCGCGCAGCGGATTCGTACGACGCGAAACCGGTGCCTCGTGGTGACCGCGGTGCTGCTCATCGTGGCCATCGTGATCGGCGCGAGAGTGGGAATGCCGAGCCGCGGACCGAGCGGGTACGACCCGTTTCAGATACTCCTGCGCGAAACGCTCGGAGGACTGATCATACTCCCGGTGACATGGCTCCTGGGCTGGCTGTTCACGCTGCGGCCGCTCGCGCTCGCCTCGCGCACGCTGCGTGGGGCCGGCCACGCCGCTCCGAACCCGTGGCAGGGAGCGACGTGATGAATGCAGCAGTCGGTGTGGGTCTGGTTACGATGCTGTGCCTCGTCGTGGGGGTGATTCTCACGATCACCGTCGTCGGGCCGATCGTACTGCTCGTGTCGGCGGCGAACGCGCATCCGCGTGCCCGGTTTCTCGGCGTCTGTTCGCGGCTTGCCCAGAAGCGGCGGGTACCGGTGGCCCAGGTCCGCCTGCTGGCCGTCATCGCGATCATCCTTTCGGGCATCGTGCCCGGCCTGTTCATCTATTGTCTGCTCGGAGTCTTCATGGAGCAGTGGGCTGGGCGGGATGAGACCGGGCCGGCCGTCGCGCCGCTCCCGCCGCCGCTGCCGCTCGGCGGGTTTGGGACGCCGGTCGTGCGGCAGCCGGCCGGAGGGTTTCGTGCGGGTAGCGGACCCGCGCGGATCGGCCGCTATCTGGTCACCGGAACGCTGGGGCGGGGAGGGATGGGTGTCGTGTACCGCGGCCGCGACGAGCAACTCGGCCGCGACGTCGCCATCAAGGTGATCCAGGACCGGTTTGGCGGCGTCGAGCACGTGGTCCGCCGGTTCGAGGCGGAGGCCCGGGCCGTCGCCCAGCTCTCGTCACCGCACATCGTCCACATCTACGAGTTCGAACCGGCCGCCGTGCCGCCGTATCTCGTGATGGAACTCGTCAACGGTCCGAGCCTGCAGCAGGTGGTCAGACACCGCGGCAGGGCGGCGATCGGAACCGTCGCCGAGTGCGGCCGGCAGACGCTCCGCGGACTGGCCAGGGCCCATGCCGCCGGGATCATCCACCGCGACGTGAAGCCGGGCAACATCCTGCGCGCAGCCGACGGCACCTACAAGCTCACCGACTTCGGCCTGGCGCGAAGCCTCGAGCAGGGCCAGTCGCTCACCGCCAGCGGGTCGGTGATCGGCACGCTCCACTACATGGCCCCGGAGGTGGCGGCCGGGGACGAGGCGACGGCGGCCAGCGACCTCTACAGTCTCGGGGCGACACTCTACGAGATGCTCGCGGGCCGGCCGCCGTTCGCGGAGGAGAGCCCGCTCAGGCTGTTGCGCAGGATCGTCACCGAGGCTCCGTCACCGGTGGCGGCACACCGCGATGACGTGCCGCCGCTCTTCGAGGCCTGGCTGAGGAAACTGCTCGCCCGCGATCCGGGCGACCGGTTTTCGTCGGCCGCCGCCGCCCTCGAGGCGCTCGCCGCGATCGACGTCGGTCCGCCGGCTGCGGACGATTTTTCATCCGAGACGGCGGTCGCCGCGGTCGCGGAGGGGGACGAGGCCGGTGCGCTGTCAGCCGATCCGGGCCTATGGCCTGAGGCCGGCGAACCCGCGCGGGCGTTGCCGCATGTGATGTCACCCGGCCCGCGCCGGGTCGCCGCCGGCGACGTGCAGTCGATCATTCGCCGGGCGATGGAACTGGAGGCTGCAGGCCGTGACCTGCTCGGTCACGACACGGTCCTCGACATCGCCCGGGAGTTGAACGTCGATTCGATGTTCGTGCGCGAGGCGCTCCGCCGGCACCGCGAGTCGCTGGAGATGCCGGCGCTCCCGGTCCTGACGGCGGGAACTGCCGCGTCGCGGCGAACGGGAAAAGGCTGCGCCCCCGTCGGGCTGGTCGTGATTGGGGCCATGGCGATGCTCTTCATCTATCTTCTCAGGGCTGAATCAGTCTCAAAAGGCAAAGCAATCATCCAGGAAGAGACCGTGAGGCGAAATGCAGCACTCCGGGAATTCCCGAATCCGCGTGCCATTCAGCTGGAGCGTGACCCGATTCACTACCCGGTCCGGGTGCCGCCGCAAGGTTCGCCGGCTCACGCCCCGAGGCGTTGAGCTGCGGTCGCCGTTCAGGCGAACGGATTCTCCAGACGCACGCCAGGGAACCGAGCGAAATCGGTGTCGGCGGAAACGATCGCCAGGCCGTGCTCGAGGGCCAGCGTCGCGAGGTGGGCATCGGGCACGTGCTCGGCCCGCAGGCCGGTGGCACGGAGCAGGTCTCCGAGGATTGCCCGATGTCGCGGCGTCGGCGTGGGGATCCAGGCGCATTCACAGCCGAGCCACTCCTCGACCTGCTGCCAGGCAACGGCCGGACTGACGGGCCTGTCGAAGAGCCGCGGGTTGCTTGTCAGCCTGACGAAGGCGAGTAGCGACGGCCAGGGGAGGCCCAGTGGCACCGCGTCGCTCAACCTCGCGTCGAGCCAAGACCGCGCCCGTTCGTGCTGCGGAAACGACGACGTGAAGGCGTAGACGAGGATGTTGGCATCGACGAGTCTCATCGATGCCCGTCCCCTTCGCCAGCCTCCAGCGCCGCCGTGACGTCGTCCACGTTCGGGAGCCGGCAGCGGCCGAGATCGACCGGGGTGGTGCGATAGGTCCGCGCCCGGGCCTGCGGTTCCTGCATCGCCGCAAAGCCGCGTCGCAGTGCATCGTTGACGAGGTTTTTGAGCGGGATGCCGAGGTCGCGGCGCAGCTGTTCCAGCCGGGCCGCCACGTCGTCATCGAGCGACAAAGTCGTTCTCATGCATCAAAGCATACAAAAAATGATGTTTTGATGTCAAAGACGAGCAGCAAGCCAAATATGCCTGTCCTTTTTGGGTTTCAAGCCTCCAAAGATGCCTGTCCTCTGCAGCCGCTCTGCAGCCGAAAGATGCCTGTCCTTTGAGGGCCCTTTTGCGGTTAAGACGGTGAAGATGCCTGTCCTTTTGCGTTAAGATGCCTGTCCGTTTGAGTGTCATTTTGAGAGCCCGAGGCGGAGGAAAACGAGCCATGTCGCCCACCAGGATGTCCCGTCGCGGATTCGTCGCAGCAGCAGCCGCCGTCAGCCCGCTGGCGGTGCTCGCCCGGGAGGCGGCCGCCGCCGACTTGAATCTCGGCATCCAGATGTATTCGCTCCGCGGCTACAAGGCCCCCGAGGCGCTCCGCCATGCCCGCGACATCGGCTTCAGCTTCGTCGAGTTCTACGGCGACATGTTTCCCGTCAAGTCAGATGCCGCCGCCATCGCGGCCATGAAGCGCCAGCTCGCCGACCTCGGCCTCACGATCAGCGCCCACGGCGTCAACCACTTCGGCGCCGACGCGGCCGCCAACCGGCGGGTCTTCGAGTTCGCCAAGGCCGCCGGCATCCCCACGATCACGGCCGACCCCGCCCCCGAGGCGTTCGCGAGCCTCGACGAGCTCGTCAAGGAGTTCGACATCCGGATCGCCATCCACAACCACGGCCCGAAGCACCGCTACAACAAGGTGGTGGACGTGCTGCGGGCCATCGAGGGCCGCGACGAGCGGATCGGGGCCTGCGCCGACCTCGGTCACTTCATCCGCTCCGCCGAGAAGCCCGTCGAGGTGATCCGCCTCCTCAAGGGGCGGCTGTACGGCGTTCACCTCAAGGACTTCAAGGACATGCAGGACGCCACCACGGGCGTGATCCTCGGGAAGGGGCACCTCGACGTTCCGGCCGTGTTGGCGGCACTCGTCCAGACCGGTTTCCCGAAAAACGGGGCATTGTCGCTGGAGTACGAGGAGAACCCGGGCAATCCGCTGGACGATATCCGCCAGTGCTACGCCGTGGCTCGCGATGCACTGAACCGGCTTTGATTTTTCTGCCAGCGGCCGCATTGTTGGCACGCGAATGCGTTGCCGACCTCTGCGGACCAGGATAGAGACGGATGCCCAGCGACAACGAGCGTACGGTGCTGGTGACGGGCTCGAGCCGCGGGATCGGTCGGGCCGTGGCGCTCGAACTGGCGCGGGCAGGATGGAAGGTCGCGGTCCACGGCCGGTCAGCGGCCGGTGCTGCGGACGTCGCGGCGCAACTTGCCGCCACGGGAAGTCATGCGGGGACGTTTCTCGCCGACCTGGCCGAGCGGGATGGCGTTGCCCGGCTGGCGACCGACGTGACCGCGACGCTCGGCCGGCTCGATGCCGTGGCCCTCGTCGCCGGGGCCGACGTGCTCACCGGTGAGCCCGCGAAGTGGGGCTATGAGCGAAAGCTCGACGAACTCCTGCTCGTCGACGTCCGCGGCACGATGCTGCTGACGCGGGCCCTCGGCCGCTGGATGGCCGACCGCGCAGGGGGGGCGATCGTGACGATCGGCTGGGACCAGGCGGCGACGGGCATGGAGGGGGACAGCGGCGAACTGTTTGCCGCGGCGAAGGGGGCGGTGATGGCGTTCACGCGGAGCGCGGCCAAGTCGCTGGCTCCGAAGGTCCGCGTGAATTGCGTGGCGCCTGGCTGGATCCGCACTGCGTGGGGGGCCGGGGCGAGCGAGGCCTGGCAGCGGCGGGCCGTGCGCGAGAGCATGCTCGGCCGCTGGGGAGAGCCGGCGGACATCGCCGCGGCGGTGACGTGGCTGGTATCGCCGCAGGCCGGGTTCGTGACGGGCCAGGTGATCAACGTCAATGGCGGCTGGCGGCCGGCGTAGGGTTGGGCGACACGCGTCGCCGGTTGTTTGACGGTTGCTGGTGGAGTGCAGCGGCTCCGCGGAGGCGGGCCTATCGATTGCAATCGGTGGATCGTCCGTGGCTGGCCGACGGTTGCTGGTGGAGTGCCGCCGGTCGGAGACATGCTCGTCGCCGGCGGACTTTGCCGTTGCATGCTCCTGCGTGATGGTGCGTCGTGCGGTGCAGGCAAAGCACACCGGCTCCTGCGCGTGCCTCCGACCGGCTGCCGTGCAGCGGCTGCGCGGAGGCGGGCCAGGATGGCCGCTCAGTTGGGCGAGAACCCGAGACGCCGCACGATGCGGCGTCCAGTCGGCCATGCAAACCCTCGGCGTTTGCA
>Ga0208721_1000213_pt1 | contig 13620 bp, 9 predicted proteins | sample LakMenEpi17Aug10_FD_150705 | JGI IMG/M metagenome (GOLD analysis project Ga0208721, IMG submission 150705) | Freshwater microbial communities from Lake Mendota, WI - 17AUG2010 deep hole epilimnion (SPAdes) | ecosystem: Environmental > Aquatic > Freshwater > Lentic | place: Lake Mendota, Madison... | reverse complement strand
CCCCGCTGCGGTGACACCGCGCAGCGCCTGCTGCCGCTCCCCTCGTTGAGCTGTCGTCAGTCCGCGATCCGCCGCAGCGTGACGTCGAGTGCGCCGTCGTTGTCGGCGAGGCCCGTCCAGTCGTCGGCGCAGCGCAGGAACAACTGGCCGTCGGCCGTGGCCTGAAACCGCGTCTCTGATCCGAGCGGAAACAACGTCTCGAGGGCGTACTCCGCGTCCCGGAACACGACGCCCATGAGCCGGCCGCGGCCGCCGGCGCCCCCTTCGGCCGAGACCGGCTCACCGGCGGCGGCCATCCGCCACGTGCCCGTCGCGGCCGCCTCGTACGTCGCCCCCCGTTCCACCCGCAGGCCGCTCGCCTGCCAGCCCCCCCGGGCCTTGATCGACGCGGTCACGCGACCGGCGCCGTCCTTGAGCGGCCGGAACCGCGCCTTCCACGGCCAGGCGGCCAGATCGGCGCGATACCCGTTGCCGACGGACGCGAGGAACTGGTCGTACTCGAACGACACCTCCCGGGCGACCGGGCCGTAGACCGATTCGAACGACACGCCGGGCCGCTCCTCCATCAGCGCGATCGCCAGCGGCTTGAAGCGGTCGTCGTAGTTGGGATTGCTCGAGAGCAGGTGGCACAGCGCCCAGCGCCAGGCGTAGTCCTGCCACGTGCCGGCGGGCGTCCGGCCGGGCTGGGCGATCTCCAACAGCCCGCGTTTCGGGCTGGCCCGCTGCAGGTAGGCCATGACCGCCGGATTGACGTCGACGGCCTGCTCCCCGTCCTTCCAGTAGTTGGCCATCTCCGCCACCCCCTCGGCGAGCCACGTCGGTCCCGTCGACCCGAACGTCATGTGGCAGAACCCGTGGGCGCACTCGTGCTGGATCACGCCATGGTCGGCGCACGAGTAGAGCGTCGCGCGGCGCTGGTTGCCGAGCCGCACGTTGAAGCAGACGCCGGCCCGTTCGCGGATCTTTGCCACGCCGCCCGGGTCGGGGAGCGCGCCGGCGGGGAAGACGGCCAGGTCGTGGACGATGAATCCCTCCACGATCCCCTCCGGCTTGCGGCCGAAGTATCGCTCGAGGAGCCCCGCCATGCGCTCCAACTTGTCGAGGATGATCTTCGCCTCGCGTTCGGAGACATCGGAGAGGAAGGCGAAGTGCGCGGAGCGGATGACCCGCGGCTCCCGCTGCGGCTCGTCCGACAGGCCGCGGTACTTGTTCTCGAGTTTTTCCTCGGGCCGCTCGCGCACTCCCCCGCCGGCCACGGTCTCGACGACGAGTTTCCGGGCCACGACATCGCCGGTGTCGAGTCGCACGGCCTCCAGGCTCACCACCCGGGCGCCCGGCTCGATCCGCTTCGGGTCGGTGCTCTCCAGTCGGGCCGTCGCCGCCTCGGCAACCTTGAAGGCGAACGTCATCTTCCTCGCGTAGGCCCGGTCCTCCGGCACCTGCACGACCAGCCGCCCCTTCCCGGCCTGCTTGACCGGCGCCACGACCGTGCAGGGGGCGAACTCCGCCGCCGACGCCGGACTGGCCGCCGGCATGATCCCCAGGGCGGCAGCGGAGGCGTCGACGAGCGTCAGCGCCGTCACCTCGCCGTCGGTCTTCCCCTGGCCGCTTATCAGCGCCTCGAACCGCAGCACCTGGCCGGGCTTGAGCCGCGGAATGTCGAACCCGCCGCCGACGCGGACCTCGGTCGTCATCCCGAGCAGCCGGCCGTCCGCAAGCTGCACGCCCTGCTCGTCCTTCCGCTGCAGGCGGACGTCGAGGGTTTGCCCGCCGTCTGTCCGCACGGTCAGGCGGCCGCTGGCGACGGCCTCGACGACACCGGCGGCCTGAATCTGCTCGCGGATCGTCACCTGGCCGGCCGCCTCGGCGGCGAGGCCTGCGACCACGAGCAGCGGGAGAATCGACCGCACGGCGGCCCGCGCCGCCCCGCCGCCTGCTGGACTGGTCATTGCCCGACCCTCGGTATCATGCCTGACGTCTTCGATGGTATGCGATTCTTCCCCGCCGAGCCAGCGCGACCGCCCTCATGAACCACTGGTTGCTCAAGAGCGAACCCGACGTCTTTTCGATCCACGACCTGGCCCGGGCCCGCGGCCGGACGACCGGCTGGGAGGGTGTCCGCAACTACCAGGCCCGCAACCTGCTCCGCGCGATGAAGAAGGGGGACCTGGCGATCTTCTACCACTCCAACGCCTCACCCCCCGCCGCGGTCGGCATCGTCACCGTCGTTCGCGAGGCCTATCCCGATTCAAGCGCCTGGGATCCGACGAGCGACTATCACGACCCCAAGGCAAGTCCCGACAACCCCGTCTGGTCGATGGTCGACGTGAAGCTCGTGGAAACGTTTCCCCGGCCGCTCTCCCTCGACGAACTCCGCGGCGTGCCCGCACTCGCCGGCATGGAACTCCTCCGGCGCGGCAGCCGGCTCTCCGTGCAGCCCGTCACGGCGGCCGAGTTCCGCGCCATCCAGCAACGCGCCACCCGGAAGGGCTGATCGATGCCCGAGGCCGGACCAACCTGTCGTCACGACGATGCTGGCGCTGCCGCCGCACCGGCAGCGGGGCCGCTGCCCGATGCCCTCGGCTGGATCGCCGGCGAGATCGACGCCCTCCGGGAGGCCGGCCTGGAGCGGCCGCAGCGGGTTCGCAGCGGACGACAGGGACGCACCGTCGCGCTCGACGGCCGCACGCTCCTCAACTTCGGCTCGAACGACTACCTCGGCTACGCCGGCGACGTGCGGCTCACGAAGGCGGCATCCAAGGCCTCCTGCGCCGAGGGCTTCGGCGCCGGCGCCAGCCCGCTCGTCAGCGGCCACTCCCGGGCCCACGAAACCCTGGAACGGTCCATCACCGCGCTTCTCGACGTCGGTGCGGCCCTCGTCTTTCCCAGCGGCTTCGCCGCCAACGCCGCCACGCTTGCCGCGGTCGCCGGCCCCGGCGACTTCATCGCCAGCGACGCCCGCAATCATGCGAGCATCATCGACGGCTGCCGGCTCTCCCGGGCCGAGATCGGCATCTACCCGCACCGTGACATGGCGGCCCTCGACCGACTGCTCGCCGGCGCGGCCGGCCCGCGGCGCCGGATCGTCGTCACAGACACGCTGTTTTCCATGGACGGGTCGCGGGCGCCGCTCGCCGACCTCTGCGACCTCGCCCGCCGTCACGGGGCGATCCTCGTCGTGGACGAGGCGCATGCGACGGGCCTGTTCGGCGATCGCGGCAGCGGCCTCGTCGAAGCGACGGGCTGCGCCGACGGCGTCCACGTCCGCATCGGCACGCTCTCCAAGGCGATCGGTGCGGCGGGTGGCTTCGTGGCCGGCCACCCCGACCTCGTCCACTGGCTCAGGCACACGGCCCGGGCCTGGATCTTCTCGACGGCCCATCCGCCGGCGGTCGCAGCCGCGGCGGCCCGGGGGATCGCGCTGGTCGGCGCCGAGCCCGATCGCCGCCGCACGCTCGCCACGCGGGCCGCGCTGTTCCGTGAGCGGCTCGCCGCGGCCGGGCTCGACACCGGCGTGGCGGAGGCGCAGATCGTGCCCGTGATCCTCGGCGCGGCGGACGCGGCGGTCGCGGCCGCGGCGGCCCTCGCGGCCGAGGGTTTTTTCGTGCCCGCGATCCGGCCGCCGAGCGTGCCGCAGGGAATGAGCCTCGTCAGGGCCAGCGTCTGCTGGCACCACACGGTCGAGGATCTCGAGCGACTGGCGGCGACCCTCGCCCGTCACGCAGCCGCCTGACCAACGCCCGGTCACGTGCCGGGCGGGTGGGGATCGGGGCCGTCAGGAGCCTGGTCGGCGCCGGCGAACGGCTTGTTCCGGTCGGCCGCCGCATTGGTATGCGGGAAGGGAAAGTCAGGGATGCCGTGGCCGAGAAACGGGCAGAGTTTCCGCCATCCGTCTCCGGCGGCGACATTCAGCACGAGCAGGTCGCCGGGGCGATCCCGGAAATGCTGGAGCACAGCCCGGTTGTGTTCCTCGTACCGCCGCACATAGGTCGCCTCGTGACCGAGCGGATGGCCGACACCGTAAATCCACCGGCGCATCGGAGTGTCGCGACTGCCGAAGTGGTCGACCACGCTCCGAATCCAGCCTGCCGAGTCACGGATCGTGAGGATGAACTTGCTTCCTGGAAACCGCCCGTCGAGCTCACGAAACACGATCGGCCACGGGTTGTCCTGAAAGGCGTCGAACCGGGGGGTCAGCTCGTCGATGTACTGAGAGACATTCGTCGCGATGTCGGGATCCTGCACGCCGTTCGGTCCGGTCACCGCGTAGCCGAGCGCGGACAGGGCATGGGCCAGGCTTTTCGTGCCCGTCTTGTGGAACCCGATGCCGAAGATTTTCATGCGCGGATGGCTTGTGGCAGCCCGCGGGTTCGAACGCCGGCGCCGGCGACTTGCCGGCGTACGGTGCCGGCGGCAACTGGGGCGGTTTCAGGATACCGTTCCCGCCTCCGGCTGTGGTGCTGGGGGCTGCTGCGGCGACGGGTGTGGTGGCGGTGGCCGTGAAAGCCGAGCCCACACCTCGATGTCAGAGAGCGGAGCGCTGATGGGAGGGCAAGCAGTCGTGATATGATCAGGAGGTTTGGTCGCTTCCCCCTCCACCCAGGAGCCACTCGCCGTGCGGTCGTCACCCACGCTCCTCGCCGGCCTCCTCGTCGTCGTCCTCACGACGCTGCTCCCGGCCCCGCTTCGCGCCCGGCAGCCGATCCCGGCCCCGGCCGAGTCGCCCGACCTGCGGCCGATCTTCAACGGCCGCGATCTCGAGGGCTGGGACGGCGATCCCCGGCTCTGGGCGGTCCGCGACGGCGCGATCCGCGGCGAGACGACCGACGCCGTGCCCTGCAAGGGAAACACCTTCCTGATCTGGAAGGGGGCCACACCAGGGGACTTCGAGCTCCGGCTCTCCTTCCGCTGCTCTGCCAGCAACAACTCCGGCATCCAGTACCGCTCGCGGCACATCACCGAGGGCAACCCGCCCAACGCCTGGGTCGTCCGCGGCTACCAGCACGAAGTCCGCAACGAGCTCCGCTTTCCCAACGTCGCCGGATTCATCTACGACGAGGGGGGCACGCGCGGCCGGCTGACCGGCGTCGGCGAGACGGTAGTCTGGCACGCGACCGGCAAACCGACCGTCACCGCGACGGGTCCCGACCAGGCCGCCTTCGAGAAACTCTTCCGGCTCGACGACTGGAACGACATCATCATCCTCGCCGACGGCACCCGCATCCGGCACTTTCTCAACGGCGTGCAGGTGGTCGATTTCACCGACGACGATCCCGACCGGGCCCTGCGCGACGGGATCCTCGCCCTTCAGTTGCACGCCGGCAAGCCGATGTGGGTCGAGTTCCGCACCATCCGCTTCCGCCCGCTGCGCTGATCGCGCTCCCACGATTCCCCGCGAACCGTCTCCCCATGCGTGCCGCGACCGCTGCCGACTCGGCCCCCCGCTGGTGCGTGATCGGCGCCGGGCCGTCCGGGCTCACCGCCCTGAAGAACCTGCGGGCGGCCGGCATCGACGCCGAATGCCTGGAACGCGAGGAGGGCATCGGCGGCAACTGGCTGTTCGGCGCGGCCACGTCCCGGGTCTTCGCCTCGACCCGGCTGATCTCCTCGAAGACGCTCACCGCCTACGTCGACCACCCGATGCCGCGGGACTGGCCCGCCTATCCCGACCAGCGCCAGTGCCTCGACTACCTGCGCGGTTATGCCGACCGCTTCGGCCTCATGGCCCACGTCCGCACCGGCACCGTCGTGGAGCGGATCGAGCCGGCCGACTCGGCCGGCGCCGGCTGGCGGGTGCACGTCGCCGGCGGACCGCCGCGCGACTACGCCGGCCTCGTCATCGCCAGCGGCCACAACCACGAGCCGCGCCGGCCGGAGATTCCCGGCAGCTTCGCCGGCACGCTCCTCCACGCCGCCGACTACAAGTCGCCCGACCGCCCGGTGCCGATCGCCGGCCGGCGCGTGCTCGTGATCGGCGGCGGCAACTCCGCCTGCGACATCGCCGTCGAGTGCTCGCGGCATGCCGCCCGCACGATGCATTCCACGCGCCGCGGCTATCACGTCGTGCCGCGCGAGATCCGCGGCCGGCCCGCCGACCTGCGGAACGAGCGGCTGCTCACGCTTGGCCTGCCAGTCTGGCTGCGCCGGCTCGTCAGCCTGCGGGCGATCGACCACGAGATCGGCCTCCCCTGGCGGCACGGCCTGCCAAGGCCCGATCACCGGCTCTGGGAAACGCATCCGATCGTCAACTCCGAGCTCCTCACCCGGATCGACGCCGGAGCGATCGTTCCCGCCGGCGACGTGCGCCGCTTCGCCGGCGACGAAGTGGAGTTTCTCGATGGCAGCCGGGCTCCCTTCGACGTGGTCATCTGCGCCACCGGCTACCGGACGACGTTTCCATTCATCGACACCCGGCTGCTGGGCGCAGAAGCGCCGGGAGAACTGCCGCGGCTGTTCATGAACGTGCTGCACGAGTCGCGAGACGACGTCGCCGTCGTCGGCCTGATCCAGCCCGACAGCGGCCAGTGGGGACTCACCGACCTGCAGGCCCGACTCGTGGCCCGGATGGCTGTGGCGGCGGCCCGATCGCCGCGGGCCGCCGCCTGGCTCTACGCCGCCCGCCGGCGGCCGGCGCCGCGGCCCGCGATCCGCTACCTCGACTCGCCGCGGCATGCCCTCGAGGTCGAGCACTTTTCCTATCGGCGCCGGCTGGAGCGGCTCATCGCCGCGCTCGACCGGCGCCTGCGGTCCGACTGCGACCGGGCGGGGACCCGGCGGAATCCGGCTCAGCGCGGTGGAAACGCGAGCGGCGGTTGAGCGCCGGGAGGCGGTTGCTGCGGCTGCGGAGCCTGTGCCGGCGGCAGCGCGAGCCCAGGCCCTGGCGGCGGGTTGCCGAACAGCGTCTCCAGCGACTCCAGGCCGCGTGACAGCCCCTCGCCGATCACCGCCTGCGCCGTGTTCTCGACGATCCGGCCGAGGACCACGTCGATCGATCCGGCGTCGAACCGCGGCCGGTCGATCGTCCCCTCGAGCGGAATCACCAGCGGCGTGCGCAGGAGCCGGGCGATGACCGGCGTCTGCGCGGCGATCTCCGCCCGCAGCGCGACCTCGACCACCATCGCCAGGCTCCCGTCCGCCCCGACGCTCCCCCGACTGCGGACTGTCAGGTCCCCCATGTCCATCACCAGCCCTTCGTGCCAGAGCCGGCGGTTCGCGATCCGCACCTGCACAGGCTGGGGACGGACGCGCAGCAGCACCGCCTTGTCCCCCACCGCGAACCGCGGATCGATCGCCGCGCGCAGCCCGACGAGCAGGTTCGCCAGCGGGGCGAGCGCCGCGGTCGGCGTCACCTCCAGCTCGTCGAAGATCACCTGTGCGGCCAGTTCGCCGGAGAACGGTTCGGCCAGCGGCAGCCGGGCGCCCGCCATGTCGATGCTGGCGATGCCGCGGGCGTGGGTGGCGTGCCCGAGGAGCGGCGAGAGCCATGTCGTGAACCGGTCGCAGAGCGGCCCGGTGAGTGTCACCCGGTCGACGACACGGCCGGCCGGCACGACGAGCTCGAGGGCATCCGAGCCGATGCGCAGCCAGGGCGCGCCGCGGATGCGTCCGCCGGACGCGGCGACGTCGAACGGCCCGAGCGACAGTTGCCCTTCGACGAGCCGGAGGGTGATTTCGCCGGCAGCCAGCGAAAAGCCGCCGATGTCGGCGCCAGTCCAGGCAGTCGAGGTGTCGAGGAAGACGCCACGCAGCCGTTCCGCACCGCCGGCGCGCCGCGTCGCCTTCACCGGCTGGGTGATCCGTGCGACGGCGTCGACCGGCTCGGTCCCCATGCCGCGGACGCCGGAGAGCCATTCGGCGGGCAGCGGGATCAGGTCACTGCCCGGGGACGATTCACTGCCGCTCGCCGCCGGTGTGCCGAGCGGCAGCCGCAGCGCGAACGGCCGATTGACCGCCCCCGCGATCCGCACGGTGCCCCGGGTCCAGGGGGCGATGAGCCCGCTGATCCGCCCCCAGTCGTAGCCGGCGCTGCCTTCGAGTGCGACCAGCCGCCGGCCGGACGAGGACTCGACGCTTCCCCGGGCCGCGAGGGCGAGCGTCTCCGACTCGATGGCGATGCGTTCGATCTGCAGCCGGTCGCCCGGCATCCCGACCAGCTCGCGCGGCCGCGCGACCTCGACGACCACGCGGCTGCGCGGCTCGCTCCACACCGGCTGCGGCGGCGCGGGCTCCCGGCCCGGCTGCCCGTCGGCCGCCAGCGCCAGCACGAGCTGCGTCGCCGTTGCATCGAGGAGCAGGTTGGCGCCCGTCGCCGAATCCGCGATCTCGACCGTGCCGGCGACGTCGCCCCCCGGCTTCCAACGCCGGGCGGCATCGGCCGGCGCGAGCCAGTCCGCGAGGCGGCCGACGTGGACGCGATACTGGAGCTTCCCCCGGCAGATGTCGAACGGGTCGATCGACGCCGCGGCCCGCGCTCCGCGGGGCACGGCAAGCGACAGCCCGCCGGTTCGCAACGACATCGTGGTCGAGAGGATCTCACCGGCCGCGATGTCGAAGCGGTGGGCCCGCGGGTGGTAGAAGCCGGCGGCCGAGGCGACGACCCGCGGCTCGCGGATCGCGACGGTGCCCGCGCGGACGGCGAGCTTCTCGAGTTCGCAGGCTCCCCGCGTCATCTGCCAGGCCTCGCCGCGGGCGGCGAGCGTCGCCGAGGCCGCGATGCTTCCCGCGACGTCGACCCCGTTCACCACGGCCTCGGGCAGGAAGGCCGCCAGGCGGGCGTGCCAGCGGGCGAGATCGCCATCGAGCCCGCACTCGATGCCGACCGGTTCCGCGCCAGCCACCGCGCGGAGCCACGGGCCGGCGCCGGCCCGGCCGAGCAGGCCGTCGAAGCCGACGAGCACCCCGCCGTCGAGCCGTGCGTGCAGGCGGTCGCCGGCCGCAGCGACGAGCAGTCGGGCGTCGTGCACGACCGCCGCCGCTCCCGAAAGATCGACCGCCCCCTCGGTCTCGAGCGTCAGTTCCTCGTCCCGCCAGGCCGGCCTCCCGGGCAGGGTGATCTCCAGCGCCGTCGCGACCCCCTGCGCCTTGAACAGCGCGGCCGCCGCCGGTTCCGCCCGCGTGACCGCCACGCGGCCGCTGGCCTTTCCGGCCAGCCGTACCCCGCGCAGGTCGAGCAGTTCGGCCGCTTCGGCGACCAGCCCGTCGAGGTCGAGCGTCCACGTGAGCGTCGCCGCCTGGGCGTCGCCGGCCAGAGAGACCTCGGCGGCCCGCGACGTCAGCCGCGCATCCTCGATCCGCAGCCGATCGCCCTGACCGGGCCCCCGGCGGCCGCGGATCCAGCCGCTGAACGGCTCCTTCCAGCGGAGCGTGCGTTCCCGGACCGCGCCGGACGCGTCGGCATTCGCAGCAGCGGCGACGAGGCTCTGCACGGCGGCCAGATCGCGGGATGCGAGCCGCAATTCGAGCACCCGGTCGTCGCCGTCCGGCCGCGAGGTGGCCGCGAGGTGAAGTTGACCAGCGGTGACGCGGACATCGGGCCGCACGGCCAGCCCGCCGGCAAGCGACCGCGACAGCGCGGCGAGGTCGATCGCGGCCGCGACCGCGAAATCTTCCTCGACGAGGCCGTCGGCCCATTCCCAGGAGCCCGCGCGGGGCAGCCTGATCCGACCCGACGCTTCGGCCCGGAAGAGCGGGGAGGTGGCCGCGAGCGTGCGGACGACGAGCCGGTCGCCGACGAACGAGCAATCGATCGGGACGTCGCACGACTCAAGCGTTGCGACCGCCCGCCCCGTGGCGGCATCGCGGGCCGTGACCGCCGCGGCGACGAGCGACCCGGCGATCCGGGTCTCCAGATCGGCGGCGACGACATCGCAACGGAGGTCGGCCGTGCCCTCGAGGAAGTGCGCGAGTCCCAGCCGCGTTGCCAGCACGCCAGACCAGCCGAGCGGCAGCCGGTGGGCGGCGACCGCGATCCGGCGGCCCCCGTCGGCACCCTCCGGGGCCGCACACGAAAAGCCCCCCGCGCTGGCGAGGATCGCCGTGGCACCGGCGGCGACCGTGCCCCGATCCAGGCGCGGGATCTCGGCATCAGCGGGCGGCGGGCTCGAGTCCGGGACCGCCTCCGTGCCCGCGGCGGCCCGCACGAGCCGGCCGGCCACCGTCCAGCCGGCGAGCGGCGCGTCGGGCCGACACCTGCCCGCCGCCATCAGCCCTGCGATCCGCCAGGCCTCGCCGCGCACGGTGTCGCGCACCTCGACCGCGCCGTCCACGAGTTCGATCTCGAAGGCCGGCGCCGGCCGCGCCGCGGCCCCGGCCAGCCACGGTGCCAGGATGTCCTCGATCGAACTGCCGCCGGCACGGACATCCACCAGCACCTCGGGGCCGATCAGCCGCACCGTCCCCAGGTCGTGCGGATCGGCCGCCAGCGCGAGCAGGCCGCGATCGACGACGAGCCGGGGCACCATCGCCACGGCCCGTCCCTGCCGGTCGCGGAGCACGATGTCCCGGTATTCGATCCCGCCGCGCCAGCGCCAGATCGCCGCGCCGCTCGACACGCTGCCGTCGATGCCCGCCAGCGCCGCGGTCAGGGGGCGGTCGCGCAGGTCGGTATGCACCGCCACGGTCGGCGCCACGGCGACGGCCGCCGCCGCGACGGCAAGAAACGCGAGGGAGAACACCGCCCAGCGCCGGGGCCGCCGGCGGCTCGGGCCAGCGTCCTCGTATCGGGAACGTCTCCGCGTCATGGGGGCGGAGTATAGATGGACCCCTTCAGCGGGCAGAAGGCGGGTTTGCCGGATCGATCGGGGGGCCGGCCTCGTCGGACAGGCGGGCCAGTTCCTCCGCCGTATCCACGTCGCGGAACGACTCCAGGTCCGGATCGACGCGCGCCAGATCCTTTCCGGGAAGAAACTCGACTGCGTCGGTCGCTGCGGCGGCGAGCGCCGCCAGCAGGCTGCGCAGGTCGTGCCGCTCCCCGGCGAGGTGCTCCTCGACCTGCACGAGCCTGGCGAGGGGCAGCGCCGACACGAGCGGCTGCGGGTGGCCTCCGACGAGCGGCACGACCCATGCCGACGGGTTGATGCGCTGACGGTCGAGGATCGCCCGCACCACCGCGCGGCGCACCAGCGGCAGGTCGCACGAGGCGACGAAGGCGACCGCGGCCGGCGGCTCGAGACGGATCGCGGCGTGGAGGCCGTCGCGGATCGCCGCCAGCGGCCCGCCCCCCGGGCGGGTGTCGCGGACCACCGTCACGCCGGGCGGCAGCGGCGGCAGTTCTTGGCCCGGCGCGGCGACGACGACCACGCGGCCTGTCTCAGCCGCGACGGCCGCCACCACGATGTCGAGGAAGCTCCGCCCCCGGAACCGGACAGCAGCCTTGCCCCCCGGCGGTGCGGCGGCGCCCAGCCGCCGGGCCCTGCCGCCGGCCAGCACGATGCCGATCGCGTCGGTTCGCATCCGCGGGGGGCCTCCCGGGCGCCGTCGGGCCGGTGGTCAGCCGGCGAGGAACCGTTCGATGCGGTCGAGACCGGCGTTCAGCTTGGCCTCCGCCGCGGCGAACGACATCCGCACGTGCCCCTCCGCGCCGAACGCACTGCCGGCCACGAGGGCGACGTGCTCCCGCTCCAGGAGCGCCTCGCACCACTGCATGCTCGTGGCGATCCCCCGGCTCCCGGCCGTGGCGAGCGGCGCGCGGATGTCGAAGAAGGCGTAGAACGCGCCGCCGATGTCGGGAATCCGCACGCCGGGCATGCGCCGCAGCCGGCTGGCCACCAGGTCGCGCCGGGCCTGGAAGGCGGCGCGCATCGAGCCGACGCAATCCTGCGGGCCGGTGAGCGCCGCCAGGGCCGCGTGCTGGCTGACGCTGCACGGGTTGCTCGTCTCCTGGCTCTGCAGGTTGCCGATCGCCTTGGCGAGCGGCTCGGGGCAGATCGTCCACCCGATCCGCCAGCCGGTCATCGAATAGGTCTTGCTGACGCCGGCGACGACGACCGTGCGGTCGGCGAGGCCGGGCCGCAGCGTGGGGAAGGAGACCGACTCCCGGCCGTCATAGACGAGCTGGTCGTAGATCTCGTCGGAGATCACCGCCAGGTCGGCCTCGATGGCAACGTCGGCCAGGGCCCCGAGTTCCGCGGCCGAATAGACCACGCCCGTCGGGTTGCTCGGCGAGCAGAGGAGGAGCATCCGCGTCCGGGGGGTGAGGGCGGCCCGGAGGGCCTCCGGGCGGAGCTTGAAGTCGTCGCCGATATCGGTCTCGATGAGCACCGGGCGGGCGCCGGCGAGTTTGATCAGTTCCGCGTAACTGACCCAGTAGGGGGTCGGGACGATCACCTCGTCCCCCTCGTCGAGCAGCGCTGTGAAGGCGTTGTGGAGCGAGTGCTTGGCGCCGTTGGAGATCACGATCTGGGCCGCCGTCACCGGCAGGCCGGTTCGTCGGGCGTGGTCGGCCGCGACCGCCTTGCGCAGGTCGGGAATCCCGGCGGCAGGGGTGTATTTGGTGCGGCCGGCCCGGATCGCCGCCTCGGCGGCGTGGCAGATGTGCTCGGGCGTGGGGAAGTCCGGCTCACCGACCGACAGGTCGATGACGTCGGTGCCGGCCGCCGCCATCGCCTGGGCCCGGGCGGCCATCGCCAGAGTGGCCGACGGTTCGAGGGCCGCCATGCGGCGGGCGGTTCGCAGGCTCCTCGACTCGCGCCTCTGTTCGCCTGTTGCAGTCATGGGTGCCGTCCACTCCCTCCAGCGTTGTCCGTGCCGGTCGACCATGCCTCGGCGGTCGCCACACATGGCGGACCGCGAGGTTCGTTCATATGGATGCGATCATATCCGCGACCGGTCAGCGAAGGGAGAATACCACGCGCACCGCGGCGCTGACGACGCACCATGCCGCGCGATCACGAACGGTGTCGGCGCGTGACGGTCGCGCCGGTGGGATGCACGACCGGCCGACCGGACCCGCGGATTCACGAAAAAATTTCGTGAACTTCTCTTGACAGTTTTCGGTGCCATCCCTCACAACTCTTTCATCGACGTCGATCGGGCATGAGAGATCAGGCTCGCGCGATGGAGAAACGTCGGTCGCTTCCCCTTGGAACACCCGGGGAATCGGCCGTGAGATGCTTTCCGGGTGTTCACGGGAAGGAGCCAGTTCCATGGCCAAGAAGAAGAAGAAGGCTGCCAAGAAGGTCGCCAAGAAGAAGAAGGGCCACGGCTGAGCCATCCGTCGGGATGATCATCGGGGGCCTCGGCCCGACGTGGTTATTCCGGCACGGCGAAACGACGTTTCGCCAAGGTGTGCTCCGCCCGGGTTCCCATGCGTGGGAGCCTGCAGTCCGTTTCGACGGCCTGCCCTTCGTTCCGAGACCGTCGCGCTCGCGTGACGCAAGTTCGGGACGTCCACGTTCAGACGAGAAAGGCCGGCCCGGGCCCTTGGGCGCCCGGGCCGGCCTGATTTTTGGCCCGGCCTGATTTTTGGCCCGGCCTGATTTTTGGCCCGGCCTGATTTTTGGCCCGGCCTGATTTTTGGCCCGGCCTTGTCCGGTTTTCAGCCCCGGGCATGATTGCGTCATGGATCTTTCGCCGTCCCGTGGCTGCCCGCCTTCCGCCCGCGGCGACTTTCTCCTCGTCTCC
>Ga0208721_1000212_pt1 | contig 13622 bp, 11 predicted proteins | sample LakMenEpi17Aug10_FD_150705 | JGI IMG/M metagenome (GOLD analysis project Ga0208721, IMG submission 150705) | Freshwater microbial communities from Lake Mendota, WI - 17AUG2010 deep hole epilimnion (SPAdes) | ecosystem: Environmental > Aquatic > Freshwater > Lentic | place: Lake Mendota, Madison... | reverse complement strand
CGATCCGTGACCCGGCCGGGGTGCAGGGCTATGCGGTCCACGAGTGGGGCGTGTTCACGATCCACCCCGACCTGGAGATGGCCAACGCGGCGCTGGCCGCCGAATGGGCCGGCTGCCCGCGGGAACTCTACCGCACCGAGCCGCCGAACCTGCGGAACCTGCCCTGGCGCGGCGGCGTCGACAAGCCGCTCGTCTATTTCCACTGGCAGGCAGACGGGCCGCCGCCGGAGCAGGGCCTGACCATGAAGGTGCGGTTCCCTGCCGGCCGGCCGGTGATCTGGTGGCCGGCGTCGCAGGAAGGTGAGGGGGCGGGGATCGCACCGCCGGGTCAGGAGGTGACCGATTCGCTCTCCTGGCGGCTCTTCCTGCGGAAGCCGCCGGAGGGGCATGGCCCGGCCGGCGAGCGGCCGCGTACGCCGCGGGTCGCCGCCGACCATTGGTACGCGCAGGCGCGGACGGTGAAGGCCGAGCCGGTGTTTTCATACGGCGGTCATAACCACATAGGCACCTTCATCGACGCCGAGCAGTTCGTCTACTACGACGGCCTGATGACGCCGCTGGCGTTCCTGAAGGCACGCCGCACACCGGCGGGCGCGATCGTCCTCGACGCCACTGCGCCCTATCCGATCCACGACCTGTGGTGCATCGACCGCACCGGCAACTCGGCAAAACTCGCCCGCGTGCCGCTGGTGCCGCCGGGCGAGAAAACGCTCGACCTCGACTGGAAAACCGTGGCCGCTGACGACTGGCATGCCGCCACGGCCGAGGCGCTCGCTGCCGAGCTCGAAAAGACCGGCCTGCACGCCGACGAGGCCCGGTCGCTCGTCGCCATCTGGCAGCCGGGATTTTTTCACGCGCCGGGGCTGACGCTCTTCTATCGGCTGCCGCAGCGGGAGTACGACCGGGTGACGACGCTCGCGCTCGATCCGCTGCCGGAGACGCTCGTCCGCGTGGGGATCGTGCACCACGCGCACGCCGAACCGGAGCGGGTCGCCGGTGAAAAACCGGCGGCTGGCGAGCCGGCCGGCCGGCCGACGGGCATGAAACCCCTGCAACTTGAAAAGCGGCTGACGGCCGCCGAAGCGACAAAACTGGCCGCCGCCGACCACGATCTCTGCCTGTTCGGGCTTTCGGGCCTGCCGGAGGGCACGGCGGCTGACGTGGCGGGTGCGTTCGAACCGCATCGCCACACGCTGCGGGCGCCCGGGTTCGTCCGGATCGACGCCGAGGCGGCCGCGGCGCTGGCCCGACATGCCGGGCCGGTCGAACTTCCCGACCTGCGGCGGCTCGATTCGGTGGCGCTGGCACGGAAACTGTCGGAGCGTGAAGGATTCTTCGCGCCGCTTTTCGTGGCCGAGATCACGGCCGAGGTTGTGGCCACGCTCGACGAGGGAAAGGGTTGGACGGGGGTGTTGCCGGCGCTGGCCGTGCTCACGCCGGAGGTGGCCGCGGCGCTGGCGGCCTCGAAAAAATGGAACGGGCAACTGCCGGGTCTGACGGGTTTCACGGCCGCCGACTCGGTCGCGGTGGCAAAGGCGCTGGCCAGTCGCCAAGGCCCTCTCGCGCTGCCCAATCTCAAAAAGATCTCACCGAAGACGCTCTCCGCACTGATCGAGAAAGAGGACGTGGAGATCCCCCGGATCGAGACGTTGGAACTGATCCCCGAGCCGGACGGCAGCCCGACGGATGATTTCGTCGTGCCGGAGGGTTTTCAGCAACGGTAGCAGCGGTAGCGGTGGGCTCGCGCCGGGCTTTCGCTTGACGGAACGACGGTAGAGAAATACCATTCTGGCATGAAAACTACCATTGACGGTGCCGGGCGGGTCGTCGTTCCCAAGGCGGTCCGTGATCGGCTGGCGCTGACGGCGGGTGTGGAGATCGAGGTCGAACTCTTCGGGGACGGCGTGCTGCTGCGTCCCGCGGCAGGCGGATCGGCGATCGTCGTCGAAGACGGTGTTCTCATCCACCGGGGCGGCGGACCGAACGCGCTCGACGTGGCTGCGTTCATTCGGGCGGCGCGGGCCGAGCACGCGGCGCAGCGTGCAGGCGGGCGATGAAAGTCCTGTTCGATACGTCGGCCCTCGTCACGGCCGTGGTCAGCCAGTTGCCTCATCATGCCGCGGCTCTCACCTGCTATCGACGTCATCGCAAGTCGGGCCGCGTTCGGTCCGGGTTGTGTACGACGCACGCGCTGGCGGAAAGTTATGCCACGCTGACGGCGCTGCCGCTGTCGCCCCGGATCGCCCCTGCCGATGCCGTTCGGCTCGTGGCTGAAAATTTCCTCGCACATCTCGACGTCGTGGCCCTCGAGGCCAGTGACTACAAATCCGCGCTGGAGCGGGTGGCACTGCTGGGGCTGGCCAGCGGCGTGGTCTACGACGCCCTGCATCTGGCATGTGCCGAGCGCCTTGGGTGCGACCGGCTCTACACGTACAACCTCGGCGACTTCACACGACTCGTTCCGCGAGGCACGAAGGTCGTCGTTCCTGGCGCCTGACGCCGGGACGGCGGCACGACAGCTACCTTGCCACGAGCAGGGCTTTGCCCGGCGAGCGTAAGCCGGAGCCGACGCCGGGACGGCGGCGATGGCGCGACAGCCGGCCGTCTCACCCCAGGCTGCCGGCGATGACGCGGCCGCCGCGGAGCGTGGCCACGACACGCGTCGCCGGGTCGAGCGCCGCCGCGGCGGGATCGTCGTGATGATGGACCGGTCGAAGCACGACGAGATCGGCGGGCCGACCGACGGCGATCCGGCCCGCCGTCCGCTCCAGCATCAGCGCCCAGGCGGCGTCGCGAGTCGCCATCGCCAAGGCCTCGTCCGGCCGGGCGAGGCCCGCATCGACGAGCGTGCGGCACTCGCCGAGCACCGAGAGATCGGGATTGGACCCGCGGCCATCTGTGCCGATCGCCACGCGAACGCCTGCGGCACGAAACGCGGCCAGCGGAGGCAGCACGCCCGACAGGGTCCGCGTCGTCCGCGGGCAGACGACGACCGCGAGCCGGTCGCGGTGCCGGGCCAGCCGGGCGAGGGCCGCTTCGTCGTCGGGCAAGTGGGTCCCATGAACGACGATCCCGCGCGGTGCCCGGGCCAGCCGCGAGATCCAGTCGGTTGTGGAGAACAGCCGCGGCGCGGTATCCCTCGGCCAGGCGCCGAGGTCGTCGAGCAGTGTCCGAAAATCGCCGCTCGAGTCCGTGAGCAACCGGGCCTCGGCCCGGCTCTCGGCGACGTGCATCGCCACCGGCAGCCGGCGCCGGGCGATCTCCCGGGCCATTCGGGCCGCGAGCGGTGCGGCGACCGTGTAGGGGGCATGGGGGGAGATGCCGGCGGCGAGCCCCCTGGCAACGAGCCGGTCGAGGTCTGCGGCAAGACGGCGGCTGCCCGGCCCCCCGTCCGCCGCCAGCCCGAGCGCCTCGCGAAACACCCGTAGCCGCGGTCCGGCCGTGGCGTAGGCGGCGATCGCCTCGGGGCCGAAGTCGGTGGCGATCTCGCCGATCGCCGTCACGCCGGCCGCGGCCGACTCGGCGCAGCCGGCACGGATCGCGGCCGCGACGGCGCCTGCCGAATCCTGCGCTGAACCCTCTGCCCGGCCGCGGCGCAGGGCCACGATGCGGCGAATCCACCCCGGCAGGCCGCCGGCAGCGTCGAGCGGCGTGGTCAGCGCGGAAAACTCGAGGTGCGTGTGGGCGTTGACGAGGCCGGGAAGGATGATCGCGTTGCCGAGATCGATCACCTGTCGCGACGGGCCGGCCTGGGCGGGCCGGCCCCGGCCGATCGCCCGAATGCGGCCGGCCTCGACGAGCAGCCAGCCGTTTTCGATCGCCACTCCCATGCCCGGGAGCAGGTGCCGGGCGCGGAGCACGACGCCGGCGGGCGTCACGTCGCCGTCGCCAGCACGGGGAGAACCGGCCCGTGCCGCTCCGCGACAGCCGGTGAGGCGGGCTCGTCCTCGAAGAGTTCGTAGAAGACGTTGCGCCGCCGGGGAATCCAGCCGAGCTCGGAGATCGCCGAGCGGATCTGCTCGAGCGTCAGGTGGTGGACCGTGCCGGCGGCACTGACGACGTTTTCCTCGAGCATCAGGCTGCCCATGTCGTTGGCGCCGTAGAGCAGGGCGAGCTGGCCGATCTCACGGCCCTGCGTCACCCAGCTCGACTGGATGTTGGCGACGTTGTCGAGATACAGCCGCGCCACGGCCTGCGTCTTCAGATACTCGAAGGCGCCCGCCGGGGGGATGTCGGCCATCTCGGTGTTGTCCGGCTGGAACGACCAGCAGATGAACGCGGTGAAGCCCCCCGTCTCGTCCTGCACCGCGCGGATCCGCTCCAGGTGCTCGACCCGCTCGGCAAGCGTCTCGATGTGGCCGAACATCATCGTCGCCGTGCTTCGGCCGCCGAGGGCGTGCCACTGGCGGTGGACCTCCAACCAGTCGTCGGTCATCACCTTGCCCCGGGTCATCGCCGCCCGGACCCGGTCGACCAGGATCTCGCCGCCGCCGCCGGGGAGCGATCCGAGGCCAGCCCGGGCGAGCCGCTCCAGCACCTCGCGGAGCGGCCGTTTGGAGATCTTCGTGAAGTGATGGATCTCGGGGGGCGAGAAGCCGTGGACGTTGACCTGCGGGAACCGATCCTTGATGTCGCGGAGCAGGTCCTCGTACCACTCGAGCGTGAGCGTCGGATGGAGCCCGCCCTGAAGAAGGATCTGATCCCCGCCGACGTCGACCATCTCGCCGATCTTCCCCATCAGCGTCTGCCGGTCGAGGACGTAGCCCTCGGGATGCTTCGGCCCGCGGTAGAACGCGCAGAAGTCGCAGACCGCGGTGCAGACGTTGGTGTAGTTGATGTTGCGGTCGATGTTGTACGTCCGATACGGCTCTGGATGGAGCCGACGCGTCACGGCGTCGGCGGCCCGGCCGATGGCGGCGAGTTCGTTCGATTCGAGGAGGCGGACGGCGTCGGCTTCCGCGAGGCGGCGGCCGGCGAGGGTCTCGTCGAGGATCGTGCGGATGGAACGCATCATGAACCGTGGCGGGCCGGGGCAGCCCGGGAGGACGAGGCGGCAGGGCCCGCCGGGGCGAGACCGAGCCTGGCGGCATGCCGCTGAAACAGCGCCACCGCGTCCCGTTCCCGCGGGCCGAGATCATAGTGCAGATTGTCGGCGAGGTACGAGTGGCACTGGGCGACCGTCAGCCCGTGGGGCGCCGCCTCGGCCGCAGCGATCGCCGCGAGATTCGCCCGCCCCGCGTCGCGGGCCGCGGCCAGGATCCGGTCGAGGCCGGCCGTGAACGTTCCCCGCCGCGCCGCCCAGACGGCGAACACGAAGGGAAGCCCGGTCCAGCGGCACCACTCGTCGCCGAGGTCCCAGGCGAGCTGGAACGCCCCGCCATCGGTGCCCCGGCCGATGGCCCGGTCACCGATGAGGAGCACGGCGTCGGCCTGACTGTCGCCGAGGCCACTGCCGATCGGCAGCGTCTCGATCCGCGGCCGGATGCCGAACCGCTCGGCGAGCAGGATGCGGGCCAGTGCCGCGCTCGTCCGCGAGCCCTCGTCGACGGCCAGCGTCGTGACGCGATGCACCGCCGTGCGGAAGAACAACTTGACGCTCATCACCGGTCCCCGACAGGCGATGCAGGCATCCGAGACGACGCGATAGCCGTCGCCGCGAAACAGTTCGACGGTCGGAATCAGTGCGACGTCGAGGCGACCCGCGGCCAGTTGGTCGGCCAGCCGGCTGGGCAGGTCGAAGCGCAGGTCGAGGCCGGCTTGAGAGAGCCCGTGCACCAACGGCCGGGTGTTCAGGTACTGAACGGCCCCGAGACGGAGCCGGGCGGACGGACCACTCCTCCCGTCCGTGGAAATCATCCTGCCGGCTGCATCGACCATGGCACCCTCGTCCTTCCTTCTGGGAAACCGCAGACGGAGGGGGACAGTAACCAAAATCCGGGGCGGGGAACACCCCGCACTCGAGCGCTGGCGGCTGCCCCGGGCCCCGGCGCGTGGAGGGGCCGGGCTGCCATCAGGGCTCCAGCCGGCGGAACGCCCGAAGCCCGAGCCGGAGCGGGACGAACGTCGCCAGCAGGCCGAGCAGGCCCACCATGGCGGCGGCGGCCGCCCAGCCCCACGGCCCCCCCGCCCAGCCGACCAGTCCCGACGCCGCCCGGCCGGAGAAGGAGGAGAACAGGCTGGCGAGCAGGGCGAAGTGGGTTGGTACGGCCGCCACGATGACGACCACCATGATGAACAACGAACTGACGACGAGGCACAGCGTGCCCCCGAACCCGGAGGCGATCTTGGCGGCTGACAGCTCGCGGAAGTCGGGCATCCGGGCCCCGAGGCCGACGGCGATTCCCGACAGGCCGAGGCAGAGCACCACGCAGGTGAACAACTGCAGCACCGTCGCCGCCGCAGGAATGCCGAGCATCGCGTTGCTGAGCAACACCAGCCCGCAGCAGGGAAGCAGGCTGCCGCCGAAGGAGAAGAGGAATTTCGACCACACGATCTGGTCGCGGTGCACCGGCAGGAGGCCGAGGATCCAGAACCGCCGACCCTCCAGGCTGATCATCGGGTAGACGAACCGGGTGGTGAAGGTGGAGAGGATCAGGCCGACGACGGCGAGGTTGAGAAAGCCGATCATCGATGCGTAGGCGTTGTGGTAGTGGAACGAGCGGAGGTTGAGGAAGTACAGGCCGAGGAGGCCGAAGAAAATCAGGAACTGCGACCACTGGGCAATGTCGCGGCGAAACAGCCGCAGGTCCTTGACGAGCAGCAGCCGGAGCGGCCGCGTGCGGGCCGAGCCCGCCCAGACCAGAGCCTCGTCGAGCCACGACACCCGGCGGCGCCGGCGGCGCGGCGCCTCGGCTGCCAGCCCGCTGAAGCCGCGCCGATAGACGAGCCCCGCGAGCCGGCCGGCGAGCATGTGGAGGAACAGGGCGTTGGCGACGAGGAGCGAAAGGAACCAGGCCGCCTCACGCAACGCGGCGGCCCCGCGCAGGCCGCCGCGCGAACCCGCAGCGGCCTCGAGCAGGCCCGAGGCCAGCCACCAACTGGGGAGCAGTTTCTGCTCGGAGAACGCCAGCCGCGAGAAGGTCTGCTCGAACCAGGCGTTGGGCAGGGACGTCGCGGCGTCGGCGACATTGCCGCCGGAGATCGACCAGCCCAGCCAGAGCACGGCCGCGCAGCAGGCGACGAGGGCCGCCGTCAGGGCATGGACGCGGAGCCGCGGCAGCCATGCCACCAGCGCCATGCAGGCGATGCCGCCGACCGCCGTCGGGATGGCGACGAAGGAGAGCATGAACACCGGCAGCATGGCGTAATACGGCCAGCCCGCCCCCTGTTCCATGCCGAAGGCGACGAGCAGCGGGCTGCCGAGGAGCAGGAAACCCCAGCCGGCGAACCACAGCGCCTCCTGCGCCTTGTGGGCGAAGAGGGCCTCGGCACGGATCGGCAGCGTCATCAGGAGCCTGGCCTCCGTCGAGCAGTACAACCCGCTGTACAGGAGGATCCCGGAGGAGAAGACGAGCATCAGCGTCAGCGAGAGGAAGAAGGCGTTGAACAGCAGCGACACGACGTCGGCGTGCAGTTCGCGCAGGAAGCGGAAGCCCTCCAGCGAGAGGACGAAGATCGCCCCCCAGAAGATGCAGCTCAACACCGCGGCCAGGCTCATCCGCAGCCGGGCGACACCGAACAGCGAGCGCAGCGTCTCCCAGGCGAGGGTCGCCCGGAGCCGGAGCAGGAGCCGGGCCTCGGCCTCGGTGGAGAGCAGGCGGACGAAGCCCCCGGCTGGAACGCTCCCCTTCATGCCGCAGCCTGCCCTGGGAATCCGGGCGCGAGTGCTGTCACGGGAGCAGCCCCCCGTGCCCCCCCGGGCCGGTGCGGTCCGCCGTCAGCTGCAGGTACAGCTGCTCGAGGTTCATGCTCTCCACCGCCACCTGGGCCCGCAGCTCGGGGATCGTGCCGAGGAACCGCAGCCGGCCGTGGACCATGATGCAGACCCGGTCGGCGAGTTCCTCCGCCATGGCGAGCGTGTGCGTCGACATGAACACCGTCATGCCCTCGGCGACCCGCTCGCGGAGCAGATCCTTGACGATCCGCACGCTCCGCGGGTCGAGGCCCACCATCGGCTCGTCGAGGACCAGGACCTGCGGGTCGTGGAGCAGCGAGGCGGCGAACACGAGCCGTTGCTTCATGCCGAGCGAGTAGCTCTCGGCGAGGTCGTCGATGAACTCGCCGAGCTCGAAGTGGCCGATCTCCCGGTCGATGGCCCGGCGGGACGCGGTCCGCGGCATGCCGAACATGTCGGCGATGAAGCAGAGGAACTCCCGACCGGTGAGTTTGTCGTACAGGCAGGGCTCGTCGGGCACGTAGCCGAGCTGCAGGTGGGCGGCCCGCGGGTCGCGGACCGTGTCGTGGCCGCAGACGCGGATCGCCCCCGCCGAGGGGCGCAGCAGGCCGACGAGCATGCGGATGGTGGTCGTCTTGCCGGCACCGTTTGGCCCGAGGAGCGCGAACAACTCCCCGCGCGGGATCGACAGCGACAGGTCGGCCACGGCGGTCCGCGTGGCGTACATCCGGCTGACGTGATCGAACTCGATCATGGCGCGGCAGGCTCCGGGGCGGACGATGCAGCGTCGCCGATCGAACCGCGGCCGGGGCCCGTGACCAGGTTCGCCGCTACGTCGGCGGCGAGTTCGGCCGCCGCCTCGTCGTTGCGCCGCTCGAAGACGAGCCGGGCCGCGAGGATGGCCGCCTCTTGGCGGAGCACTCGGCCGGACCTGTCGACCCAGATTCGAAACCGTTGGCTGCCGCGGTTCGTGGGATCGGGCCGATAGACGACGACGTGGGTCCAGGTCAGCTGGCCGTCCCAGTAGATCTGCTCCTCGCCGTCGACCTCGGCATGCAGCACTTCGACCGTGGAGCCGTTGCTGCGCAGCGGACTGAAGATCGACACCTGCCAGCGTCTTCCCGGGAACAGGCCGAGCAGCACCGCCCGGGGGGACAACTCGTCGCCGCTGACGGCATGCCATGGCACCTGCTGGCGGGTCTCGTAACGCAGTTCACCCGCCCGGAGGCTGACGGACAGCGTGTCGTCCACCATCGCCCCGGTGAACAGGATCGGTGCTTCGACGCCCGGAAGATCGACCGCGGCGTCGAATGTCCGCAGCCGGCCGCCGGCATCGAAGCGAAAGCGGCTCTTCGACTCGACGACCATTCCCTGCCCGCGGATCGCGTGCCCCGGCGGTCGGAGGACGGTGGCCAGCACCTCCGCCGTCCACTTGGGAAGCATGTCGTCGATCGGCACACGGTCGAGGTGGAGCCAGCTGTCGACAGCGATCTGTCCGTCGTCGAGGCGACGGGATTCGGACAGCGCCCAGCCGAGTGGCATGTCCTTCCAAAGCACCGACCAGGCGACGGGGACGGGTGGTTGACCGGCGGCAAGGGAATGGCCGTAGCCCGGCGGTGAGCCGGTCGACAACGAAGGAGCGATCTTCTCCACGAACAGCCAGCCGGTGGCCAGGCACCAGAGCGCCGCGACGACGACCGAAACCCAAGGCCGCTGCAACATGCCGCCCGTTCCCCCGGGGCGGTTCCGGCCCGACAGCAGCGGCGCCGGAACCCGTGATGGAATCCCTTTACTATAGCTCCCTACCGCTAAAAGGGCGGATGCAACCGGTCAATCCGCGGAATTCATCGAAACCGAACACGCCTGCCATTGCCCGCCGGCTCGGGCCGCCATACACTGCCGCCGAGGGGTCCGGTCTTGCGGTCGCGTTCAGCGCCGGCAGACCGGAAAGCGGACATGTCGAGCCATGAGTGTCGAGCCACAATTTACGGCAAGAGTCACGCCATGAGTCACGACCGATCCACGGTGCATTTCCATCAGTCCTGTCCCGTCTGCGGCAGGCAGTTGCGGGTGCGCGTCAGCCTGCTCGGGCAGCGTGTCTTCTGCCAGCATTGCGGCGGTGGATTCGTGGCCTCCGATCCCGAACTTCGCGGCGAGCCGGCCGATCGCGACGACCAGGTCGAACGGCTGCTGGCGGCCGCGGCCCGGATGCTCGAGCGGGCGGAGCACTGACCGGCTGATCGATGCCCTCGTTGGCCCCCCGGCTGCATCCGCGTCAGGCCGGCGCCGGGCAGCGTCCGGACGTGAGGTCGGCGAGCATTCGCCAGTATCCCGGGAACGTCTTGCCGACGCAGTCCGGGTTTTCGATGACCACTCCCGGCGTGCGCAGGCCGGCCAGCGCCAGGCTCATCGCCATCCGATGATCGTCGTAGGTGGCGATGCTCGCGCCGTGCAGGGGGCCGGGGTGGATGGTGAGGCCGTCCGGCCGTTCGTCGACACGGCAGCCGAGCCGGCGCAGCTCACGGACCAGGTCGCCGATCCGGTCGGTCTCCTTGTCGCGGATGTGGGCCACGTTGTTGATCGCCGTGGGCGTCGTGGCGAACAGGGCCACCGCTGCCAGCGTCGGCACGGTGTCGCTGATGGCGTTCATGTCGATGTCGATGCCGCGGTCGGCCCGGCCCGCGACCGTGACCGCCCCGTGCGGCGTCGTGGGGCCGGGCTCCTGCCAGGTCACGGAGCAGCCCATCCGTTCGAGCGCGTCGGCAAAGCCGATGTCTCCTTGCATGCTCGTCCGCGACAGGCCCTCGATGCGGACGCGGCCCCCCGTGATCGCCGCGGCCGCGAGAAAATAGCTGGCCGCCGAGGCGTCGGGCTCGATCGCGTAGTCGCAGGCCGTGTAGCCGGTGGCGGGAATGACCCATGTGTGCGGGGTCGGCGATTGGCAGCTGCCGCCGAACGACTCCATCACGCGCCGGGTCATCTCCAGGTAGGGAAGCGACACGAGTCGGCCGGTGAACTCGAGCGTCGTCTCGGCATTCGCACAGGGGGCAGCAAGGGCCAGGCCGCTGGCGAACTGGCTCGATGTCGTGCCGCGGACGGCGATCCTGCCCCCCGGCAGTCCGCGGGAACGGATCACGACCGGCGGGCAGCCGCCGGGGCTCTCCGCCAGCGCGTCGATGCCGAGGCTGCGGAGCGGTTCGAGCAGATCGTCAATCGGCCGCTGCCGCATCCGGGGCGTGCCGTCGAGACGGTAGGTGCCGGTGCCGAGGCTCGAGACGGCCGACAGAAACCGCATCGTCGTGCCGCTGGCGGCGCAGTCGATCGTGGCGGTCGTGGCCGGGATCGCACCGCCGGCGCCGCCGACGTCGACGATGCCGGCCTCCCAGTCGGCCGTCACCTCGATGCCGAGCGCGGCGAGGCCGGCAACCATGACCCGCGTGTCCTGGCTGTCGAGGACGCCCTCGAGCCGGCTCCTGCCGCGGGCCAGAGCGGCGCAGACCAGCGCCCGGTTGGTGATGCTCTTGGAGCCAGGGGGGCGGACGGTGCCGCGGACCGGACCCGGGCAGCAGGCGATCGGCAGGGAGGGCGTGGCGGTGTCCATCGGGGATCACGGGGTCCGGTTGCGGCCGCGCGGCGGCCGTGGAATGCTCGACCAGCGTACGGGGCCGGTCGGTGCCGGTCCATTGCAGCCATGCCTGCGGCGGCGAGCGAACGATGAGCGCGGCGACAGCGGGCGGCGGCGGCGTCGGAGCCTACGAGTTTCGCTGTCCCCCGACGATCCTCTTCGGCCCGGGAAAGATCGCCGATCTGGGGGCCACCGTCGCCGGCCTCGGCCGCAGCGCGTGGATCGTGGCCAGCCCACGCGGGCTCGATGCGGCGGGGGGGCGGGACGCCGTGGCGGCGCTGCTCGCAGCGGCTGGCGTGGCGGCGACGGTCGTTGGACAGGCACGGGGCGAGCCCACCGTGGCCGACGTGGCCGGCCTCCTCGAACGGCAGGTGCACCAGCCCCGTGACGGCGTCGTCGTGGTGGCGATCGGCGGCGGCTCGGCGATCGATCTCGGCAAGGCGCTGGCTGGGCTGGTGACGAATGTCGGCGTCACCCAGGCCGGGACCGGAGCGGGCAGCGACACCGACTTTGACGCCGCGGTGGTCGATCGGCTGGAGGGCGTGGGCCGCGGGCTGCCGCTGACCGAGCCGGTGCTGCCGCTGGTGGCCGTGCCGACCACGGCCGGCACCGGCGCCGAGGCGACGCGCAACGCCGTCATCTCCTGCCCGCGACGCGGCTTCAAACGCAGCCTGCGCAGCCCGCTCCTCGTGCCGCGGGCCGCGCTCGTCGATCCGGCACTGACCCTGACGTGCGACCGCGGCACCACGGTGGCCGCCGGCCTCGACTGCATCACGCAGCTCGTCGAGTCGTTCATCTCCCGGTTCGCGCAGCCGTTGCCACGGGGGCTGGTGCTGGAGGCGCTGCCCGGGGCGATCGCCGCGCTGCCGCGCGTCGTCGTCGATCCGGGCGACATCGCCGCCCGGTCCACGCTCGCCCATGCCGCGCTCGTGTCGGGGATGGCGCTGGCCAACTCGGGGCTGGGGATGGCCCATGGCGTGGCGGCGGCCCTCGGCGTGGAGTGCGGAGCGGCCCACGGCGCCGCCTGCGCGGCCCTCCTGCCGGTGGCGGTGCGGGTGAACCGCCGGGTCGCGGAGCGGGACCTCGCCCGGCTGGAGCGGGCGATCGATCCGGCCGCCGCGGCGGCGGACGGCCCGGCGGCGGACGCATTCGTGGCCCGGATCGAGCGGCTCTGCGCCGCCGTCAACGCCCCCGCTCGGCTCAGGGACCTCGGCCTGCGCGACGACCGGATCGGCTGGCTGGCGGCCAACTCCGGCGGCGCCAGCATGCGCGGCAATCCCGTCGCGCTCGAGGCAGCCGACCTGCTGCCGATCCTCGAGGCGATCTACTGATCGAGGATCGCCCGTCGATTCGCCGCATCTGCCCGCAAACGGTCAGCGGCGCTGCGACGGTCCGCGCAGCAGCGGGTCTTCGAGCAGCGTCATGACCAGGGACACGTCCTCTCCACCCCGCTGCGCCGACTGCCAGGCGTTGCGGGCGGCGGCCGGATCGGGCTCGGGACGGGTGAGATACCGGGCGCCGATGAACAGGTGATTGGCCGCGTGCCCGCCGCCGGCGAACCACTGCTTCGTCATCGTCATCGCGATCGCCTCCGGAACCTCGTCGATGGGGAGGCGGATGTTCCGCCCGTGGTGCCGGAAGATGAACATTCGATCGTTCACCTCGACGATGGAGATGCGATCCTTGCCGACGTCGAAGTCGCTGCCCATACCGGCCTTCAGCGCCTTGCCGCGAAAGGAAGCGAATTGCCGGGCATGAGCGGCGAGCTGCTCCCAGGCGGCGACGCGATCGCCGTCGGGGCCGTCGCCGACGGCATCCCGTGCCCGGGCCAGCCAGTCGTCGGCCCTGGCGAAGTCTTCGGCCGCGAGGGCCGCCCGGGCGCCGGCGAGGAAGTCGTCGAGCCGGCCGGCGTCCGTCGCGGCAGGCCGCGGCGACCGCGGGCGTGGCGCCGGTGAATCCGGCTCCGGTACGACGGCGGGCAGCGGCGGATTCGCCGGTTGGGAGGGCGGGCGCGGCACCGTGACGGATATGGGTTCGGGGGTGGGCGGGCTGGTCGGCGCGGGGGGCGTTTCGCCCGATGGGCCCGGCGCCGAGACGGGCGGCTGCTCTTCCACCATCCGTGGCCGGTTCTGCGGCGTGCCGAGCGGCAGGCGCGGCGCGGCG
>Ga0208721_1000211_pt1 | contig 13628 bp, 13 predicted proteins | sample LakMenEpi17Aug10_FD_150705 | JGI IMG/M metagenome (GOLD analysis project Ga0208721, IMG submission 150705) | Freshwater microbial communities from Lake Mendota, WI - 17AUG2010 deep hole epilimnion (SPAdes) | ecosystem: Environmental > Aquatic > Freshwater > Lentic | place: Lake Mendota, Madison... | reverse complement strand
GGCATCCTCGAGGCGCAGCAGGCTGTAGACCACGCGGTCGAGCTGATTCTTGCGCTGCAAGAAGCGCGCCTCCGCCTTGGGAAGGTGATGAAGCTCGATGTAGCGCTGCAGCCGCAGCGGTTGCAGCAGCTGCTCCTCCAGTTCGTCCTGCCGCAGCAGGTTCAGGCGCAGAAAGGTATCCAGACCCTCCTGGGCCGTGATCTGCTGCTCGCGCATGAACGCATCGATCGCCTGACGGCGCTCCTCCTCGGCAACCGCAATGCCTGCCGATAGCTCCGCCATCACCATGCTGCGCAGCAGTGGACGCACCAGGCGGTGGCGGGCCAGAAGATCGAGCTGTTCGCCGGAGAGCGCGGACTGGGCAGTGGCAACCACAGCGTGGGCGAAAGGCCGGCTAATGCCGGGCAACCTAGGCTGGGCACAGGGAAACGGCATGCACTCTTTGCGTGCTGCAGCACACCACGATCTGTCTGCTGCACTCCCGATCCGGTGCTCATCCAGACGATGCGTTCCGTTCTTCCGCCGTGCCGTGGCGTTCCCCGTGCCGTCAGCTCCACTCCCACCGATGACGCCGGCAGCGACCACCGAGAGCCTGCCGGTGGTGGAAACCTTCCATTCCCTGCAGGGGGAGGGGGTACACAGCGGCCGCAGCGCCTTCTTCATCCGCCTGGGGGGGTGCCGGGTGGGCTGCCACTGGTGCGACACCAAACACTCCTGGCCGCTCGACGTTCATGCCGCCGTACCTCTGCCGGAGTTGGTGGAGCGCAGCCGGGAGGCCGCCGCGGCCGGAGCCGCCTTCGTGGTGATCACCGGTGGCGAACCGCTGCACCACAACCTCGATGGCCTGTGCAGCGCGCTGGCCACCAGTGGCCTGCCCCTGCATCTGGAGACGAGCGGAGTGGACGCCCCCAGTGGGCGTTTCGACTGGATCACGCTCTCGCCCAAGCCCCATGCACCGCCGCGCGCGGCCCTGCTGGCAACGTGCCAGGAGCTGAAGGTGATCGTGCATGAGCCCGCCGATCTGGCCTTCGCCGAAGCGATGGCCAGCCAGGCCCTCCAGGCTCGCGATCCGGCGGCCGAACGCCCGGTGCTGCTGCTGCAGCCGGGCTGGCAGAGCTCCGCGGGGCAGGCCCTGGCGCTGCAGCACGTGCAGGCCAACCCTGCCTGGCGCCTGAGCCTGCAGAGCCACAAGCTGCTGGGGGTGCGATGAACGCCTCAGCTGCCCCCACCGCCATCGCGCTGCTGTCCGGAGGTCTCGATTCGGCCACCGCCGCCGCCCTGGCCATCGAGGCCGGTCTGCGCGTGATCGGACTGTCGTTCGACTATGGCCAGCGTCATCGGCGGGAGCTGGAGGCGGCGACCGCCGTGGCCGCAACGCTCGGATTGGCGGAGCACCACACGATCAGCGTCAACCTGGCCGCCTGGGGCGGTTCCTCCCTCACCGACGGCGACCTGGTGATCCCCACCGGCGGTGTCCGCAGCGGGGAGATCCCCAGCACCTATGTGCCCGGTCGCAACACCGTGTTCATCGCCCTGGGACTGAGCCTGGCGGAGGCCCGCGGTGCGGAACGGCTGGTGCTGGGGGTGAATGCGGTGGATTACTCGGGGTACCCCGACTGCCGGCCCGACTACCTGGAGGCCTTCCAGGTGCTGGCGGATCTGGCCAGCAAGGCCGGCCGCGAAGGCCGCGGTGCGCGCCTGTGGGCACCGCTGGTGCACTGGAGCAAAACGCGGATCGTGCAGGAAGCCCTGCGCCTGAACGTGCCGATCGCATCCACCTGGAGCTGCTACAGCGGCGGCAGCGAGCCCTGCGGCCTCTGCGACAGCTGCCGCATCCGGGATGCCGCCCTGATCGAGGCCGGCCGGGCCGATCTGGCCAGCGCAGCCGGCCGGCACTGATGGCCGTGGAGCACACCCAGCGCCCCGAACGGCTGGAGCGACCCTGGATAGCGCCGCCGCTGCTGGCGCGGGCCCTGGTGGAGCGATGGGGTGCCGAGGGGCTGATCTGGCTGGATGGCGATGGCACTCCCCTGGGTCGTTGGGCGACCCTGGCGGCCGATCCGCTGGAGCAGAAATGCCGGCGTGGCCTGCCTGGCGAGCAGGGCAGCAGCGATCCCTTCAGTGCCCTGGAGGAGCTGGGGCCGGGGCACTGGACGGGCTGGCTGAGCTACGAGGCGGCCGCCTGGGCCGAGCCGGCGCGCCACTGGAAGGACGACACCATGGCCAGCCTCTGGATCGCCCGCCACGATCCGGTGCTGCGCTGCGATCTGGTGGCCCGACGCCTGTGGATCGTCGGCGTTGATCGCCAGCGGCTGCAGGCCATGGCCGACTGGCTCGACAGCCTGGATCCAGCCGGTGACGCCCCCGACAGCGCTGGGGGCCCTTGCCAGCAGCCGCAGCAGACGCTGGCCATCCCCCACGCGGCCTGGCACTGGCACACCGATGCCGCCCGCTTTGCTGCGGGGGTGGCCCGGATCCGCGAGTGGATCGCCAGCGGCGACCTGTTCCAGGCCAATCTCACGGCCTGCTGCAGCGCGCTGCTGCCGCCCGGAGTGCCCAACGGCGCCGCTGCGGCTCTGCCGCTGTTCGAGCGGTTGCGGCAGCACTGCCCGGCGCCCTTCGCTGGCCTTGTGGTGGCTGGCGATGAGGCCCGCGGTGAAGCGGTGATCTCCGCCTCACCGGAGCGGTTCCTGCAGGTGAACAGCACCGGGCACGTGGAAACACGACCGATCAAGGGCACCCGGCCGCGGCATGGCGATCCCGAACGGGATGCGGACCTGGCGGCCGAGCTGGTGTGCAGCAGCAAGGACCGCGCCGAGAACGTGATGATCGTCGATCTGCTGCGCAACGACCTGGGTCGGAGCTGCCGACCGGGATCGATCCACGTGCCGCAGCTGGTGGGTCTGGAGAGCTACGCCAACGTGCACCACCTCACCTCGGTGGTGACCGGCGAACTCAGGCCGGACTGCAGCTGGGTGGACCTGCTGCGGGCCTGCTGGCCGGGAGGCTCGATCAGCGGCGCTCCGAAACTGCGCGCCTGCCAGCGACTGGCGGAACTGGAACCGGTGGCCCGTGGCCCCTACTGCGGCTCCCTGCTGCGGCGCGACTGGGACGGCAGTCTCGACAGCAGCATCCTCATCCGCACCCTGCTGCTGAAGGACCGTGAGCTGCGCCTGCAGGCGGGTTGTGGCATCGTCGCCGACTCCGACCCCGAGGCTGAAGCCGAGGAGCTGGGCTGGAAGCTGCACCCCCTGCTGGAGGCCCTGGCATGAGCGCCGGTCAGCCGGTGGAGGCAACGACCATCGCCTGGATCGACGGGCGCTGGGGCGCAGCGGCAGAGCTGAGCCTGCCCCTGCTGGATCGGGGGCTGCTGCTGGCAGACGGCCTGTTCGAAACGGTGCTGGTGCAGGCGGGGCGGCCGCAGCTGCTGGAGCAGCACCTGGAGCGCTGGAGCCGCAGCGCCGCCGAGCTGGCGATGGCGCCTCCTCCTGGGCAGGCCGAGCTGGCCCCGCTGATCGCCGAGGCGATCGAACGGGCCGGGCTGGCGGGGGGGAGTCGGTGCGGAGCCCTGCGGCTGAACTGGAGCCGCGGCATCGCTGCCGGGCGGGGCATCGATCTGCCCACGGGCGGTCCAACCGAACAGGCCGGCACGACCCCAGCCCATCGCTTCTGGCTTCAGCTCAGCCCCTGCACGCCGCTGTTCTCCGCCCAGACAGCGCGGATCAGTCGCCAGGAGCGGCGCAACGCCGACAGCCGACTGAGCCGATGCAAGACCTTCGCCTACGGCCAGGCGATTCAGGCCCGCCATGAGGCGCGCCTGGCCGGCGCTGACGACGCCCTTCTGCTCAATGGCAGCGGCGATCTGTGCTGCGGCACCATCGCCAATCTGCTGGTGCAACGCGAGGGCTGCTGGCTGACCCCACCGCTCAGCAGCGGCTGCCTGCCGGGGGTGATGCGCGGCAGGGCCCTGCAGCTGGGTCTGGCACGGGAAACCCGCCTGCCGCCGGACGCGCAGACGGGTGATCGCTGGCTGCTGCTGAACAGCCTCAGCGCACGGCCACTCCGCGCCCTGGAAGGCCAGCCCCTTGAGCCCCTCAGCGCCGAAGACGCGGAGGCCTTCTGGCGCCGGCTGCTCTGAGGACGATCGGCCAGATCAGTTGCAGCCCTGGGCGGAGATCCGGTAGGTGAACCCGGTGGCGGCCTGATCGGCGCTGGCACCGATCTTGAAGTTCAGCTGGCTGACCGTCTTGCCGGGTACGGCCGGAATATCCCACTGGCGACCGGTGCCGACCTGGGGAGCGTACGACTCATTGACCACCTGCAGGTTGGAACCATCGGTGAACTTCAGATAGGCCTGAATCGGATAGGTGGCGCTGACGGAGGAGTTGGCCGTGAAGAAGAATTTGTAACTGGAGTAAGGCTGGGTCACGAAGAAGTCCGTGTTCCAGTTCGGCCTGCCGAAGGGATTCCCGCTGCTGATGGTCTTGGTGACCACCGGCGTCACACCATTACCCCCCACTGGTGAGAGGAACTGGCAACTCTGCGCGGAAGCAGGGCTGGCGGCGACCAGCAGAGAGCTGCCGGCGGCGAGGGCAAGCAGAACACGGCGGCTGGAAGCGGAGAGAACGCGCTGAACCATGGGGACGACGACGAGAAATGAACGATCGAGCACAGAGGACAGCGGCTCACTGCTCCCAACCAGCTGTAGCAGTCTTCAGCACCCCTGGCGCTGAACTGCGGCAACTTGGTAAGCACCGCAGGAGCAGATCAGACGCTGAGGAAGCGATCCACCACCTGCTTGCTCAGTTCGGTGGTGGGACCGCTGGCCACCACACCACCCTTCTGCATCGCGTAGTACCAGTCGGCCTGGCGCACGAAATGCAGGTGCTGCTCCACCAGCAGCACGCTGATGCCGGTGGTCTCGATGATGCGGCGCACGGCCCGCTCGATGTCGAGCACCACCGAGGGCTGGATGCCTTCGGTGGGTTCATCGAGCAGCAGCAGCTTCGGCTTGCCCAGCAGGGCGCGGGCGATCGCCAGCTGCTGCTGCTGTCCGCCAGAGAGGTCGCCGCCGCGGCGGGCCAGAAACTTCTCCAGGATCGGGAACAGCTCGAACACCACCGGATCGATGTGGCGGTTCTTGGCCATGCCGCCCGGCAAGGCCTCGAGCCCCAGCAGCAGGTTCTCGCGCACCGTGAGCTGGGGGATGATCTCCCGCCCCTGGGGCACGTAGCCGATGCCGCTGCGGGCGCGGGCGTGGGGGGGCATCGCCGAGAGCTCACGCCCCTCGAGACGCACGGCACCGCTGCGCTGGCGCAACAGGCCGATCACCGATTTCAGCAACGTGGTCTTGCCCACGCCGTTGCGACCGATCAGGCACACCATCTGCCCAGGCGCGACGCTGAGGTCAACGTCGCGCAGGATATGGCTCTCGCCGTAGTAGACGTTCAGACCACGGATGTCGAGCAGGCTCATGCCTCGTCCTCCTGGGTGTCGCGGCCGAGGTAGACCTCGATCACGCGGGGGTCGTTCTGCACCTGGTCCATCGAGCCTTCACACAGCACATGGCCTTCGTGCAGCACCGTGACCGGTGCCTGCAGATCGCGGATGAACTCCATGTCGTGCTCGATCACCAGCACGGTGTGATCGCCGGCCAGCTGGCGCAGCAGCTCACCGGTGCGGGCCGTTTCCTCATCGGTGAGACCGGCCACCGGCTCATCCACCAGCAGCAGCTCCGGGTCCTGCGCCACGAGCATGGCGATCTCCAGCCACTGCTTCTGGCCATGGGAGAGACCGCCGGCGGGCTGGTTGGCATGCACCTCCAGACCCACCACCCCCAGCAGGTGCTGCACGCGATCGCGCTGCTCACTGCTCAGGCTGCCGAACAGCAGGGCCGCCGGTCCATGGGGCCCACGCACCGCCAGCTCGAGATTGCGGCGCGGCGTGAGGTTCTGATAGACGCGCGGCGTCTGGAACTTGCGGCCGATCCCCAGGCGGGAGATCCGATGTTCGCTCTGCCCCACCAGGGAGCGGCCACGGAAGAACACATCCCCCTGGGTGGGGCGCACCTTGCCGGTGATCACATCAAGGAACGTGGTCTTGCCGGCGCCGTTGGGGCCGATCACGGCACGCAGCTCACCGGGGGCCAGCTGCAGGTTGAGGTCGTTGAGGGCAAGGAAGCCGTCGAAGCTGACGGTCACTCCCCGCAGTTCGAGCAAGGTCATGACTGATCTCCACCGGCGGAGCCTTCCAGCTGCTGCTGTTCGGCCTTCACTTCAGGATTGAGGTCGAGGTCGGGGTAAGTGGCGAGCTTCGGCGGCGGCGCCACCAGAGCAAGCAGGCTGGCTGGACCGCCACTGCGCCACCAGCCCACCAGGCCGTCCGGCAGGGCCGTGACCACCAGCAGGAACAGACCACCCTGGATGAACAGCCAGGTTTCCGGCAGGGCCTCGCTCACCAGGCTCTTGGCGTAGTTGATCAGCACGGCGCCGAGCACAGCGCCGATCAGGGTGCCGCGACCGCCAACCGCCACCCAGATCACCATCTCAATCGAGAAGGGCACCGCCATGTACTGGGGCGAGATGATGCCGGACTGCACGGTGTAGAGGGCACCGCTGATGCCCGCCAGGGCACCAGCCACGGCGAAGACCACCGTCTTGTAAGCCGTGGGGTTGTAGCCGGTGAAGCGAAGCCGCGGTTCGTCGTCGCGGATGGCGATCAGGGCATCGCCGAAACGGCCGCGCGTGAGCCAGCGGCAGAGCAGGAAGGCGCCGATCGCCAGCAGCACCGTGATCCAGAACAGGGCACGCTGCATGCCATCGCTGCCCACCAGCTGGCCGAAGATCACGGCGGTGTCGGTCTTGAGACCATTGGTGCCGTTGATCAGCTTCTGCTGGCCGTTGAAGAAGTTGAAGAACACCAGCAGGGCGGCCTGGGTGAGGATCGAGAAGTAGACCCCCTTGATGCGGTTGCGGAACACCAGATAGCCCAGGCCACCGGCCACCAGAGCCGGGATCACCCAGATGGCGAAGAACGTGAACAGCGGTGAATTGAACGGCTGCCAGAAGGCGGGCAGGCTCTTGACGCCATAGAGCGAGAAGAACTCCGGCAGCTGGCCAGGCTCGAGACTGTCGAGCTGCAGATACATCCCCAGGGCATAGCCACCGAGGGCGAAGAAGATGCCCTGGCCGAGGCTGAGCATGCCGGTGTAGCCCCAGATCAGATCAATGCCAAGGGCAACGATCCCAAGGGAAAGGAAACGTCCCAGCAGGTTCAGCCGGAACGGCGGCAGCAGTGCAGGCAGCACAAGGGCTGCCACCACGATCAGCGCCCAGGGGAGCCAGCGACGCAGCTGGCGTGAGGCGAGCAGATCAGCCATCGATCAGGCCTCCACCATGCGGCCCTTCTGCGGGAACAGACCGGCTGGTCTGATCTGCAGGAAGACCACGATCAGGGCGAACACCAGCACCTTCGCCATCGAGGTGGTGGCAAAAAAGGTGATCAGATCATTAAGACCCGCAGGCATCGCCGGCCACACCAGCAGCAGCGAGCCGGAGCCCACGATGTAACTCAGAACGCCGATGCCCAGGGCCGCCAGCACGGTGCCGGCCAGCTTGCCGACGCCGCCGAGCACCACCACCATGAAGCAGTCGACGATGTAGTTGCCGCCGAGGTTCGGACCCACCGAACCCAGCAGCGTCACCGCCACGCCAGCCACCCCGGCCAGACCGGAGCCGATCAGGAATGTGAGCGCATCCACCTTCTCGGTGGGGATACCGAGGCAATCGCTCATCGGCCTGTTCTGGGTCACGGCGCGGATACGCATACCCCAAACGCTCTTCTGCAGGAACCAACTCACCGCCACCAGGGCAATCACCGTGAGGGCGATGATGAACAAACGGGCCGCCGGCATGTTCACGGCGCCCACATCGATGGATCCCCGCAACCAGGTGGGGGCTGTCACATCGATGTTGCGGGCACTGAACCAGGGCTGATCAAGGGCGCGCTGATTGCCGAGGGCAGAGGCGATGGCGATGCCGACAGCGCCGCTGACGATCCAGCTGCCGGTGCCGAGAAGCGGTGTCCAGCGCTGCTGCCACCAGGCCTTCGGCGTGAAGCGAGGAATCAACAAGCCACCTGCGACCGCCAGCACCAGGCCGATGGCGAAGGCACTGCTCACGGAGCGCACGAACTGCTGCAGGATCAGGCTGACACCCCAGGTGGCCAGCAGCGTTTCCAGCGGCCGGCCATAGAGGCGGCGGATGACTGTCTTTTCCAGAAGCAGACCCGCCAGGCCACTCACCAGAAAGGCCAGCGGAATCGCCACCAGGATGTAAATCGGGAACAGAGCATCCGGCAGCACGGCCTTGAAGATGTTCTGCACCACAAAGGTGGTGTAGGCACCGAGCATCATCAACTCGCCATGGGCCATGTTGATGACGCCCATCAAGCCGAAGACCACCGCCAGGCCCAGCGCCGCCAGCACCAGAACCGAGCCGATGGCCAGGCCGTTGAAGAGTGTGTCGTAGAGAAGATCCATCGCGATCCGCAGGGATCAGGCAGAGGGCCAGAAATTGCGCCGAACGGCAGGAACAAAAATGGGGGAGATCGCTCTCCCCCATTGAGCTTTGAATACGTGAAGGCGGGCGGAACCGCAGAACCGCCCGGTTCGATCACATCTTGTACTTGCCGGCGTCGGGGCGCTTCTGCGTCCAGTCGCAGGTGTAGCCCTTGGTTTCGGGCACGTACTGGTTCCAGGCCACGGGCTTCACGAAGCCCTTGTTCTCGAGGATCTTGAACATGCCATCCTTCTGCACCTCGCCGATCAGCACAAGCTTCTCAACGTGGTGGTTGGGCTGCACGGTCACCTTGCCCTCGGGAGCGTCGAAGCTGACGCCGATCAGGGCCTCGCGCACCTTGTTGTCGTCAACGCTGTTGGCCTTCTCGGCAGCAGCGGCCCAGAGATACACCATCATGTAGGCGGCCTCAGCGGGGTCGTTGGTGACCCGCTTGTCGCCGTACTTGGCCTTGAAGTTCTTGGTGAACTCCTTGGACGCTGGCGTATCAAGGCTCTGGAAGTAGTTCCAGGCCGCGTAGGTGCCCTCGAGGTACTCAGGACCGATGGCCGCGATCTCCTCCTCGGCGATCGAGAAGCTCATGATCGAGTAGCCGTTGGCCGGAGTGATGCCGGCGGCCTTCATCTGCTTGAAGAAGGCCACGTTGCTGTCGCCGTTCAGGGTGTTGACGATCACACCACCCTTGGGCAGGGCCTGCTTGATCTTGGCGATGATCGGAGCCACCTCGGTGTTGCCAAGGGGCAGATAGTCCTCACCGACGACCTTGCCACCGTTGGCCTTGAGCTGCTCCTTCATGATGGTGTTGGCCGTGCGCGGATACACATAATCCGAGCCCACCAGGAAGAAATCCTTGCCCTTGTTCTTCAGCAGCCAGTCCACGGCAGGCTCAGCCTGCTGGTTGGGTGCAGCACCGCTGTAGAAGATGTTCTTGGAACACTCCTGACCCTCGTACTGGATCGGGTAGAAGAGGAAGTGATCCTTGGCTTCGAACACCGGCAGCATTGCCTTGCGGCTGGCGGAAGTCCAGCCACCGAACACCACAGCCACCTGATCCTGATCGATCAGTTTCTTGGCTTTCTCAGCGAAGGTGGGCCAGTCCGAAGCACCGTCTTCCTCGACGGGAACGATCTTCAGCTTCTTGCCGTCGACCGTCACGCCACCCTTGGCGTTGATCTCGTCGATGGCCATCAGCTCAGCTTCGGCCACCGTGTTCTCGGAGATGGCCATGGTGCCGGAGCGTGAGTGAAGGATCCCCACCTTCACTTCACCGTCGAAATCACCAGAGGCTTGCTCACCGCCACCGCAGGCCACCAGCGACAGGCTGGCTGCAACAGCCGTTGCACCGGCGATCGAGCGCATGGCCACTTTGCGCATCTGAAGGGGATCCATGAAAACTCCTACGGAAAACCGCTGATTGTTGCCGCTGCGATCAGCGGTGGTCGGAAGGTATCCAGCACCCTGCCGAGGGCTTTGTAACCGTTGAAACGGTTTTGCAAAGCGCTGACTTGGCGGCTCACCTGCAGGCCTGATCTCCCCACGGCGCCGGACTGGCCCTCGAGGTCAAACGGGGAGTTCCGCCTAGCCTTGGGGCAAGACGTCATGCTCCGTTGGGCCTGCGCCGGCGACTGTTCTCGCTTCAGGCCACCACGCTGGCGATTGTCACCCTGGGTGCTGTGGGCGGCTGGGGCGTGAGCACCTGGATCAGTGGGCGGGCCGATGTCCAGGCGAACCTGCTGGCCCAGGAGGTGGACCATCTGGCCCACACCAGCTTCGATCTGCTCGGTGCCTTCCCCCACACGGGGCAGTACCTGCTGGCCACCTCCCCCCAGGACGTGGCGAGGCTGATCCAGCTGGACGCCAAGGGCCTGCAGCGGTTCCGCCGCAAGCTGGACGAGCACCTGGCGACCAGTCAGATGTCCGCACAGGATGCCGACCTCCACCGGGAGCTGGAAACGATCCGACTGCTTTCAGTGCAGGCAGAGCGCAATCTGCTCCGCACGCGCCAGGAGGCGCTAGCCGCAGCAGCCCAGCAGCGTCCCATCGCAGCAGCAGCGCTGGCCAGGGCCGTGCAGGATCCCAGCCTCGGGCTGATGCGTGGCCACAGTGCGCAGCTGGCGAGCCTGCATGACAAGCTCGATTCCCAGCTTTCCAGCCTGATCACGCGGCAGCGACAGGCCCAGCGTTGGGGCATCACCATCGGCATCGCGATGCTGCTGCTGGCCTGGCTGATCGGCCTGGTGTTCGCCTGGCGGACAGCGGATCGCATCCTGAGCCCGCTGCTACGCCTGGAGCAGCTGATGCGTGCCTCACCGCAAGACCTGCCGGCCCGTGTGGACGAGCAGGAACTCGGCCGGGCTCCCGAGGAGATCGCCAGCCTGCATCGGAGCTTCCGTGAGCTGCAGCACCAGGTGCAGCAGCTCGTGCGGCAGCTGGAGAGCCTGGCCAACACCGATGGTCTCACCGCCGTAGGCAATCGCCGACGATTTGACGAGGCCCTGGAGCAGGAGTGGCGGCGGAGCCTGCGCAGCGGCAGCAAGCTCAGTCTGCTGCTGCTGGATGTGGATCACTTCAAGGCCTACAACGATCACTACGGCCACGTGCAGGGCGACATCTGCCTGCGGCAGGTGGCCGCGGCCATCGCGAGCCAGGCTCGTCGCAGCTCCGATCTGGTCTGCCGGTTCGGCGGGGAGGAATTCGCGGTGCTGCTTCCAGCCATCGCCGAAATGGAGGCACTGGGTCTGGCCCAGGCCATCGTGGCGGCCGTCGACGCCCTGGCCATCAAGCACGAGCGGAGCCCCGTGGCGGCCTGGGTCACCGTGAGCGCCGGCATTGCCAGCTGCCTGCCCAGCCCCGGGGGCAGCGCCTCCACTCTGGTGGAGCAGGCCGATGCAGCGCTCTATCGCCGCAAACAGCAGCAGGGCCGGCATGGGGTCACCGCTGCCGCGCCAGACCTGGATGCCGAACAGTCGCCAGCCGTCGCGCAGCCCTCAGGGCTTCCGCTTCAGGGCCTCGCGTAGCAGCGAGCCATCCACCGGCGGCAGAGGTGCATCGGCAGGCAGAAGATCGAGGCTGGCCTGCACGGCCCGCAGCTCCCGCAGGTTGCGCTCCAGAGCCCCACCGGCAGCGAACAGCGGCAGCTGACGCGGCAGAGACTCGAACACCAGACCCTCGAGCGACGCGCGGAAGGCCTCGGCGCTGACGCCTTCGCGGGCCGCCATGAAGGCCAGAGATGGCCCTGGTTCCGCCTCCGCCAGCTCATGGGCGGCCTGCCAGGTGCGCAACAGTGCCGCCAGGCTGGTGCGCCGTTCCTCAAGGACGGTGGGATCCACCACCAGGATGTCGAAGATCTCCCCAGGGATCTCACGACTGGTGAACAGAGGCCGCACCCGACCCGTGGCCACCGCCTGATCGGAGAAAGGCGGGAACAGAGCCGCAGCTTTCACCTCACCGCGTTCGATCGCCTTGGGCATCTCCTCCAGGGGCATGGGCCGCAGCACCACATCGCCGAGCCCGAGACCGTGACGCGCCAGGGCCCGACTGAGCACGAAGGGGCCCAGGGTGGAGGGTGTGATGGCCACCGGCTGGCCGCGCAGTTCAGCGATCGAGTCGAGGCGGCGATCCACCACCACCTGATCACCACCCCGGGATTCATCGAGCACCAGGATCACCACCGGGCAGCGCTTGGGCACGCGGCTGCAGAGATCCACCGCCTCCACCGTGGTCAGCTGCGCCAGCTGGATGTCACCACGGAGGTAGGCATGCACGATGTCCTGTGGGTTGGCATAGGCCGGCAGCTCAAGCCTGATGCCCTCCCGCAGATCAAGGCCCCGCTGCCGGGCCAGGGGGAAGTACTCGTAACCAGGCCATTGGCTCACCGGCACGGTGAGCGTGGTGCCGCCGGTGGTGCAACCGCTGAGCAGAGCCAGCAAGGCCGGCAGGACCAACGGTCTGCTCCGGCGCGTGGCTGCCCCTACGGCGGCCCATGCCGCCTGGAGGATGCTGAAAGGCCCGGGTGCCACAGCGGTTGCCTGATGCTGCTGAAGTGATACCACGGAGAACTTGGGCCTTCCCTGCGATTCGCTACACGGCTGTTCAGTTGTTGCCGACCGAAGGCGGCAGCTGGGCGAGCAGGAACTGCTCGACAGCCTCCAGTCCCTCGCCGCTGCGGAGGTTGGTGAAGCACCAGGGCCGGCCGGGCCGCATGCGTTCGGTGTCCGCCTGCATCACCGCCAGGCTGGCCCCCACCAGCGGGGCCAGATCGATCTTGTTGATCACCAGCAGATCGGAGCGGGTGATGCCGGGCCCGCCCTTGCGCGGGATCTTGTCGCCGGCGGCCACGTCGATCACGTAGATGCAGAGATCCACCAGCTCAGGGCTGAAGCTGGCGGCCAGGTTGTCGCCACCGCTCTCCACCAGCACAAGATCCAGATCCGGGAAGAGCGCCTCCAGCTCCGCCACGGCGGCCCGGTTGATCGAGCAGTCCTCGCGGATGGCGGTGTGAGGGCAGCCACCGGTCTCCACACCGCGGATGCGGTCCGGTTCGAGGGCACCGGCCCGGGTGAGGAACTGAGCGTCCTCCTGGGTGTAGATGTCGTTGGTCACCACCGCCAGCTGCAGGCGATCGCGCAGCCGGCGGCACAGCACTTCCACAAGGGCGGTTTTTCCGGATCCCACCGGGCCGGCGACGCCAACGCGCAAACGACTGCTCATCGCTTCAACCTGCTGCAGCACGGGGCTATGCCTGCCATCCTGGCGGCATTGCAGCAAGCGCGATGGCGCCAGGGTCCGGCCGGCTCGACTTCGGCATCGTCGGCCTGAGCCTGCTGACCGGTTCCGCCCTCAGCATGGGCTTCATCCAGCTGCTGGCGGGGCCGCTGGAGGAGATGTCGACCCTCAGTGTTCAAGCCCTCGCGGTCCAGATCAGCACCCTGGCGGCGCCTCTTCTGATCAGCCTGCTGATGGTGCTGCGTCATGGCCCGCGGCTGGTGGCCCTGGGTGCCCGCCTGGCACGGCGGCCTGCATCGCTGTTGCTGCGGCTGTGGTTGCAGCAGG
>Ga0208721_1000209_pt1 | contig 13644 bp, 11 predicted proteins | sample LakMenEpi17Aug10_FD_150705 | JGI IMG/M metagenome (GOLD analysis project Ga0208721, IMG submission 150705) | Freshwater microbial communities from Lake Mendota, WI - 17AUG2010 deep hole epilimnion (SPAdes) | ecosystem: Environmental > Aquatic > Freshwater > Lentic | place: Lake Mendota, Madison... | reverse complement strand
TCGGTGGTTCGCTTGCCAGCAGCCCCGGCATCGCGGTGGCCGCCGACGGCACGCTGTACGTGAGCGACATGACCTACGATTTTGTCACCGGCTCCGCCACCGGTCCCGTCAAGACGTTCGCCTCTTCCGGGAGCTTCGCGAGCGTCCTGATCGCCGACGGTCAGAGCGGCCTCGCCGGTCCGATCGGCCTCGCCCTCAGCGGCTCGACGCTGTTCACGGCGAGCAACAAGAACGGCATGATCCTGCGGACCGACCTCGGCACGCTCACGACCGGGAGTTTCTCGAGTGTGCCTGTGGATCAGGCCGGCGTGCTCGCCCTGCTCTCCGATGGCGACCTGCTGGTCGGCAGCCCGTCCGGTTCAGGCAACATCTATCGGATCGGCACCGACGGCGTGGTGTCGGGCACGTTTGCCACCGGACTCGGCCAGATTGGCGGCATCGCCGCGGTGCCGGAGCCCTCGCTGCTGGCGGTCGGCCTCGGCGGCGCCGGCTGCATGGCCGGCTGGCTGCGACTCCGCCGCCGCCGGGGGGCGGGCCGCCGATGAGCCGGTCGCGGCGCGGCGTCACGCTCGTCGAAATCCTCGTCGTGGTCGCCATCCTCGGCGCCCTCATGGCGGTGATCCTGCCCGGCGTGCAGGCGGCGCGGGAGTCGGTCCGGCGGTCGAGCTGCGCCAACAATCTCCGCCAGATCGCCCTGGCGGCGCACAACCACGAGACGGCTCGCGGCCGCTACCCGGTCGGTGCCGAGTCTCGGCAGTGGGATGCCCGGCCCGATTTTCCCCACCAATTCTTCCGCTGGTCGCTGCTCGCCCACCTGGCGCCGTTCTACGAGCAGGAAGACCTGCTGCGCAGCCTCGACCTCTCCGTCCCCCTGTACGTCGGCCTCTCGCCGGGCGACATCGCCCCCCAGAACAAGCCCGTCGTGAACCGCACCATCCCGCTGTTTCTCTGCCCGTCCGACCGCGCCGCCACGGTCTCCGAGTTCTTCGGGCCGACCAACTACGCCGGCTGCACCGGCAGCGGCGCCGGCGGCGGCACGCCGTTCGACACCGACGGCATGTTCTTCATCAACTCGCAGATCCGTCCCCGGCAGGTGACCGACGGCCTCTCCAACACGGTCATGTTTTCCGAGAGCACGCTGGGGGACGGTCCGCGGGCGACGACCGACCGCGGCAGCGTGACGGTCGCCAAGGGCTACGGGTTCGTGTTCACGACACCGCTCACCGAGGCGGCCTGCGACCGGCCCTTCTACTACAACTTCACCGACCTGCGCGGCTTCTCCTGGGCCAACGGCGAGTATCGGACCACGCTCTACAACCATGCCCGGCGGCCGAACGACCCGGCGCTCGACTGCCTCGCCGCCCTGATGACCACAGCCGACAAGGCGCGGATGTATGCCGGCTATGGCTGGCGGGCGGCCCGCAGCCTGCACGCCGGCGGCGTCAACGTCGCCATGGCCGACGGCCGGGTGGCATTCGTCCGCGACGACATCGACCCGGCCGCCTGGCGGGCCGCGGCCACGCGGTCCGGCGGCGAGACGACCGACCTCGACCGCCGCTGAGGCCACTGAAAGCGGATCATTTCCGAACTACCATTCACTGACCTATTTATTCGAAAATAGGTCAGAATAGGTCAGAATAGGTCGGATTCGGTCATGAATTCCGACAGCGGCGAACACCTTGTCGCCTTTGCGCGGTCGCATGGAGCAATCTCCACCGACGAGGTGATGCGGCTGCTCGCGCCGCTGGCCGGCCTGCTCGTCTGCACGCTGCTCGCGGGAATCGTCCGCACCGACCCGCGCTACATCCCGCCGGACTTCACGAGCGATTTTCTCCTCGGCCGGGCCGATTCGTTCCACGGCGTCTACCCCTGGGCCTTCTACGCCCACATCGCCGCCGGGCCAGTCACGCTCCTCCTCGGGCTGGCCCTGATGAGCGGCACGCTGCGGCGCTGACTGCCCGGCTGGCTCTACCCGGCGTCGGCCTGGGCATCGTGGCTCGTCCCGCTGGCCGCCTGCATGGCCTGGCAACGGGCGACCGCGGTCAGGAGTCGATGGCCGGCTTCTCTGCCGACACGCTGACGAACGCCCGCCGGGCGGCGGCATCGATCGCTGCGAAGTCGTCCTCGTACCAGGACTCGGTATGGCCGTCCGCGAACAGCATGGTCAGTATGCGATTCATGTGTTGACCACTCTTCTCGGCAGCCGGCTCGAGCCGGGCGAACAGCTCCTCGTCGGCATTCTCCGGCGCCATCCAGTGGACGGCCCGCGACACTGGAAACTCCGCCACGAGCAGCGTCCGCCACCCATGCAGCGGCCTCCCCTCCGCATCCCGCAGGCAGGCTGGCGGCAATGCGCCATGCTCGTCGTGGTACGCGTGCAGAGCCTTGCCAATCCGCTTCATGTTGTCGGAACACGCGATGCGTCGTGCCGCCTCGCGGGCACATCTGCGTCCCCCTGCCAGCAACCCCACGATCACCAGTCCGACGACGACGGCCACGGCCAGCCAGCCGAGTCCGCGCCGCCAGCGGGACGGCCGTGGCGGTTGGCTGGCAGGCATCTCATACGGGTTTTCACCTGTCATCGTCGAGTCCCTCGGTACGGTGCGTGGTCATGCCATCGTCACGCCTGCGGGTGGACACCTGCCTCGCCCCGGGAATCTACCGCGCTGCGTCTGCCTCGCCGCGCCGCAGCCGGGCGATGACGCGGCGGATGTCGTCGGGGAGCGGGCTCTCGAACCGCAGGTCCGCGCCGCTCACCGGATGCACGAAGCCGAGCTCGGCCGCATGGAGCATCACCCGCGGGGCCTGCGAGTCGTCGACCTGTCTTCCGCGTCGCGCGGGTGAGGCGTAGACCCGCTCGCCGCAGAGCGGATGGCCACTCTCGGCGAGATGGATGCGGATCTGGTGCGTCCGGCCGGTCTCCAGCCGGCACTCGACGAGCGTGTAGCCGTCGCCGTAGTGCTCCAGCGGCGCGACGTGCGTGATCGCGACCTTGCCGTCGTCGCCCTCGCCCGAGCCGCGCCGGCCGTCGCCGCGGTCGCGGACGAGCCGCGACTCGATCGTCCGCTGCCGCACCCGGCCGACCGCGATCGCAAGGTAGCGGCGCTGCGTGGTGTGGAGCCGGAACTGCTCGGCGAGGATCCGGGCGGCGGGGACATTGCGCGCGAAGACCACCAGCCCGCTCGTCTCGCGGTCGATGCGGTGCACCGCCCGCACCGGCGGGATCCGGCGCCGGCCGCGGTCGGGCTCGGCGCCGCGCGGCGCACCCGGCCGCCGCGCCACCCCGCGCCGCCGCGCCGCCAGAAAGCGGCCGATGGCGTCGGGCACGAGCTCCTCGAGCGTCGGCTGCGCCTGCCGGCGCTTGGCCGGCCACGACGCCTCCTCGTGGTGCCGGGTCGTGGTCACGCCGGCCGGCTTCTCGACCACGACCACGTCGTCGTCCACGTGCACGACCCGCACGTCGGCCGCGGTCGGCAGCGGCGCGGCCGCGGCCTCCAGCAGTTTCACGACCTCGCCGGCCTTCAGCCGGCGGCCCACGTCGGTGCAGATGTTGCCGTGGATCAGGACGTGCCGCGACCGCACGAGCCGCTGCACCCGCGACCAGCTCACGCCCCCCATCTGCCGGCGCAAGAACGCCGCCAGCGTCGCGCCGATGTCGGCGGGGGTGACGTGATGGACCGATCCGGAGTGCTGGGGCATGGGGCTCTCGTCCGCGCCGCCACCGGGCGGCCCGCACCACGCATCCTCCATTACCCGGCGGCGGGAATCCATGCTTGACCGGTGGAGCCGCGGTTTTAGACTCGATTCGGGAGGTTCCCGTCCGCGGCCTCCGTCGTTTTCCGCGTCGCGAGGATCTCCGTCCGTGCCCGGCACCTGCGTCATCGGTCTGCAATGGGGCGACGAGGCCAAGGGCAAACTCGTCGACATCCTCACCGAGGATCACGACATCGTGGTCCGCTACGCCGGGGGCGCGAACGCCGGCCACACGGTCGTCTCCAACGGCCAGACCTGGAAGTTGTCGCTGATCCCCAGCGGCATCCTGCGCGACGACGTCACCTGCGTGGTCACCGGCGGCGTCGTCCTCGATCCGGCGAGCACGATCCGCGAGATCGAGGGGCTCGAGTCGCGCGGCGTGCGGATCGCGGACAAACTGATGCTCAGCGACCGGGCCCACGTCGTCTTCCCCTGGCACGTCGCCGAGGACCGGCTCCTCGACGGCAGCCTGTCGGGGGGCGGCTCGATCGGCACCACCGGCCGCGGCATCGGCCCCTGCTACCGCGACAAGGTGGGGCGGTCGCTGGCGATCCGCCTCGGCGACCTGTATCGGCCCGACTTCCGCGCCCGCGTCGCCCACGTCGCCGGCTTCAAGAACCGAATGCTCGCGGCTCTCGCCACGCCGGCGGCTGCGGCCGCCGCACCGCTCGATGCCGACGCCATCCATGCCGAGTACGCGGCTCACGCGGAGCGGCTCCGTCCGTTCGTCGCCGACACGACCTCCTACCTCCTCGACGCCGTCGAGGCCGGCCGGCGGTTGCTCTTCGAAGGGGCACAGGGCGCGCTCCTCGACGTCGATCACGGCACGTTCCCGTTCGTGACGAGCAGCAACTCCTCCGGCCTCGGCGTCAGCAGCGGCTCCGGCGTGCCCGGCCGGTGGACGAGCCGGGTGATCGGCGTGGTCAAGGCCTACTCCACCCGGGTCGGTGGCGGCCCGCTCCCCACCGAGCAGGACAACGACGTCGGCCGCCACCTGCGCGAACGCGGCAACGAGTACGGCACCGTCACCCGCCGCCCCCGGCGCTGCGGCTGGTTCGACGCCGTCGCCGCCCGCTATTCGGCCCGGCTCTCGGGCGTGGACGAACTGGCCGTGATGCTCCTCGACGTCCTCGGCGGCCTCGACGAGTTGCAAATCTGCACCGCCTACACGATCCGTGGCCGGCGGACCACCGATTTTCCCGGGCAGATCGACGACCTCGCCGCCGCCGAGCCGGTCTACGAGACGCTCCCCGGATGGCGGGAGGAACTCGCGGAGGTGCGCGGGTACGATGACCTGCCCGAGAACGCCCGGCGGTACGTCGCCCGGATCGGGGAACTGCTCGGGCGGCCAGTGTCGATCGTCTCCGTCGGCCCCGACCGCGGGCAGACGATCGACGCGGCTCGTCATCAGGCCAATCCGTCATGCCCACGTCCTCCGCTCCGCTCCCCGGCCAGCGCGTAACCCCGGCAGGCGCCGGCCTGCCCCGGCACGTCGCCATCATCATGGACGGCAACGGCCGCTGGGCCCGGCAGCGCGGCCTGCCCCGGATCGAGGGGCACCGGCGCGGCGTCGCCAGCGTGCGCCGGATCACCGAGCACTGCGCCCGCATCGGCATCGAGCAGCTCACGCTGTACTGCCTGTCGAGCGAGAACTGGCGCCGGCCCGAGGCCGAACTGACGTTCCTCATGCACCTCCTCGAGCAGTACCTGATCGAGGAACGGGCGCTCTTGATGCGCGAGCGGATCCGGCTGGCGATGATCGGCCGGCGCGACGGGCTGCCCGCCTCGACGCTCGCGGAGCTCGACCGCACCGTCGACCAGTGTGCCGGCAACGACGGCATGCGGCTCTGCCTCGCCATCAACTATGGCGCTCGCGCCGAGATCGTCGGTGCCGCCCGGAGCCTCGCCGCCGACGTTGCCGCCGGCCGGCTCGCCCCCGAGGCCATCGACGAGGAATTGTTCGCCGCCCGGCTCGACACGGCGGGCATGCCCGATCCCGACCTCCTCATCCGCACGGCGGCGGAAATGCGGGTCAGCAATTTCCTCCTCTGGCAGATCAGCTACGCCGAACTCTGGGTCACCGACGTCGCCTGGCCGGAGTTCGCCGCGGCCGACCTCGACGTCGCCCTGACGGCGTTCGCCACCCGCGACCGGCGGTTCGGAGGGCTGACGGAAACGTGACCAGCGCGACCGCGTCATCGACGTCGCCGGCACGGCCCGCGTCGCGGCCCCTGGGGAGCTTCGCGTCGCGGGCCCTGGTCGCCGCGGTGCTGACGGCGCTGTTCGCCGGCTTGGTGTGGGCGGATGCCACGCACCTTGCCGGCGCGCCGGCTGGATGCTGGCTGCTGCCCGCCGCGCTGCTGGCGGCCGGCGCGGGGGCGGCCGAGGCCGTGGCGCTGACCACGCCACAGCGCCGGGGACGGCAGTCCCTGGCAGCGGTCCTCGGTGCCACGGCAATCGTGGTGGCCGGTTTTCTCGGGGCCCACGCGATCGACCGCGGGGGACTGCCCGACCCACTGGCCGGGCTCGGCTCCGTGTCGGTGGCGGTCTGCATCGCGATCGCCCTGGCATTCGCCGTCGAGATCAGCGGCTACCGCAGCGGCGCTGGAGCGCTGGCGCGGGCCGCGGCCGGCAGCCTTGCCGCCATCTGCCTCGGCATGCCGTTCGCCTTCATGCTCGGCCTGCGGCTGGTGCGGTTCGAGCACGCCTGGCACGAACCGCGCGGTGCGAACCCCCTCGACACGCTCCTGCCGCTCGTGAGTTTCGTGGCCGTCGTCAAGGCCGGTGACATCGCGGCCTACCTGTTCGGCTCGCTGCTCGGCCGCACACGGATGGCACCGATCCTGAGCCCGGGAAAGACGTGGGAGGGTGCGCTGGCCGGCCTTGCCGGCTCGGTGGCCACGGCCTGGCTGGTGCTGGAGCTGCTCGGCCCGTCGGCGGTCGGCCCGCAGCGGCCGTGGGGGGGCTGGCCGGTCTACGGCCTGCTGCTCGGCAGTGCCGGCATCGTCGGCGACCTCTGCGAATCGCTCGTGAAGCGGGAATGCGGCATCAAGGACTCGGGCCGCTGGCTCGGCGGCCTCGGGGGGATGCTCGACCTCGTCGATTCACTCCTCCTCGCGGCTCCCGTCGCCTGGCTGCTCTGGATGGCGGGACGGAGCCTCTGATTCCATGTGCGGCATCTGCGGCATCATCACGACGGATTCCACAGGCATCGAGCCGGCCGTGCGCCGCATGATGCATGCCATGATCCACCGCGGGCCCGACGACGAGGGATACGAGCAGTTCCCGTTCGGCGCGGGCGTTGCCGCGTCCGCCGGCTTTGGCTTTCGGCGGCTGGCGATCCTGGACCTGTCGCCGCTCGGCCACCAGCCCATGGTGGACGCGACGACTGGCAATGCGATCGCCTTCAACGGCGAGATCTACAACTTCCGCAGCCTGCGGTCCCGGCTCGAGGCCGAGGGGCACGCCTTCCGCTCGACGGGGGACACCGAGGTGCTGCTGCGGGCGCTCTCCGCCTGGGGGGAGCGGGCGCTTGCGGAGCTCGACGGCATGTTCGCCGTCGCCTTCTACCACGCCGCGACGCGGCGCGTGCTCCTGGCCCGCGATCCGCTCGGCATCAAGCCGTTGTACCTGGCCCAGACGCCGGGCAGGGTCGTGTTCGCCAGCGAAGTCCGCGCCGTGCTCGCCTCCGGCCTGGTGTCGGACGAGCTCGACCCGGCCGGCATCGCCAGCTTTCTCGCCTACGGCGCGCCGCAGGACCCGCTCACCGTCCATCGTGCCGTCCGCGCGCTGCCGGCGGGAAGTCACGCCTGGATAGACGCCGAGACCCTCGTCGCGGCCCGGACCCGGCCGCATCGCTACTGGCAGTTTCCCCGGATCGCGCCGCCGGGACAGGGCGCGGACGAAGTCGTGGCCCGGATCGCGGCCGAACTCGACGACAGCGTCCGCCGCCAGTGCATCGCCGACGTGCCGCTGGCGGTGTTCCTTTCGGGGGGCATCGACAGCGCTGTCATGGCGGCGCTGGCCCGGCCGGCGGCCGGGCCCGTGCGCACGTTCGCCGTCGGCTACGACGTCCCCGGCTCGCCGGACGAGACCGCCGCCGCGGCCGACACCGCCCGGGCGCTGGGCACGCAGCACTTCCAGACGATCGTCGACGACGACTGGGTGATGCTCCAGTTGTTCCAGTGGTTCAAGGCTGCCGATCGCCCCAGCATCGACGGCCTCAACACCTACATCATCAGCGGCGCCATCCGTGACCGCGACATCACCGTTGCCCTGTCGGGGCTCGGTGCCGACGAACTGTTCGGCGGCTATGACAGTTTTCGACGGGTGCCAAAACTCCGCCGCTGGCTGGCCGCGATCGCCTGGCTGCCCGCCGCGTGGCGCCGGGCCGCCGTCCGCCGGCTCTTGTGGCGCCTGCCGACGGTCAAGCGGGCCAAGCTGGCCGACCTCCTCGGCGCCGACGCCGACGCCATCACGATGACGGTGTCGCTCCGGAGGTTGATGGACGACGACACGCTGCGCGGCCTCGGATTCGACGCCCGGACCCTCGGCCTGACGCCCCAGTTTCTTCCCGCGCAGGCCTGCGCGGCCTTCGACATGAAGACGGGCGACGACTTCGCCGCGGTGTCGCGGGCCGAACTGGCGCTCTACATGGGCAACACGCTGCTGCGGGATTCCGACGTCAACAGCATGGCCCACTCGCTGGAGCTCCGCGTCCCGTTCCTCGGGCAGAGAGTGGTCGACTTCGTCGCCGGACTGCCGCAGGGCAGCCGCAGCCCGCCCAATTCGTTGCCCAAGCACCTACTGCGCCGGGCCCTTGCCGATCGGCTGCCGGCGCCGGTCTTCAACCGGTCGAAGACCGGCTTCACGCTCCCGTTCGCCGCCTGGATGGCCGGCCCGCTCCGCGACCAGTGCGTTGCGGCCATCGACTCCCTCGCCGCCTGCCCGCTGTTCGAGACACGGTCGATTCGCGACCGCTGGACGGCCCTGATGGCCCGGCCGGACCAGGTCCACTGGTCACGGCCGCTGTCCCTCGTCGTCCTGGGCAACTACCTGGCCGCGGCACGAGGCCGAGGAAGCGGCTGAATTCCCCGGGAAAAACCGGGGGGGAACGCACCGGCAACGCCGCCGCGGTATAGTGCAGGCGTGGTTTCGTCCCCCGAGACCGCCGCCGACCTCAGTCGCGGCGGGCTTCGATGCCCCGCACCTCGATCGCGGTCCTCGACTCCAAACGACTCGTCGCCATCTTCGGCCCGCGGGATCAGCACCTGCGCCGGATCCGTTCGACGCTCGGCGTCGGCGTCTCCGCGCGGGACGACACGATCCAGATCGAGGGGGACGAGCCGGCCGTGCTTCGGGCCGCCGAGGTCTTCGAGGAACTCGACCGCATCGCCCGCGACCACGGGGCGGTGGAGCCCGATGAGGTGACCCGGCTGCTCGCCAGGGTCGCCGACCCGGCGGCCCAGCCCGCCCCTGATCCGATCGAGGTCGCCCGCCCGGGGCGGGCCCTGGTCCCCAAGTCGGCCGGGCAGGCGGCGTACGTCCAGGCCATCCGCGACCACGACATCGTCCTCTGCACGGGGCCGGCGGGGAGCGGCAAGACGTTCCTCGCGGTCGCCCTCGCGGTGGCCAGCCTCCGCGCGGGCCAGGTCCGCAAGATCGTCCTCGTGCGGCCGGCCGTCGAGGCGGGGGAGAGCCTCGGCTACCTGCCCGGCGACATGCAGGCCAAGATCAATCCCTACCTCCGGCCGCTGCTCGACGCCCTGCGCGAGATGATGGACTTCGAGGCGGTGAAGCGGCTCACCGAGCAGGACATCGTGGAGATGATCCCGCTGGCCTACATGCGCGGCCGGACGCTCAACGACGCTTTCATCATCCTCGACGAGGCGCAGAACAGCACCGTCGCCCAGATGAAGATGTTTCTCACCCGGCTCGGGCACGGCTCCAAGATGGTGATCTGCGGCGACACGACGCAGATCGACCTGCCGGCGGATCGCACCAGCGGGCTCGTCGACGCCGTGCGCCGACTGCGGGACGTGCCCGGCTGCGGCCTCGTGCAATTGGGGGGCGCCGACATCGTGCGGCATGCGATCGTGCAACGGATCGTCGAGGCCTACGGACGCTGACCGGCATGGCAGGGACCTTCAATCCATCGCGGCGGCGCGGCAGGCGCGGGACTTCCGTCGACGGCCCGCAGGGCTTCTGGGCCCGGCTCCTCGCCCGGATCTCGCGGGTCGAGGTGCTGTCACGAGTCGGCCTGTGCTTCGGCGGGGCAACGCTGCTCCTCGTCCTGCTTCGCGGCTGGACGGAGCCGTTCCCGTTTCGAGTCGGCAGCATCCCGGACCGCGGCCTCGTGGCCCGCGTCCCGTTCGCCCGGCCCGACCCCGAGCGGACGCGGCTGGAGCGGGAACGGGCGGCCCGCAAGGTGTTCGTCGTCTATTCGCAGGACAAGGCACCGATCGTCCGCCTGCGCGACGGCCTCAAGAATCGGATCACCGAGGTCGCGGCCGCCGACACGCTGGCCGCCGTGTCCCGGGCCGCGTGGCTCGAATTCGCCCCCGATGCCGCGGCGGCGCTCGACCTGCTGCCGACGCCGCCGGAGCCGAAGCCGGCCGCCGATCCCCCCGTCGCACCCGAGCCCCCGGCCGGCACCGAGCCCGCCGCCGAATCGAAGCCCGCCGAGCCGAAGCCGGGCAGCGACGCCGCCGAGACGGCGAAGCGGAAGCTCCTCGACGATGCGGACCGGGCGTTCCAGCGGTTCCGCGGCCGCGTCGACACGAAAGAGAAGCTGCTCGAGATCGAGAAGGCGATCGATCGAGCCTTCGCCGACAGCGAGGCGAAGGGGGTGCTGGAGAAGATCCAGCACGGCCTCGACGACGGCAGCCAGACCGAGATCGAGGTCCATCCGCTCGGCGCGCCGGCCGATCTGGCCCGCGTGCAGGTGTTCGACGTCCTGACGCGGCAGGCGAAGGTGGCGCTCCGCGACATGCTCGAGGCCGAACTGGGCAAGGGCGCGTTCACCGACCGGCTCTTCGCCTGGGTGGAGCCGCGGCTGCCCGGCACGCTGGAGATCGATCGCGAGGCGACCACGGCCGCCAAGCGGCAGGCCGTGGAGAAGACGCCGCAGCAGTTCGTCGAATATGCGGCCGACGTCGTGCTCGCCCCGGCCGGGCAGCCGCTCTCCGCCGACGGGCTGGCGATCGTGCGCCGCGAGCATGACGAGTACCTGCGTCATCTGCCCGCGGCGCAGCGGCTGGCGCGGGCCCTGGCGATGTTCGGCCTGTGCGTGGCGATGTTCGTGCTCGCCGCCTTCTACATCCACCTCCACCATCGCTGGGTGCTGGAGGACATCGGCCACGTCGTCACCCTGCTGGCCCTGGCCACGGCAACGGTCGGGATCGCGCTGGCCGCGTCCGGGGAGGCCTGGCAGGCGGAGGTCGTGCCGCTGCTGTTGTTTACGATGACGGTGGCGCTGGCCTATGACGAGGACCTCGCCCTGCTCCTCGCCGCCCAGGTGGCCCTGCTCGTGGTCGTGGGCCTGGGCCGCGGCCTCGCCGACTACGTCACCCTGGCGGCCGCCGCCGCCGCGATGGTCTTCTGGATGGGCCGCATCCGCAGCCGCAGCAAGCTGATCTACGTCGGCCTCTGGGCCGGCGCGGTCGCCGCCCTCACCTGCCTCGGCGACGGCCTCCTCGAGGGGCGGTCGCTCGTCCTGCCCGACGGCTCGTTCGACCGGCAGCTGCTCGTCGATGCCGGCCGGGTCGGCGGCTGGACGCTGTTGGCGGGCTTCCTCATGACCGGCCTCCTCCCGTTCATCGAGCGCTGGTTCGGCGTCCTCACCGACCTCAGCCTGCTGGAGATCGGCGACGTCGCCCATCCGCTCCTCCAGGAGCTCGTCCGGCGCGCCCCCGGCACCTACAACCACTCGATCAACGTCGCCAGCCTCGGGGAGGCGGCGGCGGACGCGATCGGGGCCCGCGGCCTGCTCGTTCGCGTCGGCGCCTACTTCCACGACGTCGGCAAGATGCTCAAGCCGGACTACTTCGTGGAGAACCAGGGGAAGGAAAACCGTCACGAGTCGCTGGTGCCCGCCATGAGCACGCTGATCATCGTGGCCCACGTCAAGGAGGGGGGGGAGCTCACCCGGCAGTACAACCTGCCGCAGCCGATCGTCGATCTCGTCGCCGAGCATCACGGCACGACGCTCGTGGAATACTTCTACCGCCGCGCGACGGAGCGGTCGCAGGCCGACCCGCACGCCGCGGAGGTCGACGAGCACACCTACCGCTATCCCGGCCCGAAGCCGAGCACCCGCGAGTCGGCGGTGCTCATGCTCTCAGACGCCGTCGAAAGCGCCAGCCGGACGCTCACGGAGCCGACGCCGGCCCGGATCGCCAGCCTGGTCCACGATCTGGCGATGAAGCGGCTGCTCGACGGCCAGTTCGACGACTGCGGCCTGACGCTCGAGGAGCTGGCCGTCGTCGAGCAGAGCCTCGTCAAGAGCCTGACGGCCGTCTACCACGGCCGCGTCAAGTATCCCGACCAGCGCACGGCATAGGCGGCGGCGAGCTGGATGGCACAACCTTCCTTTCCAGCGCGTCGGACGCGTCGCCCCCGGGCGGTCGCGGCCGACGCCTCCCGGCACGAGGTCGATGTCGTCGATCGGCAGCGTTCGCTGCGTCTGCCGCGCGGCTGGCTCGCCGGCGTCGTCCACCGGGCGCTGGCCCGGCAGGGGATCACCACGGCCGAAGTCTGCGTGCTGCTGGTCGACGACCGGCGGATCGCGCGGCTGCACGCCGACTGGCTCGGCGTCGCCGGCCCGACCGACGTGATCACGTTCGCATCCGCGGCGGCCGGCCCGCCCGACGGCGTGCTCCGCGGCGACATCGTGGCCAGCGCCGAGACCGCCCGGCGGGTGGCCCGCGCGGTCGGCTGGCAGCCCCGGCAGGAACTCGCCTACTACGTGATCCACGGCATCCTCCACCTCGCCGGCTACGACGACATGACCGCGGCGGACCGGCGGGCGATGCGGGCCCGGGAACGGGTCCTGCTGGCGGCCGCCGGCCTGCCACCGGCGCCGCGGCCGCGCCGGGCGAGGAACCGGCCATGAACGGCTTCGGCACCGGCATCGCGCTGCTCATCGTGGCCAGCCTGGCAGCCGTGCAGGCCCGCGCCGTCCGCGGCGCGCAGCGGCAGCTGATCCAGGAGCTCTGCCGGCGCCGCGGCCGTCCCGAACTGCACGGCGAGATCGCCGCGGCCGCCGAGTCGATCGCCTTCGTGGCCGCGTCGGCGGTCGTCGGGGCGGCGGTCGCCGCCACGCTCCTCGTGTTCCGCGGCTTCCTCGCCGCCGGCCATGGCCTCGCCCTCGGCACCTCGGCGGTCGCCGGCTGGATCGTGCTCGCCTGGCTGCTGCTCGTGGTCGTGCCGATGCTGCTCGTGCGGTTCGCCGGGCCGTGGATCGTCGTCGCCACGTGGTCGATCTGGCGGCCGATCGTCGGGACGATCGCGCCGCTGGTGCGACACCTGGCCCGGGCCGCGGCGGCGCTCGGCCGTCCGATCGTGCGCCGTGCCGCCGATGCATCCGACCACGAGGAGCTCCGCCACGTCGTCGACGAGGCCCACCGCGAGGGCCGGCTGGAGGGGGCGGCCCGCGACATGATCCGCGGCGTGATCGGCCTGGAGGAGGTCCGCGTCGCCGCGATCATGACGCCGCGGACGAAGGCGGTGTCGATCCCGGTCTCCTCGTCGTGGGACGAGGCGGTGGCCGCGGCGGTGGAGAGCGGTCACACGCGGCTGCCGGTCTGGGACCGGTCGCCGGACGACGTCATCGGCATCCTCCACATCCGCGACGTGCTGGCCCGGATCGCCGCCGCGCTGCCCGGCGGCGGT
>Ga0208721_1000203_pt1 | contig 13784 bp, 7 predicted proteins | sample LakMenEpi17Aug10_FD_150705 | JGI IMG/M metagenome (GOLD analysis project Ga0208721, IMG submission 150705) | Freshwater microbial communities from Lake Mendota, WI - 17AUG2010 deep hole epilimnion (SPAdes) | ecosystem: Environmental > Aquatic > Freshwater > Lentic | place: Lake Mendota, Madison... | reverse complement strand
CCCATGTTGCGGCTACCTTACTCACTTTTCTACTGGCGCCGAGTGCCGTATTTGTCGTTACCATTTCGACTCTGGGTTGTCCCGTGACGCGGATAGACGGCACCCGAAGGTAAACCGGGGTCTGTCGTTGCGTGAATGCCAACAAAACTTCCTCCGTTGTGGCGCCTACTCGCCGGATGTCGCACACCTGCGGACCGAACCGGCACCGAGCGATGAGAGAAAGCCGCACTGGAAGCCGCTTCCATCTCGTGGGCCGAATCGGTAGGGCCTCAGCACGGCGAGGCTTCATCAGGAGAAGACTGTGAGCACTATCTCGGCGGATGAGTTGAAGGAGTTTCTGGCGAGGTTTGTTTCGAACGAGCTGGGTGAAGCCGAAAAGACGCTGGAGTCGCTGCACTCGGCATCGCCTAAATTTCCCGGCTCCTCTCTTTCCGTACTGATCTGGTTAACGGAATGCGCGAGCAAATACGGGAGCCTTTCGCGTTGTTACCGCGAAGCCGCTTGTGTCATCCATGCGAATCACGGTCGGGCGGAAGACGTGCGCGATGCGCTGGCGAGAGCCGCTTTCGCACAATTACAGGTGTTTGAGCGCGAGCCCAAGCCTGCGACGGTTCAAGAAGAGGAGCTGCTGGAGGGATTGCGCACTTACAAATGCGCGACATACTGTTTAGACGGGTTTCATCTTTCCCTCGGTGCGGCCGAGTTCGGCATCGCGAGACGGCTCGCGGGTTTTGCTCGAGATCTTCCGCTGAAACAGGATTTCTTCACTGACATTCAGGAGCCTGTGGTCGGCCGCCCGTTGGCGTATTCCATCCGGGATCTGGTGGAAAACCACCCAGAGAGAGCCTTGGCACATCTTGCGGACGTTGTGCCCACGAACGATGGCGAAGAGAAATACCTTTTTCAGGCAGATATGGTTCGCGGCATGACGACCGGCGACGTAGGCCTGTTCGCTGAGAGCCTGGGGCGGCTGTTGGCGTGGCAAGGACGCGTGTGTGCGGAACAACCCTTTCCGGTCGACATCGCGGTTACGCAACTGTGTCTCCCGGCACTGGCGATGGTGAACCTCGCTCTGTACCGCCAATTCCTCACGTTGGCCGTCGTGGAGGGCTGGATCGGTGACCGCAACCCGCACCTTCCGCTTCCACTTCTGAAGTTGGGGCTCGAGTCGCCCGGGGAAACTGTCGACGTGTCACGGTATGCCAGATCTTGACCATCGTATGTTGGTTCGTGTGCGCACACCAGAACCACCCTTGTCGGGAGCCCAAAAGGACAGGCACAATCGTCGATACCCCGCCGCGGAAGCCACTGGAGCCGGGCGTGCAGCAACCAGAGCCCCCATCGAGCCAGGCCAGCCCGGGTAGTGCTCCTCGTGATCCGCTCCGCGCGGCCGACGCTTGCCGAACTGCCACTGGCCGAGGCATCCGCCCGTCCCCGTTGGCCGGCACGGACGGCAGCGGTACGATGTCACGGAGGCGGAACCGAGTTTGCGCGTCGCCCAGGGGCTGACGCGGTGAACGCGGACTCGAGTGCGATCGTTCCTCCGGCTTTGAACGCCGGTCTCGAAAGTTCCGCCGTTGGCGATCCGCGTCGCGCTGCACCACGTCACGAGCTACACCTACGACCGGCCGATCGCCCTCGGTCCGCAGGTGATCCGCCTCCGTCCCGCGCCCCACTGCCGGACACGGATCCTCTCGTATTCGCTCACCGTCTCCCCCGCCGACCACTTCGTCAACTGGCAGCAGGACCCGCACGGCAACTGGCTGTCGCGGCACGTGTTCCCGAAGCCGACGACGCAGTTTCGCATCGAGGTCGACCTGACGGCCGAGATGGCCGTCGTCAATCCGTTCGACTTCTTCGTCGAGAAGCACGCCGAGGAGTTTCCGTTCGCCTACACGGCCGACGAGCGGCACGAGATCGCCCCGTACCTGGCCAGCGAGCCGCAGGGGGAGCGATTCGAGGCGCTCGTCGCCGAGCTGGCCCGGGAACGCGGCCGGACGGTCGACGTCCTCGTCGCCCTCAACGCCCGACTTCAGCGGCAGATCAGGTACGTCATCCGTATGGAGCCGGGCGTGCAGGCGCCCGAGGAGACGCTCGGCCTCGGCTCCGGCTCCTGCCGCGACTCGGCCTGGCTGCTGGTGCAGGTGGCGCGGCGGCTGGGGCTCGCCGCCCGGTTCGTGTCGGGCTACCTGATCCAGCTCAGGGCCGACGTCGAGCCCGTGGACGGCCCGCGCGGCACCGACCACGACTTCACCGATCTCCACGCGTGGGCCGAGGTCTACGTGCCCGGCGCCGGCTGGATCGGCCTCGACGCCACGTCGGGGCTGTTCTGCGGCGAGGGGCACCTGCCGCTCGCCGCCACCCCGCACTACCGGTCCGCCGCGCCGGTCAGCGGGCTCGTTGAGCCGGCGGGCTGCGAGTTCGACTTCCAGATGCGGGTCGAGCGGATCCAGGAACAGCCGCGGGTGACGCGGCCGTTTTCGGACGCGGCCTGGTCGCGGCTCGTCGCCCTCGGCGACGCCGTCGATCGCGACCTCGTCGCCGCCGACGTGCGGCTGACGATGGGGGGCGAGCCGACGTTCGTTTCGATCGACGACTTCGAGTCGCCCGAATGGAACACCGCGGCCGTGGGCCCGACGAAGCGCCGCCAGGCCGACGTCCTGATTCGCAGGCTCCGCGACCGGCTCGCCCCGGGCGGGTTCCTGCATTACGGCCAGGGCAAATGGTATCCGGGGGAGAGCCTGCCGCGCTGGGCGTTCGCGGTCTACTGGCGGAAGGACGGCCGGCCGATGTGGCAGGACGCGGCGCTGATCGCCGACGAGAGCGGCGCGGGCCGGTTCACCGACCCCGATGCCGCGGTTCAGGCGGCCGCGCGGCTGATGGAGGAGACGGCCCGGCGGCTCGGCATCGACGCCGACTGCGCGATGCCGGCCTATGAAGACCCGGCCCACTGGATCGTCAAGGAGGCGGGGCTGCCGGTGAACGTCGATCCTGCCGATCCAAAACTCGACGATGCCGAAGAACGGGCGCGGATGGCCCGCGTGTTCGCCCACGGCCTGTCCCGGCCGAAGGGATACGTGCTGCCTGTCCAACCCTGGAACGCGGCGGCCCCGCCGACGCCGCGCTGGCGTTCGGAACGCTGGCGGCTGCGCCGCGGCCGGATGCTGCTCGTCCCGGGCGACTCACCGCTCGGCTTTCGGCTGCCCCTCGCGTCGCTTCCCTGGGTGCCGCCGGCGGCGTATCCGCACGTCGTGCCGGAGGATCCCACGGTGCCGCGCGGCCCGCTGCCCGACCCGGCTGCATTCGCCCGGATGCATTCCCGGGCGGCGACCGGGCCCGAGATGGCAACCGGGACCCAGCCCCAGGAACTCGTGCCGCAGGTGGCCGTGGAGGGGGCGGTGCGGACGGCGCTGGCGATCGAACCGCGGGACGGCGTGATGCATGTCTTCATGCCGCCGGTGGGCACGCTCGAAGACTATCTCGAACTGCTCTCCGCGGTGGAGTCGGCGGCGCGGGCCTGCGGCCTGCCCGTTCACATCGAGGGCTATCCGCCCCCCGTCGATCCGCGGATCGGCGTCATCAAGGTCACGCCCGATCCGGGCGTCATCGAGGTCAACGTCGCCCCGGTCGCCTCCTGGACGCAGGCCGTGCACGACACGCAGGCCCTGTACGAGGAAGCCCGGCAGGCCCGGCTCGGCACCGACAAGTACCTCACCGATGGCCGCCATACCGGCACCGGCGGCGGCAACCACGTGGTGCTCGGCGGGCCGACGCCGCTCGACTCGCCGTTCCTGCGCCGGCCCGATCTGCTGGCGAGCCTCGTTCGCTACTGGCAGCGGCACCCGTCCCTGTCGTTCCTGTTCTCCGGCCTGTTCATCGGCCCGACGAGCCAGGCCCCGCGGATCGACGAAGGGCGGCACGACGGCCTCTACGAGCTCGAGATCGCGCTGGCGCAGGTGCCGGTCCCCGATCACGGGCCGACGGCGCCGTGGCTCGTCGACCGGCTGTTTCGCCACCTGCTCGTCGACGTCACCGGCAACACCCATCGCGCCGAGATCTGCATCGACAAGCTGTATGCCCCCGACGGCCCCACGGGCCGGCTCGGGCTGGTGGAGTTTCGCTCCTTCGAGATGCCCCCCGACCCGCGGATGTCGCTGGCGCAGCAGCTCCTGCTTCGGGCCCTCGTCGCCTGGTTCTGGCGCGAGCCGCAGCGCGGCTCGTTCGTCCGCTGGGGCACCGCTCTCCACGACCGGTTCATGCTGCCGCACTTCGTCTGGGCCGACTTCCTCGCCGTGCTCGCCGACCTCGGCGGTGCGGGCTACGCGTTCGACCCCGCCTGGTTCGAGGCCCAACGCGAGTTCCGCTTTCCGCTCATGGGCGAGGTGCACCGCGGGGGTGTGATGCTCGCGGTCCGGCAGGCGCTCGAGCCCTGGCACGTGCTCGGCGAGGAGGGGGCGATCGGCGGCACGGTGCGATATGTCGATTCGTCGGTCGAGCGGGTGGAGGTGCTGGCCCGGGGGTTCGTCGCCGGCCGGCACGTCGTCACCTGCAACGGGCGGCAGCTCCCCATGACGCCGACGGGCCGGGACCAGGAGGCCGTGGCGGGCGTGCGGTTCAAGGCCTGGCAGCCCCCCGCAGGGCTGCATCCGGTGATGCCCGTCCACGCGCCGCTGACGTTCGACCTCGTCGACACCTGGAGCGGCCGTTCGCTCGGGGGTTTCGTATACCACGTGTCCCATCCCGGCGGCCGGAATTACGACACGGTTCCCGTCAACGCCTTCGAGGCCGAGGCCCGGCGGTTGGCCCGTTTTCAGGATCACGGTCATACTCCCGGCCCGATCGAGGTGCGCCGGGAGTCTCCGGCGGCGGAGTTTCCGCTGACGCTCGATCTGAGGAGGAGCGTTGGATAACGACGGCGGCGCGGTGCGAAACCGCGAGCAGCGCGCGGCCGGCCCGGCCCGTCGGGCCGAGCAGTGGACGGCGGGCTACGCGCCCCTGCCCGGCATCCCGGACGAGTTTCTCGACGCGGCGGGTGCGCCGCGTCCCCACTGGATCCATTTTCTCTCGGCGCTGTCGCGACTCGACGACGACCAGATCGGCCGGCGGTTCGCGGCGGCCGATCGGCACATTCGCGACCTCGGCATCTCCTATCGCGTCCGCGGCGAGACCGCCGAGCGGTCGTGGCCGCTGGCCCACGTCCCGCTCCTCATCCCCGCGCGTGACTGGCAGGAGATCGCCGCGGGCGTCGCCCAGCGGGCCGAGTTGATGGACCGCATCCTGGCCGACGTCTACGGGCCGAACACGCTTGTGTCCGCCGGCGCCCTGCCGGCCGCGGTGGTCACCGGCAGCCCGGACTACCTCCGGCCGATGCAGGGCGTGACGCCGCCGGGAGGCCGCTGGCTCAGGCTCTACGCCTGCGACATCGGCCGGGGCCCCGATGGCCGCTGGTGGGTCCTCGGCGACCGCGCCCAGGCGCCGTCCGGCGCCGGGTACGCGCTGGAGAACCGGCTCGTGCTCTCGCGGGCGTTTCCCAATCTCTACAAGGACATGAACGTCGCCCGGCTGGCGCCGTTCTTCCGCGAGTTTCGCCAGGGCCTCGCCGGCGCGGCCCGCCGGCCCGACCCGCGGATCTGCCTGCTCACGCCCGGCCCGTTCAGCGAGACCTACTTCGAGCAGGCCTACCTCGCCCGGTACCTCGGCATCCTGCTCGTCGAGGGAGACGACCTCACCGTCCACGACGGGCAGGTCCATGTCCGCACGATCGCGGGGCTGAAGCGGGCCGACGTCCTCTGGCGCCGGGTCGATGCCGACTGGTGCGACCCGCTCGAGGCCAACGCCGGTTCGCGGCTCGGCGTGCCGGGCCTGTTTCAGACGATTCGTGACGGTGCCGTGGCGGTGGGCAACATGCCGGGCAGCGCGGTCGTCGAGTCGCGGGCCCTGCTCGGCTTCATGCCGGCGCTCGCCCGCCGGCTGCTCGAGGCGGACTTAAAACTGCCGAACATCGCCACCTGGTGGTGTGGTCAGGAGCGCGAACGGACCCAGGTGATCGAGCGGTTCGACGACCTCGTCGTCGCGTCGGCCTTCGCCCATGCCCTGCCCGGCCGGCCGGGCCAGGCCTCGCTGATCGGGGCCGACCTGTCCAACGCCGAGCGGGCCGCGGTCGTCGCCGCCATCGAGCGCCGCGGCATCGACTTCGTGGGGCAGGAGGTCGTGCAGCTCTCCACCACGCCGGTCTGGGTGAACGGCCGGCTGACGCCGCGGCCGTTCGTGCTCCGGGTCTACGCCGCGGCCACCGAGCAGGGCTGGGAGATCATGCCCGGGGGCTTCTGCCGGATCTCGGACCAGGGCGATGCCCGGGCCGTCTCGATGGGGGAAGGCGTGCAGTCGGCCGACGCCTGGGTGCTCGCCGACGAGCCCGTCGAGATGTCGACGCTCCTTCCCACGGGCGACACCGTGCAGATTCGGCGGCTGCTCGGCAACCTGCCGAGCCGTGCGGCCGACAACCTGTTCTGGCTGGGCCGCTACCTGGAGCGGGCCGAAGCCACGCTGCGGATCGTCCGCAGCCTCTGTGCCCGGGTCATCGACCCCGACACGACGGGAGGCAGCCGGCAGTCGATCCTGCGCCTCTCCCGCCTGCTGGTCGGGTGGGGGGCGGCGGCCGGCGAGATGGCGGAATCGACGACGGCCGACCTCGCCGCCAGCGCCGTGCACGATGCCGGCCAGGGGGGATCGGCGGCCGCCAGTGCCGCCGCGGCGCGCCGGGCCGCGGGCGTGATCCGCGAACGGCTCTCCCCCGACACCTGGCAGCTGATCGGAACACTCGAGACGGGGCTGGCGCGGGATGCCGGCAAGAGCCTGTCGGAGGTCGAGGTCTTCGACCAGGCCAACGACGCCCTGCGGGTCACGGCGGCGCTCTCCGGGCTGTTCCAGGAGAACACCAACCGCGTCGCCGGCTGGCGGTTTCTCGACCTCGGTCGGCGGGTGGAGCGCGGCATCAACACCTGCCGCTTCGCCCGCACGTTCGCCGATCGCGACGCCACCGCCGACGCGCTCGACGTGCTCCTCGACCTGATCGACTCGCAGATCACCTATCGGTCCCGCTATCTCGTCAACGCGGCGCTTCTCCCCGTCCGCGACATGGTGCTCCTCGACGGCTTCAACCCGCGGTCGGTCACGTTTCAGGCGGACCGCATCAACGAGCACTTCGCCGCGTTGCCTGTCCTCCACGAGGACGGCATCATGGAGCGTCCACGGCGGATCGCTCTCACGCTCGCCGCCGACCTCGCCGTCGAGGATGCCGCCCAGCTCGACGCCCAGAAGGTTGCGGCTGTCGAGCGCCGGCTGATGGCGCTGGCCGACGCCATCGCGGCCCGCTACTTCCTCCAGGCGGCGGGTGCGGCCCGGCCGGCACCGGAGATGGAGCTGGCATGATCTACGACATCCGCCACGTCACGACCTACCGCTACGACGCGCCGGTGGCGGCCGCCCGCTGCTCGCTGCGGCTGGTGCCGGCCGCCGGCGAAGGGCAGCGGCTCCTCGGTTACGGCATCGACGTCGTGCCCCGCCCCACGTCGCTGGTGGAGCGGGCCGATTTCTTCGGCACGCGGGTCGCCACGGCGATCATCGGGGCGCCGCATCGCGAGCTGCGGATCACGGCGACGTCGCGGGTCGACGTGGAGCGTCGTCCGGCCCCGGATGCCTCACCGCGCTGGGAGGATGTGCGGCGCGAGGCGGCATCCGTCATGGCCCTCGGGACGCGGTCGCCGGCCCACTTCCTCTATCCCAGCCGACTCGTGCCGCTCTTCGATCCGGCGACCGCCTACGCCGCGGACAGTTTCACGCCCGGCCGGCCGATCGTGGCGGCCGTCCGCGAGCTGATGCAGCGTGTGCATGACGATTTTCTCTACGACCCCAAGGCCACGGCCGTGACGACGCCGCTGGCGGAGGCCTTCGCGGCGCGGACCGGCGTCTGCCAGGACTTCGCCCATGCGGCAATCGCGGGCCTGCGCGGGCTCGGCCTGCCGGCGGCCTATGTGTCGGGCTACATCCGCACGCTTCCTCCGCCGGGCCAACCCCGGCTCGTGGGCGCCGACGCCTCGCACGCCTGGGTGTCGCTGTGGTGCGGCGCGGAGTGCGGCTGGCTCGACTTCGACCCCACCAACGCCCTCGTCGTGGGAGACGACCACATCGTGGTCGGACGCGGCCGCGACTATGCCGACGTCGCGCCCCTCGACGGCGTGATCCTCGCGTCGGGCGGGCAGACGCTGACGGTGAACGTGGACGTGTCGCCGGCCGAGCCCGCGCCGGCCTGCGAGCCGATTCTGCCCGCCTGCTGACGGCGGACAGGGACCATGCTCGCCTGACACGCCGCTGCGACGCGAGCTGGAACAGGTCCGGCGAACGCACCGCGACGGGGCGCCGTTTTGGCTGGCGGAAGGGAGCCGCCGTTCGCTACATTTGCGGCTCAATCAGGAGCCGACATGCACGAACTGCCAAAGCACTATGACCACCGGGCGGCCCAGGGCCGCTGCCGCGCCCTGTGGGACGCCGCCCGCCACTGGCACGCCGACGCCCCCGGCCCGGACGATCGCCGGCCGGTGTTCTCGATGGTCATTCCGCCGCCGAACGTCACCGGCGCGCTGCACCTCGGCCACGCCCTCAACAACACGCTCCAGGACGTGCTCGCCCGCACCCGCCGGATGCAGGGCTTCGTGACCCTGTGGATGCCCGGCACGGACCATGCCGGGATCGCCACGCAGGCGGTGGTCGAGAAGCGGCTCCTCGAGGAGGAGCGGCTCTCGCGGCACGACATCGGCCGGGACAAGCTCGTGGCCCGGATCTGGGCCTGGAAGGAGCAGTATGAGAAGCGGATTCTCGGCCAGCTCCGTGACCTCGGGGCGAGCTGCGACTGGGACCGGACCCGGTTCACGCTCGATGAGCAGTGCGCCGCCGCCGTCCGCACCGCTTTCTTCCGGCTCTTCGAGAAGGGCGTCGTGCGGCGCGGCAAGCGGCTCGTCAACTGGGACACGTTCCTGCAGACGGCCGTCAGCGACGACGAGGTGTTTCACGAGCAGGTGAAGGGGCACTTCTGGCACATCCGCTACGACGTCGTCGATCCCCGGCCGGGCGAGCCGGCGAGCGTGACCGTGGCGACGACGCGGCCGGAGACGCTCCTCGGCGACACGGCCGTGGCCGTGCACCCGGCGCCCGCCGTGGCCCTCGCCGCCGCCGAGCAGGCCCTGCGCGAGAAGCGGGCCGCCGCGGCTCTGAAGGAACAGGCCGGCATCGACAGGGAACTCGAGGACCTGGCCGCCCGGCGCCGCGACGTGCTGCCCGGGCTCGAGCGATTGGCGGCGATGGCGGCCGCCGGCCGGCAGGTGCGGCTTCCCCTTCTCGGCCGGGCGATCCCGCTCGTGGCCGACGAGTGGGCCAAACCGGAGATGGGCTCGGGCTGCGTGAAGATCACGCCGGCTCACGACCCGAACGACTACGACGTCGGGCTGCGGCGCGGCCTGCCGCAGGTCAACATCCTCAATCCAGACGGCACGCTCAACGCCGCCGCCGGCCCGTATGCCGGCCTGACGATCCAGAAGGCGCGGACGAAGGTCGTGGCCGACCTCGAGGCCGCCGGGCAGCTGGATCAGGTCGAGGACCGGCTCATCGAGCTCGCCCACTCCGACCGCTCGAAGACGCCGATCGAGCCCTACCTCGCCGACCAGTGGTTCATCCGCATGGACGAGCTGGCGCAGCCGGCCCTCGATGCCGTGACGTCGGGCCGGGTGCGGATCGTTCCCGAGCGGTACGCGAAGAGCTACCTCGACTGGCTCTCGGAGAAGCGCGACTGGCCGGTGAGCCGCCAGCTCTGGTGGGGGCACCGGATCCCGATCTGGCACGTCGCGGGCGTGACCGAGGCCGACCTTGAAGAGGCGTTCGCCGGTCGCGAGGCCGTGGCCTGGCGGCCCGACGACGCCGGCGGCTGGTTCGTCTGCTCAGGAGACGAATCGCTCGGTGTCGACGCGGTTGCAGGCAGACCGCTCGTCCGTGATCCCGACGTCCTCGATACCTGGTTCTCGTCGGCGCTCTGGCCGCACTCGACGCTCGGCTGGCCGGCGGCGACGGCGGAGCTGGCCGCCTTCTATCCGACCGCGACGCTCGTCACCAGCCGCGACATCCTCACGCTTTGGGTGGCGCGGATGGTGATCCTCGGCCTGTTCGACATCGGCGAGATCCCGTTCCGCGAAGTCTACATCCACCCGAAAATCCTCGACCGCTACGGCGAGACGATGAGCAAGAGCAAGGGGAACGGGGTCGACCCGGTGGACGTCATCGACACGCTCGGGGCCGACGCGCTGCGGTTCGCCCTCGCCGGCATGGCGACGGAGACGCAGGACGTGCGCATGCCGGTCGATTTCCAGTGCCCGGCCTGCGGGCACTTGGTCGAGCAGACGGTGCAGAACCGGGTCCGGCCGCGGATCGACTGCCCGAAGTGCGGCAAACCGTTTCGCACCCAATGGGCCGCGGCGGAGGCCGACCTCGCCCTAACGCGCGGCCCGGCGGTGAGCGAGAAGTTCGAGTCGGGGCGAAACTTTTCCAACAAGCTCTGGAACGCGACCCGGTTCGTACTCATGAACCTCGAAGGTTTTGCCGGGAAGCCACTCGACGCTGCCGCGATCGCCGCCGCGCCGCTCGAGGATCGCTGGCTGGCGAGCCGGCTGGCGAGCGTCAGCCGCGACGCGACGCGGGCGATCGACGAGTATCGGTTCGCCGAGGCGGCGCGGATCCTCTACGCCTTCGCCTGGGACGAGTTCTGCAGCGCCTACCTCGAGCTCTGCAAGCCCCGACTCGCCGATCCGGCCACGCGGGAGCGGGCCCAGGGGATGCTGCTGGCGGGGATCGACACGATCCTGCGCCTGCTCCATCCGATCATGCCGTTCGTCACCGAGGAGATCTGGCAGCACCTGCGCGAGGTCGCCGGGACTCGTCGGCTCCCCTGGGACACGCGGCCCCTGCCCGACTCGATCATGGTCGCACAATGGCCGCTGCCTCCGGCGCCGTGGATCGACCGGTCGATCGAGGACCGGTTCGGCACGTTCCTCGCCGTGGTCGGAGCGATCCGCGAGGTCCGTGCCCGGCAGAACGTGCCGCCGAAGACGCGGGTCAAGGTGGCGATCCGGGCGCCGCGCGATCAGGCCGACCTGCTCGCGCCCCTGCACGATGCCGTCGAGTCGATGGCAGCCGCGGATCTGACGGCCGTCGGCCCCGACGCCGTCGGAGCACCGGGGGCGGCCGCGGCCACGGTCCGGGGCTGCGAGGTGTTCGTCGATCTCGCCGACCTGATCGACGTCGGTGCGGAAATCGTCCGGCTGCGCAAGGAGCTGGAGAAGACGGAGGGGTTCATCTCGGCCAAGCAGAAAAAACTTGCCGACGAATCGTTCGCGGCGCGGGCCCCGGCGGCCGTGGTCGCCAAGGAGCGGGCGCAACTGGCGGACCTCGAGGAAAAGCTGGCCAAGGGGCGGGCCACGCTCGCCGACCTGGAGACCCGCAAGGGCTGATGCCCCCGGTTCACCGGGGGCGATCTTCGGGTAGAATCTCGGTCCGGCGGGCGGACAGCGTTCCTGCCGGGCGGCCGGCACCCCAGGGAGACGTCCCATGAGCGTCCAGATGGAGCTCTCGCGGATCATCATCAGCGAGATCAACGACCAGCAGGTGGTGTACCTGAAAGAGGTCGAGGGTGACCGCACGTTTCCCATTCTCATCGGGCTGTTCGAGGCGACGAGCATCGACCGGCGGGTCAAGCACCACGCGTCACCGCGGCCGCTGACCCACGACCTCCTCGTGGCGGCGGTCGAACTTCTCGGCGGCGAACTTCAGGACGTGATCATCTCCGAGATCAAGGAGCACACCTACTACGCCCTGATCCGCGTCGTCCGCGAGGGGGAGGTGATCGAGATCGACGCCCGTCCCTCGGATGCGATCGCGGTGGCGGTGACCTGCGAGCCGAACCTCCCGATCTACGTTTCGGAGGAGGTCCTGGAGAACGTCCTCGGCTGACCGCGACGGCTCACGTCAGGATCGGCTCGATCACGTGGCCGTGAACGTCGTTCAGCCGACGCTCGATGCCGTTGTTGTAGAACGACAGCCGCGTGTGGTCGATGCCGAGGAGGTGCAGGATCGTGGCGTGCAGGTCGTAGATCGTGGCCACGTCCTCCACCGCCTTGTAGCCGAACTCGTCGGTCGCCCCGTGGTGGTAGGCCCGCTTCACGCCGGCGCCGGCCAGCCAGACCGTGAACCCCGCCGGGTTGTGGTCACGACCGTTGGCCTCGTTTTGGAACGTCGGCATGCGGCCGAACTCCGTCACGAACGCCACCAGCGTGTCCGCGAGCAGGCCGCGGTCCTTGAGGTCGCGGAGCAGTCCCGCGACCGGCTGGTCGATGATCGGGCCGTGGACCGAATACTGCTTCACGAGGGTCTTGTGGCCGTCCCAGTTGCCCACGCCCTCGCCCATGGCGTAGGCGCCGTTGAACAGCTGCACGAAACGCACCCCCTTCTCCACCAGGCGACGGGCCAGGATGCAGTTGCGGGCGAACCGGGCCTTGAGGGCGTTCTCCGTGTCGTCGGCCCCGTAGAGCCGCAGCGTCGCCGGCGACTCGTCGGACAGATCGGCCACCCGCGCCGCCGAGAGCTGCATCTTCGCCGCCAGCTCGTAGGCCGAGATCCGGGCGGAGAGATCGGTGTCGCCCGGATGCCGGGCGAGGTGGGACTCGTTGAACAGGGCGAGATAGTCACGGGTGGCCCGGTCGGCGTCGGCGGAGATGGAGGCCGGCCGGGCGAGGTTGGGGATCGGCCGGTCAGCGTTGAAGGGCGTGCCCTGGAAGGAGGCGGGCAGGAAGCCGCTCTGCCACTGCCGCGGCCCGATCTGCGGCACGCCGCCGGGGGTCGGGGATGGCCACGAAGGCCGGCAGGTCGCGGCACTCGCTGCCCAGGGCGTAGGTCGTCCAGGCGCCGATGCTCGGGAAGCCGTCGAGCGTGAACCCCGTCGCCATCTGGCTCTCGGCGGGGCCGTGGGTGTTGCTCTTGGTCGTCATCGAGTGGATGAAGCACATCTCGTCGGCCAGCTCGCCGAGCCGAGGAAGCAGTTCGCTGGTCATCGTGCCGCTCTCACCCCGCGGCCCGCCGCGACCTCCTCCGCCCTGGCCGGCCGGCCGAAGGCGATCTCGATCGCCCGGGCCGCCCGGCTCGTTGACCAGGCTCCCGCTCACGGCGAGGATCGCGTCGCGGAGCGGCTCCGCCTCGAGCCGCCGGGGCGGATAACGCCACACGAGCCTCGCGGCCGCGTCGGCAGCCAGGCCGTCGTCCCGGGCCGTGCTCGCCTGGCGGTAGGCCCGGCTGGTGACGATCAGCCGCTGCAGCCGCTTGAGCCGCCACCGGTCGGCGGGATCGACCAGTTCGCTCGCCAGCCAGTCGAGCAGCCGCCTGGCCGCGGCCACGTTCGCCTTCAATGTCTCGAGTTCGGCCGCCTCGTTCGGCGACAACTCGGCGCCGGCGACGATCGGGCCGATCGAGCCGGCGTACACCTTGGCAGCGTTCATCGCGTCGAGGCCGTTGGCGTTGGCCGATGTCGTGATCCCGGCGATCCGACCCACGTCGAGATCGGTGGCCTGGAAGCGGGTCTCGAGGATGCCGTAGCCACCCGCAGCGCCGCCCGCGGCGGTGATCTGGCCGATCGCGCCGTAGTTGGCATCGAACGAGCCCCCGTTGATGCCGGTGCCGTCGACAGCCGTGAC
>Ga0208721_1000202_pt1 | contig 13794 bp, 10 predicted proteins | sample LakMenEpi17Aug10_FD_150705 | JGI IMG/M metagenome (GOLD analysis project Ga0208721, IMG submission 150705) | Freshwater microbial communities from Lake Mendota, WI - 17AUG2010 deep hole epilimnion (SPAdes) | ecosystem: Environmental > Aquatic > Freshwater > Lentic | place: Lake Mendota, Madison... | reverse complement strand
GGGCCGCCGGTGCCGCTGCCGCGGGGGCCTCGTCGGCCCGCGGCACGGGAGCGTTGGGGGGCAGGAGGGCAATGGACGGCTTCATGATCGACTTCCCCCTGGCCGCGTCATTCCACCGGCCGGCCGTGACCGGTTCGCTCAGGCCGAGACCGCCGCGTACCGGCGCCGCGAGCCGGTCCCCTGAACGCCGTTGACGACCGTGCCCAGAACCCGCACGCCGGCCGAACGCAGCCGATCGATGGCCGCCGCGATGTGCGGCACGCGGCTGACGTCCCGCATGGTGGCGACGATCGCGACGTCGCTCTGCTGCCCGAGAAGCAGGGCGTCGGCGAAGGCGAGCACCGGCCCGGCGTCGATGACCACGTGGTCGAACGAGTCCCTCAAGCCCTTCATGACCCGCGCCAGGTCGGGCCGGGAGAGGGCCATGATCGCCGCGTAGTCGCAGTTCCCACCGGTCACGGCGAACAGCCCATCGACGCCCGTCGGCTGCACCGCCTCGTCGGTGCCGATCTCCCCGCGGAGCAGTTCCGGCAGGCCGCTGCGCAGGTCGAGTTGCAACGCCAGATGGACGTTGGGGTGCCGCAGATCGCCGTCGAGGAGGAGCGTCCGCTTGTCGGAACGGGCCAGACTGGCGGCGAGCTGGGAGGCGAACGTGGTCTTTCCCTCGTGCTCGACCGCACTGGTGACGAGGATCACCTTGGGGTGGTCGCGGCCCTGGGAAAGGAGCGTGCGCACACCGTCGACGCTCTCGGCGACGGCGGCGTGATCGGGCCGCTTCCGGCGCACGCTGGGAAGCGTGCCGACCACGCGGACGCCGACCCGCTGCGCGACCTCCTCGGCAGTGCCGATCCGGTCGCGGAGATACTCGATGCCGATGACGAGGCCGGCGCCGGCCGCCAGCCCGGCCAGCCCGGCGAGCGCGGCCAGCATTGCCCGCAGCGTGCGGTCGTTCCCCTCCGGCGTGCTCGCCTCCTCGAGCAGCTCGACCCGTGGTGGCTGGGCGATCTCCCGCTCCGACGACTCCAGCTCGATGCCCAACTGCTTCGTGACCACCGCGAGCTGTTCGATCTCATGCCCGCGGATCTTCAGGTCGGCGTTGGCCTGGCCGAGCTGCCGCACCTCGTCCGCCGTCTGCTCGAAGTCCTTCTTGGCGGCCGTCAGCTCGTTCGCGAGGATGTCGCGCCGCTTGCGCAGCACCACGGGGCTGTCGTTCCCCCCTCCCGGCCGCCGGTTCGCCGCGTCGAGGGCGAGCTGGGCCGCCACCTGGGGCCGCAGTTCGACGCTCCGCTCCCGGATCTTCTCGGACAGCCCGGCCCGCTGCGATTCGAGCCGCCGGACGGCAGGATCGTTTCGGCCACGGGCACTCCGCTGTGCCTGGGTGGCCATCGCCTCGTCGATGGCCGCGAGACGGTCGCGGAGTTCGGCGATCAATGGATCGCGGGCCAGCATGGCGTCGAGGACCTCGTCGGGGATGGCATCGGCATCGGTGATCTCCCCCTTCTCGCGGGCGTCGATCAGCGACAGTTCGGCATCGATGGCGGAAAGATCCGCCTGCCTGGACGTGACCTGCAGCCGCAGGGTGCCGAGGTGGTCGAGGAGCAGCGCCTTCTGCGTGGCCGCCTCGGAACTGTCGCTCGCGCCGACCGTCCGCGCCAGGTTGTCGTACTCCTGCTGGGCCTTGCGCAGCTCGGCCAGGCGGTCCTTGTACTGGCGCTGCAGCGTGTCACGCTCGCTGAGTCTCGCGGCCTTCTCCTTGTTGACGATGTCGGTCAGGTAGGCCTTCGTCACGGCGTTGACGATCGTGGCCACCTCGCCGGCCCGCCTGCCGCGCAGCCGCACCTGGATGACCTCCGTCTCCATCGGCGCCGTCACCTGGATATTGTCCTGCAACCAGCCGACGGGATCCTCCTTCTCGGCCTGGATCGTTCTCAGGGAGTTGATCCCGCTCTGCCGCAGGGCCGACATCAGCACCAGCGGGCTCCTGATCAGCTGCACCTGCGTCTTGCGGTACGACTCGTATTCGGCGTTGTCGCGGCTGGAAGCGCTGAGCACGCCCGACTTGTCGCGGACGCGGAGCCAGACCACCGCCTCGTGACCCTCGGGCATGAGCAGCCAGACGGCGGCCGCCGCCGATCCGGCCAGCAGCAGGCCGAGCGTGGTCGCCGGCAGCCAGCTCCTGCGGAAGGCGTGCCAGGCTCGGCGGTAGTCGAGGCCCCCGGCGAGCGGGTCGTTTGCCCCGAACGGCGCGACGGGGCCGGCGATGACCGGCCCCAGCCCGGTCGATTCGCGGATCGGCGCGAGCATGCCGCCGGAAGAACTCGGCTGCAGGGCGGCCGCCGAAGGCGTCTCGGCACCGGTCACTCCATCGCTCATAACCCCGTCCTGTCCTTCTCTCTGCCTTCCGCCACTCGATCAGCCCGTGCCCAGACATCGCCCGCGAAATCGCGTCACCACGAAACCTGTCTTAGTCTAGCCCATATTTCCCGGCATTTCCCGGAGGCGTCAACGCGGGAAAACCCCCGTTGTTTGCCCGGGAAATCCGCCGGTCCGGGGCGGCCCCGGTGCCGCGGGGGGCCGCCGGGAGCAGGGCCGGCGTCGCGTCCTCGGTCACGAATAGGCTGGCCAGCAGTTGCTGCAGGCCGAACAGCATCGCCAGCGCGAGCACCATCATCATGGCCCCGGCGATCGCGCTGTCGTGGAACGACGCGGCGAAGTCCTCGGTGGCGTAGACGTGGAGGATGCCGGCCGTCGTGATCCGGATGGCATTGACCAACAGGGCGATCGGCACGGCGCTGGCCATCACGATCACGTTCTCCCACCACTCGCGTCCGCCGACGAGGACCAGCGCCACGGAGAGCGCGACGAAGATCGTGAGCATACGGAGCCCGGCACAGGCATCCACCACGTTGAGGCGGTGCCCGCCGACATCGATGATGTTGCCCGACCGCCAGGCGTCCAGGCCGAGCGTCTGCAGGGTGGTGGTGCTGACCATCGTGGCCAGCGTCTGCAGCGGACTGAGCAGGTAGCGGGTCGCCTCGTCGGGGAGCGGGAACATGAAGATCAGGAACGCGATCGGCGCCCACGACCAGCGAAACGTGCGCCAGCCGCCAGCCAGCAGGAACACCGCCGCCAGTGCGGGCACGAACGTGTACATGTCGATCGTCACGATCTTGTAGCGGGCGACGGCCAGCCGGAGGGCGAACGTGGCGAGGAGCATGCCGAGCCCGGCGAGCCGGGCCGAAGCCGCGACCGGCTCCACCGGCTCACGCCACCAGAAAAGGAGCGCCACGGCGAATACCGGCACGAGCCAGCCGTGGGAGTACTGGGGATCGCTCCAGCTCGATTGGGCGTTGAGCAGGCCGGGCCAGTAGCTGTAGACGAGCAGCGCCGTCATGCCGCCGATGATCGACCAGGCAAGCCGTCCGTCGGGCCGTCGCAGGTCGGCGATCCACTCCCGACAACGGCGCTGTATGCCCTCGATCAGCCCCTCGTCGTCGTTGGCCAGGGGCGCACGAACCGCCTTGCCCGGGCCGGACACTGCGGCGGGCGGCATTCCCGACGGATTGAGAACAGGAACACTCACGACGCGATTCCAGGACGGCCCAGCGTAGTCCGCTGAGGCGATTCGAAAGTCTTCACCTCCACTATAACGCCCGTGGCAAGGGGATGCCGGGTCGCGGTCGAAAATCACCGATCATCGGACGCCGCCGTGCCGCAGGCGACAGTCATGACGACAGCCACGACGACCGCCACAGGCACGGACAACGACCGCACGACACCCGCGTCATTCTCGCCGGCCACGTCGGCCGGGCGTCCCGACTGTCCGGGCCACCGGCATCCCGTGGCCCAGCTGCATTCCCGTTGGAGGAGCAGCGTCACGACCGTCAGGATCGGCACGGTCTGCCAGCCGCAGGCGAACGCCGCCAGCGCCAGGGCCCGCTCCGTGCCAGGGACGCCGAGACGGCGGCCGATCAGCCATGCCACACCGCTGCCGACCAGTCTGGCCACGGCCGGTCCGGGAGTTGCGATTCGAGACAGCAGCTCCCGGCGATCGGACAGGGCCCGCCACAGGTTCGCATCGGGCAGCGCCACCACCAGCGCGCCGCCGGCCGCGATGAGCATCGCGCACAGCCAGGTCCGCGTGCCGACCGGCCGGCCGGTGGCCGCCAGCAACCCCCAGGAAAGGAGCGTGGTCACGAGCCACACGTGGAGGACGACGCGGACCGCGGGGCTATGATCACCCCCTTCGAGGATCCCTTCGAGGCCGGTGCCGGCCGCAAGATCGGCCGCCACGATCAGCGCCACGAGCCCCCCGCAGGCCGCCTCGACGATGGCGTACCGCGGCGCGATCGGGCCGCCGCAGTCGCGGCATCGGCCCCGCAGCAGGAGCCAGGACAGGATCGGCACGTTGTCCCGCGGCCGGACCGGTGCCCGGCAGTGCGGGCAGCGGCTGCGGCCGAAGACGACCGATTCGCCGACCGGGACGCGGTGGGCGACGACGTTGAGAAAACTGCCGAGCATCGCCCCGACGACGAACGCGAAGGCCACGGCGCCGGCGTCGGCCCAGGGAAAGTCGGTGAACCACATCAACGCGGGCATCCGGGGCCGGCACCACGTCGGCTGGGAGCGACAGGGTGTTTTCGTGTAGGGTACCCGGTTTCGACTGCCACTCCACCAGGCGGGCTCCATCGACGGTGTCGGCAACGGCATCGGGCGGATCAGACGCGCAGAAACGCATGACGGGCAACGATCCACTTTCCGCCGCCCCGGACGGCGACTCCGCCCGTAGACGGATTCCCTCCTGGGTGTCGCCGCTCGTCCGGACCGCCGTCACGGCCGGACTCATGGCCTACGCCGTGCGCGGTGTGGAATGGACCAAGGTCGGTCAGCAGTTCGCCTCCGGTCAGTGGGGCTGGTGGATCGCCGGGATCGTCGGCAGTGCGGCCGTGCAGGCCGTCGCCGGCATGCGCTGGGCGGCGCTGGCTCGGCCGCTGGGTTTCGACCGGCCGCGCCGGTTCTTCATCTGGCGGTTTTTCGAGGGGATGTTCTTCAACCTCTGTCTTCCGTCGGCGATCGGCGGCGACGTCGTCAAGGCCTATCGCGTCGGCGACTCGACGTCGCGCCGGCTGCTGGCCGGCTGCTCGATCCTCGCCGATCGGCTCACGGGCCTGGCGGCACTCGGCGTGCTCACCGTGACGGCGCTCGCCGCCAGCCGCACGTCGCTTTCGCCGCTGTCGGTGGCGGCGGTCGGGACGGCGGTGCTGGCCGCGGTGCTGGCCGGATTCTGGGTCGGGACCCGGTGCCTCGACCGGATCCTCGGCCTGCTCCCGGCGGAGCATGCGGCCCGGCAGTTCATCGCCCGGCTGCTGCCGTATCAGGAACGGCCCATGCTGCTCGTCAACGCGATCGGCTGGAGCTTCGTCGTGCAGATGGGTGGGGCACTCGTCGTGGGTCTCATGGCCCGGACGGTGGGCGTCGAACTCGGCCCCGTGGTCTGGTTCACGGTCGTGCCGCTCGTCGCCCTGCTGACGGTCCTTCCCGTGAGCATCGGCGGGATGGGCGTGAGGGAGACCGTCGTGCAGTCGCTGCTCGCCCAGTATTACGGCGTGCCCCCCGACAAGGGCTTCGCGGTTGGCCTGCTGTGGAGCCTGAGCACCGTCGTCATCGGCCTGCTCGGGGGAATCCTCTTCGTGGTCGATCGCAAGCCCGCCGGTTGCACTGCGGAACCTTCCTGATCAGGGCGGCGATCAGTCCCGGCCGCGCCGGGCGGCGACCTGAAGGATGCCGGCGATCGTCTTGGCGTCCTCGATCCGCCCATCCAGGCACATGGCCACGGCGTCGTCCCAGGCGACGACTCGTGTGCGGATCCGCTCCCCCGGCTCGAGCGCCTGCGGTCCGGGCGTCAGGTCTTCCGCCACGAACAGATGCATCCGTTCGCGGAGGATTCCCGGCGACATCCAGAACGCCCCGGCGGCATGGAGCCGGCCGGCCCGGTAGCCGGTCTCCTCGGCGAGCTCGCGGGCGGCGGCATCGGCGAGCGACTCGACCCGGTCGAGCGTGCCGGCGGGAAGTTCCAGGAGCGCGGCGCCGACCGCCGTGCGCACCACCTCGACGAGGCAGACGCTCTCGGGCGTGACGAAGGGCAGCACCACGACGCTCCCCGGATGCAGCACCAGCTCACGATCCCGGCGCGTGCCGTCGCCGCAGTCCTCCACGACGCGGACGACGCGGAACCGGCGCGTCTCGAGGAGCGTTTCCCCGGCGGTCGCTGCGGCGATCGTCCCGGCAGCGCCGCGGACGGGGAGCGGCACGATCCGGGCCGGCGCGCCGTCGATCGTGAGCGGTCCCGCTGTCCCGCGGTCGCGCACCAGCGCCAGTGCCAGCCCCGTGCCGAGCAGGGGTGAGTAGGCGGCCGACCCGACGCGGCCGACGACGTCGCCGCCGGAGCGGATCTCGGCACCGACGGCCGGAACGGCGCCGGCGGCCGCCGGATCCGTGGCGAGGGCGACGAGCCGGCGGTTGACGTGGCCCAGCGCGTCGATCCTGGCGACGGTCTCCTGGCCGAGGTAGCAGCCCTTGGTGAAGCAGATCGCGCGGTCATCACGCCCCACCTCCTGCGGCAGCGTCTTCTCCGGCAGGTCCGCGGGTGCCGGCGTTCCCTCCTCGATCCGCGCCGCCTCGAAGGCCTCGGACGATGCCCTGGCCAGACCCTGCGCCGCGAACCACGCGGCCAGCGCCGGCATCTCCGCTGTGGCGACCTGCGCGAGATAGCCCTCGGGACCGCAGGGGTCGCAGCGCACCACGAGCGCCGGCACCGCGCCGAGGCTCGTGGCCACGTGGCCGAGCGGCGTTGCCGGCAGCGCGGCGCCGTGGGCGGCGAGCCAGCCGGCGGCCACCGGGCCCGCGATGCAGACCGTGGCCCGGTCCGCCGACTCGTCCTCGATCTCGACCGCCTCGCGGATGTGGTAATGCTCGAGGTGCGCGGCGAGCAGCGGGCCGAGCCCCGCGCCGACGTCGATGACGACGCCGTCCGCGGTGCGCAGGATGTTCGCCAGGGCGATGACCTGTCCTCGTGCATCTGCGAAGAAACCCTCGCAGCCCTCCCCCTCCGCCAGCCGGGTGACGGCGGCCGTCGTGAAATGATCGACGAAGGTGACCGCGTCGCGGCCGCGCACGAGCACGCGTCCCCTGCCGGGGAGCGACACCCAGGCCACGCGCAGGCGGAGATCGTCGTAGCCCTGGGGAACCGGGGCGGGCCCGGTGTCGGAGCCGCTCGCCATGGTGAACCTCCCGCGTCGCGAAGCCGGCCACCGTGGGCCGCACGGATGGAGAGGCTACCGGGGAACGGGGGCCGGCGAAAAATTTTCTCTCCCGGGCGAACGATCCACGAACCGGTTGCGTAATGCATGCACCGTGACACGAACCGGCCGACGCCCGAGGCGGCGGGCCGGAACCGGCACGGGGCGATCCGGCGGACGGGCGGCAGAGGAGACCGGTCGGCGCCGGGCGCGACACGCGCGGGGATGTTTCCTGGTTCGCGTTTTCCCTTCGGTTCGCCGCGCTCCCCGTGCGCGCCGCGCCGGCGCGGGCTGGTCGGATTTCGGACCGTTCCTTCCACAGCTTCGAGAGCGAGGAGTTGACGATGGCGACCGTACACTGCGACCGCGACTGCCGCGAGGACGACGAGGACGATTTCGGCGACCCGCTCGCCGTCGCGGATGTCGAGCACTCCGACGTGTCCCGCGCCGCCCACGATGCGGGGGGCATGGCGAGCGACAGGACGCAGCGCCGGGCGGCCTACCACCGGATCGCCGAGGTCCGGCGCAGCCAGGGGGTCACGCTGCGCAACGTCGCCCGCCGGCTCGGCCTGTCGTTGCCGGTGGTCCGGCGGCAGGAGTGCGCCGACTGCGACCTCCGGCTCTCCGACCTGCAGTGCTGGCAGGAAGTGCTGGAGGTGCCGATCGCGGAACTGCTCGTCGAAGGCGAGGGGCAGCTCTCCGGCCCGGTCCTCGAGCGGTCACGGATGGTGAAGCTCATGAAGACCGCGGCCGCGATCCGCGAGCGGACCGAGGGCACGCCCGTCGGCCGGATGGTGACGATGCTGATCGAGCAGATCCTGGAGATCATGCCGGAGCTGACGGACGTCGGCCCGTGGCACTCCGTCGGCCAGCGCCGGCCGCTGGACGACCTGGGGCGGGCCGCCCGGATGGCGGTGTCCGAGGACTTGTTCGGGCGTTCCGGCTCCTGAACCGGCGCGGCCCGGCCCGAAAAAAGTCCTCTCCAACTGGCTGCGGTTCGCCTGCTACCATTTCACCGGGTCGGACCGTCCGGCATGTCACCTTTCGTAGCACAGCGGGTAGCGAGCGTGTTTTCCTTCGTCGGCGTCCTGGCAATTTCGCTGATTCTCTTCGTCGTCGTGGCCGTCACGGGCCGGGCTATTCTCGGCCGCTGACGGTAGACGATCCGGCGGCCTGTGCCGGCCTGGCCGGCGCGGTGGCATCCGCGGCACCGTCTCCCCAGCGTCGGGCACCGCGGCTCGCCCCCCACACGAACCACACCACGGCCGTGGCGAGACAGCCGCTGAGCAGCAGCCAGGCCGTGATCGCCAGTGGCGTGTAGTCGCGCAGCCAGACGAGTTCGGGCGGCTCCACGCTCTTCGGCACCTTGTGCTTGACGGGCCCGGCCTCCCCCGACTGCCGACGCATCTCCTCGCGAAACGCATCCCACACCGCCCGCGCCTCGGGTGTCGAGACGGCGGCCAGGCGCGTCTCCCGATAGCGAAGCAGGAGGAGCGGTGGCCCGGCGACGACCGCGGCTGCAAGCGACGCGGCCAGCACCACGGGCCAGCCGGGCCCGCCCTTCGGCGTCGGTCGTCGCGAGGTCATACTCATCTTATTCGGGGGTTTTCATTGGGCCCTGCTGCTGCCGCTGCTGCTCCTGCCGCTCCAGAAACCTCTCCGGCAGCACGATGTCGTCGGTCGGGCTGCCGTCGGGTTCCGGGATCAGTTCGAGCGACTCGACCAGTGGCACGAACGCGTTTTCCTTTTCGATCAGGGCGAGGAGCGTCCGGGGTGAGATCCGCTTCAGGCCGTGCAGGGACACCGGCCCCTGGCGGCGGGCGAGGATCCTGGCGATCTCGACCGCGTCGGGCGTATCGATGGCGGTGATGCCTTGCAGGTTGCCGTTCCACTGCGGCATGTCGCTGAGCACCCGCGCGGCTTCGGTCGTCAGCGTCGCGAGCGTTTCGGTCGTCGGCTGCCACGCCTTGCAGGCCGCCAGCGTCCGGACCAGTTCGGGAGTGAGAGGCTGGACGCGGAGGTACAGTCGCCCCCCGTCGTACGCCGCCAAGGCCTCGATCGCCTCCGGCGTGATCGTCGTCAGGCCGGCGAGCACGAGCTGTTGACCGCGGTGCCCTGCCAACGCCCGTGCCGTCTCGACGGGAAGGGTGCGCAGGGTGGCGAGATTTCCATCCCACGTTCGGCACCTTGCCAGGGCCGCCGCCGTCTCTGCCGGAAGCGAGGTCAGGCCGGCGAGCGACAGGGCCGGCCCCTTGTACTCCGCCAAGGCGGCGGCCACCTCGGTGGACACCGTCGTCAGCCCGTGCAGGGCCAATGGCCCCGGCATCGTGGCGAGGACGCGGGCGACCGAGATGCCGTCGGGTCCGTCGAGGGTGGCCAGGTCCTTCAACTGGAGGGGCTGGCCGGAGGCGACGCACTTGCGGACGAGGCTGGCGAATTCGGGAGTCAGCAAGGCGTTGCGGTCGAGGGACGTGTACCAGGCGTTGACCTGCAGTTGGTTCACCCGGCTCTTTGCCAGGGCGGCGGCGACGGCGGGCGGCACCTGCTTGACGTTATTGAGGACGAGCGTCTGCCCCGCGAACTCCGCCAGGGCGGCAGCGGTGTCGTCGTCGAGCGTGGTCAGGCCATCGAGGCCGAGCATTTGCCCGCGGTATGCCGCCAGTCCTCGCGCGGCCTCGGGCGACAGCGTCTTGAGTGAGTTGAACGCCAGCCCGGCATGGGTCGTGGTCGCGATCAGTCGGGCGCTCGGCCCGCCGAGGGACTGCAGCTCGTGAATCCAGCGCTGCCCCATCTGGCCGTGCTGCATGATCGCAGCCAGCGTCGCGGCCGAAAAATCGGTCAGGTTGGGAAGGTGCAGCGGGCCGCGATGCCGCAGCAGGCCGCGGGCGGCCTCGTCGGAGAGCGCGGTGATGCCCGCCAGCGACAGCGGCCCCTCGTGGCGGCCGAGCATTTCCGCCTGCGCCGCCGTGAGCGCCGTCAGGCCGTCGAGGGTGCGGTCGCCGCTGCTGGCTGCGATCGCCGCGAATGCCTCGTCCGGGAGCGACCGGGCCGCCCGCAGGCCGTTGGTTTTCAGGAGCTGCTTCAGCAGGGCGGGATGCGGCACGTCGCGAAGCCCGGCCAGGGAGAGGCCGCCGGCCCGTGCGGCGAGGATCTCGGCAACGGCCCGGGCGGCGAGGATCTCGGCGACGTCGTCCGAGACCGTCTCCACGCCGTCGAGCACCAGCGGGCCGGGTGTGCGTACGAGGGCCGTGGCGACGTCGGGCGCGAGCGTCCGCAGGCCGCGGAGGGAAAGGCCGCCGCTCGGCCTGTCGGCCAGAATCGCCGCGACCTCAGGGGGCAGGGCCTGCAGGGTGTCGAGCTGGATGTTTCCCGGCAGCTTGGCGAGCGCGCGGGCGGCGTCGGCCGACACCTCGACCAGTCCCGCCGGGACCTGTTTGGCGGCGACGAGCCGCTCCGCGAGCGGGGCGCTGGTGAGCGTGCGCAGCGCCGGCAGGCCGAGCGCTGCGAAAGCCGTGGCGAGGCTGTCCTGACCGCGGGTCGACACCGTGGCCAGCCGCGGCAGCGAGAGCGACACGGCGCGGCAGCGGCCGAGGCCGGCAGCCGCCGCGTCGGAAAGCTCCTCGATGCCGTCGAGGTTCAGCCGGCCGGCGAATGGGGCAAGGGCTTCCGCCGTCTCGGGGGACAGGGTGCGCAGGGTGCCGATGGTGAGGAACTCGCGGTGCCGGGCGAGCTCGGCGGCCGCACCGGGTGACAGCGATTCCAGCGCATAGAGGTAGATGTAGCCCTTGCCGCGACAGTCGTCGACGATTTTTTTCGCCTGCGCGACGGAGAGTTCGCGGAGTTCCTGATGCCGCACCGGCTCCGCCGCACTGCCGGCGGCGAGGATGCCACCCACCAGGAGCAGTGCGACGACCAGATGACAGCGCATGACGACAGACCGTGAGGCAACGGTGCCGCAACCTCGAGCTGCGGCTGCAACAAAGCCAAGATCATACTCCCGGCGTCATCCGGTAGTCGACATCGCCACCGACGGTTCGGGGTTCGCAGTGCCCCGATCGCCGGACGTTCTCTGCGGCCGATATCGGCCGCTACGGTTCGCCCCGGTTCTGCCGCTCTTCGACCGACTTCGGCACGACGAAGTCGTCGTTCGGGCCGCCGTCGGGTTCCGGGATCAGGTCGAGCGACTGGAAGAGCGGGACTTCCACGTCGTGCGCGTCGAGGAGCGCGGACAGGGTCCGCGGCGACACCCGTTTCAGGCGCGGCAGTCGGAGCGGTCCCTGTCGCCTGGAGAGGATCTCCGCGATCTCGACGGAGTCCCGGGACTCGAACGCGGTGACGCCGAAAAGGTTGCCGTCCCAGTGCTGGCTTGCCACGAGTGCACGGGCCAGTTTCGGCGACAGTGATCGCAGGCTGGCCGTCCAGGAGGGGCCGAGATGCTCGTGCCGCAGGATCAGGTCGAGCGTCTCGGCGGACACGTCGCGGAGCCCCGTCAGCTGCAGTGGGCCACTGTGGCGGAGCAGGGAACGGGCCGCCTCGTCGGAGAGGGCGGTGACACCGTTGAGCGACAACTTGCCCTCGTGGCGGCCGAGGAGTTCGGCCTGGGCGTCGCTGAGAGTCGTCAGGCCGTCGAGGGTGCGGTCGCCTTGCATGGCGGCAATGGCCGCGAAGACCTCGTCCGGCAACATGCGCACGCCGCGCAGGCCGTCCCGCTTCAGGAGCCGGTCCATGAGCGCTGGGTGCTGCACCTCGCGCAGCCCGCCCAATGAAAGCCCGCCGGCCCGGGGGGCGAGAATCTCCGCGACCTCCGCCGAGACCGACTCCAGCCCGTCGAGGCCGAGCGAGCCGGGGGTGCGGGTCAGCGCCCTGGCAGTCTCCGGCGACAACGACCGCATGCCGCGGAACGTCAGGCCGCCTCCCGGCCGGTCCGCGAGGACCGCGGCCGCCTCCGCGGAGATCGTCTCCAGCCTGTCGAGATGCAGATTGCCCGGCAGTTTGGCGAGTGCCCGGGCCGCCTCGGTCGAGATCTCGACGAGTCCCTGCGGCACCGTCTTGGCAGCCACCAGCCGCTCGGCCATTCGGCCGCTGGTGAGCGCGCGCAGTTTGGGCACGCCAATGGACCCCTGAAACGCGCCGAGTCCCTCCTGCCCGGCCGGCGAAAGCGTCGTCAGCCGCGGCAGGGAGAGCACCTTGGCCTGACAGCGGCCCAGGGCGGTGGCAACCGCGTCGGAAAGATCCTCGACTGCCTCCAGGTTCAGTCGGCCGGCAAAGGGTGCGAGCGCCTCGGCCGCCTCGGCCGAGAGGGTGGGCAGGGAGGCAAACGTGAGATGCTCGCCGTGCCGCGCCAGTTCCGCGGCCGCCGCGGCCGACAGCGATTGAAGGGCCCTGAGATCGATGTAGCCCTTGCCGCGGCAGGCATCGACGAACTGACGCGCCTGGTCCGCCGACAGTTCGCGCAGGTCCTGCTGCCGCACCGCTTTCTCTTCACGCGCGGCGGTGTCGGCACCGCCGGCCTCGAGCAGGCAAACGAGAGCAAGGCAAGAACGAAGGAGGGAGTGCATGGCACGACTCCGTTGGAGGCAGGTAGGGCAGGAGCGCCGACGGGCACTCGGCAGGAAGGTGGGCATGCCAGTGACGCGACGTCGGGGACCGAAGTCGAATCGATCACTGCCACGTCCCGAAAATCGTAATGGGAAAGGTGCCAGCCACCAAATCTGGGGCATTTGGCAGATTGCCCATTTTTGGTGGCTGGCACCTTTTATTTTAGGTGCCGCAGAACGTTCGGTAGGGGCCGCAGCCCGGGGGCGGGCCGGCGCGGTAAGGCTCGTTCGCCGATGTTTCCTCGAACGGGGTGCGGACCGCGGTGAGCAGGCGCAGGAACGGGGCCATGTCCCCCTCCTCGGCCGCGGCGAGCGCCGCCTCGACGTGCTGGTTGCGCGGGATCACGACCGGGTTCGCCCGGCGCAGCCGCGTCACGAGCGCCTCCTGCGGCCCAGGCTCGCGGGCCAGCCGCGCCCGCCACTGCGGCAGCCACGCCGCCAGCCAGTCGTCAGCCGCCGGCATCGCCCCGCTGGCAACTGGAATGGCAGCGAGCCCGGCGAGGCTCGCGAACGTCGCCGTGAAGTCGGCCCGGGCTGCCTGCATGCGATCGAGGAGCGTGGTGAACAGCGCGGCGTCGCCCGGCTCCTCCGTCGCGAGACCGAGCTTGGCCCGTCCCCCGGAGTGCAGGTGTTTTTCATAGCGGGTTGGAAACGTCTCGAGCACCGCCCGCAGCCGCTCCACCGCCTCCTCCTCCGTGCCGGGCAGCAGCACCAAGAGGCTTTCCGCGAGCCGGGCGAGGTTCCAGTGGGCAATCGCCGGCTGGTTGGCATAGGCATAGCGGCCCTGGCGGTCGATCGATGAGAACACCGTCGCCGGGTCGTAGGTGTCGAGGAAGGCGCACGGCCCGTAATCGATCGTCTCCCCCGACACGGCCATGTTGTCGGTGTTCATCACCCCA
>Ga0208721_1000200_pt1 | contig 13901 bp, 10 predicted proteins | sample LakMenEpi17Aug10_FD_150705 | JGI IMG/M metagenome (GOLD analysis project Ga0208721, IMG submission 150705) | Freshwater microbial communities from Lake Mendota, WI - 17AUG2010 deep hole epilimnion (SPAdes) | ecosystem: Environmental > Aquatic > Freshwater > Lentic | place: Lake Mendota, Madison... | reverse complement strand
TCGGCAACGTGGTGAACTGCCGAGTGCACGCCGACGCGGTCGCGTGGCGCGGCTCGTCGCCCTGGGTGGAGAAACCGACCGACTTCCTGACCTGCGACGACCTCTGGTTTCGGCCGGTCGACCTCGAGCTCGGGCCGGACGGCGGCCTGTACGTCGCCGATTTCTACAACTGCATCATCGGCCACTACGAGGTCGACCTGAAGCACCCGCGGCGCGATCGCGAACGGGGCCGGATCTGGCGGGTGGTCTGGAAGGGCGAACCCGCGGCGCCGGCGATCGAGCCGGCCGTGCCCGCGGACCTGACGAAACTCCCGAACGATGCCCTCGTGGCCAGGCTTGGGGACCCGACCGAGACGGTCCGCCGGCTGGCGATGGAGGAACTGGTGGAGCGCGGTCGCGGCGACGCGGCGGTCGTGGACCTGCTGCGCCGAAGGTCCCCCGCGGAGCACCACCGGGCCCGCGCGGTGCGGGCCCTGGCCCTGCTCGGCAAACTCGACGCGGCGACGATCGCGGCGGCCATGGCCGACGAGTCGCGGCTCGTCCGCGTGCACGCGGTGAAGGCGGTCGCGGCGCTGCCGGGCTGGGACGAGTCGCGGGCCGCGGTCGTCCTGCCAAGGCTCGCCGACGCCGACCCGTTCGTCCGCCGGGCGGCCGTCGAGGCGCTGGCGAAGCATCCGTCGGTCGCCGCGATCGAGCCGTTGCTGCGCTGCCTGGTGGACACCCCGGCACACGACATGCAGCTCATTCACGCCGTGCGGATCGCCCTGCGCAGCCAGATCGCGGCCGCAACGCCGGAGCAGCTGGCGTCACTCGACACCAAAGCGGCGGGCCTCGATGTGGGGCTGCTCAGCGAAGCGGCGGCGGCGGTCAAGAACCCCGCGGCTGCCTGGCTGTCGTTCACGGTCGTTCGCGGCAGCGGCCTGCCGGTGACGGCCTGGCTGAAGCCCCTCGAGGCCGTTGCCGGGGCATGCACGGTGGAGCAGGTGGCGGATGCCGCCCGGGCCGCGCGGACTGCCTGCGGCGACGACGTCGCCATGCAGGGGAGTGCGCTGCAGGCCCTGCTGGGCACATTGCGGGCGGTGGGCCGCCAACCCAAAGCCGATTCGGACGTCGGCCGCTGGGCCGCCGACTTCGTCGGCCGGGTGCTCGCCGGTGCCGGCGCGGGGAAGCCCGAGGCCGCCGTCCGCACGGCGGTCGCCGTGGCGAAGGAGGTGAAGGAGCCGCGGCTCGCGACGGCCTGGGCCGACATCGGGCAGATCGCGCAAAACACCGGCTGGCAGGAATCGACGCGAACCGCGGCGATCGAGGCCCTGCTGACGCTCGACAGGGGCCGGACGACGGACAGGGCCGCGGCGTTGATCGCCAACCCGGCCGAGCCCTATGCGGTCCGGATCGCATTCGCCCGGCAGTGTGCCGGCGAGGATTCCGCGCCGCTCCGGGCATCGATCGGCTCGGCGATGAAGACGGCCAGCGCCGCCCAGCAGAAGGACCTGGCGATGGCGCTGATGACGCGGAAAGAAGGCGGCGGGGAATTGCTCGACCTCGTCGGCGCGGGCAGGGCGTCGGCCCTGCTTCTCCAGGACGGCCAGGTCGTGGGGCGGCTCAAGCAGTGCGGCATCGAGGGCGTGGACGAGAAGATCAAGACGTTGTCGGCCGGCCTGCAGCCGGCCGACAAGCGGATCCACAACACGATCGGCAAGGTCGTGGGCCAGTTCGGCAAGGCTGGCGGATCGGCCGACACCGGGGCGGCGCTATTCGTCAAGAACTGCGCCGCCTGCCATCGGTTCGCCAACCAAGGGGGGCTCGTCGGCCCACAGCTCGACGGCATCGGGCAGCGTGGGCCGGAGCGGCTGCTCGAGGACATCCTCGACCCGAGCCGCAACGTGGACGAGGCCTTCCGGACGACGATCGTCACGCTCGCCGACGGCCGCGTGGTGTCCGGTCTCCGGCTCCGCGAGGAGGGTGATGACGTCGTGTTCGCCGACGCCGCGGGCAAGGAGGTCCGGGTGGCGAAGGGGGAGATCGAGGAGGCGAAGACATCGCGGGTCTCCCCGATGCCGGCGAACATGATCGATCAGGTCGGGGAGGCCAACCTGCCGCACCTCCTCGCCTATCTGCTGCAGCGGCCCGCTGCGGCGAAGCCCTGACGCCAGTCGCATCGTTTTTAGGCCGCCCGGCCCCCGATCGCAGGCGAACGTCAGACCTCGTCGAGCATCGCCTTGGCGTCGCCGAACGCGGTCTGTCGGTCCCCCATCTTGTCCATCAGCGACATGAACAGCCGGCACATCTGCCGGTCGGGCTTGTCGGTGTAGTCGAGGACGCGGCCGCCGCGGACGCCGGCGCCGGCCCCGCCGAGGAGGATCGCCGGCAGCCGGCTGTTCTCGTGCTGGCCATGGAGCATGCTGGAGGTGTGGAGGAGCAGCGTGTTGTCGAGCAGCGTCCGCTCCCCCTCGCGGATGGCGTCGAGCCGGCCGGCGAGGTAGGCGGTCTGCTCCACGAAGAACTGGTTGACCCGCAGCCAGTCCTCGTTGTCCGTGTGCGACAGCAGGTGATGGATCATGTAGTCGATCCCCTCGCCGGGCTTGCCGCCGTGCTTGGGGAGATTGGGAAACCGCTGGGCACTGTGGTCGTTGTTGAGCTTGAGCGACGTGATCCGGGTGGTGTCGGTCTGGAAGCCGAGGACGACGATGTCGCACATCAGCCGCATGTGCTCGGCGATGTCCTGGGGAATGCCGGCGGCCGGCCGCTCGCAGTCCGGCTTCTCCAGCGCCGGCTTGGCGAGCAGCCGCAGGATCTCCATGTAGAGCCAGACGAGCGTCACCATCAGCGCGAAGGCGCCGTACCACTCGAGGTATTTGGGGGCCCCGTGTTCGGCCGCCTGTTCGATGAAGTCGAAGTCGAGCACGAGGTTCAGGGCCGCGATCACGACCACGAACAGGCTGAAGGCGATGCCGACCGGGCCGGCGGCGTGGATGAAGGGAATCGGAAAGCCGAACAAGCTTCCGATCATGGAGATCAGGTACACGAGGCAGATGCCGCCCGTGGCCGCCACGATGCCGAGCTTGAAGTTCTCGGTCGCGCGGATGAGGCCCGATTGAAAGGCGAGCAGAAGGCCGGCGAGGGTGCCGAACGTACCCCCGACCGCCTGGATCACGATCCCGGGATACTGCGGCTCGAAGCTCGCCGACACGCCCCCGAGAAACAGCCCCTCGGCGAGGGCGTAGACCGGCGCGATGTTGGGGCCCAGGTGTGCTTGAAGCAGATTACGAGCCCCGTGATCAGGCCGACGATCGCCCCGCCGAATGCCCGCGGCAGCGCCGCTGCTGGATTGGCCTCGACTGCGGCAAACGTCCTCGACCAGGTGAAGCAGGCGGTGCCCGAGGCGAGGAGCAGGAGAAACATCGTCTTCTGGGCCGTGCCGCTGATCGTCATGACACTCGAGGGCGCCTGCTCGGCGGCGGTGTCGCGGTGGAAGACGCCAAAGTTCTCGACCGTCTTGTCGTTGAGTGCGGGATTTCCCGTGCGCATCGGGAGCCCTTTGAAGACGGAGCAGGTGGCCAGAAGACCTCCGCAGCATAGCACCGGACGAAGATCCGGGTCAGCGGGCGGGGGCGGCGGTGAGCGACTTCAAGTGGGCGAAGAGGTCGGAGACGTCCTGCGGGAGCATCGATTCGAGGAGCCCTTCCGGCATGATCGAGATGCCCGTGAAGTCGGCCTGGGTGATGTCGCGCGATTCGATCCGCACGTCGGCCGTGTTGGGCTGGCGGATCACGATCGCGTCGGCGTCGCGCGAGACGAGCAGGCCCTGCATGATCCGCCCGTCTTTCGTGACCACGCGAAAGTTTCGGTAGCCGCCCTCCATCGCGGCGTTGGGCGTGAGCACGTTGCGCAGAATCGCCTCCACGCCGGTGATCCCGAGGCCGTCGAGCGCGGGGCCGATCCGGCCGCCCTGACCGCCCTGCTGATGGCATGTGAGACATTTCGCCGCGAACAGGGCCTGGCCCTTGGCGGGATCGCCCGCGGCGTCGGCCAGCCCGCGGAACGTTGAGAACTTTTCCATCCGCTTACTGAGCTCCTCCGCCGTGACGAGCTTCGGCGCGTCGAGCGCTGGCTCCACCCGCGCGTCGCCGGAGAGTTGGCCCCACGACGTGCCGCCGTAGAACGACGCGAGGCTCGGCGGCCGGGCATCGTCGCCGACGAAACTGCGGTCGAAGTCGGCCCGGATCTCGTCGGGCGTGCGGGCTCGGTTCCAGACGCGGAACTCCGCGATCCGGCCGCGGGTTCCCCGGTCCTTGCCCCGCGGCGTGCTGTAGCCGACCCGCAGGCCGGAGAAGGGCGTCGTCTCACGAACCGTCCCTTCGCCATCGAGTTCACCATCCACGTAGATCCGGAACACGCCTTCGCCGCCGCGGGTGACCGCATAGTGCGTCCACGTGTCGGGCGTGGTCTTCGACTTCGCCGTGACGACGTCGTTGTGGGCCTTCGTCCAGACCCGAAACTGGCCGCCGTGAAAATTCATGTCGACGAGGCCGTCGCCGGCGAGCAGGCTGTCTTCACTGCCGATCGGGGCCTCGAGATTCACCCACGCTTCCACGGTGAAGGAGCCATCGAGCGACACGACGGGGCCGGTGGCCGTGTCGTCTCCCGAGAGCCGCAGCACCGACGGGGCTCCGGCGGTGAGGTCACCCCAGAGCTTCTTGAGCGTCGGATCGCCGCCCAGCACCGCGCGCATGTCGGCCACGACGGAAAGCGGCAGGCTCGTGGGGTCGATGTCGTCGGCCGTCATCGCCGCCACGAGTGCGGCCGCCCCTTCCTTGTGCCGCGCGAGCGCGGCGGCTGCCGCCTGCCGTTCGGTGAACGAAAGGTCGTCCCACGCGGCCACGAGCGCCGCGCACGACGTGCGGTCGCGGGATTCCGCCCACGCTGCCAAGGCCTCGGCCCGCAGCGACGGGACGTTCGCCGTAGCCGAGAGGATGGCCTGGCCGGCGGCTGCGGAGAGGGTGCCGAGCTCACGCAGGCAACGCAACGCCGCCTGCCGGACGTCGACGGCGGTGCCGCCGTCGCACACGAGGGCCGTCACGGCGGACTCGACACCCTTCGTTTTGAACGCCCCGAGGAGCTTGAGCGCGAGCGCCCGGTCGGCGGCTGAGCCGTTGACGCCGAGGAGTTTGGCTGCGGCCTTCGCGACGATCGGTTCGAGGGCGGGGCTCGTGAGGCCCGTACGAAACTTGAGCAGCGTTTCGAGTGTGGCTGCACGCGTTCGCGGATCGCAGGCCGACTTCTCCACGGCCGCCGCCACCTCCGGCAGATCTGCTTGTGAGGCGAGCAGCCGCACTTCGTCTTCGCTGAGCGGGCGCTCGAGGGTGCCGACGAGCGTTACCAGCCCCCGAGCCGCAGATCGTGGCTCGAGCGCGAGTGTCGCCAGCAGCCGGTTTTCGATCGGCAGCTCCCGGCCTGCCGGAGACGCGAGAAATGCCGCTACGGCGGCCGGATGCAGTTCCAAGGCCCAGCGGACGAGATACCGCTCGAAGTCGCGGTCGTACACCGTCCACGCATCGCCCTTCACGCGGCCTCCGCCGAGCCTCATGATGAGCGCGACCGTGTCGGGCTCGGTGACCGAAATCCGGCGGAATGCGTCGCCGAGCGCAGCCCGCACCTGCGGCGCGGGATCGTTGACGAGCGGCGCGGCCAGCCGACGAAACACGGCTTCTGAGCAGGTAGCGCCGGCGATGCGGATCGCCTCGTGACGGAGGTCGGGGCTCGCATCGGCGACGAGCGTTTCGAGGAGCGAGACCGGCACGGCGTCGAGGCCTTCGAGTGCCCACAGGCAGCCTACGCGGGCGGCGACCGGCTCGGCCGGATCGGCGGCCCGCTTTTCGAGCATGGGCACGAGCGCCTTCGCCTTGCGATCGACGATCTCCTGCCAAGCGAAGTCGGCGATCCGGGCGTTGGCAGCGCCGAGATGCTTGGGCAGCTCTTCCGTGGGCAGCTTCCCCACGGCCACGGGCTCGCGCGGTGGCTGCGAGGCATGCCTGATCCGCCAGATCCGGCCGCGCTCGCGGTCGCGGTCGGGATGGTTGCGCGGCACCTCGTTGTGCGAGATGATCTTGTTGTACCAATCGACCACATACAGGCAGCCGTCGGGGCCGAACTGCGCGGCCACGGGGCGGAACGCCTTATCGCCACTGACGAGAAGATTCGGCCCCTTGCGATAGGTGGACCGCTCGCCCGCGCGAGTGGCGATGATCGACTGGATCTGGTTGGTGATCGGGTTGGCGAGGTAGAAGACCCGCTCCCCGGGCGTCGCCCCCGCGCCCGCACCCCACGGCCCGGGCCAGCCGTCGGCATCGTCGGCGATGGCGAGGCCGCTCAAGCCGCTGCCTCCCATCTGCGGCGGCCCGAGCGGGGCAGGCATCATGGGCTGATAGGGGCGGAGCCGATCGGGGGAGCCGGTTGTCACGAGCACGCCCGGCTCGTACGGGAAGATCGGGTATCCGATGTCGTTTGCTTCCTGGAGCCAGATCTTGCCCTCGCGCGAGATCGTCAGGCCCCAGATGTTGTTCGGTCCGGCCGTGAGCGATTCAAACAGCGAACCATCGGGTCTGAACCGGCCGAGCTTGCACGCGTCGTATCGAACTTCTTTCACGCCATCGGCAAACGCCACATCGCCGGGCCGCTTCACGGTCGATCGATTGAAGAGGCCCTGGGCCAGCAGGATCCAATCGCCGGGCACCCGCGTGAACTGGTGCGGGAAGAGGTGCGAATCCTGCACGCCGAAGCCATCCAGCACGGTTTCGAAGCCATCGGCCCGACCGTCGCCATCCGTGTCGCGATAGAAGCGTATCTCGGTGCCATATTGCACGAAGGCGCCGTCGCGATAGGGCAGCACTCCGAGCGGAAGCGCGAGCCCTTCGGCAAACACCCGCGGAGTTGACGGCTTCGCCGCCCACGGGTCATCGACCACGATCACCTTGTCGCGGCCGCCCGCCGCAAAGAGCCGCTTCGACGCCTCGGGGCTCTCGTTGGCATCGACGGGATATTCAAACGCCGTCGTCGTCCACAGCCGGCCTTTGGCGTCGAAGGAGAGGGCCACAAACTTGCCAAACCGGTTGGCCGGGTCGGTGCTCTCCTCGAGCACGAGTTCGGCCGTGAAGCCCTCGGGCAGCGTGAACTGGGCAGCCTCCTGCGCCGCCGAGAGCGGCAGGGCCCCCTCCGCGTTGCCCACCTTCATGCTGGCGGGCTTGCCGGCGGGCGGCGCGGCAGCCGGTGCAGTGGCCGGCAGAACCTCGATCTTGACGTCCTTCACCTCCACGAGGGCCTTGCCCCCGCCATGCACCTGGATCCCGATCTGACCGATGAGCGGAATGGCCGCGTCCTGCTCCACGTAGTCCAGCGCCGCCACGCCGTTGATCCACGACCGGATCGCCGGCCCCTCAGCCACGATTCGGTAGTCGTTCCACTCGCCTTCCTTGATCGCGGCCGCGAGCGCCTTCGCGTCTTTCGGCTCGCCGATCACCGTGTTGCGCCGCGACTCGTCGTAGAGTTTTCCCCACCAGCCGGGGCCAGCGTCGACCTGGTAGCCCCGCATCTCGTGCGAATCGGGCACGCGCACGCTGCGGATCTGGATCCCGGAGTTCACGAAGCCGCCCGCACCGCGGATACGGATCTTGAACGCCAGTGTGAAGTTCGTGAACGATTCCTTCGTGGCCAGGAAGGTATTGTGTGGCACGTTGTCGGTGAGCGATCCGCCGACGATCATCCCGTCGGCCGCCTTCCACCACTGCTCCTCGCCCGCGCGCACGTCCCAGCCGGTGAGCGACGTGCCGTCGAAGAGCGAGCGCGAGTCCGCGGCAGAAGCCGACGGGAGGCCCATTGCGACAACGAACGCCACCACAAACAGGGAGGCGAGGGGGGCGGCGAACGCTCGAGGAGCATTGGGCTGCCGCAGCCCACGCGACGAGACTTTTACCGCCCCCGAGCCGGCGCACTGAAGTTGACGGACGTCACACATACGTTTGTTCCTGGTCAAGCCTCAGACATGTTGAAGTCGAACACGATCACGCGGGCAAGGCACGGGACGACGATCGCCTTGACCCGTTCGTGCTCGGGGTGGGGTAGATATTCGTCGCGGGCCTTGGGGCTCGCGAACGTCATGATGAAGCCGTGCGAGAAGCCGTCGTTCAGGCCCTCATCGCTATCGTAGGAGCCGTAGTGGAAGTCGAGCAGGCCGGGGATCTTGCCCACCATGCCCGCCATCTCGCGGAAGCAGGTGTCGATCTGCGGGGGCGAGACCTCCGGCTTGAACTGGAAGACGCCGTAATGCTTGACCTGGGGCATGGGAACTCCTCGGGGAGTGGGGCATCGATTCGGTGGACATTCCTCAACTCTGCTGTCGGCTCACGCCTCGTGCTTCCATGGGGAGCCGGCGGATGTTCGCGAGCAGGGTCTCGACGCATGCGCGGGCGAAGGCGGGATCGTTGATCGTGCAGTCGAGCGAGGTGCACGGGATGCCGGGGCGTAGCCCGGCTTCGATCGCGCCGAAGAGCGCTGCATCGGCGTGCTGATCATGGAAGGGGCCACCCGCGGCGCTGATCACGCTGACGCCTCGCCGCGGGATGAGTACGCTCGCGGGGCCGCGCGAGGCGTTGACCTTTGCAGCCACCATTCGCCCAAGCGCCGCGCACTCCTCGGGCGTCGTCCGCATGAGCGTGACCTGCGGGTTGTGGATGTAGAAGGTGCGGCCAGCGTATTTCTCGGGCACCGTCTGCCGCGCGCCGAAATTCACCATGTCGAGGCAGCCGGGGGCCACGACGGCCGGCACGCCGTGCTTCGCCGCGGCATCGAGCCGCTCAGGGCCGGCGGAGAGCACGCCGCCAACGAGCTCGTCGGCGAGCTCCGTGGTGGTGACGTCGAGCACGCCGGCCACCATGCCGCTGGCGATCAGCGCTTCCATCGCCCGGCCGCCGGTGCCCGTGGCGTGGAAGACGAGCACTTCGTAGCCCGCCGCTTCGAGGAGCGGCACGGCCGCCTCGATGCACTGCGTCGTGTTGCCAAACATGCTGGCCACGACGAGCGGTTTGTCGTCGCTGGTCGCGACGTCGGCCTCCACCATGCCACAGATCGCGCCCGCCGCGCGGGCCAGGATCGTGCGCGAGATCCGATTCAGCCCCTTCACGTCTACGACCGCCGGCATCATCGTGATGTCGGTCGTGCCGACGTAGGGCGCCGTGTTGCCGCTGGCGAGTGTCGACACCATCAACTTTGGAAAGCCGATCGGCAACGCCCGCATCGCCGCAGTCGCGATCGCCGTGCCGCCGCCGCCGCCGAGCGAGATCACTCCCTGGATCCGGCCCTCGGCGGCCAGCCGTTCGAGCAGGCGAGGCGCCGCCTGCGCCATCGCCGTCACACACTCGCCGCGGTCGCCGCGGGCCATGAGTTCCGCGAGGTCGATGCCCCCGGCCGCTGCCACGTCGCCGCGCGGGATGTCGGGGCTCACGGCCGGCTCCGCACCGGTGCCGACGTCGATCAGCAACACGCCGTGGCCGCTGGCCCGGATCCGCTCGGCCACGAACGAATGTTCGCGGCCCTTCGTGTCGAGCGTGCCGAGGACGGCGATCGTCGCCATGACTGCCTCTCCTGCCGCCTACTTCCGGCGGCCGAGCGGAATGTTCTTGAACTGCCGCGTGAGTTCGGGAAGCGACTGCTCGAAGGCGAGTCGTTCCAGGCTCGAGGCGCCTACGAACCCCACCACGTCGGTGTGCTCGTTGATATAGGCCGCATCCGCAGGCGTGCAGATCGGCCCGCCATGCGACAGGCAGATCACGTCTTTCTGCGTATCGAGCGCAGCGCGGGCGATCGCCTGCACGCGGGCTGCCGCCTCGTCGAGCGAGCAGGTGGCATCGGTGACGCCGATCGAGCCGCCGACGGTGGTGCCGACGTGGGCGATCACGACGTCGGCCCCGGCCTTCGCCATCGAGCGCGCCTCGTCGGGCGTGGCCACGTAGACGATCGTGAACAGATCCATCCGCCGGGCGAGGCCGATCATGTCGACCTCCTTTTGGAAGCTCATCCCCGTCTCTTCGAGGATCTGGCGAAACTGGCCATCCACGATGCAGTGGGTGGGAAAGTTGTTGACGCCCGAGAAGCCCATTTCCTTGACGCGGCCGAGCCAGTGCCACATCCGCCGCCGCGGGTCGGAGGCATGCACGCCACAGATCACCGGCACTTCTTCGACGACCGGCAGCACTTCGAATTCGCCGATGTCCATGGCCACGGCGTTGGCGTCGCCGTAGGCCATGAGGCCCGCCGTCGAGCCGTGGCCCGCCATTCGGAAGCGGCCGGAGTTGTAAATGATGATCAGGTCGACGCCGCCCTTCTCGAGGAACTTGGCGCTGATCCCCGTGCCGGCCCCGGCGGCGATGATCGGCCGGCCCGCCTTCAGCGTGGCGTGCAGCCGGTCGAGCACCTCGGCCCGCGTGTAGGGATTGCCCTTGCCCGTCCAAGGATTCGGCATCGTTCTGTCCTGTGTATATATCTGTTGCAGACGATCATTGAGCCTACGTAGCAGCGATACGCCCGTCCATGACCGAAATCCACCTCGACCTCGCAGAAACCACTGTCGACGGCGTCGGTACCCGGCAATGGTCGATGACGCACCGCGACTGCCCCGAGTTTGCCACGCATCGCATCATGCACCTGGGGCTCACCGAGGCCGCCGTGCCCTATCGGCGGGTGCGGCTCATGCCGACGGGTAGCTTCGTGATGGTCTGCCACGAGGGCCGCGGACAAATTCTGCTCGACGGCCGCTGGCAATCGAGCCGCAAGGGTGTGGCCTGCCTCGCGCCGCCACGGGTGCTCAACGCCTTTCACGCGGTGGCGAATTCCCGCTGGCGGTTCACCTGGATTCGCTACGACGAGCCTGAGCACGTGCGGCCACTCGTCTCGGCGGCGTCGCCCGTGCGGTTGCGGTGCGATGCCGACGTGCTGTGGCGCATCATGTCGGGGCTGCGGGCCGAATGGGAAGGCGGCCGCGATCCACGGCTCGTGCACCACTGGATCGAGTTGGCTCACGGCGAGGCGCGGCGGATCGCGCAGCCTTGGCACGTCGACGATCGGCTCTGGGCCGTGTGGGAGGAGGTGGCGCGCGAACTCGCGGCCGACTGGTCGCTCGATCGGCTGGCGGCCCGGTATAAGACGAGCAAGGAGCAGTTTCGCCGGGTCTGCCTCCGGGATCTCGGCCGCAGCCCGATGCAGCATCTCACGTCGCTGCGGATCGAGCGGGCCTGCCATCTCCTCACGTCCACGCAAGACAAGGTCGAGTCGATCGCCGAACAGGTGGGCTTCGACAACGCTCCGGTGTTCTCCAGGGCGTTCAAACGCTGGGTGGGCCGCAGTCCGAAGAGCTACCGCGAGTAGGCATCAGCCCTCGGGATTGGCGAGCAGGTGGTCGAGCCGCGGGCGGAGTTCCGCGGGCACGCGGTCCAGCGTGCTGGCGTCGATCAGGCCGACGTCGATCATGTCGCGAAGATGCGTGCGGTCTTTGTCCCGATACGCCGTGAGCTTCATCGTGATCAGCCGGTCGATTTGTACGATCCGATACCCGTCGAGAGTCTGGGCGGCCGCGAGGTCCGGGGCGGCCGCGTCCGGGCGACCCATGCGGCGACGGCATGGCCGCCCACGACGGCGTGCGGGATGCCGGCGGCGTCGAGCGCCGCCAAGGCTCGTTTGAGACGCTGCTTCACCATGGCCACCGCCTGCTCCACGCGGTCAAGCACGTCGAAGCCAAACGTCACCACGCTCGGCCCTCGGGACGCTTGCCGCTGCCGCGCCGGCGGAGCGGATCATCCGCGGCGGGCCGATCGTGACGGTGAACCCCGCGCAGCCCGCGGCCGAGGCGGTGGCGGTCGCCGGCGGCAGGATCGTGGTGGTCGGCACCGAGGCCGAGGTGCTGCGGCACAAAGAGCCAGGGACGGAGGTCACCGATCTGGCCGGCAAGACGCTCGTGCCCGGCTTCAGCGACGGCCACAGCCACTTCTGCGCGCTCGTCGACGTGCAGACGCAGGCGCTCTGTGCGTCGCCGCCGGCCGGGCCGTGCAAGACCGTGGCCGACGTGATCGCGCAGCCGAAACAGATCCAGACGCGGCGGAACCTCGGCCCCGGGAAATTCGTGATGGGGTTTGGGTACGACCCCGACCTGCTCGCCGAGAAGCGGACTCCCACCAAGCAGGAACTCGATGCCGCGTTTCCAGACAATCCCGTGATCCTCGTCCACGTGTCGGGCCATGGCGCGATGCTCAACTCGAAGGCCCTCGCGGCCTACTCCATCACCGCGGCCACGCCGACGCCTCCGGGCGGCGTGATCGGCCGCGAGCCGGGATCGAACGAACCGAACGGCCTCGTGTTCGAGACGGCATTCATGCCGATCTTCGAGAAGACGCCCGGCCCGGGGCCCGATGAGCAGCTGGCCCTCATCGCATCGGGGCAGGATCTCTATCTCCGCGAGGGTATCACGACGGCTCAGGAAGGAGCGACGACGAAGCCGTAATACGACCTGTTCCGACAGGCCGCCGATCGTCGCCTGCTCAAGCTCGACGTCGTGTCGCTGCCGATCATCTAGGGATAGCCCGGTCAATGGCACTTCCGCAACGGTCTTCCGACTGATGACCGACTCGTGAGCCTCGGGGGGAGCGGCCCGGGCGTCCGGAGCCGGTTTCTCGAAACGCCCTGCACCCCCTGGGGTGGCGTTTTTCTCGGGTCGACGCAGACCGCGTCCCAGTCGGCCGTTTCCGGGGCTTCGACGCCTCGCGTCCGACGCCGGTCAGAGGCTGTGGATGTCGATCGCGGGCAGCTCTTGGGGCGAAGCCTGGAAGATGTCGCGGTCATCGTGGACTTGCACGAGCTCGCCCCAGTCAGTGGGCAGGCCACGGGCGGGAGTGACGGGCGGCGGTGCTGCGATACACGGGCGAAGCCATCCTGGCCTTCGCCCGCTTGCGAACCTCCGGTTCGAAGTAAGCCGGCTCCTGCCGGCCGTCTCCGCCGGCTCCGTGATGAAGGCGATCAATCGGATGTCGCCACCGCAGTTCGGGCACTGGAGTGGAAACTCCTCTCCCACCCGCGCCATGAGCTTGGCCCACGCAATCCGGGAGGTGTCGTGCGAACGGGGTTTTTGATTCGTGTCGCAGCAGCCTCCCGTGCCGTGACCGTCGCCCCCATGCCCGCCGGTCGCGGCGTCGCGCCGCTCGAGCCAGCTCTCGAGGTTCTAACTGTGCCGCCTGCCATCGGTTCGCCAATCAGGGCGGGCTCGTCGGCCCGCAGCTCGCGGGCATCGGACTCCGGCTCCGTGAGGAGGGGGGCGACGTGGTGTTCGCCGACGCGACGGGCACGGAGGTGCGGTTGCCGAAGGCGGAGATCGAGGAGACGATGACGTCGCGGCTGTCACCGATGCCGGCGAACGTCATCGACCAGATCGGCGAGGCGAACCTGCCGCATCTGCTCGCCTACCTGCTGGAGCAGCCCGCGGCCGCCACAACACCCTGACGCCGGGTGGCCCCGGCGGCCCGCGTACCACACCAATCACCGGTCTGCCGACCCACTGGCATCAGACCTCGTCCAGCATCGCTTTGGCGTCGCCGAACTCGGCCGGGCGGTCCCCCATCTTGTCCATCAGCGACATGAACAGCCGGCACAGCTGCCGGTCGGGCTTACCGGCGTAGTCGAGGACGCGGCCGCCGCGGACGCCGGCACCGGCCCCGCCGAGGAGGATCGCCGGCAGACGGCCATTCTCGTGCTGGCCGTGGAGCATGCTCGACGTGTGGAGGAGCAGCGTGTTGTCGAGCAGCGTCCGTTCCCCCTCGCGGATGGCGTCGAGCCGGCCGGCGAGGTAGGCGGTCTGCTCCACGAAG
>Ga0208721_1000199_pt1 | contig 13923 bp, 12 predicted proteins | sample LakMenEpi17Aug10_FD_150705 | JGI IMG/M metagenome (GOLD analysis project Ga0208721, IMG submission 150705) | Freshwater microbial communities from Lake Mendota, WI - 17AUG2010 deep hole epilimnion (SPAdes) | ecosystem: Environmental > Aquatic > Freshwater > Lentic | place: Lake Mendota, Madison... | reverse complement strand
GAGCCGCTCCAGCAGCAGGGCGTTGTTGCGGTCGTCGACCGTGGCGGTCGAGCCGGGAGGCAGCGGGCCGGAGAACCGGGCGGAACGGACGCCGGGGGCGCCGCCGAGCGCCGGCAGGACGAGGCCGCTGTCCTCCGCCAGCACCCACGCGCCGAGGGCCCGAGCCTGCGCGACGGCCTTGAGCGCGGCGTTCTCCGCGAACGTCTCCCCGGTCTCCTCGACCTCCACCGCGGCGGCCAGCCCGGCCAGCGAGCGGCACTCGATGCCCAGCGGCGCCAGCAGGGCGACCAGTTCGCGGAGCTTGCCGGGGTTGGTGGTGCCGAGGACGAGGCTGGACGCGAGCCGCGACATGTCCGCCCGGCTCACTTGCGGCGCCGCGTCGGCACCCGCGGCACGTCGATCGGCTTCGGATCGACGTCGAGGAGGATGCCGTCGATGATCCGCGGCTCGATCACGCCCGCGGCCAGCTTGGCCGGATCGGGGCCGAACTGGGCCACGATCCGGGCGATCTCCGGGTGCACCATGGTCGTCCCGTCCGCCTGCTGCACGGCGAGCTGGCCGATGCTCCCGACGCAGACGATGCTCGAGTCGCGGTCGTGGAACTCCCAGGCCTGCAGGCCCTGCCTGCGGAGCGCATCGGTGAGCCGGTGACTCTTGTCGAACGCCTCCACGAGGGCGTGGTCGCCGTCCGTCTTCGGCCGCAGCGACGGCGCCTTCCAGCCGAGGCTGCGCATCGCGCCGCTGAGTTCCTCGAGGTTCACCAGACCGCCCGACGACGGTGCCTGGCCGTCGCCCACGGACCGCCCGATGACGCCCGAGCCGGTGAAGGTGGCGATGCGGACGGAGTAGCGGGCCGGGCAGTCGAGCAGGCTGTGGGTGACGTCGGCATTCATGCGCTGCACGAACTCATCGACCTCTTGACGGCGAAAGTATTCCTCCTTGAGGAGCGGATTGCGGATCATCATCGCGGCCCGCAGCGGCGCCCGCGTCGCCGGGGCGTTCTTGGCGAGGTGCGGGTTGGCGCCGAGAAACTCCGACACCATGCCCGACTTCGCTCCCTTGCCGCCGAGCGCCTCGGGCTGCAGGGACTTGATCCGCTGCAGCATCTTCTGGGCCCGGTCCTCCTCGGGGGAGGCGAAGTCGCCGACCAGCACGGCGACCTCGACCACCTGCTCCGCATGCTGGTGCCGCATCTTCTTCGGCGTGCCGTCGGGATTGAAGCCGATGCCCTGCTGCTTGCCGGTGTAGTCGAACTCCTTCTCGTGCGTATAGGCAGTCAGTTTGTTGGTACGTCGTAGTTCCTGCACCAGCCGGCGGGCGTCCTCGCGGGCGGTCTCGCCGCGGAAGGTCGCCGCCAGGACGAGCCACGGGCCGTCCTTCTCCGCCAACGGATGCATCGCCTTGGCGTCGACGTCGGCCGGCGCGAACCAGGAGGTGGGCAGCCAGCCGCTCTGGGCCCGCGCCGAACCCGTGCCGGCCATGGCCACCGCGGCGAGAAGCAACAGACGCAGGCAGGGTCGGAATCGTGATCGAACACGCACGGGGCCGGCTCCTTGGGGGTCCGACGGAGGCACTGGGCACACTGGGTGGGCCGGGACGTTAGCAGCCCCGGCACGGCGTCGCCAGACGGAATCCATCGGTTGAAAACGGCGTTTCACAGGGGCCGGGACGGGCTGGCACGGGCCCTGCTCCGGGAACCCCCCCTTGCGACTGACTGCACTCCGCCGCAGAATCTCATGCTCGTTGGTCATCAACCCTTCCCCGCCGCTCCGGGAGCCACCGATCGTGGACCAAAATCCCTACCTCTCCCCGTCCGCGCCCCCCGCGGTGCCCGACGCCGCGTCGGCGGGGCGGCCGGCGTCGCTGACCGTCTTCGGGATCCTCAACATCCTGTTCGGCGTCCTCGGCATCTGCGGCACTGCCGGCGGGGTGCTGCCGTTCGTCATGGAAATCCCCAGCGATCCGGCGATCCCCAATCCGATGCTCGACCTGATCAAGTCCAACGCCACCTATCGGACGTTTCTCATCGTGTCGCTGGTGCTCGGTGCCATCGTCGCGGCGCTGGTGCTCGCCGGCGGCATCGGCCTGCTCCTTTCCAAGGCCTGGGGCCGCACCCTGTCGATCGTCTACGGCTGGTACTCGATCGTGGCCGCGATCGTGGGCATGGGGGTGAACTGGTACGTGATGCAACCGCTGCTGGCCAAGATGCAGGAGGGCGGCGGACCGGGGCAGGTCGCGGTCACCGCGGGCATCGTCGGCGGACTGATCGGCGGCTGCTTCGGCATGATCTATCCGATCGTGCTCCTCGTGTTCATGAACCGGCCGGCGATCCGTCACGCGGTCGGGGCGTCCCGCGGCCGGTGAAGGGGCCGGGCCTGCACGGCCGGCGAGCGACGACACGATGGCCGAGCCCCGCGACCCGCCCCCGGCCGACGACGAGGGCAATCCGTTCGCCGCGCCCCGCTCGCGGGGTGGAGTGCCGGACGTGTCCCTGCCGGGGCCGGTGGACAGCGGTCTCGTCCGCCACGTCATGCCGGTCGCGATCCTGATGATCATCCAGGGGGCGCTCGAGCTCGTCATGGGCATCGTCTGGCTCAGCCTCGTCGTGGTCGTGCCGGCGCTGATCGCCGACATGCCGGGCGGCAAGGGCGTGCCGCCGCCGGCGACGTTGCAGACGATGCTTGCCGTCGTCTACGGCGTGATGGCGGCCGGAGGCGTGATCGCCGGCCCGCTGCACGTGGCCGCCGGCATCTCCGGCCTCCGCTATCGACGCCGGAAGCTGGGAATGGTCGCGCTGATCGCGGGCCTGGCGAGCGCATCGACGATCTACTGCGCACCGACCGCGATCGGCCTGGCGATCTACGGCATGATCACCTACTGCAATCCCACCGTCGTGGCCGCCTTCGCCCTCGGTGACGCGGGCGTGCCTCCGGCCGACATCCGGGCCCGCTTCCGCGCCTGACTCGGGAGAAGAAAAAGGTGGCTGACACCTTTTTCGTTGTGCGGCGTTCGATCACGACACCGGCCCGGGGGTTACAATCCGCTCGCACCCCTCCCCGGCGAATCGACACCGGTCAGCGCATGCCCTCCCCCGCGTTCACGCCGCTCGACACGACGCTCCGGCTCGTGAGCCCCGAGAACATCGCCTTCGAGTTCCGGCTGGCGGGACCGGCCTTGCGGTGCGTTGCGTTCGTCATCGACGTCCTCGTGATCGTGGCCGTCGGCATCGCGCTCTTCATTCCATTCATGCTGGCGGGCTTCATCGGGCAAATGTTCCTGGGCTTCTATCTCGTCGCCCTGTTCTTCCTCTGGTGGGGCTACGGCGCCGCCATGGAGACGTTCAACAACGGCCAGACGCTCGGCAAGCTCGCCCTCGGCCTGCGGACGGTGTCGCAGACCGGCCTGTCGATCAACATCGCGCAGGCGATCCTGCGCAATCTCATCCGGGTGATCGACGTCGCTCCGCCGTTCTATCCGGGCATCGTGGCCATGGCCTGCACCCGGCGGCTGCAGCGGCTCGGCGATCTGGCCGCGGGAACCGTGGTGGTGATCGACAGGCGCTGGCGGCCGCCGCCGCCAGCGCTGACCGAAGGGGGGATCAATTTCATGGCCGATGTCGTGCCCCCCGGCTTTCGCCCCGATCCCGTGCTCGCCGCGGCGCTGGCCGACTACGTCGCCCGCCGGCCGATGCTCTCCCCGGCCCGGCGCCACGAGCTGGCGGCCATTCCCGCCGCCCGGCTCTGCGCCGCCTGGGAGATCCCGCCGGTGGCCGACGCCGACGCCCTGCTCTCGGCCGTCTACGACCGGACGCTGAGCGGAGACGAGGCATGAGCGTCGCGCGGCTGATCGCCGAGCGGTCCCCCGACTGGGCGGCACTGGCCGACGACGTCGCCTGGCTGCGCGGCCGCGTGGGCCGGCGGATCGACGCCGCGCGGGCGGCCGCCTTCGCCCGGCGTTACCGGGCCGCCTGCAGCGACCTCGCGCTGGCCGAGGCGCTGCGGTTTCCGCCGGCGACCCGCGAGCACCTCCAGCAGCTCGTCGCCGACGCCCACACGCAGCTCTACCGCATCGAGTCGTTCAGCCTCCTCGGCTGGCTGCGATCGCTCGTCGTGGACGTGCCGCGTCGGGTGGTCACCGACCCCTGCTTCTGGATCGCGCTGGCGACGTTCTGGGCGATCTTCCTCGGCTCCCTCGGTGCCGCCGCGACCCGGCCCGGCTTCGCCGCGCAGGTGGCGGGGGAAGATCAGCTCGACAAGGTCGAGGAGATGTACTCACAGAAGTTCGACGACGAGAAATTCGCCGCCGACCGGTCGATCATGGCCGGGTTCTACGTGTTCAACAACGCCGGCATCGGCCTGCGCTGCTTCGCCGGCGGCGTCCTCTGCGGCGTCGGCAGCCTCGTCGTGCTCGCCTTCAACGCCCTGTTCCTCGGGACGATCTTCGGCCACATGCTCGTCGCGCCGCAGGCCGGCAACTTCACGGATTTCGTCACCGCCCACGCCCCCTTCGAGCTCACCGCCGTCGTGATCTCGGCCGCGGCCGGGCTCCGACTCGGCTGGTCGATCCTCGACACCCGGGGACGGAGCCGGATGGCCGCCCTGCGGCACTCGGCCGCCGAGGCGCTGGAGGTGGCCGGGCTGGCGACCGTCCTGTTCATCCTCGCCGCCTTCATCGAGGGCTTCGTCTCCCCGTCCGCGCTCCCCTACGAGATCAAGGTGACGGTCGCCCTGTTCACGGCCGCGCTGCTGGTCGGCTACTTCGCCCTGCCGTTTCTCCCCTCCTGGCAGGCCGCCGCGACCCAATCAGCCCGGCCGGGCGGCGGGGACCATGGCGCCGCCCGGCAGGCCGAGGAGGCCCGCGCATGAGGCTCGACCGGGTGCAGGTGGCCGTGCGGCCGCGCGGGATCCTCGAGTGCCTCGACCTCGCCCTGCTCGTCTGCGGACGGCGGCCGCTCGGCCTGCTCGTGGCCGCGGCGGCCGGCGCAGTGCCGATGATCCTCCTCAATCGCCTGATCTTCACCGGCGCGGAGTCGGATGGCGCACTGCCGCTGCTCGGCATCGTGACGGCCCTGGAGATGCCCTGGGCGGCGGCGCCGCTGACCTTGTATCTCGGCCAGGTGATGTTCGCCGAGCGGTTCACCGTCTCCTCGCTGCGGCACTGCCTGCGGGCCTTCGGCGGGGCGCTGTGGCCGCAGTTCCTCTTCCAGACGCTGTTTCGCAGTCTTGCGTTCCTCACCTGCCTCGGCGGGCCGGTCTGGCTGGCGCTCGCCTTCTTCATGGGCCCCGTCATCTTTCTGGAACGGGGCCGCTGGACCGCCACCTCGAGCCGCTCCATGGCCCTTTGCCAAACCGAGATGGGCAGGGTCCCGCTCCTGTTGGTCCTCGACGCCCTGCTGCTCGGCATCGGCTGGTTCGTGGTCGCCCAGATGCTCGGGGCGTTCACGTCGCTGTGGCAGGGGGCGGCGCTTGGCAAGGTGCTCGAAGCCGCCATCGATCCCTTCGCCGAGGATGGCGAGGCGGCGCTGGCCGCCGTCGCGGTCTTCGTCTCCTGGCAGAGCCAGATCGCCTTCTGGGCGGCCGCCTCGGCCGTGACGATCGTCCGCTTCTTCACCTATCTCGATGCCCGGATCCGCCACGAGGGCTGGGACGTGGAACTCAAGTTTCGCTCGCCGCGAACCTACGCCGGTCTGCAGCCGGCGGCCCGCGCGGCTGCGGGCGCGGTGCTCGTGGGGCTGGCCCTCGCCGGCGGGGCCAGTGCCGCGCCGGCCGCGGCCATCGATGCCCCGGCCGAACCGACCGCCTCCGCGCCCGAGGACCTTGCCCGCGAGGCCCTCGTGAAACAGAAGCCACCCTGGTACGACGCGGGCAAGGACGCCTTTCGGCCGATGGTGCGCGGCGAGCCTTCCGTGCCGAGACAGAGCGTCGATACCTCCGCGCTCGCCGGCATCGGCGCGATCGCGAAGTGGACGATGATCACGATCCTCGCGCTCCTCCTCGCCGGAGCGATCTGGCTCGTGGTGCGGCATGGCCTCGACTGGAGGAACGATGCCGGAGGGGAGCGCGCGGTGACGGCGGCCGTCCTCGGGGCCGAGGCGCTGGAGGCGCTGCCCGAGGCCGCCCGGCGGCACGACGGGGACCTGCTCGCGGAGGCGGCCCGACTGGCCACCGCGGGGGACCATGCGACGGCGATGGTGTTCTTCCACGGCTGGCAGCTCGTGCAGCTCCACGGCCGTGGCGTGATCGAGCTTGCCCGCGGCAAGACCAACCGGCGCTATGCCGCGGAGGTCGCGGCCGCGGCGCCCGCGATCTCCGCGCTCTTCCGGCGCTCGAACCGGCTCTTCGAGGATGCCCTCTTCGGCCGCCTGCCGGTGGCCGCCGCGGACTTTGCCCAGGTCTGGGAGCGGCGCGAGGAGTTTCGGCAGCCCGCGATCACGGAGGCCGCGGCATGAGCGCCAGGCCGCCACATCCGGCGACGATCACGGTGCCGATCCGCTCGGCCGTGGCGGCGATCCTGCTCGCCGCCTGCGCCGCGGGCTGCGACCGGGATCCCGAGACGCGCTACGGCACGCTGCGCGGTGACAGCCTCAACGGCGTGTCGGCGTTCGCGCAGATGCTCCGCGATTCCGGCCGGACGACGAGCACCCGCCGCGCCCTCGGCGAGCGGATGGTCGGCAGGCACGACGTGGCCATCGTGTTCGGCACCGGGAGCGCGGCGCCCCCCGCCGACGCCCGGGACCTGCTCGACCGATTTCTCGACCGTCCCGGCGGCCAGACGGTCGTGTTCGTGATCCGCGACAGCGACGCGGCGATCGACTACTGGCTGGCCGTCGTGGCCACGCAGGGCCTGACGCCGGACAAGGCGACGGCGGCGCACCGCAAGCTGGCAGAGGCGCAGGATGAGCTCGCGAGCAGAGCCGGAGCGTCGTTTCCGGCGGGTACGAGGACGCTGGGCTACGGGCTGTCCGCCCGCAAGAAGCCGGTGACCGCGCCGGGAGAGGTGCGGCTGGCCGACTCGACCGCGGCGCCGCTGTCGGCCCGCTGGCCACGCGCCCGGCGGCTCGAACCACCGGCGGGAGCCAGACCGCTGTGGACGCAGGACGGCGAACCGCTGCTCGTCGAGCGCCGCGGCGCCGCCGTGCACGCCATCGCTGACGACGTGTTCGAGTCGGCGGCGGAAGAAGAGGGAGCGACGGAAGACGAAGCGCAGGCGGAGCAGGCAGCGGAGAGCGACGAGGAGCCACACGGTGCGGCGACCGCCGGCGCATCGCCCGCAGGCTGCGACCGGACGCTGATCCTCGCCTCGGCCGCCCCGCTCCTCAACGGCGGACTCGTCGATCGGGGCAATCGGCGGCTCGCCCGAGAACTCATCGCGCTTCTGCCCGAGGGCTGCCGCGTGGTTGTGGTCGGATCGGAACAGGTCCGCGACAACGACGCGGAGACCGACCGGCAGCCGTCGATGTGGCGGCTGCTGATGGTCCAGCCGAATCCGTGGATCGCCGCGCAGGCGCTGCTCGCCATGATCCTGTTCTGCTGGTGGAAGGCGCCGATCTTCGGCCGGCCGCGGCGCGAGACCGCGGGCAGGCCGGAGGACTTCGGCCACCACGTGGCCGCCCTGGCGGCGCTGTTGCGCCGCTCGCAGGACGACGACTTTGCCCAACGCCGGCTGGAGGCCTGGCACCGGCCGGGCGAGCGGACGGAAGCGAAGCAGGCGGGGGGAGCGAACGGCGCGTGAGGCGGGGAACGAACGAGGACGAGACACCGAGGAGGCAGAGACGATGGACATGATCGAAACGATGACGACGGGCCAGACGACGGAACAGGCCGGGGACGCCGCGCGGTTCGGCGCGGTCCGCGAGACGATCGAGGCGATCCTCGCCGAGGCGGCGAAGATCTACGTCGGGCAGGAGGAGTTCGTCCGGCTGGCGCTGGCCGCGCTGTTCGCCGGCGGCCACGTCCTCATCGAGAGCGTGCCCGGCCTCGGCAAGACGCTGCTCGTGCGGATCCTCGGCGAGACCCTCGGCTGCAGCTTCGGCCGGATCCAGTTCACCGCCGACCTCATGCCCTCCGACATCACCGGGCAGCCGGTGTTCGACGCCCGGACGCAGGATTTCCGCTTCCGGCCGGGGCCGATCTTCACCCACATCCTCCTCGCTGACGAGATCAACCGCTCCCCCGCCAAGACCCACGCGGCGCTCCTCGAGATCATGCAGGAGGGGCGCGTGACGGTGGACGGCACCACGCACCCGATCGAGCCGCCGTTCCTCGTGCTGGCCACGCAGAACCCGGTCGAGTCGGAAGGCACCTACAACCTGCCCGAGGCCCAGCTCGACCGCTTCCTGTTCAAGCTCGTCGTCGAGTATCCGCGGGCCGAGGAGGAGAACGCCATCCTCCGGCTCCACTGCCGCCCCGAGCGGCTGGAGAAGCAGGTGGAGACGGCGATCCGGCCGCTCCTCGATCCGGCCCGCGTGATCGCCATCCAGGATCTCTGCCGTCAGGTGCGGGTGGACGATCGCGTCATCGCCTATACAAGCGCCATCGTCCGCCGGACCCGCGACTGGCCGGCGTTCACGCTCGGCGCCAGCCCGCGGGCGGGGATCGCCCTCGTCTCCGGCAGCCGCGTGCTGGCGGCCTTCGCCGGCCGCTCGTACGTCGTCCCCGACGACGTCACCGACCTCGTCCTCCCGGCGCTGCGGCACCGCGTCATCCTCTCCCCCGAGGCGGAGGTGTCCGGCGAGACGACCGACCGGGCCCTGCTCGCGCTTTTGAAGACGATCGAGGTGCCGCGGCTGTGATCGCCCCTACCCCGCGGCTCTGCCGGCTGGCGCTGGCCCCGCTGATCCTGGCGCTGTCGCTGTACGTCGCCCCGGCGGCCTGGCCGGCGGTGCTCGCCTTCGACATCGCGATCCTCGCGGTCGCCCTCGGCGACGCCACGACACTGCCGCGCCGGTCGGCCTTCCGGGCCCGGCGCGAGCTGGGCGGGATCGCCACGCGCGGCATCCGCCACCCGATCGAGATCGTGATCGAGAACGGCTCGCGCCGGGCCCATGACCTGGAGATCCGCGACGACGTCGGCGGCCTGCTCGAGGAACTCGAGCCCCCCCCGCCGCTGCGGATCCTGGGCCGGTCACGCGGCCGCGTCCGCCATGCGGTGCTGCCGCGCGAGCGGGGCGCGTTCTCGCTCGAGCGGGTGTTCATCCGGTCGCCGAGCCGGCTCGGTCTGTGGCAGGTGCAGCATGCCCTGCCGGCCCGCGACGAGCTCGCCGTCTACCCGGCGCTCGCGCAGATCAGCCGCTATGCGCTCTACGCCCGGCTCAACCGGATGGCGCTGCTCGGCGTGCGCCGGACGCGCCGGGTCGGCACCGACAACGAGTTCGAGCGGCTTCGCGACTACACGCCCGACGACCAGTACAAGGCGATCGACTGGCGGGCCACCTCGCGCCGGCTCCGGCTCACCGTCCGCGACCACCAGACGAACCAGAGCCAGCGGGTCGTGTTCGCCGTCGACTGCGGGCGGATGATGGTCAACCGCACGGACGGCACCTCGATGCTCGATGCGGCCCTCGACGCGGCGCTGACGCTGTCCTACGTCGCCCTCTCGCATCGCGACGAGGCGGGGCTGGTCTGCTTCGCGGACCGGATCCTGCGTTGGGTGCCGCCGCGTGGCGGCCGGCGCCAGCTCGACCGGATGATCGCGGCCTGCCACGACGTGGAGGCCGACCTCGTGGAGAGCCGGTTCGACGAGGCCCTTCTTTACCTGCAGCGGCAGTGCCGGAAGCGAACGCTGATGATCGTGATCACGAACCTCATCGACGACCGGAACGCGACGAGCCTGCGCCGGCACCTGGCGACGACCGTGGGGCGGCACCTGCCGCTGGCGGCCCTGCTCCGCGACCCGGCCCTGTTCGATCCCGTCGCGGAACTCCGGACCGCCGCGGTGGAAAACGGCGCAACCCCGGACCGCTACCGGGCCGCGGCCGCCGCCGATATCCTCCTCTGGCGCCGGCAGGTGCTCACCGATCTTCGGCACGACGGCGTCCTCACGCTCGACGTCCACCCCGCGGACCTCACCGCCGCGGCCGTCAACGAATACCTGGCGATCAAGGCCCGACACTTGCTCTGAACAGCGTTCGGGATCAGCGTTCGGGATCAGCGTCGGCCGCGGGCTCGGCCGCGGGCCGGAGGTTGAGCACTTGGCCGTCGGAATGGAGGGCCAAAATACCGCCGCCCCCGTGCCCGGATTTCGGATCGGCAAGTGCCGCGGCCGCGCGGGGCGAGAGGGAAAGTTCCGCGGGCCTCGTCCACTCGACGGCCCGGCCCGCCGGTGCCTCGACGACCATGATCGAGAACTCGGACTTGTTGCCGATGCCGAGTCTCTGCAGGCCGCGGATCCGACCTTCGGCGCCGGCGCGAAGATTCTTCGGCTCGAACGCGGCGCCGGGGCCGTCGAGGAGCAGATAGGTGGTCCGGCCCGGCTTCATGTCGGCGCTCGGGCAGGCGTAGACCAACGGCATCAGCGGGATCAGGGACCGGTTGTGCTCGCTGTCCCACGGCTCGTCGAGATGGAACTGCTCGTAGAGCGACTTCTGCTCGATGTATGGCAGGATCGCCACCCGCCAGCTCAATAGCGGCGTGCCGTCGGCGCCGGTGATCGCCGCCGGCAGTACACCGGTCGTATCCTCGTGCCGCAGCATCGCAGCTCCGATTTCCTGGAGTTGATTCATGCAGTGCACACGCCGGGCCGCCTGCCGGGCAGCCTGGATCGCGGGCAGCAGGATGGCGATGAGCAACGGTGCGAGCAGCGTCGACAGGCTGGCGAGAACCAGGCCGGTGATCGCCATGCCCTGGCCGGTGAGCCGCGGCCCGGCCGGATCGCGCTCGCTCCGCGAGATCCGGTTGAGCCCCATGACCCCGCAGACGATCGCCGGGATCCCGGTGAAGATCATCAGCCCACACGACAGGACTCCGAGCACGAGGCTGGCCACTGCGAGCCCGCTGGTCTTCGTGGGTCCAGCCGCGGGTGCGGTCCCCGGCTCCGGTGGCCGGCCGAGCGGTGGCGGGCCGGCCACGTCCACGGGCACAAGACCAGCCACGTTGGACATCGGCACCCACGCATCGAGACCCTGCTTCCAGAGCATGTCGCCGGGGGCAATCTGGCCGGCGGCGGCCATCTGCCGGAGCTGCGCCGTCGTGTAGGGGCCGGACTTCTGGCCGTTGTGGCCGACGAACCACTGGTCTTCCATGGCTCGATCGCTCGCTGGGAAGGGGACATGCCGGAGGTCCGACGGCTGGACCGCCCTTCAGCCTACTCCCTGGCATCGGGCTTCCAAACCGGCCCGGTGGTTCGCGCGGGTGGCGGGCCGCACGAACGGGCGTCAGACTATTGACCGATGAAAAGTAGATTCATGAGCAGCAGCGACGAATCCCCGTCGCGATGCGACGGCAGACGATGAATGGTTTATTCATGCCTCGATAATTGCTCTCTCGCCCCGGCATCTCCTCACCATGATCGCGTTCCAGCCCACGACCGATCAGCAGATTCCCCCGCCGCCGCGGCAACTCGGCGACGCCCGGCGCGAGCGGCGGCTGGCAATGGGGTTCGCGCTCCTCAGCCTCGGCGTGTTCGCCGCGGCCGCGGTCCTCGACCCCTATGACGCCGCCGGCCGGCCCCGCAGCCATGGCACGCACCGCCAGCTCGGTCTGCCCCCCTGCGGCCTGAAGACGCTGACCGGCATCGGCTGCCCGGCCTGCGGCATGACGACCTCGTTCGCGTTGCTCGTCCACGGCGACCCGGCCGCGGCCTGGCGGGTGAACTGGGCGGGCTGCCTCGTGGCCCTGCTCGCGGCCCTGACGACGACGTGGTTCCTACTCGTCGCCGCGGGCCTGCCGCCGGGCCGGTTCACGACCGACGAGGTGGTCAAGGCAGCGGCCCTGACAGGCACGGCGTTGGCGGCCACCCGCTGGCTGGGGACGCTGCTCGCGGCGGGTCTGGACGCGTTCGGATAACCAGCCTGGTCTGCTACATTCGCGATGCAACTGTCCCGCCGATCGGCACCGCACCGGAGGGCTGGCCGATGCCCGCGCCCATTCCCGCCGACGAGCCCCGGCCGGGCTGGTTCTCCCGGCTCGACGGGTTCGTGTTCGACATCCACCGGTCGGGCTTCGTCTACAGCCTGATCATCCACATCGTCGCCCTGCTGGCGCTGGCGACGTTCTGCCTCGGCACAGATCCGGCGGCGCGGCGGGTGGCCTGCGTGGTCGCGTTCGAGGGGAGCGGCGCAGACGCCCTCGACGAGGGATCCTTTGAGCTCGCGGCTGCCGCGACCGGCGAACCGGACACCGCCGCTGCCCCGTCTCCCGTCGCGGAGATCGTCGACGCGGCGCCGCTCGCCGCCGAGATTGCCTTCGACGGCAGCGATGAACCACGGGACGACAGCGCCGTCGCGTCGGGCGGCATGCTCGCCACGGAAGTGGCTTCCGGCGCGGGCAGCGGCAAGGGAGCGGGAAAGGGGAACGGGGCGGGGACCGCCACGTTCTTCGGCGTCGAGGCCAGGGGAGACGAGTTCGTCTACGTCGTCGACTTCTCCGGCAGCATGGAGGGGCCGCGGATCGATCAGGCCCGCTACGAACTGCGCAAGAGCATCGAGTCGCTCGCCGCGGACGCGTCGTTCTTCGTCGTCCTGTTCAACCACGGCAGCCTGGCGATGCCCGCGCACGGGCTGGTGCGGGCGACGCAGGACAACAAGCAGCGGTACCTCGAGTGGGTCGATCGGCAGCCCGTCGGCGGCGGCACCAATCCGGTCGACGCCCTCGTCGCGGCGGCGCGGCTCAAGCCCGACGCCGTGTTCCTGCTCACCGACGGCGGCTTTGCCGACCCGCGGGCCGCCTTCAGCGTGGTGGCCCGATCGAAGGGGCCGCGATTCCACACCGTCGCCTTCCACGACAACGTGGGGGAGGCGGTGTTGCGCCGGATCGCCCGCGTGGGCCGCGGCACCTATCGCTTTCACGCTCCCTGACCGATTGCGGCAGGCGGCGATCGCGGGCCGCGGTACAGTGATGCAGCTGCGGCGCCGACCGGCGCGGCGGCGGGAATGAGACTGCATGGAGCGGGACACGGCCGACGCGGGCTGGCGATTCGACAACTCCTACGCCCGGCTGCCCGACCCGCTCTTCGCGCGGACGACGCCGACGCCGGTGCCGAATCCGGCCCTCGCGATCCTCAACGAGCCGCTGGCTGCGGACCTCGGGCTCGACGCGGCGGTCCTGCACGACTCGGGGGCCGCGGCATTCGCGGGCAACGCCCTGCCGCCGGGGGCCGAGCCGATCGCGCAGGCCTACGCCGGCCACCAGTTCGGCCATTTCACGAACCTCGGCGACGGGCGGGCGATCCTTCTCGGCGAGCAGGTCACGGCCGCCGGCCGGCGGCACGACGTCCAGCTCAAGGGGGCGGGCCGCACGCCCTACTCCCGCGGCGGCGACGGCCGGGCGGCGATCGGGCCGATGCTCCGCGAGTTCATCATCAGCGAGGGGATGCATGCCCTCGGTATTCCCACCACCCGCAGCCTCGCCGTCGCCACCACGGGCGCGGCCGTGCTCCGCGAGGCGCCGCTCACCGGCGCTGTCCTGACGCGAATCGCCGCCAGCCACATCCGCGTCGGCACGTTCCAGTTCGCGGCGGCCTGCGGCGTGCCCGGCCTGCCCGCGGCGCTCCTCGACCATGCCGTCGCCCGCCACGATCCGGAACTCGCCACGGCCGCGGCCGCTGACCGGCCGCTGGCGTTCCTCGACGCCGTCGTCGGCCGGCAGGCAGCCCTCGTCGCGCAGTGGATGCTCGTCGGCTTCGTGCATGGCGTGATGAACACCGACAACATGGCCGTGTCGGGGGAGACGATCGACTACGGTCCGTGCGCGTTCCTCGACATCTACG
>Ga0208721_1000196_pt1 | contig 13957 bp, 15 predicted proteins | sample LakMenEpi17Aug10_FD_150705 | JGI IMG/M metagenome (GOLD analysis project Ga0208721, IMG submission 150705) | Freshwater microbial communities from Lake Mendota, WI - 17AUG2010 deep hole epilimnion (SPAdes) | ecosystem: Environmental > Aquatic > Freshwater > Lentic | place: Lake Mendota, Madison... | reverse complement strand
CTGCCGCGAACTGCGCAACATCGTCCAACGTGACGTCCCACGCGGTCATCCAACGCACCTGATGGGCAGCCACGTCCCAATCCCAAAAGAAGGACCACTCCTGGAGGCGGCTTTTTGCGGGGTCGGCCAGGATCGGAAACACACTGTTGACCGCAGGGGGAGTGGTGAGCCCCAGGGAAGCATGGTGTTTGGTGGCTTCATACAACCCCATGGCGGCGGCGTTTGCCGCCCGACCAAGGCCGATGAACAAATCATTCGCCAGCAGCGCTTCGTACTGAGCCGAGATGTAACGCATCTTGGAATGCAATTGAGTGACGTTCTTGCGCAGGTACTCGGCGCGGGCGGCTCGTCGCGGATCGAACCACACCACGGCTTCACCGAACACGATGCCTGCTTTGGTGCCCCCGAACGACAGCACGTCGACACCTGCATCCACGGTGAACGCCCGCAACGCGGCACGCGAAGCACCAAGCGCGGCAGTGGCGTTGCCGATGCGGGCTGCATCCATGTGCACGAGCATGCCGAGCTCGTGAGCAGTATCGCAGAGCGCCCGAACCTCGGCCGGCGAATACAAGGTGCCAAGTTCCGTGGGCTGGGTGAGTGACACCACAGCAGGTTGTGCATGATGCGGATTTCCACGAGCACTGGCCGCAGCGCGAATCTGATCGGGAGTCAACTTGGCATCCGGTGACGGAAGGTCGAGCAACTTAGCCCCGAGAATCTTTTCGGGTGCACCGGTCTCGTCCATGTTGATGTGCGACCAATTGGTGCACACCACGCACTCCGCGGGCTGCAGCATCGATGCGAGGGCCAACACGTTGGCGCCCGTACCGCCGTACACGAAGAGAGTTCGCACCTCACGACCAAACAGTTCGTTGAACGCAGTTTCTGCTCGCCGTGTAAATGGATCATTGCCGTACGCCAAGACGTGTGTGCTATTGGCCGCCACCAACGCCTCGAGCACCAGGGGATGGGCACCAGCCACGTTGTCTGACGCCAACATCCGTAGGGGAGCTTGGGGCATCCCGGAGGCACCGAGGGCCGGCGAACCGTGTGCACTCGCCATGGCGTTCATCCTAAGATTCGTGGCGGGGGTTTCGTCATGACGAAATCAGGAAAACAGGAGAGGCCGCGTTGCGAGTGGTGCCGAACACCCCTGCCTGCACGTGACGGTGTGGGCCGACCCAGACGATTCTGTTCGCAAGCCTGTCGACAATGGGACTGGGTTGCCCGGCAACGTGCGAGCGAGCTCCAGCTCAACGAGAATGAACTGGTCATGACCCGCGGTGAGCTCAATGCATTACGAGACCAAATCTTCGTGTTGCGCTGCGCAATAGACGACGTTGAACGAGACTTGGATCCCAACGTGGATCCCACGACACGCGACTACCGAGCAGCTTTGAAATGGCTCCTCGAGGCAGCCAAGCCCGTGGTGGCCGAACCGCTTCGTCCGAGTCACCGCCCATAATCATAGTTATGTAAAGTACGAAGGGACCAATAAACATGGGGCAAACTGCATCCTCACCGCCTGGCGATCTCCCGTCGGTCCCACCTGCGCACTCCAGCGGCTCACCGGAGCTCCCATCGATTGGGTGGTCAGTCGACCACACTCTGGCGCAACTTGAGGGACTTCGTTCGCGCGACGTGCGGTGGAAGGAGGGTCGAGCATTCTCACTCGCCTACCTGGCAAGCACGGAGGTTCATGATCTCGCCACGGAGGCCTACCGAAGGTTCTCCGGCGAGAACGCCCTCAACGTAGAGGCGTTCCCCTCGCTACGAACCATGCAGAACGACGTGGTGGCGATTGTTGCTCGTTGGCTGGCGGCTCCAGGCAGCGCACGGGGCTTTCTTACGAGCGGTGGAACCGAGAGCATTCTGATGGCAATGAAGGCTGCACGCGATCAATTTCGTCGTGACAAGAATCGGCCCATTCTCCGACCCAATGTGGTGCTTCCCACCTCGGCACATGCGGCCTTCCACAAGGCAGCCGCATACTTCGATGTTGAATTGCGACTGGTGCCGGTGTGCGCCGACACGTGGCGGGCAGATTCTGCAGCCATGGCCGATGCTGCGGACGACGACACGATCATGTTCGTTGCGTCTGCACCGCAGTACCCGCAAGGTGTGGTGGATCCCGTCGAGGAAATAGCCACCCTCGCGCGGGAGCGAGGAGTGAACTGTCACGTCGACGCTTGCATGGGTGGCGTCACACTTCCCTACCTGGAACGACTCGGTGTGCATCTGCCTCGCTGGAACTTCTCCGTGGATGGAGTCACGTCCATGAGCGTTGATCTCCACAAATTCGGTTACACCGCCAAGGGTGCTTCAGTCATCATGTACCGAACCGCAGAGTTGCGATCACACCAGGGTTTCGTCACCGACAATTGGCTTGGTGGCTTCTACGGTTCTTCCGGAGTCTTGGGAACCAAATCGGGCGGGCCCATCGCTGCCGCATGGGCCGTGTTGCACCACATCGGCGATGCCGGCTACCTCCAACTCACCGCAGCAGCACGAGACACCACGCTGGCCATCACTGCCGCACTGAATGCGGATGCTCGCCTCGTCGTGCGTGCTCAGCCGGATGCCACGCTCGTCTCGTTTGGCTCCGCCAGCCCGAACCTCGACATCTACGCGGTTGCCGACGGATTGTCCGCTCGCGGCTGGTACGTGGACCGCCAGGCTCCCCCGCCGTCCATCCACCTCACGGTCAATGCGGTGCACGCCAACACATACCAAGAGTTCCTCGCGGATTTGTCCCATGTCATGGATCATGTGGGGTCCGGTAGCGGAAACCTCGGCAGTTACGGCACGCTGGAGTAGCCATGACTGCCCGACGTCGTCCCGTAGCGCCGCGACGAGCCTCGACTGCTGTCCGTCGTGCAACGAGTGCGGTCGAGCGAACCACGTCCCAGCCCCAGATGCGCAAGCGTCCTCGTACGCGGAGCCAACAAGCCAACGCAGAGAAATTGCTCGACGCGATGGTGGCAGAGACCGTCCAACATGGCCTCGACAACCTGCAATCGGCCCGTGTCGCCAAGACTGCCGGGCTCACCACTGGTGCGCTGTACAGCCGCTACGAGAACGCCGACGAGATGCTCGTAGCCCTGTGGCAAGAGCGGGTTCGAACGCCGTTCCTCGCGCATCTTCGTGAGGTGGTGCAGTACGTGCAAGGGCACCTCCCTGCCGACCACCCGATAACCCGAGCCGTCGAACGCCCAGGGCCTCTTCTGCAACTTGGTGCGGAGTTCCTCGTGATTGCACAGCGCAACGACACCGTGAGCGAGGTGGTCACACCGGCCGTTGTTGCCACGCTCGACGATCTTGGTCTCAACGGCTCCTGCGATCCTCTTGCTGGCGCCGTCGTCATGGTGGGCGCATGTGCCGGACTCGGCACCGTCTACCGCTCGTTCATCACCCCGGCAAATTCAGGCTGGGCGTCATCACTGCGCTCGCTACGCGCCGCTGCGGCTCGCGCAACCGTCGTCTCCCACACCCATCACACGGCCGACGTTCCGCCCGAGCCCATCAATACGGGCAACCCAGTTCGTGACGAGCTCCTCACCAGCGCCAAACGAGTCGTCGCGCGGGTCGGTTTCCGTGCAGCAACCGTCACCCGCATCGCTCGACGTGCAGGATTTTCTACCAGCGCCATCTACCAACTGTGGCCCGACAAAGAAACCATGCTCGATGAGGCCATCCATGAAGTATCGGTGATGGACTACGGGCAGAATTCGCGCGCGAAATCGCTGGCGTTCACTTCTTCGCGCGGCGACTTCGGCTTCACCGACAGTTGGTACTTCGGAATGATGCCGTCACGCAAAGCACGCCTGGACTTCCGCATGGAATGCATCATCGCCTCTCGCTACCGACCATCCACCCGCAAGGAGTTGCAGGGATTCATCGGTAATGCCGACTCCATCCTGCGTGCCATGTTCCCGCAACTTCCGCACGCACTCACCGCTCAAATCTCGTCGATGGAGCAGGCGCTCGGCTACGGATTCATCGTGCTCATGAGATTCAGCCCGGATGCAAAACGGCTGGACTACTTCTCCCTCATGACTTCCTTGGCAAAACTCGCGCAACTGAATTAGCGCAGGGCCAACCGGTCACAGCATCGGGTTGGGCCGTCGCGATACAAGGTGCACCACCAGCCCGACGACAAGTACGGCTCCCACCATCCAGAACGACTCTTGCTGCAGCTCTCGCGCCACCACCAACACCACCACGAATGCTGCAACCGGAAGAAGCGGCAACCGCCCGACTGTTCCGCGGATGCGGAAGGGACGCTGGAGATGGGGTTTGGTAAAACGAAGCACGATGACAACGACGTTCACGAGCAGGAAAATGAGATAGATCAACGCATCGGTGGCGGCCGCCAGCGTCTTCAAGTTTCCGAGCAACAAGAACCCCAATGCCACGGCTACGGTGAGCACCAGCGCATTCAGCGGCACTCGGCGGTGCCGCACGGCCGCCAACGCACCGGGAAAGTCGGCAACGCGTGCCATTCCGTAGAACATCCGCGATGCGGCGGTGACCACCAACAACACCGTGGTGCCCGTACTCACCAACGCGGCAACGGAGAGAGCATCTGCTGCCCAACTTCCCACCACCACTTGCCCGACCTGTGCCAACGGGCGTTCGGCGCCAACCACACCACTCACACCGAGCACACTGACTGCAGCAATCGCGACGGCGACATACAGCACGGTGGAGATGGCCAACGCGGCAAGGAGCGCGCGGGGAACGGTCCTGGCGGGATCCCTCGTCTCCTCAGCAAGCGTGATGACTTCATCGAACCCGATGAATGCAAAAAACACCAAACCAGCGGCGCTGAGTACGCCGGAGAGGGAGCCGGAAAAGAGATCGTGATCACCGATCGAGGGCACACCAAGGAGCGCCACGATCACGAGTGCCCCGATCTCGATTCCTGCCATTCCGATGATCATCCACGCGGCACGCTCCATGCCCAAATACGAGACGTACGCCATCACGAGGATGAGCACTCCTGCAGTGATGCGTTCATCGACGTCGAAGAATTCCCGGAGATACCGACCAAAGCCGAGCGATACGGTGCTGGCTGCCACCACGAGAGCAGTCGCCATCGACCAACCAACGACCGCCGACACCCAACGCGGAAACACTTGTCGGGTGAATTCGTGCTCAGAGCTGGCCTTCGGAAACATCGAGGCAAGCTCCATGTAGCTGAACGCCGTCAACGCCGAAAGTATGGCGGCCACGACGAACGAGAGCCATACGGCTCCCCCGGCTTCCTGAGTTGCCGGTCCCAGCAGCACGAAGATTCCCGCACCGATGATGACGGCCACCCCGCTCATGGTGACTTGCGGCAAACCAAGCACGCGGTCGAAGGCGTGCTTCTCTCGTGATGTCACTCCGTGAGGATTACTCACCAGTTTGGCCGTCGACGGCTTCCCGCAACAGGTCGGCATGACCGTTGTGACGGGCGTATTCCTCGATCATGTGCACCAGGATCCATCGCAACGACGGACGCTCGCCGTTCGGCCACGCCCGCTGGGCAAGGACACCGAGTGGGTCGCTTACAGCCGTCCCCCGGCTCGTTGCATCCAGCAACTTCTGCAACACCTCTCTCGATCGTTCGACCGACGTTTGCCATTGGGCTCGCACCGTACCTGGCATATCGCGAACCGCCGACTCCCACTCCCAATCGGGATTTTCATTCCAATTCACTTCCGACCACGGCGCCATCTTCGGTAGATCGAGCATGAATCCGCTGAACCAATGGTCCTCGACGTACGCCATGTGCTTCAGCAATCCGGCCAACGTCATTGACGATGCTGCGGTGGTGTGCGCCAATCCGTTCGCATCCAGCCCACGTGTCTTCCACTCGAGCGTGGCTCGCTGGAACTCCAGATAACCGACCAGGGTGTCCTGCTCGTTGGCGGCAATCGGTGGCTCAGGGCGACCTTGGTCGTCGAAATGAGTCACTCCATGAATGTAGTTGTGGAGCATCGCCCCAACTCGGTAGGTCCGTGCCGTACTCTGGCGTCATGAGTCCTACCGTTCCGGGATTGCGCAAGCTCAACGTTGCCGCTGGTGTGCTCCACCTGGCGTCGTTCATCGCAATTCTCGCGCTGTCCACCGACGTGACGTTGCCGATACGTGCCACCTACTTGTCGGAGGCTCCAGGCACCGGGAACTTCTCCGACCCCGCCACCCTCATCGACCTGAACATCTCATGGATGGTGGCGGCGTTCATGGCGCTGTCGGCATTCTTCCATTTCTTGGTTGCGTCTCCGCTCGGTTTCCCTCGTTACGTGGCAGGGCTCGCACGACACATCAACGTCTACCGGTGGGTGGAATACTCCCTTTCTTCGTCGATCATGATCGTGTTGATCCTTCAACTGAACGGTGTCTCGGAGTATGTGGCACTGCTTGCAGTATTCGGAGTGAACGTGTCGATGATTCTCTTCGGCTGGCTGCAGGAGAAGTACACCACGCCCGGCAACGGCGATCTCCTCCCCTTTTGGTTCGGCTGTATCGCGGGAATCGTGCCATGGATCGCCGTCGTCATCAACCTCTTTTCCCCGAATGGTCCACCGAATACCGAGGTTCCGGGTTTCGTGTACGGCATCGTCATTTCTTTGTTCGTGTTCTTCAACTGCTTTGCACTCGTGCAATGGCTGCAATACCGCGCCAAAGGCCGTTTTGCCGACTATCTGGTGGGCGAACGCACCTACATCGTGCTGAGTTTCGTCGCCAAGTCGGCGCTGGCTTGGCAGGTGTTCACCGGCGCGCTCATTCCACCTGCCTGACGCCATCACCATCGCGCCAAAGTCCTGACGGCCCCGACAACGAACTACGGTTGCCTGCATGCCACGAAGGCACGAATCGGGGAACCGCGACTAGGCGCGAAGGGTGCAGCCGAGCTTCTCGGCGGCAGCTATGCAGGCCACCCGGGACGACGCCACCTCGGCGTCCGTCAGCGTGCGATCCGTGGCTCGTAGACGCACACGGTACGCCAAGCTGCGCGTCTCGTCCGTGGGCGCCTTGCGGAACACATCGAAGAGCGACACCTCTTCGCCGATGGCACCAACCGCCTGTTTCAACGCACGCTGGAGGGCCGCGGCCGTGACCTTGGCAGGAACGCTGAACGCCACGTCGAAGTCGCTCGAGGGGAATCTGCTGACGGGTTTTGCCATGTGCACTTTGGGGGCCTCCCCCAACAACACGGATGCGTCAACCTCAAGACATGCAACCCTGTCGTCGATGCCGTACTTGGCCAACACCATGCGGTCGATCTCCCCCACGTAGCCGACCACCTGCTTACCTCGCGCCAGCGTGGCGCTTCGTGTGGGGTGGTATCCAGCCGGTACACGCGACTGATCCAATTGAGCGCCAACACCGAACACTGCCGTGATCTGCGACCACCAACCGACGGCGTCGGATGCGTCGCAGCCAACGGCCATGATGCAGAGCTGCTCGGTCTCATCCGGAAGTGGCGCCGATGCGACATCGCGACGTGCCCGATACACGTGACCGAGTTCGTACAAGCTGATGTCGCTTGCCCGATGCGAGACGTTGAATGCGACCGCCTTCAGCAGGCCGGGGCGCAGGGACGTTCGCAACAAGCTTTCCTCCACGACGAGCGGATTCTCCAACTCGAGAGCCGCCGATTCGAGCGCCACACCCGCCCTTTCATGGTCACCTGGCGCAAGGAACGGGTTCGGCATCGCTTCGTTCGCACCCAGCGAGAGCACCACATCGCGCAACGCCCGACGACGTTGCTGGAGCGGCGAGAGGCCACCCGGCTGCGTTGACTGCGACACGTGTTTACCGAGGGTGTCGTAGCCCACATGACGCGCAATCTCCTCGATGAGATCGATCTCGTCGGTGCAGTCGGGTCGCCACGATGGAACCTTCACACTGAACCCTGCGCCACTCGGAACGCTCGAACCTTTCTTTGCCGCCACCTTCTTGGGGGTGCAAACACATCCAATTCGCGCCAGCAATGTTGCGATCTCTTTTGCACCCAAGGTTGTCCCGAGCACACGATTCACCTGTGGAACACGAAGCGTGATGGTTGCAGATTTGGGCAGGTGACGCGTTCTCACATCGCTCGCTCCGGCATGAACCACGAGTTGAGGGCAGGACTCGCGCAACAACGACGCAAATCGACCCACCGAGTAATCCACACCGAGTGGGTCGACGCCACGCTCGAACCTCGCGGAAGCCTCGGTTCGCAACGCAAGGCGCTGACTCGTAAGCCGCACCCCGCTGGGTTCGAACCACGCAGTTTCGAGTGCGATCTCCGTGGTGGCATCGCCGATCTCCGTGTCCGCCCCACCCATCACACCGGCAATTCCAATGGCTCGGTCATCGCCGTTGCAGATGAGGAGATCTGCCACATCCAGCTTTCGCTGCGCGCCGTCGAGTGTGGTGAGCACCTCCCCCGCGTTTGCCCTACGAATACGAAACCCCGAGCGCACCTTGGCTGCGTCGTACGCATGATTTGGCTGGTTGCACTCCAACATCACGAGATTGGAGGCGTCAACCACGTTGTTGATTGGTCGCATACCGGCAGCCAGTACCCGACGCGCCAGATGATCGGGCGACGGCCCGACGACGATGCCACTCATCACCGTGACGTTGAATCGCCCACATGCCTTCTCGTCGATGATCTTCACCGGAACACGTCGCGATGAACCCTTTTTCTTTGCGTCACCCTTGGGTGGCGTGAACTTCACGCCGAGTTTTGCGGCCACATCCCGAGCCACACCGAGATGCCCGGTTGCATCGGGGCGGTTGCGAGTGATGTCGAGGTCGTACACCACGTCGCGCTTGACTCCGAGGGCATCGAAGACGTTGTGTCCGAGTTTTGCCGAAACGGGCAGAATCATGATTCCGGCGGCATCGCTCGACAAGCCGAGCTCGGCGGCCGAACACAGCATGCCTTCGGAGTCGATTCCGAGAATGCCGCGTCGCAGAATTTCACGCCCGTCGGGCATCTTGGTGCCCAGGGTGGCGAGTGGCACGAGGTCGCCGGCTTTCATGTTGAATGCTCCGCACCACACGTGGCGCTCCACCCCGTCGCCGGCATCCACCCACACACGATGGACCTTGGCGGCATCGGGATGCCGCTCCGTTCGCAACACCTTTGCCACCACTACACCCGCCACCGGTGTGCCGACCACTTCCATCGACTCCACTTGCATACCGAGAGCCGTCATGACATCACCGAGCTGCTCGTCGTCGAGACGTTTCAGATCGCAATACTCAGCAAGCCATGAACGCACGATGCGCATTAGAACTGCCTCACGAATCGCAGGTCGTTGGCATACATGTCGCGTAGGTCTGCAACTTCATGTCGCTCCTTGGCCATTCGGTCGATACCGAATCCGAACGCAAATCCCGTGTACACCTCGGGGTCGACACCGCCGGCGCGCAGCACATTGGGATGCACCATCCCGCAGCCGCCGAGCTCGATCCACTTTCCGTTCGAGCTCCGAACGTCGAATTCCGCACTCGGTTCGGTGAAGGGAAAATAGTTGGGACGAAGTCGGCTGGTGAAGTCGTTTCCGAAGAACGCCTTGGTGAAGGCTTCGATGGTGCCGGCGAGGTGCGCAAACGTGATTCCTTTGTCGATGACCAAACCCTCGATTTGGTGGAACACCGGCATGTGCGTGGCGTCGGGTGTGTCGCGACGAAACACCCGACCCGGCATGACCGCATAAATCGGCAAATCCCACTCCTGCATCACACGGATCTGCACGGGCGACGTGTGCGTACGCAACAACGTGGAGCCGGGACTCCCGTACTTTACGAACAACGTGTCGAAGCCGCTTCGCGCAGGGTGGTTGGGTGGCATATTGAGGGCGGTGAAGTTATGGAAGTCGGTTTCCACTTCCGGACCTTCGGCAACCTTGAAACCCATACCGACGAACACGTCTTCGAGTCGCTCCCACGCCTGGGTCACGATGTGGGCATGGCCGCGTGATCGCCGCGTGAGGTGTTCGGTGAGATCCATTGCCTCACCGGCAGCAGCGGAACTGGCAGCGGCATACTCCAACCCGGACATGCGGTCAGCAACCAACGATTCCAGTGACTGCATGGCATCGTTGATTGCTCTCCCAACCGCCTTGCGAACCTCGATGTCGCTGATCGTTCCGAGGGACGACTTGAGACCCACCAACACGCTGCCTTTGCCCGTGTGTTCGTTGGCGATCCGTCGCAGAGCGTCGACGTCTCGGGCGGTATCAATGGCGGACGTAGCCGAACTGAGAGCTTCGGCGATCCGTTCTGCGTGACCACCGGCGCTCGACATCACATCGAGATTACTTGAGTTTTCGGCGGTCGATGGTCAGCCCTGGACGATGGCGATGCCCGTCTGGCTCGATGCGTTCTCCAATGAACCAAGATCGCTCAGGTTTCCGAAACCTGCTGCCTTCATTCGCTCGACGGCTTGGGCCGATCGGTTTCCTGAACGGCAATACACCACGTACGACAACGAGGGGTCGAGTTCTGCAATTCTGGCATCGAACGACGCATCTTTGATATCCACCAGGACCGCACCATCGAGATGGCCGGCTGCAAATTCTTCGGGAGTTCGCACGTCAAGAATGATGGCCTGAGCATAGACGGACTCCTTTGCTTCGCTGGCTGCACACGCCAATCCACCGACCGAAAGACACGCCGCCACCAACGTCGACAACGATCGCCGCAGAGACGTGTTCACGAGTGGTTCGCTCCGCGACCGAGTCCAATTGGACACACCACGCCGGTGCCCCCGAGCCCGCAGTAGCCGTCGGGATTCTTGCCGAGGTACTGCTGGTGATAGTCCTCTGCGTAGAAATACTCGGCCAAGGGTGCGATTTCGGTTGTGATCGTTCCGTAGCCCGCGGCGGTCAATTCCTTTTGGAAGATTTCGCGTGATGCTTCCGCCGCAATGCGTTGCGCCTCGTTGGCAAAGTAGATCGCACTGCGATACTGCGTGCCGACGTCGTTCCCCTGACGATTGCCCTGCGTCGGATCATGGTTTTCCCAGAAGACCCGCAAGATCGCATCAAGCGATGTTGCGGCGGTATCGAATACCGCCATCACTACTTCCGTGTGTCCGGTGCGACCACTGCACACTTCCTTGTAGGTGGGATTTGTCGTATGCCCACCGGCATATCCCACCGAGGTGGTGATGACTCCCGCGGTCTGCCAAAACTTGCGCTCCGCACCCCAGAAGCACCCCATACCCACCACCAACGCTTCGCTTCCCGTCGGGAATGGTCCCACGATTGGGGCACCGTTCACGAAGTGTGTTGTTAAGGAAGTCATGCGCGCCTCCGGGCGATTTCATAGTTGATGATGGTGGCGGCCATCGCCACGTTCAAGCTCTCCGCACGACCCGCATGGTCGATTCGTATCCACCCGTCAACCATGGGTGCTGACGCTTCGCTCACACCGTGTGCTTCGCTTCCCAGCACCATGCACAGCGGTCCCGTCAGATCGGCGTCGACGAGCGAATGTGATCCCGACTGTTCGTGTGACGAAGTAGCGAGCACGCGGTAGCCGAGGTTTTTCACATCGCTCAACGTCACCCCTTCCACCACCGGCACGTGAAACAGTGCTCCCGCGGAAGCCCGAACGACTTTGGGATTGAACGCATCCACGCTGCCCGTGCCCAACACCACGCCGGCAGATCCCATCGCCTCGGCGCTTCGCAGAATGGTGCCGAGATTGCCCGGGTCACTCACCGCATCGAGAAACAGCACCCAGGGTGCGGCGTCGCTGGATGATTGCTGGCGTATGTACTGGGGCTCCAAACGCGCCAGTGACGCTGCACGACGCGACACGAGGGCCATATTTGGTTGCGGCGACTCCGTGGAAGCCACACGTTCCAGCACGCCTTCCCCGAGTTGAAACACCGGCGTCTCACCGGCAACGACCGGCGATGCCTCCCCCGCAACGAATTCGGCGAGAACGTCCCAGCCGCCACGAAGGGCCTCGGCGATCAGCACGCCACCTTCGACGACGAACAGCCCTTCTTCCGCGCGGGCAGATCGGCGCGCAAGCAGGCGCCTCAATTGTTGAACGCGCTGGTGTGAAAACCCCAGCGTCTCGTTCAGGCGAGCGCCGCCTTGGCGGTGTCGACCAGTTTCTTGAAGGTGTCGGCATCGCTCACGGCGAGGTCGGCAAGCACCTTGCGGTCGACTTCCACTCCGGCCTTGTTCAAGCCGTCGATGAAGCGACTGTACGACATGTCGTGCACACGACATCCGGCATTGATGCGCTGAATCCACAAACTGCGGAACTCGCCCTTCTTGGCGCGTCGGTCGCGGAATGCGTATTGACCAGCGTGCAGAACTGCTTCGTTGGCGGCGCGGAACGTTCGGCTGCGATCGCCGAAGTATCCCTTCGCCTTCTTCATGATTGCCTTGTGCTTCTTCTTGGCGTGTACGCCGCGCTTTACGCGTGCCATGTTGTGTGCTCCTTATCCTCTGTGGCTATTCGTTACTGGGTGATGAATCGGTGTGATCTTCGACGTGACGTGCTTTAGCGCTCGCAGAGCAAACGCTTGATCTTGCGGGCATCGCCTGAGTGCACATCTACGGTGCCGTCAAGACGACGGGTACGTGACGATGGCTTCGCTTCAAACAGGTGCTGACGCATGGCCTGCTGACGGCGCAACTTGCCCTTACCCGTCTTGCGAAAGCGCTTCTTTGCGGTCTTGGATGTTTTCATTTTCGGCATTGCTGTCTCCTGTCGTTGGATTCGTTATGCGGTTTTCGTTGAATTCACATTCGTGGATGCCGGGGCTGGCTTCTTGGCGTTGGCAGCGGCCTTCTTGTCGGGCGAAAGCACCATGGTCATACTGCGTCCATCGAGTCGGGGTTCGGTATCCACCCGTGCGATCGGTCCGAGCTGCTCCAGCACCTCGTCGAGAACCTTCTTCCCCAACTCGGGATGGGCCATTTCTCGACCTCGGAATTGAAGCGACACCTTCACCTTGTGTCCCTCTTCGAGGAACTCGAGCATGTGTCGAACCTTCGTGTCGAAGTCACCCTTTCCGATTTTTGGTCGGAACTTCACTTCTTTCGTCGTGATCTGGATGGTCTTCTTTCGAGATTCCTTCAGACGTTGGGCTTCCTCGTAGCGGAATTTGCCGTAGTCCATGATTCGACACACCGGCGGATCGGCCTGGGCCGCAACTTCGACAAGGTCGAGTTCTGCGGCACGCGCTCTGGCGAGTGCGTCTTCGGTGGACACGATTCCGACTTGCGAACCATCGGCGTCAACGAGGCGAACTTTGGGAACTCGAATGCGCTCGTTGTACCGCGGCTCATTGCTCGGCGGTGCTATGACTGGTCACTGCTGTTCAAGCGGCTGTGCCTCCTATAGAGATGGGATAAGGCGGAGGTTCGTCTCGAATGGCCCGCAGGGTGCGCAAGGGGGCGAGACGCGGTGCATCGCACCGCTGGCGCTCGACCCACACTCACTCACCAACTGCCGTTCGAATCGAACATCCGTTGGAATGTCGTGGCGAGGTGGACAGGCAACCGAGGCTGCCAATCACTTAGCCGTGGCATTGACCGCCGAAGCAGCACAACGCCTCCAATAGCGTAGCGGCGATGAGTGACAACGACTCCGGCAATCCGTTTGGCAGTGACTCCGACGATTCGACTGCCCTCTCCGACGCCCAGGAAGCCCTCGAAGCGGCCCGCCAGCGCATCGCCGAGGCGCCAGCCCAGGTGGTGGTGGTGAATCATCTCATGGGCTTGTACGAACTGGCCGCGATCCATTTGTCGTCGGTTCCGCCGAAACTGGATGATGCATCCCTCGCCATTGACGCGTTGGCTGCCTTGGTGGACAAGCTCGGTGATCGTCTCGGAGAAGACATCGCCACCATGCGCGATGCCCTCGCCAACATCCAAATGGTGTACGTCCAGATGAAGTCAAAGGCCTGACGCCGCCGAGACTGCCTCAGCAGCAC
>Ga0208721_1000195_pt1 | contig 13961 bp, 15 predicted proteins | sample LakMenEpi17Aug10_FD_150705 | JGI IMG/M metagenome (GOLD analysis project Ga0208721, IMG submission 150705) | Freshwater microbial communities from Lake Mendota, WI - 17AUG2010 deep hole epilimnion (SPAdes) | ecosystem: Environmental > Aquatic > Freshwater > Lentic | place: Lake Mendota, Madison... | reverse complement strand
CTCGCGATAAAATCCGGCGGTATGGTTCGTCGATGGTCGCGAGCCGCTGATTGCTCGCGTTCGGCCAGGACCTGCTAGCGTGAAAGCAGTGCAATTCGAAGTCGAATACAAGATCGATGCGCCGCTTGCCGCGGAGCAGTTAGCTGATCTATTTGGCAGGTCGGGCATTCGCCGTCCAATCGATGATTTGGTGCGCATCGCTGCCATGATTCGCCACGCCAATCTCATCATCACGGCTTGGGAAGGCGACCGATTGGTAGGCGTGGCCCGGTCACTGTGTGATTATTCGTACTGCTGCTACCTATCTGACTTGGCAGTCGACCGCGATTTTCAGGGTGCCGGAATAGGAAGCGAGTTACTCCGTCGCACGAAGGCCGCCGCAGGGGACCAATCAATGCTGCTGTTGCTTGCGGCACCAGAGTCGATGGCGTTCTATCGAAAGATTGGAATGGAGGCCGTCGCAAACGGCTGGATCATCAAGCGGCTTGGCTGATGCCCGGAGCCCGCAGGCCGAACAACGCAATGCAGCAGACTCGCGATAAAATCAGTCCTGATGGAAAGTCCAAGGTCGCGAGCCGCTGATTGCTCGCGTTTCGGCGGAGACCCATACATGGCTCGATTCTTGAAGACCGCTATCTTTGCCGGGGTGCCCTTTGGGCTCCTTATGGGGCTGTTCTTCGCGTTTCGGTATGGCAGTTCCTTCGGATTGGCTAGCGGCTTGGCGTGTAGCGTCCTATTCGGACTTACCATCGCTTCCTTTGCCGCATGGCAAAGTTCCCGCTTCAGTCGCCAGGCCCCCGCACTCGAGGGCGAACGAATTCGTAAACAGGGTCCGGCAAACCACTTTCGCGGCTGGGAGGGCGTGGGCGGCTGGCTCTATCTGACCGATAAGCGGCTGTTATTCCGGCCGCATGGCTTTAACGTCCAGCGGCACGAACTTTCCATCCCCTTGGCAGACGTTGCGGACGTTCAGACGTGCTCGACGGCTTGGGTTATTCCAAACGGGCTTCACCTCGTGACTTCGAAAGGTGACGAGCGTTTTGTTGTGGAAGGTCGGCGCGACTGGGTGGAACAGATTCGTCTCGCGAGAGGGTAGCCGCCGAACAAAGCGATGCAGCGGACTCGCAATAAAATCCAGCGGTATGGTTCGCCGATGGTCGCGCGCCGCTGATCGCCCGCATTCGGCAACAGGAAGCCCAGAGCCAGAGCCAGAGCCGAAATGAACTGGGTCGTGTTTCAAATCGCGAGCGGTCGAGCCTTCTTTGTGGCCCTTGCTCTGCTTGTCGTCGCCGTTCTGCTCCGGTCCAGCCGCTTTCCGCGTCTCCGTCGCGTAGCGACTTGGTTCCTCCTGGTTGGGCTGATCGCCCTGGCGGTTTCTGCCGCTCCTCTTCCATATTGGGCTTATGCCCTCATTCTGCTTTCGATCGCCGCGGGAGTCTTCGCGAGTTGCTTCGGCAAATACGCCACGATTGCCTCCGCCACCAGCGCGATGGCTCTCGCTGCAGTTGGGCTCCATGAAGCCCGATACCATGTCATGCCAGTGCTGCGGAAAGCCCAAGCAAGACAGATCGCGGTGATCGGTGATTCCATCACGGCTGGGTATGGCGGGAACGATTCGACCCAGAAGTGGCCTGCCATTCTCCGAGATCGCCACGCATTGGCTGTGCAGGATCTCTCGCGAATGGGAGAGACTGCTGGTTCGGCCGCGAAGCAACTTCAGCAGAAGTCCATCGATGCGCCCGTTGTCATCGTTGAAATTGGCGGTAATGATTTTCTCGGCAAAGGCAACGTCCGCGAATTTGAAGAGGGGCTTGAGTCGCTCCTGAACGCTGCCTGCAAGCCCGGCCGACAGGTCGTTATGTTTGAACTGCCGATTCCACCCCTGTATGAAGGGTTTGGTCGGGTTCAGCGGAATCTGGCGTCGCGTCATGGCGTTGCGCTCATCCCGAAAAGGGTTCTTCTCTCGGTCGTTGAAGCCGCAGAGGCGACCATCGATTCAATCCACTTGACCCAACAAGGCCACGATCAAATGGCGAGCTTCGTGTGGGCGCTACTGGAACCCGCCATGCCACCCGAATCCGGACATGCCGAACAAAGCCTTGCAGCAGAATCGCGATGACGTCCTGCGGTATTGAGAATCGTCTGGCTGCGATCTGCTGAAGGCGGCCGTTCGGCGACAGAAGCCCCCGAGCCAGAGCCGAGATGCCCGAAGCCGGGTTCCTACTTCACCCTCAAGCGGTTAGGAGGCAGTCGGCCGTGCGGTTGATCTGAGGTCAGGCTCTAGGAATCCCCCAACGTGAATCCGTTGCAGTCAAAGCGAGTGGTGATCGCGGGCGGCAGCGGCTTTCTTGGAGTCTCTCTCGCCTACCATCTGGCCGCCGCGAACTGGCAGGTCACGATCCTGTCGCGAAATCGGCCGCGTCCAGAGGGGCCGTGGCAACACGCGGCTTGGGATGCGCGATCATCGGGCGAGTGGGTCAAATGTCTGGATGGCGCAGCCGGACTAGTCAATCTCGTTGGTCGCACTGTCGACTGCGTCAAGACGCCCGACCATTGCGACGAGATTCTAAGGTCGCGGGTCGAGGCCACCCGAGCGTTGGGTATCGCTTGTCGATCGATAGCCTCGCCGCCTCCCGTATGGGTGCAGATGAGCACCGCGCACATTTACGGTGATCCGCCGAGCGTGCGGTGTGATGAGGAAAGTCCCACGGGCTATGGGCTAGCGCCAACGGTCGGGATCGCGTGGGAGAAAGAGTTTGCGCAAGCTCTGCTTTCGCAGCAGCGCGGCGTCGTGTTGCGGACGAGCTTCGTCATTGGTCGGAATCGTGGCGCCGGGGGCGGTGCGCTATCAAAGCTCGTGCCGCTCGCACGGTGCGGCCTCGGCGGTTCCGTCGGCAGCGGCCAGCAGGGAATGAGTTGGATTCACGAAGTGGATATGAATCGGCTCTTTGAGCGCGGCCTTACGGATGACAGCATGATCGGCGTCTACGTGGCAAGCAGCCCGAATCCGGTGAGTAACGCGGAGTTTATGCGCAGCTTGCGGCAAGCAGTGCCGTGGCCGAAGGTGCCGCTAGCCTTGCCCGCATTCGAGTGGATGGTGCGCATCGGTGCACCGCTTCTTCTTCGGACCGATCCGGAGATCGCGCTCTATGGACGGTACGTTACGAGCAGCCGCCTTGAGCGGGAGGGATTCGCTTTCTCCCATCTGCGACTCCCGGAGGCACTCGCGGCCTGCTTTGCGCAGCCAACTCGGAAAGCCGAACAACGCAATGCAGCGGACTCGCGATAAATCGGGCGGTCTGGTTCGCGTATGGTTGCGAGCCGCTGATCGCCAGCGTTCGGCAACAGGAAGCCCAGAGCCAGAGCAATGTGCGTGTCACGCCGGGGTGATCGCCGAGCGGAGCGGGCCTATTGCGGTTACCCAGGCGGTCCCTGTCGCGGTAGAATGAGGCATGCTTCGATGAACAGCGAGCGATTCGCCCCGTGGGTTCCCCCAAATGACAACGATCACGATTCCGCTATCCGATGAGCGAGCCGCCCAGTTGCGCCTGTGGGCCGAGGAGGCCGGGTTACCGCCGGAGGAGTTTTTGCGGCGTCGCGTTGAGCAGCTGCTCGACCGGCCTGACGGTCAGTTTCAGAAAGCTGCGGATCATTTGCTGCAAAAGAATGCTGAGCTTTATCGGCGGCTCGCATGATTCGGTATCTGTCGCTCGAGGAGGTATTGGAGCTTCATCGCCTCGTGCTCCGGCAGTCTGGCGGGCTTGAAGGCGTGCGCGATCTTGGCGGCCTTGACTCGGCTGTTGCTCAACCGCAGATGACGTTCGATGGGCAGGATCTGTATCCATGCTTGCCGACTAAAGCCGCCGCCCTGGGTTTCTCTTTGATCCGCAATCATCCTTTCGTCGATGGCAACAAGCGCATTGGCCATCTTGCAATGGAAATGTTCCTGGTCCTGAACGGTCACGAACTCGATGCCGGAGTTGATGAGCAAGAGCGGATCATTCTGGGGCTTGCAGCCGGAGAGGTGAGTCGAGAAGAGTTCGCTGGCTGGGTGCGATCCAGCATGCGGCCATAAGATGCCGAACAAAGCCTTGCAGCAGAATCGCGATGAAGTCTTGCGGTATTGAGAATCTATTGGCTGCGATCTGCTGAAGGCAGCCGTTAGGCCACAGATAAGACGTTGGCGGCGGTAGCCGCAGGCGGTATACTGGCGTCCATGAGCACCGTGGAAGAAATCGAAGCCGCGATCCAGCAGTTGTCGCCTGTCGACATGGCGGCGTTTCGGGCTTGGTACGCGGAGTTTGATGCGACTGCTTGGGATCGCCAGATCGCCGCCGATGATGCTGCAGGTCGGCTTGATTGGCTGGTCCAAGAAGCCCTCGATGACTTGGACGCCGGCCGCTGCACCGATCGATGAAGCATCGAGCAAGCCCGCGTTTCTGGCGTCACTAATGGGACTTCAGTTGCTGCTTCAGGATCCGCGTCATCCATCCTTGCACTTCAAGCGGATCGGAAGGCTTTGGTCGGTCCGTGTAGGGCTGCATCATCGCGCGCTAGCGGTCGAGCGCGGTGGAGAGCTAGTCTGGATATGGATTGGTAGCCACGCGGAGTATGACCTATTGCTCCGACGCAAGGGCTAACCACACGATGCAATGGACTCGCGGGCATCGCCGTGAATGATTGCGGGGCGGTTGGCCGCGAGCCATTGATCTTTGGCGTTCTGTCACAGAGAACAAACAACATGAAGCCGGTCTATCTTGTGGCGGCATGCATCGCGATGTCCCTTCTCGTATTCGCGACCGCGAACGCGGTGGCAGGAACGGCCGTTGTCGTTACGACGATCTGCATCCTCGTGTGGCTTGCCGTGTGCGGCTTCAAGGACAACAAGGGTGGGCTGTTTTATGGCGGCGTGTCCGGATTGGCTTGGCTTGCATTTGCGCTGGGCTTTGCATTTGATGTCCCATCCGATCGCCGCATTCCAGCAATTGGTGGAAAGCCGCACCCGCTCGCCCAAGCCCAAATGTGGATCGTGAATTGCTATCTGCCCATCGCAAGAGCGGTCCCCCGAGACGAAAGCATCTATGAGTTCCGCTCATTTATGGACGGTTCCTTCAAGAAGCCTGGCGTGCAATTGATTCCTTCTCCCGCGTCCTTCTCAAGGCTTGTCGTATCGATAATCGCGTTGATCGTCGCCGCGGCTGTTGCTGCACTGGGCGCAAAGCGCAACTCCAGCGGTATGGCTGGTCCGTCACCTGCTCCTGGAAAAGCGTAGACGTTGCAACTCGCGAGACAGGAGTCCCCAAACCCCGGGTCAGACAGAACCTTCTAAGGATGTGAGTTCGCGAAGCCGAACCTCAAATCCTCTGTTCAAGAAGCCCGGTGGTCCTTCGAGCGAGCCGCAGCGTTAGGGCAACGGAGCGAAGCGGAGCTGCCGCAAACGTGTCACGGAGAGCGTGACGATCTCGGTGCCATGGTGATCGTCGCCTCGCGTGTGGCTACCCTGGTTCATCGGATCGCAGGGTGACGTCGGCGGGGCTGTTCCCGTGACGACCTCGCGCAGATCGCGCTGCGATGGACGCAGGAAAAGGCAGAACCAGGCTACCGGCCGGGCGCGGCCGGGGGAGGCGGCAGGACGATGTCGATGTCCTCGGGCGGCGGAACGCTCGACGAGCCGGACCGCGCAGCCTTGGGATCGAACTTCGGCGTGTCGCTGCCGGTGCGGGCCTCGAGGTCGGCCGTCAGCGAGAGCTTGTCGGCACCACCGGCCGGACGCAGTTCGAGGTGGGTCACTCCCCATTCGGCCTTGGTCTTCTTCCCCTCGACCTTGGCGATGCCCGTTCCCTTCGGACCCTTGACGTCGAACTCCAGCGAGGCGATGCCGTCGGTCTCGTTGGCCGTGCCACGGATCGTCGTGCCGCATTCGACCGGCGCCCCGAGCGCCTCCGCGACGCGGGCGTTGACCCGCATCTCCTCCGTCGCCTGCTTGACGAGCGGATGTCCGGAAAGACTGCCGCAGCCGACGGCCACGGGCAGAAGCAGGCAGGCGAGCAGGCGGACGGTGCGATGCACGAACAAGTCTCCGGGGCAGGGAACGGGGCGAACTGTGCGGAACGCCGGGCGTTCAGCCCTTGGCATCGTGCTGCCGGCACCAGGCGATCTTCTCGGCCGTCGTGGTCGGCGCGTTGCCTGTCGGCTTGGCTTTCGGGGCCGGCTTGGCCGGGGCCGGTACTGGCGGCTCCTCGACCGGTGACTCGGCGACGCTTTCGGCTGCGGCCTCGGCCGGGGGCGCCGCCTTGGCAGCGCGGGCCCGGGCAAGAATCTCCGCGGTGGAGGGCTTCGCTCCGGCGGCAGGCTTGGCCGGCGCGGCCGCGGCGCCCTTGCCGCGGGCGGCGGCGAGGATGTCGGCGGTCGATGGCTTCTTCGCGCCCCCCGCGGCAGCGGCTGGCTTCGCGGCCGGCTTTGCAGCCTCCTTCGGGGCCGCGGGCTTGGCAGGCTTTTCCTTGGCTGCAGCCGGCTTCGGCTCCGGCTTGGAGACGATCCGCAACGCCGTGGGATCGATGTCGTACCAGCCAGTGTTGTTGTGCTGGTCGAACTCCACGAGGCAGCGGCCGTTCATGTTGACCGTCTTCACGAAGCCGGTGGCCTGGGCGAACCTGGCGAGTTCCGGGGCCGCGGAGGCCACTACGACGTACTTGTCGGTCCACTCGGCTTTGAGCCGCTCGATGGCGTCGAACATGTGCAGGCATCCCACGAGTGAGCGCGGCGGCCGGAGGGCCGGACCACCGCCTGCTGAATGTGATCGATCCCGGGGGGGATCGCAAGCGGCCCGCCGCGGACCGCGGCCGGAGGTCAGCCCCGGCCCGCCACGATGCCGTCGGGGCCGATGGTGTAGACCCACTGCACGGTCCGCGGCAGGCCGGCGGGCCCGTCGGCCGGCGGGGTGATGCGGACCGGGGCGGCGGGGGCCGGCGCCGTGGCATAGGTGGAGCCGAGCCCGGCGTCGCGGTCGTGGATCCGCGCGGCGATCTCGAAGAGGAACGTGTCGGGGCGTGTCGGGTGGGGCGTGATGCTGGCGGAGAAATGCGAGCGGCCGGCGAGTCCGACGGCCACGAGCGTCTGCCGGCCGGCGATCGTGGCCGTGGACAGATCGACCAGCGGCGGGGATGCCGGCCACCGCGCGGCGGGGCCGTCTTCGACCGATTCGGCCACCATGCGGCCGTCGATGGCGACGCGGTGCTGCCAGCGGTCGCCGTGCCGGGAAAACGTCAGCTCGGCCCGGCCATGGGTCAGCCGCGGGGCGTGCCTTTCCTGGGGCGCTGCCGGATGCGGAGGCGGGAGGGGTGGCATCGGTGACCCGGGCGTGAACAAAAACGTGGCGCGGCGGTCGGCCTCGTGTCGGCGTAGCATACGCTGCGGGCGACGCATCCGCCGGCTGTCGCCTCGGTCGCGTTGCAGGGTGTCCCCGTCATGGAACCGCGTCGTTCACTTCGCTGGCCGATCCTGCTCGGTGTCGTGCTGATCGGGTCGATCATCACGCTCGGCGTCGGCTGGGTGCTGGTCAGCATCGCCGCCGCCGTGGGCTCGACCGGCCGCAACGAGAGCGCGGCCTTCTACTGGGCCGTGCTCGGCGTCGGGATGGCGCTGCTCGTGGTCGTGCTCGCCGGCGTCATCGTCTACCTCGCCCTGACCGTCAAGGCGATCGCCCTCTCCCAGCGGCAGAGCAACTTCATCGACAGCGTCACGCACGAGCTCAAGAGTCCGCTCGCCTCGCTCAAGCTCGCGCTGCAGACGCTCGGCCGCCGGCCGCTGCCGGCCGACCAGCAGGCCGACTTCCATCGCTTCATGCTCCAGGACGTCGAGCGGCTCGACACACTCATCGATCACCTCCTCGACGCCGCCAAGACGCTCCAGCGCCGGCCGCGGCCGGGAGGCGAGTCGGTCGACCTCGTGCCGATCCTCGCCCAGGTTCGCGACGCCGTGGCGCAGCGGCACGGCATCGCGGCCGACAGAGTCAGTATCGACTGCCCCGCGGGCCGGCTGCCGGTGGCGGGGCGGGCCGCCGACCTGGAGATCGTGTTTCGCAACCTGCTCGACAACGCGGTGAAGTATGCGTTGCCCGACCCGCGGGTCGAGGTCGGCGCCGAGAGCGGGCCACGCGGCCGCGTGATCGTGCGAGTCGCCGACAACGGTCCCGGCATCCCGCCGGCCCGGCGGAAGGACGTCTTTCGACGATTCATGCGCCTGGGAAGCGAACTGGAGCGGGCCGCGCCCGGCACGGGGCTGGGGCTGTTTCTGGTGCGGTCGCTCGTGCGCCAGATGCGCGGCAGCGTGACGATCAAGGGCCGGGCCCCCGCGCCGGGAAGCGTGTTCGTGGTCGAACTCCCCGCAGCCTGCTGAGCCGCCGCGGCCGCGCCGCGGCCGACCCTTTTCCGACCGCGACGGAGTGGTCTAATCGCGACCATGAACCACCCGCACGCCGCGTCGGCTTCCGACGCACCCGTCACCGACGTCGTTCCGATCCGTCGGGTTCTCGTCAGCGTCTTCGACAAGACGGGGCTCGACCGTTTGGCCGCGGCGTTCAAGGCCGCCGGCACCCGGGTCGTGAGCACCGGCGGCACGCGCACGGCGCTGGCCGGCCTCGGCGTGGAGGTCGAGGACGTGTCGGCGATCACGGGCTTTCCCGAGGTGCTCGACGGCCGGGTGAAGACGCTGCATCCCGGGATCTTCGCCGGCATTCTGGCCCGGTCGGACCGGCCCGACGACATGCAGGTGCTCGCCGACCACGGGATCGGCCGGTTCGATGCCGTGATCGTCAACCTGTATGCCTTCGGGGCGGCTGTGGCCAGGCCGGGCGTGACGCCGGGCGAGGTGATCGAGCTCATCGACATCGGCGGCCCGAGCCTCGTGCGTGCGGCCGCCAAGAACCACGCCTTCGTCGCTGTCGTTACCGATCCGGAGCAGTACGACGCCTTGGTCGCGGCGATCGGGCGGGGCGGCACGACGCTCGCAGAGCGCCGGCGGTTCGCCGCCCGGGCGTTCGAGCACACCGCCGGCTACGACGTGGTCATCGCCAGGTGGATGGGGAATCATGCCGGGCTCGACGCCGCGGCCCCGGCCGCGTCGGGAGGCGTTCCGACGAGTGACGAGGGGCGGCCGCTGCCGGCCCGGTTCACGCTCGATCTCGATCGCCGGCTCGACCTGCGGTATGGCGAAAACCCGCACCAGTCGGCGGCGCTGTTCGCGCCGGTCGGCACGCGGGCGGGGCTCGCCGGCCTCGTGCAGCTGTGCGGCAAGGAGCTGTCGTACAACAACCTCCTCGACCTCGACGCCGCCACGCGGCTGGCGGGGCTGATTACCGACCCCGCCGCGGTCGTCATCAAGCACACCAATCCCTGTGGCGCGGCGGCCGCCGGCACGGTCGCAGAGGCGTTGGCCGCGGCGCTGGCGGCCGACCCGACGAGCGCGTTCGGTTCGATCGTGGCGCTGAATCGGCGGTTCGACCGGGCCAGCGCCGAATTGCTCCTCCAGCCGGGCCTGTTCGTCGAGGTGATCGCGGCGCCGGCCTTCGATCCGGCCGCGGTGGAACTCTTGACGACGAAGCCGACCTGGAAGGGGAGCGTGCGGCTCGTCGAGGTGCCGGCCGGCGATCCCTGGGAGGCCACCTGTGGCCTCGAGCTGCGCAGCATCGCCGGCGGCCTGCTGGCACAGCAGCCGGACGACGTCGGCGACGATCCGGCGGACTGGCGGGTCGTGACCCGGGCTGCGCCGGCCGCCGCCGTGTCCCGGGCGCTCGACTTCGCGTTCACGATCGTCCGCCGGCTGACGAGCAACGCGATCGCGGTCTGCCAGGGCACGAGCCTCGTGGGAGCCGGAATCGGCCAGACGAGCCGCGTCGATTCGGTGCGCATCGCGTTGGAGAAAGCCGGGGAACGGGCCCGGGGCGCGGTGCTGGCGTCCGACGCCTTCTTCCCGTTTCCGGACTCGATCGACCTGATCGCCCGGGCGGGGATCGCGGCCGTCGTCCAGCCGGGGGGCTCGAAGCGTGACGGCGAGGTGATCGCCGCGGCCGATGCGGCCGGGATTCCGATGGTGTTCACCGACCGCCGGCACTTCCGCCACTGAACCGGGGCCGGATCAGCGGCCCGCCTGATCGGCCACGAACCGGTAGCCGGTGCCGCGGACGGAGAGAAAGTGGACCGGGTGGGCCGGATCCTCCTCGAAGGACTTCCGCAGGCTGAGCATGAACGTGTCGACCGTGCGGGTCGCCGGCGCGCGGGTCATCCCCCAGACGTTCTTGAGCAGTTCCTCGCGGGACACGACCAGCCCCTCGTGCTCGACGAGGTACTTGAGGAGCTTCATCTCCAGGTTCGTGAGCCGCACCGGCTGGCCTCGGGAGCGGGCCTCCCAGGTGTCGAAGTTCACCTCCGCCGAGCCGAACCGGTAGACGTGGCCCCGGGCCGGCTCCGGGCCCGGCCCGCCGCGGTCGGCACGACCACGGCGGGCAAGCAGATTGCGGATAACCGACATCAACTCCTCGAGGTCGAACGGCTTCTGCAGGTAGACGTCGGTTCCCGCATCGAATCCGCGGACCCGGTCCTCGACGAGCGTCCGCGCCGAGAGCATGACGACGGGGAGGGTTTCACCGCGGCTGCGGATCGCGGCGCAGACGTCGTAGCCACTCATGCCCGGCAGCATGATGTCGAGCACGACGAGGTCGATCGACGGGCTGCCGGATTCGAGCAGGCTGACCGCCGTCTGGCCGTCGCCGACGACGGTCACCCCATACCCCTCGGCCTCGAGGTTGAATTTGATGCCGTAGGCGAGGTGCTGCTCGTCCTCGACCACGAGGATGTGCGGCATCGCGTTCACCGGGCCAGCACGGCCCGGTCGCGGACCGGACGGGCATATCCGCGCTCGACGAACCAGCTCCAGGCATCCTGGACGGTCGTCTCGAAGGGCCGGTATGCATATCCGAGTTCGGTTTCCGCCCGGCGCGAGGAGAAGTTGTGGGCGAGGAGCGACATCGTCGTGGCCGCCGAGTTCACGTCCGGCTCCCTGCCGCTGATCAGCCCGATCGCGTCTCCCAGCCAGCCGGCGACGCGGACGGCCGCCCGCGGCGCGTGACCGAGGGGAGGCATCCGGCCCGTCGTGCGGGCGAAGATCCGCCAGGCATCGAGGTACGAGAGCGGATGGCCGCCGAGGATGTAGCGGCGGCCGCTGCGACCGCGGTCGATGGCGGTGATGATTCCGGCCGCGACGTCGCGGACATCGACGAAATCGTTCGCGCCCGGGGGGGCGAACAGGCCGCGGCCGGCCGCGACTTCGAGCAGCATGCGGCCGCTCGACGGCTTCCAATCCCACGGGCCGAGCATGTAGACCGGATTGACGATCACGGCGTCGAGACCGCGTTCGACCTCGGCGAGAACCGCCGCCTCCGCCTCGCGCTTGGTGACGACATACGGGCATTCGGGCATGCCCCCCGGTGGCGTGTCCTCGTCGGCCGGACCGCCATCCGACCGCAGGCCGATCGCATCGACGCTGGAGACGTGGATCAGCCGGGCACCGGCCAGCCGCGCGGCACGGGCGACCAGCCGGGTTCCCTCGACGTTCACACGCCGCATCTCTTCCAGCCGTGCCCAGCCGCAGTGGACGACGGCGGCGGCATGGACGACGACGCCCGCACCGGCGCTGGCCGCGGCGAGAGACCGCTCGTCGTCGAGCGCGCCCGGACAGCGGGTCACGGGCAGCCCGGCGAATGCCCGGTCGACGACCGGCCCCGATCCGCGGACGAGGACGCGGACGGGACGGCCGCGATCGACGAACTGACGAACGACGTTGTTTCCGACGAGACCGGTCGCGCCGGTCACGAGGCAGTCGGAGGTGTCGGGCAGCGAAGAGGCGAGCAGTGGTGACATGGCGGTGCAGCAGGGGCTTCCGGGTCAAACGCTCCGTTGCCGACCACGGGAGCAATTCTAGATCGGTGAAAATGCCCGGCCGAATTTCACGGACTGCTGCAGCCGATGACGTTGACGAAAATGACGCCAGCGTCCGAAGATAAAGCCGGGTTTGGCCGTCACGACCGGACCGACACCCCGCCGCGCCATTCCCTCCAGTGAGGGGTGTGGACTGTGCGGCCTGGGAGAGCCAGGGAGACTTGCGTGGCTGCACTGACAATACGCCCGGTCCAGACCCGGGCCGAGCAGCGACGCTTCGTTCGCCTGCCCTGGGCCATCTACCGCGACGACCCCTGCTGGATGCCGCCGGTCATCGCGTCGCAGGAGGAGCTGCTCAACTTCCGGCCGCACCCCTTTTACGAGCGGTCGCGCTGCCGGTCGTTTCTCGCCACCCGCGGCGGCCGCGACGTCGGCCGGATCACGGCCATCGTCAATGCGGGACACATCGAGCGCTATCGAGAGCAGCGCGGGTTCTTTGGGTTCTTCGAATGCGAGGATGACGTCGAGGCCGCCGGGGGCCTGTTCAGCGCCGCCCGGGGCTGGCTGCGCGACCAGGGCATGACCAGCGTCCGCGGGCCGGTCAACCCGTCGCTCAACTACGAGTGCGGACTGCTGATCGAGGGTTTCGACACGCCCCCGTTCTTCATGATGACCCACAACCGCCCCTATTACGCCCGACTCGTGGAGGCGAGCGGGTTCGGCAAGATCGAGGACCTGTACGCGTTCTGGGGCAGGACGTCGATGCTTTCGTCGCTCGACTCCAAGCTCGGCAGCATGGTGGAGGGGGTGAGGGAGCGTTTCGGCGTCACCGTCCGGCCGCTCGACCGCAGCCGGTTCGATGACGAGGTGCGGATGTTCCTCGACATCTACAACTCGAGCCTTGGCGGCACGTGGGGATTCGTTCCCCTCTCGGCCGCCGAGATCAAGCACATGGCGGCGAGCCTCCGGCACCTGATCGTGCCGGAACTGGCCCTCGTGGCCGAGGTCAACGGCACGCCGATCGGCAGCGTCTTCTGCCTGCTCGACTACAACCCGCGGATCAAGGCCATCAACGGCCGGCTCTTTCCCTTCGGTTTCCTGCGGCTGCTCTGGAACAAGCGCGGCATCAAGCGGATGCGCGTGATCAGCACCAACGTCGTGCCCGAATACCAGGCGTGGGGCGTGGGTCTGGTCCTCACCGCGGCGCTGGTGAAACCGGTGCTCGACTGGGGGATGGAGGAGGCGGAGTTCTCCTGGGTGCTGGAGAGCAACTACCTCTCGAAGCGGACGCTGGAGCGCGGGGGCGCGATCGTCACCAAGAAGTACCGGATCTACCAGGACGACCCGCCGCTGCCGGCGGGCTGACGGCGGCGCCCGGATGTCCGTGGAAAAAGCCATCCATGGCCTCTTTCCACTGTGTCGACTGCGGGAAACGCCGCGGGTTTCCCGGGTCGACGGTCGCTGCATCGTGCGGCGACCGGCGTGTGCCACGGTCTGCTAACGGCGGACCGTCTTCTTCTCGGGCCGCTCGGCAGCCGTGACGCTGGATCGCTGGAGAAATGCCTCCGACGACAGCAGCGACACCACGACCGCCCGGAAACTGCCGTCGTTCTCCACGTAGGCCCGGTCTGCCTCCTGCAGCGTCGGCGCGTCGCCCGGCGTCTCGTTTCGCCCCATGAAGAACCGGAACGCGTGTCGGATGAAGACCTGCCGGACCCGTTCCGACCCGGCCAGCCGGCGGAGCATCTCCGGGGCGTCCCGCACCGGGCCGTCGAGCCGCGGGTCGCCCGTGTGGGAGACGAAACCGGTCGTGTCGAGGGGGGCGGTCCGCTGGATCTTCCTCCCCTTGGCCTGCGCGGTGGCCTCGGGATCGAGCACCTCCTCCCCGTCCTGGGCATAGCCGTAGTGGTCGAAGTTCTCGAACGGCAGGCCGAGGTCGTCCATCCGGTAGTGGCACTTCCAGCAGGCGGCATCGCGGGTCACCGACTGCCGCTCGCGCAGCGTGCGGTGCGGGTCGTCGGGAATCAT